>JAEEGG010005836.1_pt1 | contig 29064 bp, 26 predicted proteins | sample 9134161 | NCBI WGS metagenome assembly JAEEGG01 (sample SAMN16246543, study PRJNA631951) | gut metagenome | biome: gut microbiome; feature: rumen; material: CR-attached | host: Bos | place: Iran: Karaj | collected 2018-10 | reverse complement strand
CGAATTCCCTTTTGCATATGGATGCCATGTCGGAAGGCACCTTAGCAGTGAAGATCATATCCTTATTATCGGGACTTCCTGTAAGCTGAAGGCTGTAAGCATGAAGCATCTGGCGTCCGGCTCTGTATTTTCCCTTATTTCCGCCGTACTTGGGGTCTCCTGTTATGGGAAATCCAAGATGGGAAAGGTGAGCCCTTATCTGGTGGCTCTTTCCGGTATAGAGGTGTACCTTCAGAAGCGAAAGGTTCTCTGTAGCTTCAATAACTTCAAATCCGTTCTTTATCTCTGCCGAATCCTTATCATCATCCGTAAAATTAAGTCTGTTATCCTTCTCATCCTTCCTGACATATGCTGTATGTATGCCTTCCTTATCGAACCTTCCGAGGCAAAGCGCAAGATAATATTTTGTGACATTCCTGTCATGGAAAAGATCATTTATAAGCCTTGCTCCCTTAAGATTCTTGGAACATATGATAAGACCGGATGTATTTCTGTCCAGTCTGTTACATATGGAGGGCTTTACTGTTTTGAGGCTTTCTTCGTTAACGGCACCGCTATTCAGGAGATAACCTATAAGATAATCATTAACTGAATATGCCCCGCTGTTATCACCCTGGGAAAGTATGCCTGCAGGCTTATTGAATACTATGAAGTCATCCTTTTCAGTGACCACGTCCATATGACCCAGAGTTTTATATGCATTCACATAACGGGAAAGATTCTGATCTTTGGTCTGTGAAAACTTTTCAAATGTCTCATCCGAGAAAAATATCTCCACCGTGTCACCGGTTTTCACCGATTCACTTCCATCAGCTTTAGACCCGTTCAGTGTTATATTTTTCTTGCGAAGCTGCTTGTAGAGAAGGCTTCCGGGACATGCGGGAAGAAGCCTCTTAAGATACTTATCGAGGCGCTGGGAAGAATATTCTTCTGTAACGGTGATCTTCTTCATCAGAGTACTATCTGCTTGAGGACGGTCATTGCCGCCCGGTCTTTTTTGTCGGATGATACGAGGGACCTGATCCTTGAAATATATGAAGCCTTATCGGTAAAGATCTTGATGGTCATACCTTCTATTTTCTCGGCTGAAAGAATGGATGACACATGATCCTTGAATGAATTCTCATTGAAATCCTTTCTCTCCGAATAGCCTACTATACATCCTCCTGATACGCAGAGATGACCCACGGGATAATTGATCTTCTCGGAAGTAAATATCATGTCATAAGCATTAAGCACATCTGTTTCAAATTCCTCTCTGCAGCTTTTGTAGCGGCAGAACATGATGACGGAAACAAGGCTCTTTGATGCGGGAAGCATACCCAGTACGGCTACGACTGTAAGAAGATTGATCTTGGTGCCTGTTGCAAAGTATCCTGCGAAAAACATTCCGAATGAAAGCAGAAAATACAGCACCGTACGTGCGATCTCATATTTCCTCTGTGTATCAAGATACAGATATGTGCCTTTATATTGTTCGTATGAAAATAGTCTGGAAATCTTCATTTTATTTATAGATCATTGATGTAGCGGCGATTATTGCTTTATGAGGCAGCACCTTACACATGATGCGGAACATTTTCATTATGAATGTGGGAACGGATATTTCTTTTTTGTTATAAGAATCCCTTAATGCACACTTTACAACCTTCTGTGGTGTTGTCATGGCTATTTTCTTGAGGGATAAGGTCTTGCTGCCATTCTTCTCTGCAATCTCGAAGAATTCCGTCCTGACAGGTCCGGGGCAGACAGCGGTAACATATATGCCCTTTGGTTTAAGCTCGGAATTAAGTGATCTTGAAAAGCTGAGTACATATGCCTTGGTCGCAGCATATACCGAGAATCCTGTCTGAGGGACAAATGCTGCACTTGAAGCAAGATTAATGATCCTGGAACCCTTGCTCATATAAGGGATGCACACATGGGTAAGGTCGGTAAGCGCTCTTACATTAATATCGCACATACCGGTCTCATCTCTCCTGTCCCCTTTATCAAAATCGCCGAGTATTCCGTATCCTGCAGCGTTTACAAGGAATCTGACCCTGCATTTGTCGTTCTTAAGGTGTGCGGCAATACGGTTTACGGTGATCCTTCCTGCAAGATCACCGCAGATTATCCTGGTATGGTGACGGAGTCCTTGAGATACCTCTTCAAGTCTGTCCTTTCTGCGGGCAACAAGCCAGATCTCATCTATGCTGTCCATGCTCTGATCGATGGCATATACGAATTCACGTCCGATGCCTGATGAAGCACCTGTAATGAGCGCAATGTATTTCATATTACCTCCAAAGACTGCTGTGCAGCAGGTCCAGTGGACCGACTGGGCAATTGCTTTATATGGACTGTGAAAGCTGTATGTTATAAGGGTCTGTTATGATCTTCAGTCTCTGTATAATGGCATATCCTGCCCGTTAAATCTGTCTACGAATGTGATCTGGTTGGACTTAAGATATCCATCATATCTGTTATATCCCTTGATGACTATGGAAGGTCTGTCTCCGCTTTCAAAGGGGATCGTAAGCTCAAAGGAAGAGTCGTATGTCCCCGTAAGAGCATTGGCTGAAGGCCAGATTTCAGGCGGATCCCAGGTCCATCCTCCATCGGTTGAAAGAGCATAATACAGCATCATTCCGTCCGAATCGGAACCCTCAACGTGTATTGTGACACTGCATGAAACAGGATCTATGGAAACGAGGGAAACAGATACATTCTCCGGGTTCGTCCTGTCTTCGTAGGTCTGATCATTGAATGATGCAGGATCTGCATAGCAGAGATTATCCGAATACCCCGAATAATCGATACCAAGTACCGTACTCTTTAATCCGAAAAATTCTGCGATCGCATCGGCATCCGTCTCGCCGTATGATCTGAACTGGTCGTCGGACATTGTATACTGCGCGTCAACTACTCCGTCTGCAAAGCAATGTTCAATGATGACTGCCGGGATATCCCTGTATATATTAGCCGAGATGATCGTATAGTAATCTCCCTCGGTCCTCAGTCCCTTTCTTGTCTTGACCCCTCTGGGGAAAATACCGTACTGACTCTCATATTTCTTCATGAGAAGATCACCGAACTGGTAACCGTAGGCATTGTAGGGTGAGATTCTTGATGTATAGGTCTCTATGCCGAATCTGTCATGTAGAACGCAGGCATTATAATGAATGCTGAATACAAAATCTGCATCCACCGACTTGGCATATACAGCTCTTTCGGTAAGACTTAAAGTGGTATCGTTATCGAACCTGGTCATGTATACCGTAACGCCTTCGTACTGATTGAGTCTGTTGACAAGAGCCTGGGCGGTTATAAGATTCATGAATCTTTCCTGTATCCTTCCGCCCTGGGTACCTGTATCGGTTCCGCCATGACCGGGATCGATGACTATGACAAGGTCGTTATCCTTGGGAAATACTCTCTCCTGTGCCCTGACATTAAATGATGGAACCATGATACAGAGTATCAGTAGAAATATTAATTTTTTGCCCCTGAATATTTTAGCTTTTTTCATATCATGTTATGTATCTTGTGAAATGGAATTTATACATGTGTATCCATGCAATTCCTCAAGAAAAAAACCGGCTTTATTCAAGCCGGCTTTTTATCATTCCTTGTCTGAATCAGGATAAACCGTACTTACATTCGGACCTGATGATTCTTCGGAAGTCTCCTGTGTCTTACCTGATCTTGATGCCCTGAGGGAATCATGATCGCTCTTTACAGCCTGGAGCTTGGAACTCAGAGCGTTAAGAAGCGAATCATACTGGTCTGAGACGGTTCTGCTGGATGATGAAAGAAGTCCCTCTACATAGTTCATGACATCTTCCATATATTCCATAGCGGCTTCTCTGCACGCATTGGCTTCATTGGTGGCATTATCAAGGATATTCTGAGCCTCTGCCATGGTCTGTCTGGTAACGGCTTCAGCCTGCTGATATGCCTTCTTCATGATCTCATTCTGGCTGAGCATTTCGTCAGTCTGAGCAGTGGCCTTCTCAATGAGACCGTCAGCCATTTTTCTTGCATTATCGAGAATGCTGTCCTGATTGCTGATGATCTTCTGATATCTTGCGATCTCTTCGGGAGCTTTTCTTCTAAGCTCATCAATGTAATTCTGGATCACGTCCTTCTCACAGATGATATCTGTGCTTGAAAGAAGCTTTGGCTTACATTCAGAGATATAAGCTTCAAGTTCGTCGATAACACCGAAGATCTGGCTTTCCATTTTTCTTTCCATTGGTTTCCCTCAGCTTTATTTAGTATATTTTGCTCTGAGCGCTTCTTCAACATACGGAGTGACGGAATGACTTACATCACCGCCATACTTGGCAATCTCCTTGACTGTTGAGGAACTCAGGTAAGAATACTGAAGATCTGTAGTCAGGAATACCGTATCAACACGATTATCGGAGATCTTCCTGTTGGTCTGTGCGATCTGAAGTTCATACTCAAAATCGGTGACAGCTCTCAGACCTCTTACCATTATGTGAAGGTTGTTCTGAAGACAGTAATCAACTGTCAGTCCCCTGAAATAATCGACCTTGACATTGGGCATATCCTTAGTCGCTTCCTGCAATATTTTAACACGTTCATCAGTTGAAAACAACGGAGTCTTTTGCGTGTTATCGAGTACCGCAACTATGAGTTCATCGAACATTAGAGATGCTCTTCTGATGATGTCAAGATGCCCCAAAGTCATGGGATCAAAGCTGCCGGGATATAATGCTCTGTTCATATGATCCACCTGTTTTAAACGTTAATCCGGTATCGTAATCCTTAAGCATCAGTTCTTATCGATCTTACGGAGAAACAGATGCATATTGCCCTTGTATTCCTTTCTCCTGATCACTTCAAAACCGACTTCTTCAGTATAACTGAAATCATCATTCTTGTCAGCCTCTATGATGATAAGGGTGTCGCTGTCACAGTATTTCATATAGGACAGCTGCTTGAGCACATTCTTCTCATACCCTTTCTTGTAGGGGGCATCCATATAGATGATGTCTATATGCTTCTCAAATACCGACTGAAGACCGGAAACCGCATCGGCTTTAAGGATGACCGACTTGTCCGTCATCTTTGTAAAAGCGACATTGTCAGTGATGCATTTTATGGGCTCCCTGCCGTTATCGATAAAATAGACCTTCCTGGCACCGCGGCTGAGAGCCTCTATGCCTATCTGTCCGCTTCCGGCAAAGAGATCGATCATCACAGATCCTGCAATATCACCCTGAAGGATATTAAACAGAGTCTCTTTGATTATATCCTGTGTGGGTCTTGTTATATCTTCACCTGCAGGAGTCTTGAGTGGCATTGACCTGCATTCGCCTGCGATAACTCTCATACGCGTCCTTTCTAACCCTTGATCCTGGTTCCCTTTGCCCCGCGTCCGAGCAGCTTGATGGAGTTAAGGGAAACGGTCCTCGTTCCGTATTCTATCACATTTTCTGACACAATATCGGTGATATATGCATTTTCAACCTTGTCGGTTCCGTCAAGCTTCATGCCCTTTACACCGGCCGCAGTCTTCTTCATCTCCGGTATCTCGGCAATATTGAACCTTATGAAGTAGCCGTTTGATGACTGAAGAATGACGTTCTCTTCCGTCCTGACCTTGCGGATGGATACTATCCTGTCGCCTTCGTTCAGTTTGGTGGCAGTGACGGTACGTCTTGAGCTGACATCAAATTCGGTTCCTCCCGTAACCTTGCACATCGCTGCTGCAGTTACGAAAAGATATCTTCCGAGAAGAACCGTGGAGAGATCCTCTGCATATATGATCATATCATTTGATGAGTCGTAATTGGTTATATTATCTACCGGAACTCCCTTGTCACGGAATTTGGACATGGGAAGATCCGTCATCTTAATGGTATGCATCTGCCCGTTTTCGGTAAATACAGCTATCCTTCCGTTGTTGCGGACAGGCAGGCAGAACTTCATCTCCTCGGCGATGGCATCCCTGTTCCTGTCGAATGTGGGAAGGTCGATCATCTTGCAGTATCCGAATCTGTCCATAATGAAATAGACATCCATTTCTTCGAATTCTTTTTCCTTATAGACGGCTTCTTCGGCATTCTCGATGCGTGTCTTTCTCTTGCTTCCGAATTCCTTCTTGAAGCTCTCAAGATCGGCGATGATGACCTGTGCCATGGACTCCCTGCGGTCGAGGATATCCTCGTACCTGTAGATATTGGCAAGGGTGTTCTCGTGATCCTTGTTGAGAGCCGCTATCTCGAGTCCGATGAGTCTGTACAGTCTCATATCGAGTATGGCTTTGGCCTGACGCTCGGTAAACATGAGCTGTGAAGCCATGATGGCCGATTCCTTGGTCTTGAACCTGATGCCGTCGGTGATGCCCTTTACAAGGCAGTCTTCAGCCATTTTACGGTCGCTGGAGCCTCTGATTATTTCGATGATAAGGTCGATGAGATTGCAGGCTTTTATGAGACCTTCCTGTATCTCCTTCTTCTCCATCTCCTTGGAAAGGAGCGCATTATATTTTCTTGTATTGATCTGATACTGGAAATCGACAACAGCCTTAAGCACTGACCTGAGAGACATGGTCTCCGGTCTTCCGTCCTTGATCGCCAGCATGTTAACGCCGAAGGTATCTTCAAGATGGGTCTTCTTATAGAGAAGGTTGATAAAGTTCTCGGCATCTGCATTTGCCTTGAGCTCGATCACTATACGTATGCCTTCCTTGGAAGACTGGTTGGAGATATCCACGATATCCTGAGTCTTCTTGGACTCGGAAAGCGCAGCCACTTCCTGAAGGAACTTGCCTATTCCCGCGCCGACCATCGTATAGGGGATCTCGGTTATGACAACATTCTGATGTCCGTTTTTGAGCTTCTCTACATTGGCAACGCCTCTGATCCTTATCTTGCCGTTGCCGGTCTCATATATATCCTTAAGGTCATCCTTATTGATGATGATGCCGCCTGTAGGAAAATCCGGTCCCTTGATATATCTCATGAGTTCTCTGGTGGAGATCTCTTCATTCATGATAAATGCCTTCATGGCATCAATGGTCTCGCCAAAGTTATGAGGGGGGATATTGGTAGCCATACCTACGGCTATACCCTCGGATCCGTTTATAAGAAGGTTGGGGATCCTGCAGGGAAGAACCTCGGGCTCGCGCTCGGTCTCATCGAAGTTAGGTACGAAATCAACTGTATCCTTGTCCAGATCGTCAAGGAGGGCAAGCTGGGTGATCTTCTTAAGTCTTGCCTCCGTATAACGCATCGCAGCTGCACCGTCACCTTCGATGGTTCCGAAGTTACCGTGTCCGTCTACAAGGGGAAGTCCCTTTTTGAAATCCTGGCTCATTACGACAAGAGCTTCATATATCGAAGAATCACCGTGGGGGTGATATTTACCCATTGTATCTCCGACGATACGGGCGCTTTTTCTGTAAGGCTTATCATATGTGATACCGAGTTCCCTCATATCGTACAGAGTTCTTCTCTGAACGGGCTTGAGACCGTCCCTGACATCGGGAAGTGCACGTGATACGATAACGCTCATCGCATAGTCAACATATGACTTCTGCATCTCCTCGGAATATTCTGTTTTGATTATCTTCTCTTCTATCTTAGCCATAGATCAGACCTTCCAATATCAAACATCAAGATTGGCATCGTTAGCATGCTCATAGATAAATGTCTTACGTGGCGGTACATCCGTTCCCATGAGCAGTTCCGTTGTCTCTGATGCCATTCTTGCATCTTCGATCTCTACCTGCTTGAGTCTTCTGGCCTTGGGATCCAGTGTTGTCTCCCATAGCTGGGCTGCATCCATTTCGCCGAGACCCTTGTATCTCTGAAGGGTGAAAGGTCCCTTATGGTTCTTCCTGTATTTTTCAAGTGCCTTGTCATCATACAGGTATTCCTCTTCGCCCTTTGAAGGAAGAGCCTTATAGAGCGGAGGCATTGCGATATATACATGACCTTCGAAGATCAGTTCAGGCATGAATCTGTAGAAAAGAGTAAGGAGCAGCGTGGAGATATGCGCTCCGTCCACATCCGCATCGGCCATGATGATTATCTTGTCATAGCGCAGCTTCCTGATATCAAAATCGTTGCCGTATCCTTCCGAAAAACCGCATCCGAATGCATTGATCATTGTCTTGATCTCCGCATTTTCAAGGATCTTATTGATGGAGGCCTTCTCTACGTTGAGTATCTTACCTCTTATGGGAAGGATCGCCTGATACATACGGTCCCTTGCCATCTTGGCAGAACCGCCTGCGGAATCTCCCTCTACGATGAAGATCTCACATTTGTCGGCTTCTTTGGATACACAATTGGCCAGCTTTCCGTTTGAATCAAAGGAAAACTTCTGCTTTGTAAGGAGATTGGTCTTGGCCTTTTCCTCTGCCTTTCTGATCTTGGCAGCCTTGTCGGCACATTCTATGACAGCCTTCAGTACATCAAGGTGTCTGTCAAAATACCTTACAACCTCATCGCCTGTAACTTTCGCCACAGCCTTGGATGCATCCTGGTTATCAAGCTTGGTCTTGGTCTGTCCTTCAAAGGTGGGGGCGGGATGCTTGATGCTTATAACGGCAGTCATTCCGTTTCTGACTTCAGTTCCGGAGAAATTGACATCCTTATCCTTCAGGTTGCCCAGCTGCCTTGCATAGGAGTTGATAACAGTGGTGAACTGGGTCTTAAAGCCGGTAAGATGTGTTCCGCCTTCGGAATTGTAGATATTATTACAGAATCCCAGCACGTTCTCATGGAATTCATTAACGTACTGGAACGCAATCTCAACCTGTATACCATCGGATTCGCCGGATATTGATACTATCTCGGTCACCGGATCCTTGAGCTTGTTGAGATCCTTGAGAAATCCCACTATTCCTTCCGGCTCATGGAAGGTTATGGTCTCGGGTTCGGAACCTCTGACATCCTTATACTCTATCGTAAGGCCGGGATTGAGATATGCCGTCTCATGAAGACGGCTCTTGACTTCATCCTCCTTGAACCTGGTCCTGTCAAAGATAGTGTCATCGGGAAGAAAGTTGATGGTGGTGCCGTGATCTCTGGTCTTGCCCTGGGAGGGGAGAAGTCCGTCCACAAGCTCCACAACAGGCTCACCCTTCTGATAGCTGTCCTTATATATATTGCCCTCTCTCTTGATGGTGATATCAAATCTTGAGGAAAGAGCATTAACAACGGAGGAGCCTACGCCGTGGAGACCTCCGCTGGTCTTATATGCATTGTTGTCGAACTTTCCTCCGGCATGAAGGGTGGTAAGCACAAGTCTCTCCGCCGATATGCCCTTTTCGTGACGGCCTACGGGGATACCTCTTCCGTTATCGGATACGGTACATGATCCGTCCTTCTCCAGCGTAACCTTTATGGTGTCGCAGAAGCCTGCAAGATGCTCGTCAACTGAGTTATCGACGATCTCATATATAAGATGATTAAGTCCCTTGGTGGATACGGAACCTATATACATTCCGGGACGTACCCTTACCGCTTCGAGACCTTCCAGTACTGTTATACTGCGCTCATCATAATTGTCTTTCTTTGGTGCCATAAAAACTCCTTATGATCTGTTTCATGCAGGAAATATCGGGGCTTGGAGCAAATACCCCGAACAATCGTTTGCAACTTCTAAATTCTATCATATATCAATCACGATGACAACAAAAAATCCACTACATTTAGTGGATTTTAAGCTTATTCCTGTATTGATATACAAAATCTGATAACTTGTGTTCTTGAATATCCTGCAGGCTGTTAATGCCCCGGGATCACAGTCAGATCTTCTTGGATACAGCCACGGCAAGAGCGCCGGGACCGATATGACAGGCAATGGAAAGAGAAAGGGGGCGCATGCAGATCTCGTAACCCGGAAATGCTGCACTTAGCTCTTCCTTAAACTTCTCAGCCTCCTCAAGATCGTATGTATATGCCATTTCAAGGTGAACATTATGGAAATTCTCAGTACATCCGAATCTGGTCTCCATATCCTTCCTGATGGCGTTTATCATTATCTCCTTGCCGCCCTGAAGGGTTCTGGTCTTGGCAAATGAATCGAGCTTTTCACCCTGGATCTGAAGCACGGGCTTGATGCGGAGGATGGTTCCTATGGCTGCGGCAGCCGGCGTAAGTCTTCCGCCTTTCTTGAGGTATTCGAGAGTATTTATCATTATATAGATACTGCTTTCGAACTTGACTCTTTCAAGCTCATCCTTGATCTGACGTGCATTCATGCCTCTGCCTGCAAGTTCCAGGGCATCAAGGCAGGACTGTCTCAGGGTCACGGAGATCCTCTGATTATCTACCACCTGAACTTTGTCGTCATAGTGCTGGGCAAGAAGATAGGCAGAGCCTGTTGAACCGGAAAGCCCGCTGGACATGGGGATATGTACGATCTCATCGTATTCCTGAAGAAGTTCATCCCACAATTTCATGACCGAATCGGGTGAGGGCTGGCTTGTATGGATCTCATCTCCTCCTTTAAGCCTCTCATAGAACTCTTCATGAGTAAGCGTTACACCATCGAGATACTCCTTTCCTCCGATGAAGAACGGCATCGGGAGCATATGGATTCCCAGTTCCTTTGCTTCTTCCATGCTCATGGAGCTGTTAGAATCTGTTACAACAGCGATCTTTAATGACATTTAATTCCCCTCCCAAATCATATAGTTCTGAAATCGAGATTGTTACGGCCGAAATACTCGGTCTCCTCCCTTATCAGTTTATTCTTTTCTTCTTTAAGATGTCTGTCGGTCTTAAGTATCTCGTCGGCGTATTCTGATGCACCTGTAAGCAGATCCGCATCTGCAAAAACATCAGCTACCCTGAAGGCAAAATCACCGCTCTGTCTTACACCGAATAGTTCTCCGGGTCCCCTTGTCTTAAGGTCATAGGATGCTATCTCAAATCCGTCGCAGGTCTTGGCAAGTATATCAAGTCTTTCCCTGATCCTGTCATTATCCTTACCGGTCATAAAGATGGCATATCCCTGCTTGTCACCTCTGCCAACTCTTCCTCTGAGCTGATGAAGCTGGGAAAGTCCGAATCTTTCGGAATTCTCAACCATCATGACGGTGGCGTTCGGTACATTTATGCCTACTTCGATAACCGTTGTCGATATGAGGATATCGATATTGCCTGCGGCATATTCCGATAAGATGTTATCCTTATCGGCGGGCTTCATCTTTCCGTGAAGATAGGTGATCCTGTATCTGTCTCCCAGTTCTTCCTTAAGCTTTTCGCTGTAGCTTACAACATTCTGGAGTTCGGGATCGGCATCTTCATCATCAGGTTCATCCACCATGGGGCAGATTATATATATCTGATGCCCATTTGAGATCTCATCCCTGATGAACTTATATGCAGAGGGCCTGTAGCTTTCACCAACAACACAGCTTTTGATGGGACTTCTTCCCTCAGGCATTTCCTTTATGGTTGATACGCTCAGATCGCCGTATAGGACTATCGCCAGGGTTCTCGGAATGGGAGTTGCGCTCATTACCAGAATGTGGGGACCGATACCTTTACCTGCAAGGGTCTCTCTCTGTCTTACTCCGAACCTGTGCTGTTCATCGGTCACTACAAGTCCGAGATTCCTGTATACTACCTTATCCTGGATAAGGGCGTGGGTTCCGATAACAAGATTGATCTCACCTGATGATAACCCATCGTATATCTTTCTCTTTGCCGCTGCACCCAGTGAACCGGTGAGCAGTGCAGGCTTAAAGGGAAGGCCGTACTTCCTTACAAGGTCACTGACAGTCTTAAAATGCTGGGCCGCAAGTACTTCGGTTGGAGCCATAAGCGCACCCTGATACCTGTTGGAGACAGCGTTGAGAAGACCTATAAGAGCCACAATGGTCTTGCCGCTTCCAACATCTCCCTGGACCAGTCTGTTCATGACGGAAGGCCCTGTCATATCGCTGATCATGTCCTTTACAGCCTTGGACTGTCCCCTGGTAAGCTTATAGGGAAGCTTTTCAATGAACCTGGTAACCTCGGCAGATTCGATCATGGGACATGTATTAGGCGAATCGGTGAGAAGCTCTTTATTTTTCCGTAGGTACATGATGAAGAAGAAAAGCTCATCAAATGCGAGTCTTCTTCTTCCGAGCCCTGCTTCATGCTCACTTTCGGGATTATGTATATATCTGTAAGCCGAGCTGCTTTCGGGAAGAGAATATCTGTTTCTTATCTCTTCGGGCAGGTAATCTTCGGAAAAGCAGGCCTTGGAAAGCGCTGAGCTGACTGCCTTTACTATCTGTGAATTCTTTAGTCCCTTTGTCAGGGGGTAAATGCTTTGAAAACGGCCTGAAAGATCGGTATATTCGTCATATGCATACTTTCTTGGCTGGACAAGAGTAAATTCCCGTCCGGCAGCCTTTACCCTGCCTCTGAAGACGTAATACCCGCCGTTTCTTACAGCCTTGGCCATAAAGGGCATATTGAAATATTTGATGGTCATCCTCCCGGATTCATCACTGATCTCGATAGGAAGTATCGTCATATTGTTTTTGACGCGCCTGATATTTCCTACGCTGTCGACCCTTGCTCTTACGGCTGCGATCTCTCCGTCTTTAAGTTCGGATATCTTCTTAAGTCCGCCGAATACCAGATAAGTTCTGGGAAAATGCCTCAAGAGGTCTTCTAAGGAACGTATTCCCATACTATTAAAATATCCGGCAGTCTTCGGACCTACACCTTTAAGTTCCTCTATTGGGGTATTACCGTTTATCAGCATTTTTCATTATTCCCAAAATAAAAGAAGGTTCATATTGAACCTTCTTCAGAATTATAAAAGCCTCTATATAGAATAACAAACCACCTATTAAAACATTTGATATCTCAACACTTATTTCTAAAAAACAGATGTGCCGGGTATATCCGGCACATCCCATGAAATCTTTATTCTACTGAAGTTATGTAGTAATAGACAGGCTGTCCGCCCCTCTGAATATCAACATCAAGTCCGGGGAAGCGCTCTGCGATCTTGTCCTTGAGAGCACCTGCATCTCCGTCGGAAACATCAGCTCCGTAATAAAGGCTGATAAGCTCTGATGAATCATCTACCATTGCAGTGATCATCTCTATGACTACCTGATCCATATTAGTTCCGACCGAAAGGATCTTCTTGTCTCCGATACCCATGAAATCACCCTTGCGGATATCATGATCGTCGATATTGGTATCTCTTACGGCATATGTTATCTCACCGGTTTTGACTGTTCCGATGGCTTCGATCATGGTCTGCTCATTCTCGTCAGCGGATGAACCATCGCTGAAGTTGATTGCTGCCGTGATACCCTGGGGTATGGTCTTGGTGGGTATTACTAGGACCGTCTTTTCTGTGGTAAGATCTCTTGCCTGATTTGCAGCCATTATAATGTTCTTATTATTGGGAAGAACAAATACGGTCTTAGCGTTAACTTTCTCAATGGCATCGAGGATGTCGGCGGTCGAAGGGTTCATTGTCTGTCCGCCCTCGATAACATGATCAACGCCCAGGCTCCTGAATATATCGGCAAGTCCGTCACCTGCGCTTACAGCAACAAATCCGAACTCCGAAGGCTCACCCTTTGGCTCCTCGGGAGCAGGTGCGGATGCGGACTGATCTGCAGTCTTATTCTGAACCCTGCATGTGATCTTGACATCGGAAAGGATACCGAACTTGAGAGCTTTCTGAACAACGAGACCGGGATCGTCGGTATTCATCTCAAGGTATACTTCGTTATCATCAGCCTTAAATGCGATAAGCTCTCCTATTGATGCAAGATAGGATTTTACATCCGACTCAAGCTGTCTGTTTACGGGCTTTGAGATGCTCGTCTTCATCTGTGTATGATAGATATTCTTCTGAATATCCGCAGCCTTGCCGGGTCTTGAATCATCGGGCTTTGCGATGGGATCGTCGGAAATGGTAAGGTCGATCTCCTTGCCCTGGAACATATCGAGAGCACCCTGGATGACCTTCATAAGTCCCGCACCGCCGGAATCAACAACACCTGCCTGCTTCAGTACGGGAAGAAGCTCCGGAGTCTGTGCGAGTACAGCATTTCCGTGTTCGTAAAGAGCGGGGATGATGGTTTCAAAGTCATCTGCTCCGTCTTCAATAAGCTCTGCAGCCTTCTCTCCCATTCCTCTTGCAACAGTGAGAATGGTTCCCTCTGTGGGCTTCATAACTGCCTTATATGCAGTCTCGACAGCTTTTGTACAAGCAGCCCCGAAAAGAGGGACTGTTATAACCTGCTCATCCCTTACAGCCTTGGTAAATCCTCTTAAGAGCTGTGAAAGGATAACGCCGGAATTACCTCTTGCGCCTCTGAGCGAACCTCCGGACATTGCCTTGCAAAGTGACTTCATATCAGGATCTTCGCCAAGATCCCTTACTTCCTTGGCTGCCGATACGATAGTCATCGTCATGTTCGTGCCGGTGTCTCCGTCGGGAACGGGGAACACGTTCAGTTCGTTTATTTCTTCCTTACTATTGTCAAGATATTTGGCTCCCGCTAGAAACATTTTGGCGAAGAGCTTTACATCTATCTCCTTAACTGCCACTTAAAGATCCTCCTTAGTCGATCACTCTGACGCCTTCAACAAATATGTTGATCTTCTCTACGTCGAGTCCTGTGAATTCTTCAACCTTATATTTTACGCTCTCTATAAGATTATCCGATACGGTCATGATACTGACGCCATAAGCGACGATAACATGGAAATCAAGGATTAACTTGTGATCGGACGAGAGTTTAACACCTATTCCGCGAGAAAGGTTTTCAGTACGCAGTATCTTGGCAATACCGTCACGCATGCTTATTCCTGCCATTCCCACAATGCCAATGCATTCAATGGCTACGCTTCCGGCATACTGAGCAATAACATCATTGTCTACAACAATGTTACCCATATGTGTATTCATGGAAGAGCTCTTCATATAAATCCCTCCTTTGTGAAAGTAGTGTATCCGTAACATACCTTTAGTGTTCACAGGCATTTACGCGGACACACGCAATAGATTATATCATAAATTTATTTTATGTTGAAAAATAATATAAAAAAATTTTCTTGCATTATGTAAATGCCTTTGATATTATACATATGTTGCGTCTTTAAGTAGATCTGATAAATAAGATAATTACGCCGGGAGGTGAGAATATGGCAAAGTGTGATGTATGCGGCAAGGGAATCCATTTCGGAAACAATGTGAGTCACTCTCACAGAAGATCCAATGCAATCTGGAAGTCCAATGTGCTCAGCGTTAAGTGCAAGGTTAACGGACAGGCTAAGAGAATGCATGTCTGCTCAAGATGCCTTCGCAACGGTGCCGTTGAGCGCGCTTGATCGGTTTTGAATATTTTAAAGGACAGGTTATGACCTGTCCTTTTTTATTTCACTTTTTCATCTGATTATAATATCTGTTGATCGCACTGCTGAGTCTCGCATCTCCTCCCGGATTATCGGGATGGAATATCTTGACCAGATCCTTATATCTCTTCCTGAGCATGCCGGGACTTGTTATATCGGAAAAAAGGACACAGGCGATGGCGTCAAAATCCGATTCCGACAGATCCGAAAGGTCCGGCGCATTGAAATCGGACATACCAAGCCTTCTGCCGGATTCAAATTCTTCCTTCTCTCTTTCGAACTTGCGTCTGTCCTCTTCGAGAGCCCTGAAACCATCCTTCAGAATATCCATCTTTTTATCGAAAAAAAGATTCTCCTGACGAAGTCTCTGTCTTTCCTGTGTGGTACGGCGGTTAAGCTCGTTAAGCTCGTCCCTCAGACTTACGCGGTCCTTCATAAAGGAATCCTGAAGCTTCTTAAGTTCCTCCTTTTCGGAAGCAAGCTTCTGCTTTTCGGAATCAAGTCGCAGGTTTTCCTGAAAAAGAAATAATTTGAGTTTTTTTAACTCATCCTCATTTTCATTTTGAATGATATCTTCCCAGTCGATCATCATGACTCCCCGGAATACATTGCACAGGCATCATTCTTCATCAGGAAATGCAGCATCTCTTATCTCATCGTCATCGGGTCCGCCCTTCTTATCCTTGGATATTCGATGGATAACCTCGGGAACCATATCCATTATCTTGGTGATGGAATCCTGATTCTTCACGGAAAGAAGTCTTGTGGTCCCGTCCTTGATAACGATTATGGCATTGGGAGAGATCTTGCCTCCCATACCGCCGCCGGATGAATTCTTGGTGAAGTTCCTCTTCTCATTGCCGCCTGCAGCCGCAAGACCAAACGAAACATCCACAAGGGGAATGATGGTGGTATCGCCTACCACAACCGGATTGCCGACCACGGTCTTTGATGACAGGATCGTATCCATGCCCTTCAGCAGTGAATCAACAACTTCTTTCTTATTTTCGATCTCGGACATGAGTAATACCTCCGGAATTGATTGTTATGCAGCTTTGCCACTCTCCATATCGGGTGTGCTGTCTTTCTTTTTCAGATGTCTCTTGACGGATCTGATAATTCTGATGGCATCTTTATTTATCACTATTGCAATAACATTGATCAGAATGCCCCAGATATTAAAACATCCTTTAGCCTTTACGGTACCCTCGAATACTTCCCGGTCAAAATCCGGTGTGACCACGGAATCTGCGGTGAATCTGTCTGCGATGATGCAGTATATGCCGTAGACTTTTCCGGTAAGGTCAGGCGACGAAAAACCGTAAGTAACTTTGGCGGTTATCTTTCTGGGCAGAAGCTTTCTGAAGATCTTCTTCAGGTGCTTTCCGGTCTTCTTCAGAGCATTTTTTCCTTCATTGGAATTATAGATATTATAGTAATATCTGATCTCCGACTTAACCTTATCTATTTTATCACAAATCTCTTCAAACTTGTATTTTAACTTGGCAAAGGGACCTTCCGGATCCCCGTCATCGTCATTATCTTCCGTTTCATCAACGGATTCAAATGTCAGTTCATCATCTGTATCTGAGGTCATATCATCTTCTGTGTCATATGTGAATCCGTCTTCAGATGATCCATCCTCCGGAAATTCTTCATCCAGGGCATCATCCAGATCGTCAAGGCTTATGCCATCACTGTCATCTGCGTCCTTATCCGGTATCTTCATGGAAAAAACCTTAAACCATAATACTTTGGCATTTACTTCAAATACTTCTTCGTATTCGGCAAGTGCCCTAACGATACCGAAAAAATATGTTACCTTAAGCTTTCCTTTCAGTTTGTCTTCCGGCTGTTTTGATACATCAACCGAGTATCTGACAGGCATCACCAGGATAAGAATGAGCATAACAAGAATAAACCCCAGAATACTCAGGAGCACTATTCCTGTGATCTGTAAAATTTTAAGGATTACAGCGAGCATATGTATTCCTTGAGATTAAGATCTCCTCTTGCGGTCAGACAATCGGTTATGATCTGTTCCACGAGAGCCGGGGCATCATCCTTTTTCCCCGCTATTCCCGCGACGACAGGTTTTTTATCCTTCCATACAGGGAGCTTTAACTGAAACGGAGTAACAATATCAAACTGATCGTTCTCATTTTCGGATATGAGTATCACGGCACAGGAACCCTTTCCCTTTGATATTTTCCTCTTTAGACGGGACAGATCCTTTTCATCCAGACCATCCGAAAGATACAGTCTGGGACGATATTCAAGTTCGATATTTTTCCTGAAAAATTCCATGGAAATACTATATCATAAATTGACACATTCCCTATAAATAATTAATATTTATTTCATGAAGATCATATCAAGAATGGAACTGAAGGAAGGCATGGAACTTGCCGAAGCTGTTGAAGCAGGCGGCAATGTTTTATTTGCTGCAGGCACAAAGGTCACTGCGCAGGTGATAGGAAAGCTGGAGCATTATGATATCATTGCGGTTTCCGTAAAGGAAGATGTCGACTTTGCAAAGAGTCATAACGAACGGATTCAGTTCGATCAGGATTTCAAGGATTTTCAGGTAAGATATTATGACTGCCTTACCAGATATAAAGGCATCATGCTATCCTATCTTGGAACAAAATTCGCAATCCCTTCCCAGAATCTTATAGATATATACAATGAATGTTATAAGTGCGTAAAGAATGAAAAGCAGCTTCTCGACTTTATCTATAATATGATGCCGAATGAAGATGAGCTGACCTACACACAGTCATTTAATTCGGCTCTTCTGTGCGGTGCATTTGCCGGCTGGCTCGGTCTTCCCGAAGAGAAAAAGCGGACTCTTATACTGTGCGGTTTCTACTATGACATAGGTAAATGGAAGCTTCCCGCAGAAATCCTGTGGAAGCCGGGAAAGCTTACAGAACAGGAATTCGAACTGGTCAAGCAGCATACTCTGCTTGGCTACAAGATAGTAAAAAATGACACGGCACTGAGTGATGACATCAAGATGTGCATTCTTATGCACCACGAGAAAATGGATGGCTCAGGTTATCCCTGCAGACTTCCAGGTGAAAAGATCAATGAATATGCAAGATTCCTGTCGATAGTTGATACCTATATCGCCATGGCATCTCCCAGAACATTCCGCCCCGCCTTCACTCCATTGCAGATAATAGGGAATTTCGAGAAGAACCTTGAAAAGTATGACATCAGCATCCTCATGCCTCTTATAGAGAGGATCTCAGATGCACAGATCGGTACAACGGTAATGCTGAACGACGGTACCGAATGGGAAATAATGCTGATCAACAAGAATCCTTATTCCAGACCCACTCTCAGGAATTCTGCCGATATGATAATCAATCTTGCAGAAAGACCTGATCTTGAGATTGTAAAGCTTACATAATAATAATCCCGGGCTCAGACCCGGGATTTATTTATACTCCAAAATATGCATCGAATATCCTCTTGGCAAGGGGAACGGCATATTCCATTCCGGTACCCGCCTTTTCGATGATGATGGTTACACATATCTCGGGATCATCTGCGGGAGCAAAGGCTGTGAACCACGCATGGGATTCATTGATATCCTCGGCAAATTCAGCGGTTCCGGTCTTGCCTGCACAGGTATATGCATCTGTGATCAGTGCCCTTCCGGTACCATATTCCACAACAGCCATCATCATATCCTTAAGATAAGCCGCCTCATCCTCTGTCATAACTCTGCCGATGCTCTGAGGCTGGAAATCCCTGATGATATTGCCGTGTTCATCGACTATCTCATCTATGATGTAAGGCTTCATCATCACACCGTTATTGGCTATTGCCTGGGTGATCATATTCAGGTGCAAGGGAGTCATGACTGTTCTGCCCTGACCTATGGAAGTCTGCATTATATCATAGTCTGTAGATCCGGCACCTACATATACAGAGCTGGAACCTGCCACCATATCAGTTGGAATGGGACGGTTAAAATACAGACTGTTCATGGTATTTTCCCAGCTGTTTCTGTTGAGGGATAATCCTATATTAACAAATGAAGAATTGCACGATCTGGCAAAGGAACTCTCAAGATCAAGTTCTCCGTGAACCGTACCATAGATACAGCTCACCCTGTAATCATCATGAGTTATGCTTCCGTTACAGGTATAGGAATAATCCTGCCAGGAATCCGGGTTTTCCCTGTAGTATTCAAGAGCCGTAATTATCTTGAATGTTGAACCCGGAGGATAGAGTCCCTGTGTCGCGCGGTTCAGCAGCTGTGAATTACCCGGAACCGTTGTGATCGATTCCCAGTCCTCTTTGATGGTGCCGGGATTAAAATCGGGATGTGACAGAAGAACAAGGATACGACCTGTTTTTGCTTCACTGACTATAACAGCACCGCTGTACATCCCCAGATAATCATCCGCAACCTTCTGAAGCTCCACGCTCAGGGTTGAGCCGACGTTATATCCGGGGTCCTTAACATTTTCAAGATCGTTGCTGACTCTCTCACTAAGGCTTGCGCCTGTATGCATGAGATAATAATTAGCATAATCCTCTATGCCCATTCTTCCGTTAACCGCATATCCAACAGCGTGGGCGAACATGGATCCGTATGGGTAATATCTTATCTCGTTGCCGTTTTCATCGATCCTGGTCTCAGCAAGAACCTCTCCGTCAGAGGAATAAATATTGCCCCTTATGACATATCTGTACTGAAGCTCCTGGCGGTTATTGTAGCTGTTATTGTACAGAGTTACACCGGAGGTGCTTACGAAGACCATGAGATATATGATCATGGCAAGAAAAAGGGTACAAAAAATGATCATGGTCATATTGATAAGGACCATGGACTTCGCACGGGGCGAACTGTTAATGTACCTTTGTATCATTTGCCGTAAGCGCTTCGGCTGCTTTTCTCTCTTCATTTCTGAATTCATAATTCCTGGACTTTATAACTATTCCCTGAACAATATAAAACATTATATAGGTGCTCATGACAGAACTTCCGCCATAGCTTATAAAGGGAAGTGTCACACCGGTAAGAGGGATGAACTTGATCCCGCCGCCCACAGTAAGAAACACCTGGAAAATATACATGACACCGATACCGTATACGATGATCTGATAGAACTTATCACCGATCCTGTATGACAGCATCATCATCCTGCAAAAACAGCACATACTTATTACAAGGATACACACCCCGACAATAAGACCATATTCCTCACATACCGCAGAAAAAATAAAATCCTGATTGACGAATGGTATATCCGAGGGCCTGCCCTGCATTATGCCGGCGCCAAACCATCCTCCCGATGATATGGCAAACAGAGACTGGGTTATCTGATATCCCTGATCATCTATGTAATGCCAGGGATCCAGAAATGCAACGACTCTCGTTCTTACATGATCGAAAAGATTATATGCCACTATACAGGCGGCCACTCCTCCCACAAGCCCCGAAGCCAGATAAATATAATTGTGGGTGGACATGATCACTATCATCACATAGGTGACGAAGAAAATAAGCGCACTGCCAAGATCTCTTGACATAACAAGTATCAGCACATATATTCCCGTGATCACAGCTGAAATAAATACCCATTTAAAGGAATTGTACTTATAAAGAAGAGCTGCTATAAAGAACAGATAAATTATCTTGACGATCTCGGATGGCTGGAAAGTAAATCCCCTGATGGTAAAGTTTATATTGGCACCGTTTATCTTTCTTCCCGCAAACAGAACAATGGAAAGGGCGGTTATTCCCACAGCCGCATACAGCCATATAAGCTTTCTGAAGAATCTCAGCCTGTCAATGGCAAAAGGTATAACCAGACATATCGCGAAGGAAAGAAGGGTTATGATGTACTGCCTGAAGGCTTTATCAAAGGACAGTCTTGACACAACACACAGTCCGAAACCGGACAGAAGGCACATATTGTTCAGAAGTATACGATCCGATTTTTCATATATGATGGTCACTATGGTGATCATAAAGAAAAGGAACAGCGTTATAAAGGCAAAAAGGTACAGGTACTCTTCTTTTCCGGATACAAATGTCAGATCAAGAAAGCACAGGAACATAAGTATGAGAAGCAGTCCGCTCTGCACTGATGTGCATACGGAAACAGGCTTTTTCTTACGCGACACGATGCAGAACACTGAAAGTGACGTATACATCAGCATAAGAAAAGCAATTATGTATTTCGATAATTCGATTACATAGAACTTAAGAGCGATCTGCACCTGTTCCCACCTGTAAGCAGTTCATAATACCGGTCTGTTATACCATCCGCCGGTATGTCTTATGTTACCGGGATCGTTGATCCCGTAAAATACCCCGAGGATCCCTTCTGCCTCATCAGGACCTTCATCGGAAAATTCTATCCTTCCGGTTATATGCTCATTCCTGTCTTCCTCAATAAGAAGAGGAACCGAATTGTATATGATATTAAGACAGTGATGGCAGTCACATCTTACCGGAAAAGATATTCCTTTCCTGTCTATTATAGTCTCAAAACCGTCCTTATGCGAACAGGATCTGAGGGTTTTGCGGATACAGCCTGCTGTGATCATAAGCGGAGCTCTGCCATAGATCACCCGTTCCTTCATTCCGGTGCCGCAGATAACATCTTCGGACTCTTTGCCCGACAGTTCCAGGGGAATGGTGTGTCCTGCGGCATATCTGTCAAGAAACGCGCCTGCATCACGGTTATACATATAGAGACTAAAGTCCGTAATGATCCGGTCTGCATATTTATCGGAAAACCCTGCAAGATCCTCCAGATTCCTGACAAGAAGTCCCTTGATCTTTCCGGAGTCCAGCAGCTTTTCGATAAAGGAGACATCATCATCTTTACGCCTTATAAATGAAAGTGCCGCAAAAACCGGCAGATCATCAGGAAGATCGTTAAGTATATCAGTACCCTGCCCTCCTGTAAGAAGAACTTCATCAATATAGATCCTGCATATACTGTCCCGGGAGCTGTTTTCCGCCCATTTTCCGACAGCTTTGACCTGTCCGGCGCTTGTTGCCAGTATACTGAATCTTCCATGGATCATTTTTCCAAGGGCACTGTCATTATCCGCAAATAATGATCTGTTGTCACTTTTTTCTGCTGTATATATGCCTGAATCCTTCCGGGATGAATTCTCATCCTTTTTAGCCGGAATTCTTTCACCCGATAACTCATATGATGCGATGATATTCTTCTTCAGATCATCAAGAGCATCACGCCTCAGCTGGTTAAGACCTTTGAGTGAATAAAAGGCATTATCATCTATCTCCGCCTCTATATGATCATCATCTGTTATGAATACGGTATTTCCCAGTTTCTTCAGGGATTTCAGTACATTATCCCTTTCTATGGCTGACTTTTCGGCTTCAGCCACCGTATCACCTTCAGCGTATCCATAGATCATTTCACCGTATGCATTTGAAGCCGATACGCTTATATATGCCCTGTTACCGGTTCTGAACGCAGCACTGAAGCTTACCGGAATATGATCTGTAACCCCGGTGTATGTGCTTTTATGTTCACTTCCTTTTGAACTATCTTCATTATCAGAAGATCCGTTATAACCATGTGTGGTTATGGTCACCATATCCCTGCTGTTATGTCTGTCATAATAGCCGTGTGAAAGACTCCCTCTGACATACAGTTCCGACAATCTGCGAAGATCACTGATATTCACATGGTATTCTTCACCTGAACAGATCATATCAAGATATTTTCTGTATATGGATATAACACCTTCAACATATTCGGGAGGCTTCATCCTTCCCTCAACCTTAAGGGAACATACACCCGCATCAAGGATCTGAGGAAGAATCTCAAGAGTACACATATCCTTAAGACTTAAGGGATATGTCTCATTCTTTGCAGCAGTCCCGGCCAGCCTGTAGGGCAGTCTGCAGGGCTGGGCACATCTTCCGCGGTTTCCGCTTCTTCCTCCAAGAACTGATGAGAAAAGACACTGACCGGAATACGAATAACACATGGCACCGTGAATGAAGCATTCGATCTCCATCCCTGTCTTATCATGGATATCCCTGATCTCATCCAGCATAAGCTCTCTTGCAGGAACGATCCTTGTAAATCCGTTCTCTTTGAGGAGTCCTGCCCCAAGGGGCCCCGTCACGGACATCTGAGTGCTTGCATGAAGCGGGATGTCCGGTTTTCTGTTCCTGAAAAAGGAAGCCACTCCAAGATCCTGGATTATAAGGCCATCACTTACATCGGGAATGCCGCTTTCACAGAATTCCTCAAGTTCGGCGAACTCTCTTTCCTTTACAAGGGTATTAACCGTCAGATATATCTTCCTGTCGTAAAGATGCGCTGTCTCGGCGCACTCCATGATCTCATCATAAGTGAAATTGCCTGCATATGCTCTTGCACCGAATCTGGATGCAGCAAGGTAAACGGCATCTGCTCCCGCATTGATGGCTGCATAAAAAGACTCCTTGCTGCCTGCAGGCGCAAGGAGCTCCGGTTTCATATGATTTTGGAAATCAGAATGGATCATAACCTTTTATTTCTTGTTAAAGGGGAAAGGAACAGGGCCACGGTTATCAGGCTTTCTGTCTCCATCCTTAACAAGTCTGGGTTCAGTAACAGGCTTGGGTGCATCATATTTAAACAGGGATTCCTGCTTGTAAACAAAATGTGTGGGCTTTGAATCCGAAGAACCTTCATCCGAACCAGACTTCTCCTCCTCAGAAGGCTTAGCTGACGTTTCAGGCTTTTTATCTTCTGTAGGCTTAGCTGCAATTTCGGGCTTCTTATCCTCAGCAGGCTTAGCTGCAGCTTCGGGCTTCTTATCCTCTGCAGGCTTTACTGCAGCTTCGGGCTTCTTATCCTCTGCAGGCTTTACTGCAGCTTCGTGTTTCTTATCCTCTGCGGGCTTTGCAGCTGTCTCGTTCTTCTTTTCCTCGGTAGCTTTTACGGAAGATGCACTTTTTTCATCTTCGGAAACTGCTGCTGAAGCGGATCTTTTGGAAGAAGACTTTTCTGCTTTCTTTTCATCCGCATTTTTTGATTCGGACTTTGCTTCCTTTTCTTTTGAACGGAGTTTTGCATCAAGCTGGATGAGCTTCTTGGAACTTTCAGCCATCTTATCCTGAAGAGTTCTTACCTGTTCATCAGCCTTATCAAGTCTGCTCTGGGTGGTGACTATGTCATGCTTGAGATTATATATCTCCTTGTCCTTATCCTTGATGAGAGACTCAACTTCCGCATTTCTCTCATGAATCTTCATATAATCATCAGCAATATTAAGAGCAACAAGGAGCATCTGGGTCTCTTTGTTCTGTGATCTGAAGGATGCGGTGGCTTTGCATTCATCAAGCTTTTTATTAATATAATTAGCTACTTTCTGAGTGTATTCCGCAGTCTCGTAACCTGTCAGAGTAAGAACTTTACCGGCGATTATGACCTGTGTTTCGTTAATATCAGACATACAACCCCTCCGAAATCATTTAGATAAACCCTGACTTTAAGTATATACCAATCTGATGTTATTTTTCAATACATACAGACTGACACTGCAACCGGATCATGTCAGCCACATATCGAGATGTTCCCTTGCAAGATCTGTTATGACTCTTCCCTTTGGAGTGCGCATGAGCAGTCCGTTTTTGAGAAGGTAAGGTTCATATACATCCTCAAGTGTACCGGAATCTTCTCCCGTTGCAGCGGCAAGTGTATCCAGTCCCACCGGTCCTCCGTCGAACTTTTTTATGATCGTCTCGAGGATCTTTCTATCTGTATTATCAAGTCCGAGCTTATCTATGGACATAAGATCCATAGCCTCAATTGCAATCTCTCTTGTTATGATGCCGTCGTATCTTACAAGAGCATAATCCCTCACCCTCTTAAGCATACGGTTGGCAATCCTGGGTGTTCCGCGGCTTCTCTTTGCAAGTTCCAAAGCAGCGTCCGCCTCTATCTTTACATCAAGTTTTTGTGAAGAGAAAAGAAGGACTTCCGACAACTCTTTGGGAGTATAGAACTCCATATGGAACTGTTCACCGAAACGGTCTCTCAGAGGAGCCGTTAGCATATCTGCTCTGGTAGTAGCGCCTATGAGTGTAAAATGAGGAAGAGGAAGTCTTACGCTTCTTGCAGATGAGGATGAGTCCTTGCCAATCATTACATCGATGGCAAAATCCTCCATTGCAGGATACAGTACCTCTTCCACCTGACGGTTAAGCCTGTGGATCTCGTCTATAAAGAGCATATCCTTTTCCTGAAGTGAGTTGAGGATTGCCGCCATTTCCGAAGGCTTTTCTATTGCAGGTCCCGAAGTTATGCGGATATGGGTCCCCATCTCATTTGAGATTATTCCGGCAAGAGTTGTCTTGCCGAGTCCGGGAGGTCCGTAGAGAAGCACATGATCCAGCGCCTCTCCCCTTGCCTTGGCGGCTTCGATCTGTATGATGAGCCTTTCCTTTATCGCTTCCTGCCCGATATATTCCTTCAGCCTCTGGGGTCTTAAGGAATGTTCTACAGGCTTGTCTTCTTTTGTCAGATTAGTTTCTATGCTTCTGGGCATGTCAATAAACGTATATGCTTAATCAATGTTTTGAAGATCACTTACCATAGAGCAGCTTAAGTGCCATGGAAAGAAGTGTGCCCGAATCATACGATCCGTGATCTTCGATGGAAAGAATGGCACGTGAGCTTTCAGCTTCCGAATATCCGAGGGAAACAAGTGCGGCAAGTGCATCGCTTTCTTCGCTTCCGAGCTCACTCCCAGGAGTTATGCTGAAGCTTCCGCCTCCGAATTTCTTCGCAATACTGTCATCGGAAAGATCCACCTTGCCCTTAAGTTCAATGATGATCTTACCCGCTGTCTTGGCGGAAATTCCCTTTGCTTTGGAAAGAGCCTTGATATCATCGCTTATAACGGCATACCTGACAGAATCGGCATCCATAACGGAAAGCAGTGACAATGCACTCTTGGGGCCGACTCCGGATACAGAGACCAGTTTTCTGAACATATCAAGATCATCTCTGTCATTAAAGCCGTAGAGCTGGAATGTATCCTCGGCAACCTGGGTATATGTATACAGTTTTACGTGATCTCCCACGGAACCTATCTGTGCCGCACATCTTGAAGTGATATTGACATTGATGCCAAGACCGCCTATATCCACAACACAGGTATCGGTATCAAGAAGATCCAGAACGCCTTCTACGAATGCAAACATTATTTTGTCTCGTTGATATAATTCACAAGTCCGCCGGCAGCGATGAGCTTCTGCATGAACTCAGGGAATGCCTGACCCTGGTAGGTGGTTCCCTTGGTGATATCGGTAATGATACCGGTATTGAAATCAATCTCAACCTCATCACCGTCATCGATCCCCTTTGATGCTTCGGGGCACTCGATTATGGGTAGTCCTATATTGATGGCATTACGGTAGAATATCCTGGCGAATGTCTCCGCGATAACACAGGAAATGCCTGATGCCTTGATCGATATGGGAGCGTGCTCTCTTGAAGAACCGCATCCGAAATTCTTGGATGCAACAATGATATCTCCCTTTTTCATCCTCTTGGAAAAATCCTTGTCGATATCCTCCATGCAGTGCTGAGCAAGCTCTGCAGGATCGGATGAATTAAGATATCTTGCGGGAATTATTACATCGGTGTCTACATTATCACCGTATTTAAGTACATGACCTTTTGCGTTATCCATTACAGATCTCCATTTATAAAAATTATAGTGTTTGATATAGATGAGCACATGCAGCTTCTGTGGTCTTAAGGCATTTTGAATGACTGCATGCAGGTATCATGTGTATTACAGATCCCCGGGGCAGGCGATGATACCCTTGACCGCACTTGCCGCAGCAACAGCCGGCGATGCAAGATAGATCTCGGAATCAACATGTCCCATACGGCCTACAAAGTTTCTGTTGGTAGTGGAGACACATCTCTCACCCGCTGCCATAACTCCCATATATCCGCCAAGGCAGGGTCCACAGGTAGGTGTTGAAACAACGCATCCGGATTCGATAAAGATCTTAAGAAGTCCCTCTTCAAGGCACTGCATATATACAGCCTGGGTTGCAGGAATAACTATAACTCTGAGTCCCTTTGCAACATGCTTTCCCTTAAGGATCTCAGCTGCGATCCTCATATCGGAAATCCTGCCGTTAGTACATGATCCGATCACTACCTGATCTATCTTAATATCACCATCCTTATGTATCTCGTCGATAGTATGGGTATTCTCGGGAAGATGAGGGAATGAAATGGTAGGTCTGAGCTCTGAAAGATCGATATTTATCACTTCGTCATACTCTGCATCAGCATCAGCCTCGAATACCGTATACTCTCTCTTTGTATGCTCATTCAGATATTCGATGGTCTTGTCATCTACAGGGAAAATACCGTTCTTACCGCCGGCTTCAATAGCCATATTGGCAATGGTGAACCTGTCATCCATTGAAAGTTCATGAACGCCGGGACCTGTAAATTCCATGGACTTATAAAGTGCCCCGTCCACACCGATCTTACCGATGATATGAAGGATGAGATCCTTTCCGCTTATATCCTTTGAAAGCTTTCCTGTCAGGTTGAATCTGATCGCTGAAGGAACCTTGAACCATGCCTGTCCTGTTGCCATTCCTGCAGCCATATCAGTTGAACCGACGCCTGTGGAAAATGCACCCAGCGCTCCGTATGTACATGTATGTGAATCGGCTCCGATGATGACATCCCCGGGAACGGTAAGTCCTTTTTCGGGAAGAAGTGCATGCTCGATACCCATCTCACCAACTTCGAAGTAGTTAGTAATATCATTCTTCTTAGCAAACTTTCTAACACAAGCACAGTGTTCAGCTGACTTGATATCCTTGTTTGGTACAAAATGATCTGGAACAAGAGCAATCTTATCCTTGTCAAATACAGTCTGCTTTGTCATCTTCTCCACTTCATGGATAGCAACTGGGCTTGTGATATCATTTCCAAGGACAAGATCAAGATCTGCCTCAATAAGCTGACCTGCCTTAACCTCATCAAGACCCGCATGAGCTGCAAGAATCTTTTGTGTCATTGTCATTCCCATAGCGCAATAATTTCCTTTCAAAAACAAGTATTAAACATTTTTATACTAACGATTTCCCCATTAAAAAGCATATCATTATTATAAGCAATGATTTCTATATTTTATTATAATAATACGTATAAATCAAGCTACTAATCTATTTTAGGCTCATTTCAATCTGGTAGGAATCTTCTTTAAGCTTAACCTGAGCCATACTTCCAAGAACTAGCGGCATTTGAGGTGAAATATGTCCCACATCAGCATCCATAAGGACTGGTACTTCAAGCTCCCTTAGCTGGGACATTACAGCCTCATATCTATCAAGCCCCATAATTGGTTCATCAAAGTGATAAGGTCTTCCAATCACAAAACCCTTAGCCCCTTCAAACCAGCCAGCCTCTTTCATATGCCAAAGAGTTCTTCTTATATCAAGCACGCTCAAATCACATGCCTCAAGAAGCCATATTATGCCATCTTCCTTATATTTCTCATTAAAGGCCTTAATGTGGTCATATTTGGTACCGACTAAATTATTGAGGCAGTCCATACATCCGCCAATCAGTCTGCCCGAGAAGGTATATTCCTCATTCCCCTGCTTGTCCTTAGCAGCCTGCTTGTCCTCAGCAGTTTGCTTATCCTCAGCTTCCTGCTT
>JAEEGG010005834.1_pt1 | contig 29074 bp, 23 predicted proteins | sample 9134161 | NCBI WGS metagenome assembly JAEEGG01 (sample SAMN16246543, study PRJNA631951) | gut metagenome | biome: gut microbiome; feature: rumen; material: CR-attached | host: Bos | place: Iran: Karaj | collected 2018-10 | reverse complement strand
CCTACTTCAACGTTGTTCCTTACGGCGTTAACGACGACGGCTTCATCGATTATGACAAGCTTGAGGAGATTGCAAAAGAGTGCAAGCCCAAGATGATCATCGCAGGTGCTTCCGCATATGCAAGAACCATCGATTTCAAGCGTTTCAGAGAGATCGCTGACGAGGTCGGCGCATATCTCATGGTTGATATGGCACACATCGCAGGACTTGTAGCTGCAGGACTTCATCCCAGCCCCATCCCTTATGCGCATGTAGTTACCACAACCACTCACAAGACCCTTCGCGGACCCAGAGGAGGAATGATCCTTTCAAGTGCTGAATTTGCCAAGGAGCACAAGCTTAACAAGGCAGTGTTCCCCGGAATCCAGGGCGGACCTCTCATGCATGTCATCGCTGCAAAGGCTGTATGCTTCAAGGAGGCTCTCGATCCTTCATTCAAGGTATATCAGCAGAACATCTACGACAACGCACAGGCTCTTGCAAAGGGACTTATCTCAAGAGGACTTAAGATCGTATCAGGCGGCACCGACAATCACCTCATGCTCCTTGACCTCACTCCCTTTAACGAGACCGGTAAGGAGATCGAGGCACTTCTTGATGAGGCACATATCACCGCCAACAAGAACACTATTCCCAACGATCCCCAGAAGGCTAATGTTACAAGCGGTATCAGACTCGGAACTCCCGCTGTTACCTCAAGAGGCCTCAACACTGAGGATATGGATCAGCTCGCAGAGGCTATCAGCCTGATAGTCAAGGAGAAGGAAGCAGGCGTAGAGAAGGCTAAGGCTATCGTCATGGCTCTCACCGCCAAGTATCCCCTCATGTGAGGAGTTTTGAACCTGCCCCATAGAAATAAACAGTCCCGTGCGGAGGCAGCTGCTCTTTCCCATGGCAGCCTCCGGCGGGATTGATGAATTGACTGGAGAATGAAATGGTACATGTTGCTGTATTTGGTTATGGAACCGTAGGAAGCGGAGTCGTGGAGGTCATAGAGCGCAATAACTCTTATGTTTCCGCTAACTCAGGTGACAAGGTAAGCGTAAAGTATATCCTTGATCTTCGTGAATTTCCGGGAGATCCTTTTGAATCCAAGCTTGTCCACGATGTAGAGACGATCATCAACGACGATGAAGTGTCCATCTGCTGTGAGACCATGGGAGGAGTGGGAGCTGCTTACAAGTTCACGAAAATGGCACTCGAAAAGGGCAAGAGCGTATGCAGTTCCAATAAGGAGCTCGTAGCAAAGCATGGTGCAGAGCTTATGCGTATCGCCAGGGAAAACGGCTGTGCATATCTCTTCGAAGCAAGTGTGGGAGGCGGAATCCCTGTTCTCAGGACCCTTACCACTGCTCTCACCGCGGAGAGGATCACTAAGATCGCAGGTATCCTTAACGGAACCACCAACTTTATCCTCACCAGGATGGAGGAGGATGGGGCTGATTTCGATGAGACACTCAGGAAAGCCCAGGAACTCGGATATGCCGAGAAGGATCCTACCGCTGACATAGAAGGCCACGATACGGCAAGAAAGATATCGATCCTTTCCGACATCATGTCGGGACATTTTACCGATTCCGATGCAGTGAAGACTACGGGTATCACCGGTATCACCGCCACGGATATCACACTTGCTAAGGAGGCCGGTTTCTCCATCAGGCTTCTCGGTATTGCTGACAGGAGTGAAGATGATTCAGTGGCTGCATTTGTAGCACCTTTCCTTGTGAAAAAGGGTCATCCCCTGGCAGGCGTATGTGATGTCTTCAATGCAATATACGTAACCGGCAACATGCTCGGCGAGACCATGTACTACGGCAAGGGCGCAGGAAAGCTTGCGACTGCCAGTGCGGTTGTGGCCGATGTCATAGATGCGGCGAGAAAGGGTTCATCCACCATGTATCAGGGATGGGATGAGACACCTGTCAAGGCTACACCCACAGATGATCTTGAGTTTAAGTATTATGTTAGATGCCCTGAAGAGAAGTTCGATGATGTTCAGGCACAGTTCCCCGGAGGATGCCGTATCGGAAAGTTCGGCGGTGAATCCGGATTCATCACCGAGACACTGAGCGGAGCCGAGTTCGAGGCAAGGCTTGCGAAGCTGGGCGATGCAGTACTTAACAGTATCAGAGTATATGAATGAGATTAATGATTAAGAGGTTCAGGTAAAGATGGCTAAGGTAGTAAAATTCGGCGGAAGTTCTCTTGCATCAGCCGAGCAGTTCAAGAAGGTCGGTGACATAATAAGAGCCGACAGCGAGAGAAGATATGTGGTTCCTTCAGCTCCCGGTAAGAGATCTCCGAGAGATACCAAGGTAACCGATATGCTCTACAATCTTCACGGAAGTGTATCCGATGAGAGGAGCTTTTCCAAGGTACTTGCCGATATCCGCGCAAGATACGACGAGATAATCAAGGGCCTCGGACTTAAGCTGGATCTGACTAAGGAATTCGATAAGATCGCAGCAGATCTTAAGGCAGGAGCCGACAAAGACTATGCGGCATCCAGAGGTGAATTCCTGAACGGTCACATTATGGCCGCTTATCTCGGATATGAATTCCTCGATCCCGCCGATTATATCATTTTCGACAAGAAGACCGAGAACTATGATCCCGAGAAGACTTATAAGAATCTCAGCAAGAAGCTTGAAAAGGTTCAGAATGCCGTTATACCCGGATTCTACGGCGCATATGCAGACGGCACCGTCAAGACCTTCTCAAGGGGAGGATCCGACATTACAGGTTCCATAGTTGCAAGAGCCATCCATGCCGATGTCTATGAGAACTGGACCGATGTATCCGGATTCCTTATCGCAGATCCCAGGATCATCAGCAATCCCGCCAAGATCGAGACCATCACATACAGAGAGCTCAGAGAGCTGGCATACATGGGTGCCGGAGTGCTCCATGAAGACGCCATCTTCCCTGTAAGACAGGAAGGCATCCCTATCAACATCAGGAATACCAACGATCCTTCCGATGACGGTACCTGGATCGTGGAGACCACATCCAAGAAGTCCAAGTATGTCATCACCGGTATCGCAGGCAAGAAGGGCTTCTGTGCAGTCAATGTCGACAAGGACATGATGAATTCCGAGATAGGCTTCGGAAGAAGAGTGCTTCAGGCATTTGAGGAGAACAATATCTCATTTGAGCATCTCCCTTCAGGTATCGACACCATGACCGTATTCGTCCATCAGGATGAGTTCAGGGATAAGGAACAGAGCGTAGTCTCAGCCATCCGCAGGATGACAGATCCGGACGTGATTGACATTGAATCCGATCTTGCGCTTATCGCTGTTGTGGGACGCGGTATGAAGTCCACCAGAGGTACTGCGGGAAGGATATTCTCGGCACTTGCACACGCACATGTGAATGTCAAGATGATCGATCAGGGATCCTCCGAGATCAATATCATCATAGGTGTTGCAAACTCGGATTTCGAGACAGCCATCAAGGCAATCTACGACATCTTTGTAGAGACCAAGCTATAATGACCAGGTATCTGTATCCGGCATCTGCCGGATACAGATTCTGTTTGTAGGAAGAACACATATTTTTATGACCAGCTCTATAATCCGGAGAAAACAAATTGAGCAGACATAAGAAGAAAAACAGGAATAACCAATCTAAAGAAGAGATCAGGGAGCAGCAGAAGACGGTAAATGAAGGCTCTGCAGGCGATAACGCCGAAGATTATACTCAGGAGCTGACATTCGATCTGTCGGATTTCGATGAAGCAGAGCCCGTTTCCAAAGAGGCTCAGGCTGAGGAAAATACCGAAAACGCTGTTTCTGAAGATATTGCATTTGCTGAAGAAACCCTGGAAGCAGCATCAGCCGAAGGCGGTGTATCTGCCGAGCCTGATCCCGAAAGTACATCCGAAGGCGATGCGGATGCCGAAAAGACGGCCGGAGCAGCTGCAGATGATACATCATCAGAGTCAGAAGCTGCAGAAGACCCGGATAAGAGATCCAAAGCTGACGAAGAAAAGTCAGATGAAGATAAGCCGGATGAAGATAAGTCTGATGAAGATAAGCCGGATGAGGCTAAGTCTGACGAAGAAAAATCCGATAAAGAAAAATCCGAAGAAGAGAGATCCGGCGAAGATAAGTCTGATGAAGAGAGATCCGATGACGACAAAGATTCGGAGGATGACGAATCCGATGAGGAAGACAGGAAGAAGTCCCGGGATTCCAAGGTCAGCAGAAATGCTCTCAGGGAACAGACGGAGAACGAGAGGATCAGACGCGAAGCCAGACATAAGAGAAGGATCCGCCAGCAGTTCACGGCATATCTTATCCTTCTCCTTATCCTCGCAGCTATAGGATGCGGAATATTCTTCGCCGTGAAGAAGATCGTGAGTGTATCGCATCAAAGACAGGCTGAAGCACTGGCGCAGGAGCAGGCAGCTCTTCAGCAGCAGCTTGAAGAGGAGGCGGCAGCTGCTCAGGCTCAGCAGCAGTCAGTGGAGGATGTGCCTCCCGCACCCACTGTAGCGGACCTCGGTCAGACTCCTATGCAGCGTCTCGATGAGGTCATAGAATCCGAGATAGCGAATATGACTCTTGAAGAGAAGGTTCAGGCTATCATGTTCATAACTCCCGAATCGATAACGGGAGTTGACCGTGTTGTTATCGCCGGTGAGGGAACGGCTAATGCTCTTTCGGAATTCAACCCCGGCGGTATAGTGTATTCCGCCAAAAATGTGACCTCTGCAGATCAGTTCCGCACCATGATGGAGACTACACTGACTCTTGTGGATCATCCCGTATTTCTTGCCACTACAGAGACGGGAATGGATGAATCCGGACTCATCAAGGCCGGGATCATAGAGTCTGTTCTTACACCTGCACAGGCTGCTGAGAGCGGTAACGTGGAAGAAGTTGTGGCTACAGGTGCTGCCATCGGTACCGGACTGGGTTCCGTGGGAATAACCGTTAACTTTGCACCTCTTGCCGATCTGGCCGTTACGAACGGAGGAGTCATGGCAGGTACATGCTACGGCAGCGATGCAGCTTCCATCACCCCTTATGTTACAGGCATGGCAGAGGGACTTTATCAGAGCGGAGTCGTGGCAGCTTACAGGTACTTTCCTTCACTTGCCGCAACGACACAGAATCCCGCAAACGGAAGAGCTGTAAGCGACAGAACGCTTGAGGATTTCAGGAGCAATGAGTTCCAGGTATGGCTTTCTGCCATAAATGCAGGTGCCAGGATGATCCAGATGAGTAATGTCATCTATCCTTCCATCGACAGCGATTCCCTTCCTTCGACCATCTCGGACAAGACCGTTACCGGAGTTCTCAGGGATGAACTTAAGTACGACGGAGTCATCATCAGCGGCCCATTGAGCGATGCAGCCATAGCATCCTACTATACGGCTTCTGAAAGCGCTGTAATGGCCCTTAAGGCAGGCTGTGACATGATCTACTCATCACCCGATCCCAAGGCTGCTGCTGAGGGTATTATCGAGGCTGTTGGAAGCGGTGTGATCTCTGAAGAGAGGATCAACGATGCACTGGTAAGGATATACCGTATCAGATACGCGGATGCTCTGGAGCAGTTCAGGGCAGAGTATGAGGCTGAAGCCCAGGCCATGGGTGTGGATCTTACCGGAGTCCAGTACTAAACAAAACGGGGGCGGTGCTCATCATGGCCGCCCCCTGAGGATAAAAAAATTCCTCAGAACCTGATCCTGAGGAATAAAAAAGAGCGACAGACGGGGCTCGAACCCGCGGTCTCCACCTTGGCAAGGTGGCGCTTTACCAACTAAGCTACTGTCGCATTGTCTGCTTTCGCACGACAAAAGTTAATATACTAAAAAGCAGACTTGTTGTCAACAAAATTTTTAAAAATATTTTTCAGGTTTTTGTTTCGGTATCGGATCCCGCATTTTCAGGCTTTGCTTCAATGCCGAGAAGACCTGCCATCTTAACGGATGCTTTATTCTCTACGATCTTCCAGATCATGAATGAGATTATCGCACAGAAGGTTCCGGTGATGATGCCTGCCAATACATCGGTGGGATAATGAACTCCGACATAAAGTCTTGAGAAAGCTATAAGGGATGCCATGATGATCGCAGGTATTCCGAATTTCCTGGGGCTCTTTACAAGGAAGACCACAGCAGCTGCAAAGGATGCTCCCGAATGTCCCGAAGGAAATGACCAGTCGTCCTGCTCTTCGATGAGAAGCTTAAGTCCCTGACCGCCTACGGTTTCGGGAAGATAGGGCCTGGGTCTTGCAACAAGGTTTTTGAGGATCGCATTGTTGATGATAACTGACATTGCAAGTGCGATACCTGCCATGATCCCGATGGGTCTGGTCTTCTTGAAGCAGCAGAGGAGAACTGCGATAAGTATCCAGAGGATTCCCTTGTCTCCAAGGTGAGTGATGAATTTCATGATGGGCGTGAGAACATCGTTTCTGACATTTTCCTGAAGGAAAAGAAGGAACTGATCATCCCACTGCATGTGTAAGAGTGCGTCCATTTTGTATATTCCTTTCGTATTGATTGATAGGCTTAATGATAACACAAAATGAGGTTTTTATGTACGATAATGTTCAGGTTATAATCCCTTCGCTGAATCCCGATGAGAAGCTCTTTAAGACAGCGCAGGGAATGATAGAGAAGGGCTTTGCGGATGTCATACTGGTTGATGACGGATCGGATGAAAAGCATTCAGGTGAGTTCGACAGGATAAAGGAGAGTTTCCCCGATAAGGTTACGGTACTGGTCCACGAAGTAAATAAGGGCAAGGGAAGAGCGATGAAGACTGCCTTTGAGTACGTTCTCAGGGAAAGGCCGGATTCCCTCGGAGTCGTGACGGTTGACGGTGACGGACAGCATACACCGGCTGATGCCGCAAAGTGTATAGATGCCATGGTTGAAAAGAAGGCATTTATCATAGGATGCAGGGATTTTTCCCTTCCTCAGGTTCCCTTCAGGAGCAGGCTGGGAAATGTGATAACCAGGAATGTATTCCGTTATGTGTGCGGTATAAAGGTCTCGGATACCCAGACAGGTCTCAGGGCGGTCCCGGCGTCACTTCTTGAGTATATGACTCATGTGGACGGAGACAGATATGAGTATGAGACCAACCAGCTTCTTAAGATAGGATCGGACTCCATTCCATATTCCGAGGTCCCGATAGAGACGGTATATATAGACGATAATCAGACCTCACATTTCCATCCTTTGAGGGATTCTGCAAGGATTTACGGAGTGATCCTGAAATTTGCCGCAAGTTCCGTATTATCGTGTATAATAGACCTTGTTGCTTTCAGGGTGATACTCTTTTTCATACCCGCCATCATATCCGAAGCATCGAGGGGAACGATAGCGGGGACCATTGCACGTATCATCTCTGCGGTCTGCAATTTCATCGTCAACAAAAAGGCAGTCTTCGGGCACAGCGGCAGTACCGGTAAAAGTGCCCTGAGGTATACCATACTTGCTCTGTGCCAGCTTGGAGCATCCTTAGGACTGGTCGCACTGCTTACCACGGTTTTAAGGGTAAACAGCGACTGGCTCAAGACTCTCCTGAAGGCGGTTGTCGATACATGTCTGTTTTTTGTAAGCTTTAAGATCCAGAGAAACTGGGTTTTCAAGAATAAGTAAGAAAGGTTGTATGTATTAAATGTCCAGTCAAGGTGAAAAGAAATCATCATCGGGAGTACGTACTCTGAAGATCGTACTCAAAATTCTCTTAAGGTCTCTTGCAGTTATCGGAGTCACCTTACTTCTAGTCCTTATCCTGCTTGTGGGAGCCTGCTTCCTTGCGATGCACGGTCCAAGTCCCGCGTTCAGAAGTCAGTTTGCAATGTTCGCATATGAGACCAGCGCTCTTAAGTGGCTTCCCAAGCTTTTCCTAGGAAATGATGAATTCCAGAAGATCATTGCGGAAAACACCATGCCCGAAGCGGCTGAAGGTACCGCATCCAATACAGAACTTATCGTGATCCCCGATGAGACGGTGGTGGACGAGAATGTGAAGCCTCTCATCATTGAGGAGATAAACGGCGGAACTTATCACGGATATATGATGATAATCCAGGATCCTTCGACTGTATTTGTGGGAACGGTGGAGCATTTTGCCCAGACCGACGGAGATGTGGTCAAGAAGTTCTGTGACCGTTACGGAGCTATCGGCGGTGTCAACGGCGGTGAGTTCGTGGATATGGGATCCTACAGCTATACCGCATGTCCTGTGGGAGGAGTTATCTCACAGGGACAGCCCGTATATGAGAATAACAATATCGGCAAGTGGAATCTTGTATGCCTGACCAATGACAATAAGCTTATCCTTCTCAAGGGATATTCCGTACAGCAGGCACTTGAGATGAACGTAAGGGATGCCGTCCACGTAAAGCATGAGACAGGCCCATTCCTTATCATAGACGGTGAACCTCTCGAGGTTCCCAGTGTGGATGTATACGGCGGTGGCAAGAATCCCCGTACCGCCATCGGCCAGCGTTCCGACGGTGCGATCCTTATGTGCGTCATTGACGGACGTCAGGCATCCAGCCTTGGAGCAACCTTCAAGGAGATGATAGATATCATGCAGGATTACGGTGCCGTTAATGCCGCCTGCCTTGACGGTGGTACCTCAACTCAGATGGAGTATAACGGAATAACAGTCAACAATCCTTATTCACCCACGGGACCCAGAAGATGTCCCACTGCATTTCTTATCATGAGCACCGAGGCTAATTCCTCCTACGATGCACTTGCACTTATGAGGGAGGGAAACTGATGAGCAGAGATAACCGTACTAAAAAGAGCTTTTTCGGAGTTGGACTCCTGATCTATTTTATCCTGGGATGCATCGGAATATTCTTTTTCCTGCGCTGGTTCAACGGGTATCTCACCGCATATGAGACCTCTCTTCCCGGTACCGGGGTTGCAGAGGTCAGGGCCGCATTTGAGACCGGAGCCATCGAGACCGTGATGTCCAAGGATAATCTGGTAACCGATTCGGCATATTATAATATTTTCGATTACGAAGCACATATCAAGGAACTCATAGTAGGCAAGGAAGTGACTGTTGAAGAATCGCCCCTTTCCTCCGCGGAGGTTCCCAGATACGTGATCAAGGCAGCGGGAGAGCCTGTTATCGATGTCACTCTCAAGGTCATTGGCCAGAATGATTACAATATGAATCTCTGGGGCTGCGATAAGTTCTATCCCGATGAATATCTGACCTGTAATGATGTGTATACCATCACGGTTCCTACGGATGTCATCGTGAATGTTTCCGGAAGAGACCTCGGACCTGCAGACATCATGAAGGATGAGAACGGTAACGATGTGGTAAAGGGTATCGATCTGATACAGAACGTCACCCAGTACATGACATATGTGCCCACATTTACCACTTATCAGGTATCCGGACTGTGGTCCAATCCGGTCGTATCCGCAAGAACAGCCGACGGCACACCTGTAGATCTTACCTGTGAAGGGACCAGCTATTCCGCACCTCTTCAGACTGATAACAGCGTAGCAGACGAGATAAATGCAATACTTCCGTCCATCGTAGAGGCTTACGGAAAGCATTTCATCGGAGTCAGCAGCAGCGCCGTATATAATTATCTGCTTCCCGATTCGGAATACAGGGCATCACTTTCCACAGCCGTGACCAATTTCTATCCGACCTCGAGGATCACGTCATATAATTATTACAATGTGAGCGCGGATAATTTCGTAACATACTGCGATAACTGTGTATCCGCAGATATCGTGTTCGACCTTGTTGTAAAGTTCAATTCCACGGCATACCAGACCAAGAACGAGGGAAGTGATGCCGTATGGGTATTCATTAAGAGAGACGGTGTATGGTATCTGGCAGATGTTCCCAGACAGATGCCCAGAACTCTCGAAGATGCCGGTGTTACAGATTGATAAAAGGTTCTTAACTCTTATGTAAAAGGAGGCAGTCTATGAAGCTTATCTTTGTAGGAGCCACGCATGAAGTAACTGGAAGCTGCCATTTTCTCGAAGCATGCGGCAAGAACATTCTTGTGGATTACGGAATGGAGCAGGGAATAGATACTTTTGAGAATGTTCCTCTCCCTGTGCCTGAGGCACATATCGACTATGTATTCCTTACCCATGCACATATCGATCACTCGGGACTTCTTCCCCTTCTGTATGCAAGAGGCTTCAGGGGCCAGATCTTTGCCACTGATGCCACCTGCGACCTGTGCTCGATAATGCTCCGTGACTGTGCCCACATTCAGATGATGGATGCAGAGTATAAGAACAGGAAGAACCGTCGTACCAAGGATGCTCCTCCCATTGAACCCATCTATAACATGGAGGATGCGGAGGGCGCCATCAGAAGACTTGTTGCGTGCCATTATGACACCGTAATAGATGTATGCGACGGCATACAGATACGCTTTACCGATATCGGACATCTTCTCGGATCCGCAAGTATAGAGGTGTGGATAACAGAGGAGGAGAATTCCAAGAAACTTGTCTTTTCCGGAGATATAGGAAATCACAGACAGATCCTCATCAAGGATCCTACCCCTACAAAGGATGCCGATTATGTCGTCATGGAATCCACTTACGGAGACAGGGACCATCCCGAACCCGACGGTGATTTTGAGACCATGCTCACGGATATAATACAGACTACCTTCGACAGAGGAGGCAACGTTGTCATTCCTTCTTTTGCCGTAGGCCGTACCCAGGAGCTTCTCTATTTCCTCAGAAGGATCAAGGTTAATAAGAGGATAAAGGGACATGACGGATTTGCGGTATATGTGGACTCGCCCCTTGCCGTTGATGCAACCGAGATCTTCACCGCAAACCGTATGGACTGCTTCTCGGATGAAGCCATGCAGCTTGTAAAACAGGGCATCAATCCCTTGTCCTTTGCGGGACTTAAGCTTGCCATCACATCCGATGAATCAAGAAACATCAACTTCATAGAAGAGCCCAAGGTCATAATCTCCGCATCCGGCATGTGTGAAGCAGGCCGTATCAGACACCATCTCAAGCACAATCTGTGGAGACCCGAGTGTACCATACTATTCGTAGGATATCAGGCAAACGGTACCCTGGGACGTGCGATAGTCGAGGGAGCCGAGACAGTCAAGCTCTTCGGTGAAGAGATCGAAGTGAGAGCTGAGATAAAGCAGCTCCGCGGAATATCGGGACATGCCGATAAGACGGGCCTCATATGGTGGATATCACAGTTTGAGGAAAAGCCCAAGAAGGTCTTCATCGTTCACGGCGAGGATGCTGTTGCAACCCAGTTTGCAGAGACTCTCAAGATAGAATACGGACAGCGTGCCGTGGCACCTTACAGCGGCTCGGAATTCGACCTTGCTGCAGGACGCTTTACCTATGAGGCAATGCCTGTCAGAAAGGCTAAGAAGAGTCCTGTCGGAAAGGCTGTATCCGGCGTTTATGCCCGCCTTGTCGCTGCAGGACAGAGACTTATGGCCATCATCAAGAATATGGAGGGATATCCCAACAAGGATATCGGAAGGTTCGCCGATCAGATCACTTCGCTCTGCGAAAAATATGATGACAGAAAGTGACGGATGAACGCCATATAAGCAGACGTAATAAACAGATAAAGCAAAGGAACAGGATCAGATAATGAGTTATGCTGATGAAGTATTTATAAAAAACTGCAAGGATATCCTTGAGAACGGTACCAGTACCGAGGGACAGAAGGTCAGACCCCACTGGGAGGACGGAACTCCCGCCTATACCATCAAACAGTTCGGTGTCGTCAACAGATACGACCTTTCCAAAGAGTTCCCCATCATGACTCTGCGCCGTACCGCCCTCAAGTCGGCAACCGATGAGCTGCTCTGGATCTGGCAGAGAAAGAGCAACAATATAGGTGACCTGCATTCCCATATATGGGATGAGTGGGCTGATGAGAACGGCTCCATCGGTAAGGCATACGGATATCAGATGGGCGTTAAGCATGAGTATCCCGAAGGACGCATGGACATGGTTGACCGTGTCATTTACGATCTTAAGAACAATCCCTTCTCAAGGCGTATAATGACCAACCTTTATGTTTTCCAGGATCTGCATGAGATGAACCTGTATCCCTGTGCATATTCCATGACCTTCAATGTCACCCAGAAAGCCGGCGAGGATAAGCTCACATTGAATGCCATACTCAATCAGCGCTCCCAGGATATGCTCATGGCCAATAACTGGAATATCGTCCAGTATGCGGTTCTGGTCCATATGCTCGCCCAGGTGTGCGGAATGAACGCAGGAGAGCTGGTACATGTCATTGCCGACTGTCATATCTATGATAGACATATCCCGCTGATAAAGGAAATGATAAGCAGGGAACCGCTTCCGGCACCCACATTCCATATCAACACCGATATCACCGATTTCTATAAGTTCACCTCAACCGATGTATGGCTTGACGACTATAAGCACCACGAGCAGATAACGGATATTCCCGTTGCGATATGATGAAGAGGTGAAGGAAAGAACCGTCCCCACGTTTGCCCACACTTGAAAATGAGGAGATGAGAATATGACAATAATAGTTGCTGCAGATAAAAACTGGGCTATCGGAAATAAGGATGACCTTCTTGTCAGGATCAAGGAGGATCATAAGAACTTCAAGGCACTTACCACCGGGCATACCGTTATCCTCGGAAGAAAGACTCTATCCACATTCCCCGGAGGTCTTCCCCTTAAGAACAGGACCAATATCATCATGAGCCGTGACCCTGAGTACAGGGTAGAGGGCGCAAAGGTTGCCCACAGTGTTGATGAGCTTCTTAAGATGGTGGAGGAGATTGACGATGAAGTGTTCGTCATCGGCGGAGGCACCGTTTATAACCAGCTTCTTCCCTATTGCGACAAAGCCATCGTAACCCGCATAGACCATGAATACGAGGCAGATACCTACTTCCATGATCTTGACAAGGACGAAGAGTGGGAGATCACCGATACTTCCGAAGAAATGACATCCTTCGACCTCACCTACCATTTCGTAACTTACGAAAGAAAGTGATATTATTGTACCGAAAACCGCATTGTGATAAAATATTTTAAGATTTTTTATAAATTAATGAAAGAGGGCTGATGTAAATGGAAAAGAAGAACATTGACTGGGGTAATTTAGGATTTGGCTACATTAAGACCGATTATCGTTACGTCTCCAATTACAAGGACGGAAAGTGGGATGACGGAGAGATCACCACTGACGATAAGGTTGTCCTGAGCGAGTGCGCGGGAGTTCTTCAGTATGCACAGACCGTTTTTGAAGGCCTTAAGGCATATACAACAGAGGACGGACGCATCGTAACCTTCCGCCCCGACTTAAACGCAGAGCGTATCAATCAGTCTGCGGCAAGACTTGAGATCCCCACTCTTCCCGAGGGCAAGTTCATTGATGCCGTAGAGAAGACCGTTAAGGCTAATGCAGCATTCGTGCCTCCCTATGGAAGCGGTGCAACTCTTTATGTAAGACCCTACATCTTCGGCTCAAATCCCGTTATCGGAGTTAAGCCTGCTGATGAGTATCAGTTCAGGGTACTTGTAACTCCCGTAGGACCTTACTTCAAGGGCGGTGCAAAGCCTATCGTTATCAAGGTATCAGACTTTGACCGTGCGGCACCTCACGGAACCGGAGATATCAAGGCAGGACTTAACTATGCAATGAGCCTTCATGCCATCGTTACTGCACATGCTGAAGGATTTGCAGAGAACATGTATCTTGATTCTGCCACCAGAACCAAGGTTGAAGAGACCGGCGGAGCTAACTTCCTCTTTGTTACCAAGGACGGCAAGGTTGTCACTCCCAAGTCAAAGAGTATACTTCCTTCCATCACAAGAAGAAGCCTTATCTATGTTGCCAAGGAATATCTCGGACTCGAGGCTGAAGAAAGAGAGATCACTCTTGAGGAAGTCGCTGATATGGCAGAGTGCGGACTCTGCGGAACCGCAGCAGTCATCTCACCTGTCGGCAAGATCAACGATCACGGCAAGGAGATCTGCTTCCCCAGCGGAATGGAGGAGATGGGACCTGTCACTAGGAAGCTTTACGACACTCTCACCGGAATCCAGATGGGCCGCATAGAGGCTCCCGAGGGCTGGGTACACGAGATCAAGATCTGATCCCTGGGCTTTTAATTGCTTTAATATGTTTTATAAAACAGGTACATATAAAATTTTTAAATCCGTCGTGGCACTTCTTGTCATATTTATCCTCACCGGATGCGGTGGGACACAGGTTGTGCTTACGACGGGTTTTGATAAAGACGAGATATTTGTAGTGGGGACCGAGAGGTGCTCGCTTTCGGAACTTGAGATCTATCTGGTCAATATCCAGAAGACCTATGAGAATGTTTTCGGCGAAGAGATATGGGATGTTACTTCGGACGGAGTGACATTCGAAGAGAGCATCAAGAATACCGCCCTTGCTCAGATCGCACAGGTTAAGACCATGTATCTCATGGCACTGGACAGGGGACTTGAGCTGGATGAAGAAGAAAAGGAACTGGTGAAAAGTGCGGCACAGGAATACTATTCATCTCTTAATGAGAGTGAGGTGACCGCATTTGGAGCAGATGAAGAACTTATAGAGAAGATGTATTCCCAGATGGCTCTTGCCCAGAAGGCATACGATGAGATCATCAGGGATATATCTCCGGAGATATCGGATGATGAAGCAAGATTCGTCAAGGTGCGCATCATCTACATGAGGACAGCCTACCATAACGGAAGCTCACTCATTCCCTATGCCGACAGTGACCGCGATGCGGTGTTCAATACCCTGGTAACCCTCAGGAACGGTTTCCTGGACGGAAGTCTGGACTTTGAAACTGAAGCGGCCAAATACAATGAAGCCGATGAATCGGTTATTTCCTTCGGTAAGGGGATGATGGATGAAGCTGTGGAGGCCGAAGCATTCTCCCTGCCCAATGATGGTATCAGCAATATAGTAAGTACTTCCGACGGTATGTATCTCATGCAGTGCATCAGTACCCTGGACAGGGCTCAGACCGATGCGAACAAGATGCTGATCACAGAGAAGCTGAGGGATGAAGCATTTGAGAAGGTGTATGACGAATACCTTGAAAGTCTTATCAGGAATCTGAACACCGACCTATGGAAGACCGTTACACTGAGCAGTGATCCCGAGATCGCTACATGCAGTTTTTTTGAAACCTTTGAAAAGAATCTGTACCCCGAGGAGACGGATGGTTAAGCGCAAGTTTGTTAGCACAAGAACATTGCAGCCCGGAATGAAGATCGATCAGGCCATTCTGGACAAGACAGGCCGTGAGCTTATTGCTAAGGGCGCTTATCTTGATGATTTCCAGATTGAATATCTCCAGAAGAAATCCATCGGAGGGATCTATGTGACGGAGGGAGAACCTGATCCGGATGAGATCCATTCGCTGGAAGCCCAGCTTCCTTCCTATACCAGGGAACTTATGGAGAAGAGCCGTGTGGAGGATAAGAGCAAGGTTACCCTCAGCACGGAGGTCATAAAAAGAGTCGGAGAGGGCGTCCAGTTCCTCTATGAGAACGTGGAATCCGAGAATTTCCTCGAAGCCACCAATAATGTCACGGGTGAGCTTATCAAGGCCATCGAGAATAATCACGCTGTTGCGGTGGATATCAATCTTATCAAGGTCAGTGATGAATATACGTTCAAGCACAGCGTTGATGTTGCCACAATGAGCCTTATCATCGGCAAGGCATTCGGGCTTAACGATGATGAACTCCGTGAGATCAGTATTGCAGGGCTTCTTCATGACCTGGGGAAATCCAATATTCCCAATGAGATACTCAACAAGCCCGGAAAGCTTGATGACGATGAGTTTGCCCTGATGAAGCAGCATTCACTTTTTGGCTTCAAGATCCTCAAGGAAAAGGGAACCTTCAGTGAGAATATCCTCAGGGGAGTACTCCAGCACCACGAGAAGATGAACGGAAAGGGTTATCCGCTTGGCGTAAGTGGTGACTCCATCAGCAAGCTTGCAAGGGTGATCTCTGTTGCGGATATTTATGACGCTCTTGTCACCGAGCGTCCCTACAAGAAGGGATTCCCCAAAAGAGATGCGCTTGAGATGATCCTTGCCATGTCTCTTGAGCTTGATAATTCTGCAATCACCAGCTTTATGAATTCAGTCATAATCTTCCCCGTGGATTCATATGTACAGCTTTCTAACGGGGAGATGGCCAAGGTTGTCGGAAATAATCCCGGATATCCGATGCGCCCCATCGTTGTAGGTTTTAAGAGCGGTAAGAAGTACGATCTTCTTAACGACATCCACTGTGCATCGATGGTCATACAGTAAACAGGAAAAACGATTTGCTTTTTGATGTTATAAAGGACAGTTTTATCAGAATGGAAAGTGCCGGACCATCGCTCCAGGCGGGGCGTGTTTTGGCACTTTATTTATTTGTCATCATCCTGGTGATCCTGATCGCGGGAGTTGTGTATCTGTCGGTAAAAAAGAGAATGCTCCCGATAGCAGGATTTCTCTCGGTCATTCTGGCCGCACCGGTCATCCTCGTATGTATCTTTTATCCCGATGTTGATCTCCTGTATGCTCACCCGGGCGGTGATCCCGCGCTTACGGCGGATTCATTCCTGAGGGCGATAGGTGAAGGCAGGATGGGGGACGGATATGACATTCTGTATGGCAGGGCAGATAATACTTCCATATCATCCGGAGACGCCTTCAGCGGCTCTGCGTTTGATGGCATTGCCGGAACTGCGGCCGAAACAGGACAGAGTGCTGATGGTAACGGTATCCCGGGCGGTGATACATCATCGATGTATTACAGATATCTTACCGGCGGTTTTTCATATGAGTATCTCGGTGAGGTGAAGGTAAGTGACCTTACGGCCTCGGTGCCTGTGAGGATATATTACTCAGATCTGTCTGCTGCTCCCGGAAGACTTGAAGCTCTTTTTGAGGATGAGCTGGACAGCATCGTACAGTCCCATGCAAGGAGGGATGTATACGGAGAGGATGATTCCTACGAAAGCTGGGTCATAGAGGATGCATATGATAATGCTCTGAAAACCGTACTCCTGCAGAACCCTGAAAAGGCCTTCAGGGATGTTGAGTTAAGACTTTACTATGATGACGGAAAGTGGAACATAGAGCCTTCGGATGAGCTTCTCAGTATCATGGGCGGCGGTGTATGCGGAACGCCTTCTACAGAAAAGAATCTGGTGGATGGTATCGGACTATTTGCCAACAATATAAAATCCGACATCCTTGCAGACCTTGTATATATTCCCAAACTGTATTCCATACCTGAGGATGCCATTGCGGGATATGAGCCCTGTGAAGATAAATATCATGAGCTGACCGATCCTGGTCTCATATATGAAGTGGCCGCAGAGAGCGAGCATCTGATCAGGGGGGCGGATCTTGTCTTTGACCCCGGTGTCACCTTTGCAACCGGACAGAAGGCGTATTACTACGCGGATGATTCCATATTCACAGTCTGCTGGAAGGAATTCTGCAATGACTGTTACTGTAACTTCGCTGAGGTATTCATATCGGATCCCAGCCAGTTCAGAAGAAAGATCGCAGGAGATACCTACGGCTACAGCGCCCAGATGTATGCATCAAGCCTTGCTGCCGAAGCCAATGCCGTTGTTGCCATGAACGGGGATTTCTATAAGTTCAGATCTCCCGGAATATGCGTATATAACAGAGTCGTGTACAGATGCGAGGGTAATTATCTCGACACATGCTTTATAGATTCCCGGGGAAATATGATCTTCTCATATGCCGGAGAACTGACCAGCAAGGAAGATGCACAGAGATTTGTTGATGAGAACGATATCCTCTTTTCTCTTGCCTTCGGACCGGTGCTTATAGATAACGGTGTTCCCAAGGAAAATCTGAATTACCGCATCGGTGAGACCATGCAGAGATATTCCAGATCCGCCATAGGACAGATAGGAGAGGGACACTATCTGATCATGACAATAGGCCATGTATATCCCTACAGAGAGTGCTGCACCCTGAGAGGAGCACAGGATATCATGATGCTTAAGGGCTGTGTGAATGCCTATACTCTCGACGGAGGCCAGACAGCGGAGGTTATATGGCACGACAGACCCTACAGCTATGTAGACTGGGGTGTTGAGAGAACGGTAAGCGATATCATCTATTTTGCCACGGCAGTTCCTGAGGAAGAGCAGTAAATAAGACATAGATCGTGAAGCTGCCACGGCAGTGCCTAAGGATGAGCAATAGATAAAATATGAATCTAGAAACCACCACAGCTGTATATGCGGGAAATGTGAGACTGAGCTATGGAATGATCATAGCTGTATTGGCATTTCTGTCCTCATGGATGCTCACGGTTTCCCTTGCGTGTCCGGGGAAAGAAGGTGCATCGCAGAGTGTCAAAAGCTTCATGGCATTAAGGGTAAAGCAGCTGGTTTCTCTTCTTATGTACGGAGTTTTTGCTGCTGCTTTGGGGGCATTTTTCGGAAGACTTATCTATTGGTATTCCCACTATGAGAGCTATGACGGGATAACAGGAGCCTTTTCTTCATTTGAAGGCTGTTTCCACGAAGCCGGGGTGGTGCTGGGATTTACTGCCGCAGCAGCGCTCTCATCCTTCTATATGGGCAGGGGATTCATGAAGAGGATGACAGGGGCATCTTCTGTGGGAATGATGCTGTTTATGACACTCATGTCACTTGTCTCCATGTTCAACGATTCCGACAGAGGTAAGGCGGTCATCACGGATCTGTACCATCAGAGGCTCCCCTACAGCTATATCACAGGAATATCCGGCGGCAGTACGGAGTACAGAACCGCAGTCTTCTTCTGGAAGTTTATACTGCTTGGTATCATAACCATAATATCCTTTGTGCTGTATATCAGGAATAAATCAGCTCTTATGACCTATGTCTGTTATTTCTCGGCAATGGCACTTCTCGACAGCGCAAGATATGATGCATCATTCTTAAGGTCTAACGGCTTCGTCAGCCTCATGCAGATAGTGGCCGCGGTTTTTCTGCTGTCCGCCATGATAACCTGTCTTGTTCTGTCTCTGAGGAAAAGAAGGCTCCACAGGTTTCATCTGTTCCTTACATTTCTGTTTCTGATCGGGATAGGCCTGGTCGGATATATGGAATACTATGTTCAGAGACATGGCGACCTGTATATTTTCTGCTATACTGTAATGGGAATGGCATGTATCTCCATGGTGGTCTCCATATGGATCATGCATGAGAGCATTAATAAAGGCAGAGGCAGGAAAAAGCCGGTTCGTAAACCGGAAAGTGATGAAAGCGGGGAATAGTATGGAGATAATCGATCTGCAATATTCCAAGACTAACACTTATCTGATAAAGGGAGAGAAGGGAAGCCTTCTCTTTGATACAGGATGGGCAGGAACCTACAGGGACTTTTGCAGATCCATGAAGGAGAGAAAAGAGAAGATCAGGAATATCGATTATATCCTTATCTCCCATTATCATCCTGACCATATGGGAATCGCGCAGGAGATAGCAGACAGTGGTCCCGAGATCGTAGCCTGTGACTTTCAGAAGGACTATATACATAATGCCGACGTGGTGTTCGAGAAGGAACACAGAAGGGATTATAAGCCTGTTGTTGATAAGAAGATCTGTTTTATAACTGCAGAAGAGAGCAGGGAGTTTCTTGCGAAGATCGGTATTTACGGTGAGATCATCCATACCCCCGGTCACAGCGATGACAGCCTCACCCTGATCCTTGATTCCGGTGATGCTTTTGTGGGGGATCTGAATCCTCTCTATGAGTATGAACTTAACAAGGGTACGGAAATAGAGGACAGCTGGAAGATCATTTTTGAATTCAAGCCTTCCACTATCCATTACGGACATGCCAGGACTCTGATCATTGATGATCCCGAAGGGGATTTTCTAAGCTCTGAATATGCGGCCGGCAAGAAAAAGGTGAACTACGATGAACTGGATGAGATGACCAGGAATCCTGAGAATGCCGGGAACAGTTCCAGACTGTCAAAGCTGAGATCCGGAAGACAGAAGGCTGAAGACAGACGAAAGAATATTGATGACATCATCCGGTATATCCAGAAAGGATACAGTATAGATCTTATCTGTACCAAGACAGATTCCGACAGGGAATATGTTGAGGATGTAATGAGAATGCTCCTTACCCATCCCGGTATCAGTGTCCAGGGTATAATCGACAGGATCGAGATAAAGGGAAAATAGGACCTCGATAACGGTTTAAGCTCATAGTGTAATTTTACAGGACTGCTCATGCAGTCCTGTTTTTGTGCTCAGAACATTTTCGCTTCACAAGATCATTCATAAAACGATCAAAACCTCATAAATACGGAAAAAAACTCCGAATAAGCACCGAAAATAACCGAATATACGGCCCCTCGGTATTTTGTCTGCATAATAGGATAAAATATTGTCGGTATATTGTATGCTTTTGTACGCATCGGCTGTTGCCAGCATGCGGACGATCAAAATACATAAGGAGGCAATAATGGACAATAACCTGAAAACCGGTCTGACGATCAAGATACTGATCGGCTGTCTTGTTGGCGGCTTTATATGTGTCATGCTGTATGCCTTTGGTGCGTATGACGACATCATAATGGATAAGCCTGCGGTCATAGCGCAGATACTCGGGAGCATGATATTTGGCGCGATCTGTATGGGGACACAGATAGTGTATGACATTGAGTCATGGGGGATCAGGAGATCAACCACCGTTCATTATCTGATCTGCATAATAGCATTTTTCATAACGAGCACTCTTCTTGGATGGTTCAGTGCCGATATCATGTGGATAGTTCTTATCATCTACACCGTAACGTATGTGTGTATATGGCTGATCTACTCCGCTGTATATAAGAGAGAGGTCAGACAGATGAACAATGATCTCGAGAAAATGCTTCGTAGGGGACAGGAAGGTGGCCGTCAGTGAAGAACATGGTAGATATAGATGTGATCATCGACGATAGCTATACAGATCCGAAGGTCGCCATATATACAAAGTCAAGAACCAGACAGGTTGAAAATATCATTTCTGCTGTGGAGAACGTATCGGAGAATGATTATCCCACACTTGCAGGATACAACGATGACAGGATCGAGTTCCTGTCACAGCGCGATATAGTAAGAGTTTTTACCGAAGGACGCAAGATCGTCATACAGACAGATGCGGGTCAGTATTATTCCAACAAGACTCTAAGCGGCATCGAGGATGTTCTTAATCCTGACAGGTTCATAAGGATCTCACAATCGGAGATCATCAATCTATACAAGGTGAAATGCTTTGAATTCAATTCCGCCGGCACCATAGGCATTGAGCTCGAGAATGGCTGCAAGACCTGGGTTGCAAGAAGCCGTGTTAAGGCGATCAGGGAATTGATCAAATCACAGGAAAAGTAGAAAGCAGCATCAGAAAAGGAACGGATATGATACTAAAGGCGCTGGTTACAGGAAAAAACAGAAAAGTTGCAAATGACATCTGTGAGCATCTTGAAAATGACAGAGGCTATATGACCATAAAGTGCGCACCGTCAAAGACTGCACTTTTTGATGTGACTCTTGCGGAACTTCCGAGGATAGTGATCATCTGCCTCGGAGATGAGACACAGGATACTGTTCAGGCATACAACGTGCTTAAGAACGTGTCTGCCACGGGAGGGTTTACCACAATCGTTATAGCCAATGAAGATGATGAAAAATTCTTCATCAAGTATACGGAACTAAAGAGAGTGTTGTTCCTTTCAAGGCCCGTTTCTCTTTTCGCACTTTACGAGAAGCTGGCTAAGATTGAGGAAGAACTTAAGAACAATATGGAGAACGGGATATCGGTTTTCCGTGAGTATATCAATGAGAATGCCTGTGATGGACGCACCCGTAAGAAGATCCTGGTAGTTGATGATGATACGGAACAGCTCATCCATATAAAGGAGCAGCTGGAAGAATTCTACGATGTGACTCCGGTAAAATCCGGTGATGCCGCATTCAAGTATCTTCTCAAGCATAAACCGGATCTGATCCTGCTGGATTATCTGATGCCGGTGCAGGACGGACCGATGGTGCTCCGCGGACTTCGAGCCATAGACAGTTATGCTGACATTCCTGTCATATTCCTTACCGGAATGACAGAGAAGAATACGGTCATAAAAACTCTGACTCAGCTAAAGCCGCAGGGGTATCTTGTAAAGCCTGCCAGAAAATCTGAGATTGTTGCCAAGATAATAGATGTGCTGGGGTGATGCGTATGGAAAAGGATATTACATGGCTTGAAAATACAGGACTGGATATTCAGACAGGCATCGGATATACGGGAGGACAGGATAAGTATATCTCTGCCATCAAGCGTTTTTATTCCAATTACAGTAAAAACAGGGAAAGCATAGAAAACTATAAAGCTGCCGGGAATTATGAGAACTATATGATCACGGTCCATGCCCTGAAGAGCAATTCGAAAATGATAGGCGCAGGAGAACTTGGAAAGCTCTTCGAAGCTCTCGAGAATGCGGCACGTACAGGTGATGTATCGAAGATAGATGCAGATACGGATAATGCTCTTGCTATGTATGAGGCTCTTGTAAGCCGGCTTAAGCCTGTTGAGGAGATGGGTGATGTCCGCGCTGCAGATGAGATATCCGGAGATGTGGCAAGAGAAACGGCAGAGAAACTGCTTGGTGCTCTTGATGATTTTGACGATGATCTATCCAAGGAGCTCATAAAAAAGCTGTCAGGATATCCCTTCAGGATCACGCAGAAGAACAGATTAAAAGAAGCTTCAGACCTTGTTGACGATTTTATGTACGAGGATGCAGCTGAGATCATTAATGAGATCATCCCTGCTATTGAATGATTTAAAGTAATTCCGGAGGTGCCAAATGGATCGCGAAACACGTATTCGTGAGCTCGAAAAAGAAAACAAGATCTTAATGCGCGAATATTCCAGACTTCAGCAGGATCTGTCAATGCTTTCCAATCTCAATGACTATACTTCGAGACTGAGGAAATTCAACGAGGAGAGAGTGGTTGCGGCTAACAAAGCCAAGAGTAATTTCCTTGCGAACATGTCTCATGAGATCCGTACTCCCATGAATGCAATAATCGGAATGGATGAAATGATACTCAGGGAGGTTAAGGACAGGAAGATCGGTAAATATGCACTTGATATTAAGAGTGCAAGTAAAACCCTGTTATCCATCATTAACGATATCCTGGATCTCAGCAAGATCGAGTCCGGCAAGATGGAGATCCTGCCAGTTGAATACGAATGCAGCTCCATCTTCAACGATGTTGCCAATATGACCATGAAAAAGGCTGAAGAGAAGGGACTCAGTTATGAACTGAAGGTTGACAGTGATATCCCTTCCGTACTGTATGGAGATGAGATCCGTATACGCCAGATCATGCTCAACATTATCAACAACGCCATCAAGTACACCAAAGAGGGCGGTGTGAGAATACTGGCTTCTTATGATCACGAAACTGAAAAGCTGTGTATTAAGGTGACTGATACCGGAATAGGCATCCGTCCCGAGGATATGGAGAAGCTTTTTGAATCATTCAGACGTCTTGAGGAGACCAAGAACCGTAATATCGAGGGAACCGGCCTGGGACTCAATATCACAAAGCAGCTGGTTGAGCTTATGGACGGTGAACTGGGCGTGCAGAGCGAATACGGAAAGGGTACTACCTTCACTGCAGAGATCGTTCAGAAGGTGATCGATGCAACGCCCATGGGAGATTTCTCGGATTCATTCCTCAGGTCTCATGAACAGCTTGAGGAATTTAAGCCTAAGCTTGTGGCGCCGGGCATAAAGGTTCTTGTCACGGATGATAATGAAATGAACCTCGAGGTGTTCACGGGACTTCTGAGCGATACCAGGATGAAGATAACATGTGCATCATCAGGAAAAGAAACCCTTGAATGCCTGAAAAAAGACAGATACGATGTTATCTTCGTGGATCAGATGATGCCGGGAATGTCCGGAACCGAAACCCTTCAGGCCATAAAGGACGATCATCTTGCTGACGGTATTCCGATAATAGCTCTTACGGCAGATGCCATAGTAGGCGCCCGGGATATTTATCTGAAGGAGGGCTTCACCGATTATCTGTCCAAGCCTGTCATGTATGAGGAACTTGAAAAAATCCTGTTTAAGTATATAGATCCGGCTATGATCCTTTCGAAGGAGCAGATAGAGCGTGAGGAAAATGCCAATAAAAGTGTTGTGCTTGTTATCAACGATTCTTCGGAAAGACTCAATGAGATCAGGGATATGCTGGGAAGCAGATATAAGGGTGTTTTTGTGAAGGATGAAGCACAGGCTGAGAAATATCTCTCAAAGCACGATGTCAGGTTTGTTATCAGGGACGGAGGTGTAAAGGTATGAGATCCATACAGGCATTTACACATGAGGTTGATGATATAGAACTCGCCATAAGTGAACTGAAGGCGGGTATTGATACTTCTGCGTTTTTGAAGAATACATGCGGCATCGTGTTCTGCGGATTTGAGCCTGACATGGAAGAACTTGTAAAGGGCTTAAATGAAGCATTTGATTTTCCGTTTTTTGGCTGCACCGGTATAGGGATACTATCCACCGGTGGGTATTCACAGAGCAGTATATCTCTTCTTGTCCTTACCGCAGATGACGTGGAATTCTCTATCGGTATGACAGAAAAGATAAACGGCGGTGAAGAAGTTAAGTACTTTGCTGATACTTATCATGAGTGTTCAGACAGACTTTCATGTAAGGATAATCTTATTTTCACATACGTTCCGTGGCTTACCAATGTGACCTTTGATGACATTGTCAGCCTTCTTGATGAGGAATCCGGACATGTTCCGATATACGGAGGAGTTGCATCCGACGGATGGACATTCGATTCCACATATACTTTTACAAATAAGGGCTTCTCCCAGGACAGGGGCGTGATGATGGTCATCGGCGGCAATATCAGACCGCTGTTTACCATCGAGCATTCCACAACTCTTACCACGAATCTTCATAAGGTGGTCACAAGGGCAGAGGGTACGGTTGTATATGAGCTGGACGGAAAACCGGTGACTGATTTTATAAGTGAGATGGGACTTATCACGGATAAGACTTCAGTTATCCTCGATTATCTGAGTACTCCTTTCCTTGCAACACAGAAGACCGGCGACGGGGATGAGATAGATACCCTCAGATGTCTCGGTGTCATCGATCACGAGAATAAATCCTGCGGTTATATAGGAAGGATAGATGAAGGGTCTGAGCTTAACATGGTTCTCATTTCCAAGGAGGATATCGAGAGATCTGTCAAGACTGCCTTTGACGAGATCCTGACACGGATGTCTGAAACCGAAGATTACAGATACAGCAGTATATTCTGTTCCTCATGCGCTGCCAGATACTGCCTGCTTGTTGCCGACAAGGATGCGGAAGGAAGAGCATATGAAGGTCGTCTTCCGGAAGGAGTAAACGTACAGGGCGTATATATTTACGGGGAATTCTGTCCTGCCCACGGCAAACACAGAGGCGGTCTTTATAATGTGCTTTCAAATGAAACCTTTACGATTCTTGCTATCTGAAAAGAGATGATAGAAATTGAAATACATTAAAAATATTCTGTCGCTAATGATCATACTGGTATTCGGCTATATCGCCATCGGTCAGATCGTATTTCCCAGAGACATCCCGATGAACGGTAATATCTGTGATGTGCTTCCGAATGATAAATGGGAGATCATAAATTCTGACGGAACGTCAGAACCATTTGCTCTGCCGGGAAGATCGGATGGTGATATCGTTCTCAGAACATATCTGCCTGATAAACTGGACAGGGATTATGCGGTGATCTGTATCCGCGGCTGTGAGATGTCTGTGTATGTTGACGGAGAACTGAGGGAGAGCCTTGCCTTTGAGGATCACGGTCCATTCGGAGACAGGACCACGGAATGTTATCTGTATGCTTCCATTTATCCCGAAGATGCGGGTAAGGAACTTAAGATATGCTATGGATATAATTTCGGCATGGTATATGAGGTGTATATCGGAACCAGGCTTGGTATCCTTACCCATCTTATGCATCTGTACGGATTTGAGCTTTTTGTCGGACTGGCCATAATCCTTCTCGGTATCATATGCTTTGTTGCTGCAGTGATCTATAAGGTGATCCATAAACAATATCTTGAAATGGAACATCTTTCGCTTGGTGTTATCATCGGTGCGTGCTGGGTATTGTCCAATTCCGTTTTCCGTCAGTTATATACCTCTAATCTTGGAGTGATGGGAGATATCCCGTATCTGATGGTCATGGTGATGCCTCTTCCTTTTCTTGTGTTCGTCAATTCTCTCCAGCATGGAAGATATGTGAAAATGCTCACCGTTGCAGGTATTTTACAGATCACTGATTTTGTGGTCTTCGGAACACTCTTTGTTGTCGGACGGATGAGACTTACAGACAGTTTTGTATATACGGCAATATGCGATCTTATATCCATAGTGATAATGTTCTATGCGATCTTTCTGGATTTCAGGAAAGGCAAGATGCATTCCTATCGCTATGTCACAGCAGGGTTCATTGTGCTTGCCATAGCTTCCGTTGTTCAGATCGGTATGTTCCTCTTTGCACATAACGGAGTGTTCTCGGGTCTGTTCATGGCACTTGGTCTGTTCGGATTCATGATCTGTTCCATCATCCATACAATAAAGCAGCTCATCGGCATCAGGATTGAGTCCAACCAGCTTGTACACATCAGTAAGGCCAAGGATGACTTTCTTGCCAATATGTCTCATGAGATCAGGACTCCTCTGAACGGGATCCTCGGAATGGATGAGATGATCCTTCGCGATACCAAGGAAACAAGGATCAAAAACTATGCGCTTGAGATAAAGAGCGCAGGTAATACGCTTCTTTCCATCATCAATGATATTCTCGACTTAAGTAAGATCGAATCCGGTAATTTTGATATTATCCCGGTGGAATATGACATTGCTTCGGTACTGAACGATGTTCTGAACATGACTAAGCACAAGGCTGAAAAGAAGGGTCTGAAATATAATTTTACCGTATCCGAGAAGATACCATCAGTCCTGTACGGAGATGAGATCAGGATACGTCAGATAATGCTCAACATCATTAACAATGCCATCAAGTATACCTCCAAGGGACATGTTGATGTTGATGTTTCATCAGAGGCTCAGATGATTGGTGGTGTCACGGATCTTATCATAAGGGTTGCCGATACCGGAATGGGTATCAAGGATGAAGATAAGGAGAAGCTTTTCAAGAGCTTCCAGAGGCTTGATGAGAAGAGAAACCGTGATATAGAAGGTACCGGCCTGGGACTTCATATAACAGGAAAGCTCCTGGAGCTGATGGAGGGTCGTATAGATTTCGAAAGTGAATATGAAAAGGGCACGGTATTTACAGTCGTGATCCCGCAGAAGGTCATAAGAGCCGCAGCTATAGGCGATTTCAGCAAGGCAGTAAGAGATTATCTGAGTAATATGGAAACTGATGAGGTGGGACTCTATGCTCCTAAGGCACATCTCCTTGTGGTGGATGATAATGAGATGAACCTTGAGGTTATGGAAGGACTTCTCAGGGATACAAAGATAAAGACTGACTTCGTATCCTCCGGACCTGCGTGTATAGAGAAGGTAAGAGAGAAAAAATATGACTGCATACTTCTTGATCAGATGATGCCCGGAATGAGCGGTGAGGCAACTCTGAATTCCATGAAGGAACAGGATCTGCTGAAAGGCACACCGGTAATAGCACTTACAGCCGATGCCATAATAGGTGCCAGAGAGAGCTATATGGAGAAGGGCTTTACCGACTATATCTCCAAGCCGGTCAAATACGAAGTGCTGGAGCTTGTATTGAAAGAGTATATACCGAAGGAATTGCAGCTGGCGCCAAGCGGTGCGGACGAACTTCCTGTGGTGCTGCTGTGGGGAAATGATGCCTCCGCACTCAGGGCAGAGAAGGAAAGACTTGACGGCATATACAGATGTGTGTGTGCATCAGGTGAAAAAGGCAGGGATAAATATCTCGAGAAGCATGATCCCGATGCAGTTATGTTTGTAAAGGAAAAAAAGATTGTCCCTGATGAGGACGATGTATGAGGAGGAATGATAATGATACGAAAGATTGCTAAAGTAATGCTGATATCAGCACTTGGACTTATGCTGACTGCATGCGGAAGCGGGGGAGATCCTGCGGGAACCCAGACAGGCGCAGGACAGCCTTCACAGGGAACTGTTACGACAGAGCCTTCAGGAAATAATGAAGCGGAAGGAGCGCCTGAGGATACTTTTCATATCGGGATCGTAACAGGATCATTTTCCCAGTCAGAAGATGACAGAAGGGGTGCAGAAGCCTTTCAGGAAAAATATGGTGATATGGTCACCCTTGCGATATATCCGGATAATTTCACCGACGAGCTGGATACCACCATACAGATAATCGTGAGTATGGCGGATGATCCTCTCATGAAGGCCATAATAGTTAATCAGGCAGTGGACGGTACAACAGAAGCCTTCAGGCAGATCCACGAAAAGCGTCCTGACATACTCTGCATAGCCGGTGAGGCTTATGAGGATTTTGCGGATATCGGAGAAACCGCAGATCTTGTGGTCAATTATGATTTTATCAGCCGCGGATATCTTATGGTACGCACCGCACATGAACTGGGATGCGATACCTTCGTTCATATATCATTTCCCAGACATCTGTCATATGAATCAGTAGCCAGACAGGTCGATATCATGAAGGCTGCATGTGAGGAATTCGGAATGAAATTCGCCATGGAGGAGGCTCCGGATCCCACAACGGAAGTAGGCGTCCCGGGTGCACAGTCATTCATTCTCGAGCACGCACCTGAGTGGGTTGAAAAGTATGGACAGAATTCTGCGTATTTCTGCACCAATGATGCTCATACAGATCCTCTTATCAGGACTCTTATGGAGTGCGGAGGTTACTTTATAGAAGCCGATCTTCCCTCACCTCTTATGGGATATCCCGGAGCGCTGGATCTTGATATCACGGGAGCATCCGGAGACTTCGATGAGATAACGGCG
>JAEEGG010005827.1_pt1 | contig 29095 bp, 18 predicted proteins | sample 9134161 | NCBI WGS metagenome assembly JAEEGG01 (sample SAMN16246543, study PRJNA631951) | gut metagenome | biome: gut microbiome; feature: rumen; material: CR-attached | host: Bos | place: Iran: Karaj | collected 2018-10 | reverse complement strand
CAGAAACGGTCACCGTGATGTTCGGAGAATGCTCGCCCGTGTTCCAGACGTAGTCCTCGAAACCGGTGACCACCATCAGCTCCGCCGACATGTTCTCGCAGAAATCCTCCGTAAAGGAGACGATGGACAATGCCGTATCCATAACATCCAAATGCAGCTGCACCACACTGTCACAGCCATCCGCCGACTGGAGGAAGAGTGTCCGCTCCAAAGAATCCACGCCAACAGTCTCCACCTCGGGAATCACAAAGCCTTGGGCTGTATAGCCATCCCCTTCGCAGATTACGTCGTTCAGAACAATATCAAACTTCCGATTGACAAACAATTGGTAAACATTCACACTATCCGATCCCCACACAGTCAACAATGTGTCCGTGAAAGTCCCCTCTTCCGCGTACAGGTGCCCGCGCCACTCCAACGGAAGATCCGACTCACATACCGCCGTATCAAAAGTCTGCTCCACGTTATAATACACCAACACCGTCTGGGTGATGACCGAGTCGCACTGGTACTGCGTGGGCAGCGTATAGACAAACTGCTGGAAAGCGGGTGCATCGGAAGAGACAGTTACATCGGCGGAGGCGAAATAGTATGGCAGCTGGTTCTCCACCAGCACGAGTGTATCCGCAACTGCCTCATGATGGTGAATCGCCAAATACAGTGTCACCAAACTGTCACAACCTCCCACACTAGTGAAGGTTCTATTGTAAGTGCCGGTTGTTTGACATAGGGTGTCGCCCCACAGAAAATTCTCGCAAGCCGATGTGTCAACAAAGGAATGTTTCAAAGCCATGTATTGCACATTCACGGTCGTGTCGAAATGACAGCCATAGTCATCATACATATTGAACCGGTAAGAGATGACAGTGTCGTGCGGGAGCGTGGCAGGAGGATTGAGGGTGAATTGCGAGGTTCCGACATAGCCGACCCACGGTCCCTCAATCGTATCATGAGAATAGGAAAACGAAACCACATCCCCGGCACAGACTTTCGGGCCATCACAAATTGCAGAAACACAGGGAATTCTCACTGAAACAAAGACACTGTCAGACACCCATGGGTTGCCATTGCACCCCACCGCCTTCTTAGACCATAGGTAGTAGTAACCGGTGTCGGAGACCAAAGCGTCGTGTATGACAAATGGCTGTTCCCGAAGGGTGTCGCCCGACGGGGTGATGAGATGCACCGAATCGACATTATGCGCCGTGAAATTGAAGACGATGTCATCGTGAAGACAATAGAACCCAGACAGCGACAACGAGGGATCAGGCACACTCTCGAAACTATTCTCCTCAAGGAACACCCCCGAGTCATAGTTCTCGTCCCCCACGTCACCGATTGTCAGTTTCATGTGGTAGTTCGTACAGGCCTGGACGGGACTGCCCGCCTCCAAAGCTGCCGTATAACCATCGAACTGAATCCCGTTGGTAGCCGAATTGTGGACAAAATATTGGGAATAGGAAGGTTGGGAACCCGGCCCTAACCCATCTTCATGATACCCGTGGTTCACGTTATTGATGGACACTGGGATGCCGTTAGGATTGGCAGCGGATACCGAACCCGGAATGATAGCCACATTCTTTGTGGTATTGACATGAGTAACCGGATCCGGCCCAGTCAAGAAAAAGGCGAAAATATCGTTATATTGCGAATTCACATACTCACAATACTCTTCCGAGGCGAAAATGTAACGGAAAACAAAAGTGTCCGAGTTTGTCATAAAGTCGAAGTCCAAAGAAGCACAATCATACAAGTCCTCAGAAACCATTGGAGTCAACAAGGGCTCCACATAGCTGCCGGTCACCGTAATACCAGCACTGATGGAATTGTTGGGTCCCTGCGCCACCGTCGCCTTGCCCGTACACATCACCAGCCCTGATTCAAAAGGGAACTGCGTAAAGCCATTCCGATGAAACACCCCAATCTGGTTGGAATTTATATTTCCTTGATGGTTGTTGAACCTCCCATTTGAGAGTTGCACCCCTTCTCCAGCCAGATAAAGGTTCAGCACCGTGTCAATGTGCGTCCCCGTCAGCAACTGCACTGAGAGATTCGGACTTTGGGCAAAAACCGGAAAAAACGCCCAAAGCAGCAAAAGCGAAAAAGCAACATAACGAACATTCATAGAAACGACAGGCTTTTTGTAAAATCCCAACCCTTTCATCTTCAGAATGCAAAAATAAAGGGGACCTCTATTTTTACCATTTTCGCGCCACATCTCCAGACCATGCGAGGTCCGTTGAACAAAATCTGAAAATATGACGCTGCAAATTTACATAATATTCTTTTAGTTCGGTCTGTTTTTTGATTTTTTCTTCTTTTTAGGGGGGGGGGGCAATCGGTGTCGCCCTCTTCCGGATTCCACAACTCGCCGCCCCTGTCTTCTTTGATTATTTTGTTCTCTTCGCGTGTGTTGTGCTGGCGCGGTGCCTCCACGAAGCTCCCGTCTATCATGGTGCCCTCATGCAAGATCAGGTTGTTCTCCTCCAGGCTGTTTGTATGTTGGTTTGGTCTGATTCATCGTCCTTTCTAATTTGCGGCAAATATACAAATAATTCTTTGAATGACAATGGGTTGCGAGAAATTTTCATCATAAAATGTTCATCTGTCGCAAGTTGACCGAAACGGGGATTTTGGGTGTCGTTTTCAGCGGATTTTAGCTCATAAGAAGCTGTTAATCAGGAAGAAATAATTAGAAGCCCCCTAACTATTTTTGCACTCTAGAGACAAAAAGAACGATAGAAGATGTGCACATATAATAGTTGCGTGTCTCCGACACGAGGAGGGATGTTGAACAGAATATGAGTATGGACATTATCCGGCGTGACGGTTGACCATTGCGGATTCCGCCCGTGCCGCAGGCACGAAACCTCAATAACCCCACACTCGCAGTGTGGGGTGGACGATGCGCGGGAGGGGCGGCGTGCCGGAGACACGCAACAATTTACAAGTAGAGAGATTCCTAATCAATTCTGCGTCTTTCCTCACACAAAGGCCACCTTCCGAATGAAGACTAGTGTCTTCGGTATACCACATCCCTACCGCCACATCCACCTTCACAATCTGTTAAAATATTAGCTTTTCCATCTTTTTCAGCAGCAGCGATTGATCGGTAATCAGAGTTTCCTAATGCTTCATAATTTTTTTCACAATTTGCTCTACCTACCAATTTGTCCTTTTCTGGTATGTACCGTAATGATAGTGTATAGGCTTTAACGAGAAGGTAACTTTGATATTGCCATTGGTTGCTTACCATTGTTTTAATAGTTATCATATACTTTAAAAAGAAATCAAACGAGGTCTCTGATTGAAAGGTGATTTTTGATTTATCCGTACCGACGTGTTTGTTGTTCCAATCTATAGCTTGGTTGGGGCGAGTAAAGACAAAAGTCATGGCATCGTATTGCGCATAATACGCTTCAATATCTTCGTTATAGAATATACGAATATCTAAATTTTCTATTCGCTTACCATCAGCGTCGTATGCATACCACTTTCCACTGATGTCGTATTTGGTGTTAGGTTGAGCGAAAACAGACAACACTGTCGTTGTCAGCAGCAAAGAGAATAAAAATGTTCTTTTCATATCAGCTCTGATTTATTGACATATTATATTATATAACAACATAATAAGAATACTGTTTGGTTACTCTACAACTTCACAATTAACAGAAATCGTTTCACAATAGCTATCCTCATGATACCCATGGTCAACTATAGTCTCGGAATACTCTCGAATGTGATTCGTAACTGTCTTCGTTTTTATTGTACCATTTTGATAGTGAATCTTGTAAATGCATGTGGCTTTCACCATTTTGTCACATTTATTTCTGCATTTCAAATACCAAAGACCTGTGCCATTTTCCAGATAAAGTTCACATTCACACTGGTTATCAATGGGACCATTCTCGCTTTCAGCAAAGGTGATAGGCGAAGAAGTAAAGGTCTTCTCGCTTGTTATAGCAAATGCTTGTGTCGCAATAATAAGACCGACAACGAAGATTAACAAAAACAACTTTTTCATTCTAATCTTTTGCCGCGTTATATCCCATCCGGCACCGTCGGGTTTTTATTAATGAAGGAAAAAACATCAATCTGGCCATATTTAGTAGGGCAAACAACCTGTGCCGTAACTCTGGGTACCCTTATAAATAATAATGCTATTATCAGAATTTTCATATTCTAAAAATTTAACAATACGACCACGAGTGTCCCTAATATAAACCACTTCCCTATCTGTATTGATAGTTCCAGTTAAAATGGTCTCGCCGATGTATTCTCCTCGCGTCAATTTAGCTTGAACTGTGACATTTTTTTGAGAATCTCGATTAATGACTTCTAAGGAAAAAGAGCATATGTTAGGGCTTGACAAATTGATAAGGCATTCCCGCTGTACTCTATTCTCTCTATTTCCTAAATATCGAGCATAATACTGCTTTGCCTCGTGATTACAGTGAACTTCTATGTCATATTCATACAGGCGTTTCCCACTAATGGAATACGCTTCAAAACAACCAGCAAAGAACTCAGGCCTAACGTCAAAATCAAGTATTTTGCCATATTCGTACAAAGTATCTGGCAATCTCTCAACCACCCATTGTCTTTGATTGGGTTCAAGGCTCCAACTGACCGTATATATTCCCGTATGACCGGTTTTAATATTTGTCACTTCATACTTACACCACACGTCCACAGAAATTTCCGTATCATAAGCGCATGTCCTCTGAAAAACAAGGTTGTTGTATCCATTACTGTTATAGGAGAATATTCGGATACATGAATCTTTTGGATACCCTGCAATTTCAGTATTGAAGGACTTATTGCAAGAAACATTTGAAGAATATACAATATCATTTGGTAAGGTATTCTTTGCTGAACTTGACAGAATTAGAGGAACAATCAGAAATAATAAACAAACTTTTTTCATTATAGAATATGCCATGTTATATCCCATCCGGCACCATCGGTTTTTGTTAATAACTGTCTTTTTTTATATTTGGCAACCCACACGGATGCCGAATGAATGACCGTTCAGGAAGCTGGGCTGTGACCCAACAGCACCGCCAAATCCGCCCGTCCAATTCACAATGAGGTTGTGGCTGTGGTTGAACTCATAATATGCACTCAAGAACAACATATCCCCAATATACCCTGTGACTCCTGCATTCAGACTGCCCGCAATGTAGGTGCCACTGTCGAAGTTCTTCATTTTAACAAACTTCAGTGCATCCCAACCCAAATTTATTTCAATATGGTTAGAGACTGGAATATGCCATTGGGCGGCCGAAAAAGCCAATGCCAAAAGTATTCCTGCACCCGCACCAGACCCGCCTGTTTCACTTAAAGTTCGCATAAACACAGCGGGAGCAAACATAATTAATCCCACGGGGCTATACATGAAATAACCAGGTCCATAAGAAATGCTGGCCCGTGCCCCAAAAAAGCTAAACACGGCCTCCGCCGTTATATTTCCCGTGTGGAATTGGCTGCCTTCGTGAAACAACATCTGATATCCGCCTGTGAATAGGAGATTCATATAGTCGTGGCGTTTTGTCGGATGTCCACTCCAAAAACCAGATTCTCCATAATATGATGATTGTGCAAACAGGGGCACGGAAGAGAGTGCAAATGTCAAAATAATAATTGTCCTCTTCATTATAAGACTGCCTGTTATATCCCATCGGCTCGTCGGCTCTAATAAGGGGTCCGCTTGAAAAAGAGCAAAACTGGCAACCTATACCTAATAACTACTTGATTTTCGAATTTTGTTTTTTGCAAACCTTAGATTTACCGCCGCAAAAAAACACTTATTCAAGTGGACTTATATGAAAATGAATTATTCACAACAATGCTTATGGATTGATTTTCCCATGACCATTGCATCTAGGACAAGTCCTTTCAACGTCTTCATAATAAAATTTCTTCCCTTTACACGTATTACATGTCACATTACCTCTGGTGGTAGCAACACCATCATTACAATAAGAATTTGTGCAAGACCTCGTATACCAACTTCCGTTTTTGTAGTCTTGAACTTTTCCCGAACCTTTACAAACACGACATGTTTCTTTAATGTATCCGACCACTAATCCTGTTCCTTGGCAAGTGGTACACTTGAATTTTTCACGTTCAATAATCGAGCCGCGACCCCTACATTGCGGACAAGAGACTTGCGCAAAAAGTGTGGCAACAGAAAATGTAATAATAATGACAAATAATATTTTCCTCATCTCAATAATAGCCGTGTTATATCCCATCCGGCTCCATCGGTTTTTGACGACAAATTGCAATTATCTTTCGGAGCACAACAAGTTGCACTCTGGAAAAGAGAAAGCACTATTCTTCTGAATATGAATAAAGATGTTTTTCGTATCCCGTCGGAAGCCATGGAGTTGTTTTGCCAGCTCCTATTTCATAATAGATTGGGACTAACTTGTCGTTGTCGCTCCGATATTTATAATATATCTGTACGGTATGAGAACAATTGTTTTTGAATTTAACTTGATAAAGTGTCTTGTCACCCCATTTTTGTGACATCCATTCCAAAGAGCAGCATGAGCAAATGTCATTGGCTTCAATTATAATACATGGCGATTGATTGTTTAAAGATAATGTGCTTGTTGTTTGAAATGTCGGCTGCACTCCAAACAAAATGAAAGAAAAAAACACTATTAATAATTTCATCATACAAACACCGCGTTATATCCCATCCGGCACCTTCGGGTTTTGTGATAAACTTCATAAAGTGTGCCGAAAGAGTTCAGAAAGTTACGCGCACAAAAAAAGCGTGGCACTTTTTCGCCTTCATTGGATGCTTTGAGGTCTTCGACTACCTATATCTCCCAATTACAACGAGTAAAGCCCACGCCTTGAGGCGGGAGCGCCGTTGCTTTACCCTGGGAGATAATTTGAAAGTGTCGAAGTTTCAAAGCATCCAGTGTACAAGCTACTTTGCTTTTTCCTATTCTACGGTGTGCATAACGGAATTATGCGGTTCTGCTCATAGGCGATTTGTTTCGTTACTATTTATTGTTTTGTCAAAAATTTCGGGTGCAAAAGTACTAAAAATTCTGCTCTATTAAATTTTTTCTTCCCACTTATCCCAATCTGTTTCCTCCAAATATCGGGAAATCTGTTCTTTTAGTTCAATAAGATTCTTCGTGGCGACTTCCCAGACTACTATGTTATCAATTTGGAAATACTCATGGACAATATAATTTCGCATACCTTTCACTTTTTTTCCAGTCTTTCCTTGTCTCTACGCGGTTCTCTCATAAACCAATTTTCTATCTTGTTCTACACTTTTTCGGGCAAAAGAAGCCAATGACCGCTCTGTCACCAAATCCACATTTCGGCCTAAAAGTTCCTTTAATTCCTCATACATACCGAAAAAATCCATTCCTACTGTCTGGGAGTGGTCCAAAACAATGAGGATATCCACATCGCTTTGGGATGTTTCCTCTCCGCGGGCGAAGGAGCCAAACAGCCAAGCTTTCAAAACTGGTTTTGTCTTGAAATACTCCGCTAACATGTTCGACATCATTTCAGTACTCATAATCAGAATGTTTTTTTCAACCCGCAAAGATACAATTTTTTCCATATAACCGCAACCTCGGAAGTTTCAGGTTTCAGGGGAGTGTACTATCCCCTTTAGGAGGGGTGGGTGGGTCAAACTCCAACGACAGCTGTGCCTCCTTCGCGGCGAGTTTTTGTTCCGCTTTCGAGACGAGCAGCGGGCGGAGCCGTTCGGGCGTCAGCTCGTTGATGCCGAGAAAGGGCTGCAGGTTGGAGGCGCCGAGCTCGTGACAGGTGATGAAGTACTTCGCTTTCTTCATCACCACGCCCATCTTCTTGAGGTCGAAGGTGGTCAACCGGTTGAAGCGGCGGGAGTTGACGATGAGCCACGCCGACTTGGTGCCGAGACCGGGCACGCGGAGCAGCATTTCGTAGTCCGCCGTGTTGATATCGACGGGAAATGCCTCGGGATGCCGCAGCGCCCACGCCAACTTCGGATCCACCTCCAAGTCGAGGTTCGGGTGCAGATCATCGACGATTTCTTCCACCTTGAAATGGTAGAAACGCAGCAGCCAGTCGGCCTGGTAGAGGCGGTTCTCGCGCACGAGGGGCGGCTGCTTGAGTACCGGCAGGCGCGAGTCGAACGTGTTGACGCTCACGTAGCCCGAATAATAGACGCGGCGCATGGAGGGCTGGCCGTAGAGCAGCGACGACATGGTGAGAATTTCGCGGTCGGAGTCCCGGGTCGCGCCCACGATCATCTGGGTCGATTGCCCGGCGGGCACGAAACGGGGCGCGTGACGGTAGTGTTTGCGGTCCTCCTTGTTCTCGAGTACGCCCTGCTGGATGAGCTTCATCGGCTGGAAAACGCTCTGGTGGTCCTTCTCGGGCGCGAGCATCTTCAGCGACTCCTCTTTGGGGATTTCGATGTTCACGCTCATACGGTCGGCGTAGCGGCCGGCCTCGTTGAGCAGTTCCTGCGACGCGCCGGGGATGGCCTTCAGGTGGATGTAGCCGTTGAAGCGGTGGATGAGCCGCAGGTCGCGGACGATGGCGGTGAGCCGCTCCATCGTGTAGTCGGGATTGCGGACCACCCCACTGGACAGGAACAATCCCTCGATATAGTTGCGGCGGTAGAACTCCATCGTGATGGTCTCCAGTTCCGACACGGAGAGCGTGGCGCGTTTGATGTCGTTGCTGCGGCGGTTGACGCAGTAGGCGCAGTCGTACATGCAGTGGTTGGTCAGCATCACCTTGAGCAGGGAGATGCAGCGGCCGTCGTCGGCGAAGGAGTGGCAGATGCCGACACCGCCCACGGTGTTGCCCACCATGCCCTTCTTGCCGCCGCGCACGGTGCCGCTCGACGAGCACGATACATCGTATTTCGCCGACTCCGCGAGGACGCGCAGTTTCTCCAGTGTTTTTTCCGTCAACATTTTGGCTTTTGGCTGATGAAAATCGACGGCAAAAGTACACAAATTAGACACACGCCGACATCAGGAATCCGTTGTTTTTATGGAATTGCGTTGGAGCGACTTGATAAAATAATGACTCGCAAACTTTTGGGCACCTAATTTTTCAGCAACAATGTTTAGAAAAAAAATTATATCTTTGCAATTTGAAAAAATAATAAGGTCATGCCAACATCAACCATTTTGTATGCGGCTATTACTGTGGGACTTACGGGTCTTATCGCCGCCGTGATTTTATACTTTGTTTCGAAATTCTTCCATGTGGAGGAGGATCCTCGCATCGATTTGGTGCAGGCGTGTCTGCCGAACGCCAACTGTGGCGGTTGCGGATTCGCCGGTTGCCGCGCCATGGCCGAGGCCATCGTGAAGAACAACGACCTCAACGTGGCCTACTGTCCCGGCAGTGACACGGACAAGATCGCCGAGATCATGCACTTGAGCGCCGTCGCGCACGAGCCGCAGGTTTCCACGGTGCGTTGCAACGGCACCTGCGAGCACGCGCCCATGAAGTCGTTCTACGACTCCGCGCTCACCTGCGCGTTTGCCAATTCGCTGTTCGCCGGCGAGAAAGCATGCCCCTTCGGCTGCTTGGGTTGCGGCGACTGCGTGGCTGCTTGCCAGTTCGACGCCATCCACCTCAACCCTGAGACACACCTGCCTGAGGTCATCGAAGACCGATGCGTGGGCTGCAAGGCATGCGCCAACGCCTGCCCGCGCAAAGTGCTCGAGATCCGCGACAAGGGCAAGAACCACCGTCGCGTCTATGTGGCCTGCAACAACAAGGAGAAGGGCGCCGTGGCCAAGAAGAACTGCTCGTCGGCCTGCATCGGCTGCGGCAAGTGCGCCAAGGTGTGCCCGTTCGAGGCCATCACCGTGGAGAACAACCTCGCCTACATCGACTACCACAAGTGCAAGGCGTGCCGCAAGTGCGTCGATGAGTGCCCTTCCGGCGCCATCCTCACCGTCGGCTTCCCGCCCAAGAAGGAAACTCCGAAAACCGAACCCCAACCCGAACCCGTCGCCGAGCCCGCCCAATCATAATACTAATTCCAAGAGGGCTGCAGGCCCGACACGTGTCAACCCAGGGCGAAGCGCAGCGGAGCCCTGGGGTAGAACAGCCAGGGCGAACGCAGTGAGCCCTGGGGACAGAGCAGCCAGGGCGAAGCGCAGCGGAACCCTGGGAATAACAAACAAAAAGTCAAAGTCAAATGGAAAACACAGTCGCATCCATCGAACAAAGAATAGAGGACAACATCAAAGAAAGCGCCAAGCTGGTCAAGAAAATGCGCCACAAGACCTTCCACATGGGCGGCGTCCACCCCGATGCCAACAAATTCGCCCATTCCGCCCCCGTGGAGACTTTCCCGCTGCCTGACGAGGCCGTCGTCTATATGACCCAGCATCTCGGCTCGCCCGCCACCCCCGTCGTGCAAAAGGGCGACAAGGTGAAGGTGGGACAGCTCATCGGAAAAGCGGAGTCGTTCGTCTGCGCCAACATCCACGCGTCCATCTCCGGCACCGTCGTCAAAATCGACCAGGTGGCCGACATCACCGGCTACAAAAAACCGGCGGTGGTCATCAAACGCGAAGGCGACGAGTGGGACGAGAGCATCGACACCTCGTTGGACATCATCCACGACATCAAGTTGAAGACCAAGGAAGAGATCATCGAGCGCATGAAAGACCGCGGCATCGTCGGTCTCGGCGGCGCTTGTTTCCCGACCCATATTAAATATATGTTGAAGCCGGATCAGAAGTGCGAATACCTGATCATCAACGCTGCCGAGTGCGAGCCTTACATCTCCACCGACAACCGCGTCATTTTGGAGCGTTGCGAGCAGTGCATGATCGGCATCGAGATTGCCCTTATCGCTTCTGGCGCTCCGAAGGCCATCATCGGCATTGAGGAGAACAAGCCCCGCGCCATCGCCAAGCTGATGGAAGCCGCCAAGCGCTATCCCAACATCGAAGTGCAGCCGCTGAACATCAAATATCCGCAAGGTGCTGAAAAACAGTTGATCAAGGCCATCACGGGCAGAAGCGTGCCCAACGGCGCACTGCCGATTTCCGTGGGCTGCATCGTCAATAATATCACCACGATGTACACCATCTACTTGGCGGTGCAGAAGAACAAGCCGATTGTGCAGACCTACACGACGGTTTCCGGCCGTTCGCTGCGTCCCGACCAGTGCAAAAACTACCGTTTGCGTATCGGCACCCCGATTTTGAGTGTGCTGCAAGCTGTGGGCATCCCGGAGGACACCGGCAAGATCATCTCCGGCGGTCCGATGATGGGCAAGGCCATCGCCAACCTCGGCGCTTACACCGCGAAGGGTATGTCGAGCCTCCTGTTCATGAATGATGCGGAGAGCGTTCGCGGCGAGGTGCACCCGTGCCTGCGTTGCGGCAAGTGCGTGAGCGTCTGCCCGATGGGTCTCGAACCCTATATGCTGCACACCTTCACGGACCTGAAACGCTGGGACGACACGGAGAAATACGGCATCATGAACTGCATCGAGTGCGGCTCCTGCTCGTTCATCTGCCCCTCCAACCGCCCGATTCTTGACATGATCCGCGTCGGCAAAGCCAAGACCGGCGGAATCATCCGTGCGCGGAATGCGAAATAGGGAGACTGAACTCTCGAAACTTCTTTTTCCATAAAATGTCGGCAGAAGCGAAATTTTTTATACTTTTGCCGACATTTGTGTAAATGGATTATGGCAAAAAAATTAAGGATGATTTTAGTGGCGCTGATATTGTCGGTCGCCGCCGTTTCTGCGTGGGCGCAGGAATCTTTATTAACGTTGACTTTAAATGCCAATGACAGCCAATGGGGCAATGTGGAACTGCAGCCTTTCTCTCCGGAGGAAAAGTTGTTGACCACTATCACCAACACGGGCACCTATGGCCCCAACTTCAATTGCAGTGACTCCGGAAGAGTCACCCTTGAGTTCAGCGGCACTGTCAACAACAATGGCAACAATTGGGGCTGGTGGATGTATCTCGGGTCGCTCACTGTGGTTCCTGCCGAAGGTTACATCATCACCAGAATCAGCTTTGACATCAACAATGTCACGCACGAGATCACGAAAGCTCCCTTTGCGCTTTATTATGACCTTCCGAATGGCAGCAGTGTACCTCACTCGTACTCCGATTATTATGGTCAAGGTACCGACTTCGGTCCGTATGGCCCCACATGTATCAGAGTTTACGGCTATTTTCCTCTTACACAGAGCCTTGAGGTGTCTCCAGGGGTCTATAGGGTTTTGCCCGGCACTTCCGTGTCTGTCAAGGCCACGGCCAACGAAGACCACTATCTGGTCAGCTGGAGCAACGGTGCTGAGGTCACCAACCTCTATCAAGACAGCACCATCATCACCGTCAACGAGTCGATGACCTTGACGGCGAACTTTTCTCCCAATCCTGTTCTCACCTTGGCCGCCAACAACAGCAGCTGGGGTAGTGTGGAACTGCAGCCGTTCGTGCCGGTAGAACAATTGTTGACCACCATCACCAACACTGGTACCAGCGGATCCAATGCCCATTATACCGAAACGGGCAGAGCTTGGATGGAGTTCAGTAACCCTGACGTGGTCAATAACGACGGAGGTTCCCAAGGCTGGTGGACGCTCGAGGATTCCATCGTTGTGACCCCCGACAATGGCTTCGTCATCACGCGCGTCTCCTTTGTCGTGGGCGGCGAAACGTTCACCCTCACGGAGGCTCCCTTCAAGTTGTACTTCGATCAGGATGCCTACGATGGGTACACACCGCACCTCTATTCCGGTCCCGACGGCACTGGCACCGATTTCGGCCGATATGGTCCGACGAACGTTACAGTTTATGGTTATTTCCCTCTGCCTGAAGCGGTCACAGTTCTTTACGAGAATGTCTTTCGCTTTCCATACAACACACCGTTGTCCATTTTAGCCACCGCCAACGAGCATTACCATATCGACAGTTGGAGCAACGGGGTCGAGGTCAACGATCGAACGGTTGATTCCCAGTCCTTTGTCATCATCAAAGACTCTGCCATCACGGTCAATTTCGCCATCGACCAATTCGAGGTGACCGCCACGGCCAGTCCAAGTGTCGGCGGCACCGTGACCGGTGAGGGCATTTACGATTACGACGCCGTGGCCAACCTGATGGCCACGGCCAACGAAGGCTACACATTCGTCAACTGGACAGAGGAGGACACGGTGGTGACGACCAACCCCGCTTATGCGTTCCCCGTGTTGAAAGACAGGGACTTGGTGGCGAATTTCAGCTTGAACAGCTACGAAATCACGGCTGTCGCCAATTTGTCGGCGGGCGGTACGGTCAGCGGTGACGGTACCTACCACCACTTCGACACGTGCACGCTGACCGCCACTCCGGCAACGGGATATCATTTCATCAACTGGACAAAATACGGTGAAGTGGTCTCCAACAGCACCACGCTCAAGTTCATGGTGACGGAGGCGGAAGATTACACGGCCAACTTCGCCATCGACCAGTTCACCCTCACATTGGTCGGCAACGGCAATGGCAGCATCACTGTGGAGACCCCGTTGCCTGCGGGCGCCATTGACAACGGCGACGGCACCTATACGGTCAATTACGGCATCCCCAGCTTGAACGTCATAGCCAGCCCTGACGAGCACTACTATGTGCTACAGGTGAACGACGATGTTTTGTACAGCAATCTCCCTGTCGTTCGGAACATCACTGTCACCAAGGACACCACCTTCACCGCCACTTTCGCTGCCAGACCTGTTCTCACCTTGGCCGTCGACTACGAACAGTGGGGTAGTGTGGAAATACAGAAAGTCCCGGTAGGCGTTCCGGAGGTCATGGTCCTTCCCGGCAATGTGAAACAGATGGGGCCCAACACCTATTCGGTGGGTTACGGCACGGAGGTGACGGTGGCGGCCAACGCCACGGCCTTGCATTTCGTCAACGGTTGGCTGGATCAGGATGAGGTCGCCATCTCGGGGGCGACTTTCAGCGACTTTGCTGTGACGGAGCCCACGGACAAGTTCCCTGCCAAGTCGTTGTTGACGCTCACCATGACGGACGACATGACCGCCAAGGCACTCTTCGGCATCAATGATTATGTGGTGAGCGCCAACGTGGCGGAAGGACAGAGTGACCGGGGCTCGGTGCAGCTTTCCTACACCGATGGAGATGGACATGCGCAGATTACCGATCCCGTCGACGCCGCCCAGATCACCGCTTTGGGCGGCACCACCACCACCTTGATGGCGGCGCCGGCATACGGTTATGTGTTCGACCATTGGTCTGTCGGCACGCAAGTTTACAATACAACCACCACGACGGTGACAGCTGCTGCTACCGCCACCGCCCATTTCGGTTACGAGCAGTTCACCATTACCGCTGTTGTCGCCGACGGACAGGACACATGGGGCACGGTCAGCGGCAGTGCGACGGTGGATTACCTGACGCTGGTCACCCTCACGGCGTCCCAGACTGACCGTTACCACTTCCTCTATTGGACCAACGCCGCGGGCGACATTATCAGCACGATCCCCAGTCTCACGGTGCAGGCCTTGCGCGACAGCGTCATCACGGCTCATTTCGCGGTTAATCCGATCTTGACATTGACCGTTATCGGCGACGGAATCGTAGAACTTTCCGGCTCAGCTCTGCCCGAGGACGTTTTTGACACGGAAGAAGCAGGCAAATACAGCGTTCTGCCCGGCACCACGTTGGCTGTTGCTGCCATCCCGGCCACGAACCATTATATGCGGCAATGGAACAACGAGGAACCCCTGAACAGTAACGAGCCTGTCAGCAAGACGATCGTCGTTGACGAAGACATGACGCTCAGCGCTGTCTTTTGCACCAAGCCCGTCCTTACGTTGGCCACGGAAAACGACCGGCTCGGCAGTGTGGGGTTTGACGGCAGCACCCTTCCCGTCAATGCGGCAGAGACCGGTACGGCAAACACCTATTACATAGACTATGGCACTGAGGTGACACTCGAAGCCTCGTCCGTTCTCCGGCACCATGTCAGGGGCTGGGAGGACGAAGGTCAGCACTCCCTTGCCACGGCCGGCTACAGCGACTATGCTGAGACTTCTCCCGAGAATCTTTATCCGGCCAAGTCGTCGCTCACCTTCACCGTGACGGGTGATACCACAGCCAAAGTCCTTTTCGGCATCAACGGTGACAACCTCTATGACCTCACCCTTTCTGCCAACAACAGCCAATGGGGCGACGTGGAACTTCAGCCCTTTGCTCCGGAGGAAATGCTGTTGACCACCATTACCAACAGCGGCACCACTGCCGAGAACGCCAACTACGGCGAGCCGGGCAAAGCCTCCCTTGACTTCAGCGGCACTGTCAACAACAACGGCAACAATTGGGGCTGGTGGATGGAGCACGGCTCAATTGAGGTGGTTCCCGACGACGGCTACACGATCACCCGCATTTCTTTCGTTATCGACAACCATACGTACGAGCTTGACGAACCGCCTTTTGAACTTTATTTCTACACAGATCCGCAAAATGGCAATGTTCCTCACACTTACTCCAATCGTTTAGGCAATGGCGAAGATTACGGTCAGTATGGTCCGTCGAGCATCACGGTTTATGGTCACGCTCCTCTGTCGGAGGGTGTTTTGAAGGTTGCGGACGATGTCTATAACGTTCCCGCCGGCACTTCGTTGTCTGTCATGGCCACGGCGCACGACGGGTACTATCTGGCCAGTTGGAGTAACGGGAGCGAGGTTTCGGACCTCAGCAGAGCCACCACTGCCGTCACCATTGGCGAAACGATGAGCTTGACGGCCAACTTCGCCGCCAATCCCACCCTGACGTTGGTTGCCGATGGGGAGAACGACGGCGCGATGGAGCTTGTGGGATTCGGCAGCGACAACACCCTCGACCTTTCCACTATCACCACCAATGATCCCATCATTGTTGAAGACGGCTGGACCATCACCGGCACGCTCAATGTGGACGACCACCCGGTGCGGATTTCCATCGACAGGGGCGCGAGCGTGATACTTGACAATGTCACCATTCAGGGTGTTTGCACTTATGATGACGACAACGACGAATACACCAATTCCTGGGCGGGTCTCACCTGTCTGGGTGACGCCACCATTAATATTTCCGGAACAAACAGCATCAGAGGGTTCTCCGCCGAATATCCCGGCATCCAAGCAGGTCCGATGGGCTCGATGATTGTCATTCAAGGTACAGGTTCGCTCACAGCAAGTACTGGTGTGTTTGAAGATCAGGCGTTTGCGGCCGGTATTGGAACGGGCCGTTGGGTGAGTTGTGGTAGCATCGTGATCAACAGTGGTGACATCACCGCCATTTGCGGAAATCACGCTTACGGCATCGGCTATACCCGCGGTGAGTATATCAGCCCTTCCTGCGGGGCAATCGTGTTCGGCGATTCCACCGTGTTCAACGGTTCTTCGTGGGTTGACGGTTTAGAATCCGGTACTTGCGGCGGGATGCTTTTCACCAAAAACAGCAAAAAATGGCAGTTAACGCCCTCCTCCGACGGCAGCAAGCCCCTCAAAATCTTCAACGGGGTGTTAGCCAACGCTGACGGTACCTTCAGCGTGCGGCCCGGCACCGTTTTGAAGGTTGAAGCCACGCCGGCCGAAAATTTCTATTTGCATAAGTGGAATGAAGATGAGGTGGTGAACAGCAACGAGGCCGTTGTCAAAGAGGACGTCCTGGTCAACTATGACGATGTGACGCTCACCGCCCATTTTTCCGCCTATCCTGTCCTCACGTTGGCTACCAACAACGACAGTTGGGGCTCTGTGGAGCTGCAGCCTTTCGTGCCCGTCGAACAACCGTTGACCACCATCACCAACACTGGCACCACCGGTTCCAATGCCAACTACAGCGAGCCTGGCAGAGTTTCATTGGTGTTCAGCGACTCCGGCGCGGTCAATAACGACGGCGGTTCCCTGGGCTGGTGGACGCTCGAGGACACGCTCACCGTGACCCCTGCCGATGGCTTTGTCATCACGCGGGTCAGTTTTGTTGTCGGGAATGATACTTTTGAGCTCACAGAGGCTCCTTTCATGTTGTATTTTGATCAGGATGCCTACGACGGCTACGATCCGCATACTTACTCCGGTCCTGACGGCAGTGGCACCGATTTCGGCCGATTTGGCCCGAGATTTTTCTCTGTTTACGGATATTTCCCGTTGTCTGAGGAGGTTACGACTCTCTCCGAGGGAGTTTATCGTTGCCCGTATGGAACACAGTTGCCCATTTTGGCCACCGCCAATGAAAATTACCATATCGACAGTTGGAGCAATGGGGTAGAGGTCATCGACCGATTTGCTGACTCCCATTTGTTCGCCATCACCAAAGACTCCGCCATCACGGTTAACTTCGCCATGGGGCAATTCGAGGTGACGGCCGTTGCCAGCCCGGTCGCTGGCGGTACCGTGACCGGCAGTGGCATTTACAGTTACGACGCCACGGTCAACCTTACGGCCACGGCCAATACGGGCTATACGTTCATCAACTGGACGGAGGAAGACACGCTGGTGACGACCAACTCCGCCTACACATTTTCTGCGTCGAAAGACAGGGCTTTCGTGGCGAATTTCAGCTTGAACAGTTACGAAATCACGGTTACGGCCAACATGACGGAAGGAGGTTCTGTCAGCGGTGGCGGCATCTACCACCATTTTGACACTTGCACTCTGACCGCCACACCGGCAACGGGATACCATTTTGTCAACTGGACGAAGTCCGGTGAAGAGGTTTCCACCAGCAGTACCTTCAAGTTCATGGTGAAGGAAGTGGGAGACTACACGGCTAATTTCGCCATGGAACAATTCGAGGTGACGGCCGTTGCCAGCCCGGTCGCTGGCGGTACTGTGACTGGCAGTGGAATTTACAGTTACGATGCCATGGTCAACCTTACGGCCACGGCCAATACGGGCTATACGTTCGTTAGTTGGACGGAGGAAGACACGGTGGTGACGACCAACACTGCCTACACATTTTCCGTGTCGAAAGACAGAGCTTTTGTGGCGAATTTCAGCTTGAACAGTTACGAAATCACGGCTACGGTCAACTTGACGGAAGGAGGTTCTGTCAGCGGTGGCGGTACTTACCACCATTTCGACACCTGCACTCTGACTGCCACACCGGCAACGGGTTACCATTTCGTCAACTGGACAAAGTCCGGTGACGAGGTTTCCACCAGCAGTACCTTCAAATTCATGGTGAAGGAAGCGGGAGACTACACGGCTAATTTCGCCATCGACCAGTACACCGCTTGCACTTCCGTCAAAGACACCGACAACAACGTCTATCCCGCTGTCATGATCGGCAATAAATGTTGGATGGCTGCCAATTTAAGAGTCACCCGCTATGCCGACGGACGTGCGATAACGAACGTTTACGGGTATGAGAGCACCTCTTATCCGAATGTGGATGAGAATGTTGACATCTATGGTCGCCTGTACGATTGGTACGACGCCACGGATGCCAGCAGACCGACGAAGTCCAGCCATATCCGGGGTATCTGTCCTAAAGGTTGGTCTTTGCCCACCGAAGAAGATTTCGCCGCTCTCAGCAGTGAGGATCTTCACGCCCTGCGCTCGACCAGCTATTGGGTGAAGAACAACGGAAGCAACAGCTCCGGCTTCAATATGAAACCTGCCGGTATGTACAATTTCGTAAAGACAAGGTACGAAAGTTTGTGTTGCAGCACCTATTTCTGGTCGGTTTCCTCCGCCAGCGAGACGGATGCCCATTGCTGCATGTCAAGTTATTATTGCGACACGTTCATCCATCTTATCCTTGACAAGAAGCACGGCTTCAGCGTGCGTTGCGTCAAAGATTAACTTGATAGGGTGTGTTTATGAAAAAAAAACGGAATTTCGTTCGAAATTCCGTTTTTTTGTTTATCGTTTGGCAGTCGGCGTGACTGTGCCGCCGGATTGGATCCAGTCAGCCGCGGTCTCGATGATGTTGTCCTTGCCTTGGACCACGGCCGCGGGGTCGAGGAGAATGCGTACATCGGGCGGAACGCCGTTTTCGTAGTTGCCGCCGTCAAGGGCGATGGAGCGGGTGCAGCTGAAACGGTAAGTCCAGCCGTTGGGCAGTATGCCGCCATTGGGCAACCCCATGCCGCCACCGGTGTAATCGCCGAAGGTCTTCACGTTGTCGAATGCCTGGGTGCAGGCCGCGAAGTGGGAGGTTGCGCTGAAGGAGCCGCGGTCGATGAGCACCGCCACCGGCTTGGTGTAAGGCTCATCCAGGAAACTGGACGAGGGAGCGTAACAGGTCACTGGCGCGGTGAAGTCGTTGTGTGCGGGTCCTGCCTTGCGCTGTGTCGTATAGAGCGGCTGCTCGTGGCAGTCGAACATGCCGACCAGATGGTACATGTTGGAGATGCTGCCTCCACCGTTCTGCCGGAGATCCAGGATGATGCCGTCACAGTCCTTGTAGCGGTTCATAATGTACTTCAGGTCCTTTTCGCTGATCTGCGATGAGAATGAACTGTAACGCAGGTAAGCCACCTTGTCGTTGCGGATGGCGTTGTGCTTGATGGAGCCGGTCTGGTGGTATGCCAAGGTCAGATAGTGTTGCAAGACCACATCCTGATTGTAGCAATTGTACTCGCTCATCCAATAGGAGATGGTGTCGCTGCGCATGATGTCGAAATCGCTGAAGAGATTGGTGTGACCGTCGCGCAAGGTGTTGAGCATGGCGGCGCAGACGCTGAAGAGACTGTCGTCGGACATCCCGTCATAGACCATCGGACGATAGACGGAGTGCACGGAATCCCAATCAATCCCTTTGATGTCAAAATAGGTGTAAAGCTGGTCAACCCTGTTCCAAAGATATTCGAAAACGTTGACTGGGTCGCTGCTTTCGTCCGGTTTCATGAAGGCGCGCTCACAGGAGGAGAAAGCTATGGCTGTGAGGCATATCAGTATGATTGTATTGATCTTTTTCATAGTCTTCATTATTGGATTTTGAACATGAAGGATAATTTGACGGTGTGGAAGGCGTTGTCGTAGCGGTAATACCCCTTCTTGCCGGTGGTGAGGTAGTCCCAGGCGTAGGATAGACCGATGACATTGCCGTTTCGGAGGTTCAAGTTGAACCCGAGATCGGTGGTGCAGCCGGGGAAGAACTTGAATACCGGTCCGTTAGCGCCGAAGAGGATGTCGTAGGGCCTGTTCAGGGGATCCACCACGTAGGCGAAGTTGGGACGGGAGCCGGCGGCGTACAGCGGCAGGGAGAACCGGAAAAAGGCCGACATCCAAGGATGCGTGGCGTCTTTCTTGTCGTAGGCGAAATCGCACTGCACCAGCTCCTCCGCGAGGAGTTCATGGAAGAAGGAGAGCGAGAGGGCGGCGTTTTGGAGGTCATCCATTTTCTTCCAATCCAGGATGTTGTTCGTGGAGACGCCGCTCCAGAAATGCCACCGTTTGACCGTCGGTTTCAGGCAGCTGTAGAGGAACTCCAATTTCGCGGAATAGTAGCCGGAATTGCCGTTTACCGTGGGAAACTTGGTCTTGTAGCGCATCCCGAGGAGCTGGATGTGGCAACGTTTCCACTCGTCGGTGAAACCGATCTGCTCCATGTCATGGAACCCTTTGTAATGAAACGGGATTGTGCTCTCGTCGAAGCTGGTGGTACTGCCGATGCCTGCGTTGAGGTCAATCCAGAACTTGTTGCGCTCGGAACCGTACGCTTGCGTGCTTTGCGAAAATGCACTCCCGCACAAGGCAATCAAAGCCATTAGCAACAGCGATTGTCGGAATAAGTAGTTGATTTTCATTTAATTTTGGTTTAATGGATTAAAGAATTTGAATTTGAGAATATCTTTGATATTTTGGGCGGCAAAGATAGTATTTTTCATTTTCAACAAGACAGGCAAGGCTGGCTAAATTTGTGTATTTTTGCCGCGGAACATTTTGTGGAAAAAGAACGAGTGGAAACAGAACAAAAAGGAACGATGGACAGAAGCAGAAGCGCATTCAGTGAAGGTTTAAGAAAGAATTTCGGGTTCGAGCCGACAGCCAGCCAGACGGTGGCCATGGACCGGCTGGCCGATTTCATCTACGGCAAGGGCGAGAACTTCCTCTTCCAGCTGTCGGGTTACGCTGGCACTGGCAAAACCAGCCTGGTGAGCGCGTTGGTGAAGACCCTGGTCGGTATCGGGGTGCACATCGTGATGCTCGCCCCCACGGGCCGCGCCGCGAAGGTGCTGTCGCAGTATTCCGGGCGCAAGGCATACACCATCCACAAATGGATCTACCGCGTCTATAGCAAGGACGGGGTGCGCAAGTTCGTGCGCCGCGAGAACAAGGACGCCCACACGCTCTTCATCGTCGATGAGGCCTCCATGATTTCCGCGCAAGGGAGCGTCAACGACCTGACAGGCAATAGTTTGCTGGACGACTTGATGGAGTTCGTCTTTCTCGGCGACAGCAACCGGATGCTGCTTGTGGGCGACGACGCGCAGCTGCCGCCGGTCCACGCGGACGAGAGTCCTGCGCTCGACGCCGACTACCTGAAAAGTGCCTACAATGTGGAGGTTTTCGGGGCGCGGCTCACCGATGTGGTGCGGCAGTCGTTGGATTCGGGCATCCTCTACAACGCCACGCGGGTGCGCGACAAGCTCAACGCCGGCGACTACTATCCGCCGTTGTTCAGCGGGCGACCGTTCGAGGATTTCCGGCGCATCAGCGGCGGCGAGATGGAGGAACTGCTCAACACGCTCTACAACGACCACGACCACGACGAGATTGTCATCGTGACGCGCTCCAACAAGCGGGCGTTCCAGTTCAATAACGCCGTGCGAAGCCGTGTGCTCTTTCGCGAAAACATCATTGCCACAGGTGATTACATTATGGCGGTGAAGAACAACTACTACTGGTTGGACGAGGTGACCTCCGAGGCGGGCTTCTTGGCCAACGGCGACATCATGGAGATCATGTCCATCCACAAACAGCAGGAAATCTACGGTTTCCACTTCGCTGACGTCACCGTGCGGCTTTGCGACTACCCCGAACACCCGTACGTGGGCATCAAAATCATCTTGGAGAGCCTCGACTGTGACGGTCCCTCGCTCTCGCACGAAGCCAATCAGAAGCTGTATCAGGCTGTGGCCGAGGATTATATGGAGATACTGAATCCGCGAGCCCGCTTCCTGAAGATCAAAGAGGACCCCTTCTTGAACGCTGTACAAGTGAAGTTCGCCTATGCGCTGACCTGCCACAAGACGCAGGGCGGCCAGTGGAAGCATGTGCTCATCGACCAGGGTTACCTGCCTGACGACAGCACCGACAAGGAGTACCTCCGGTGGATCTACACGGCAGTCACGCGCGGCACGGAACGGGTCTATCTGCTCGGTTTCAATGACGAGATGTTTGCGGAAATGTAGAATGTAGAATGTGGAATGAAGAATAAGTAACAGCGAATATGCTGAAATACAGTTTGTTATGCAACTGGAAATTATTTTTTTCGAACAAGGTGCTGGTAAAAGAAAAAAGTGTATTTTTGCAGCCGCAAATGAGGGACGTTAGCCCAGTCGGTTCAGAGCGCTGCCTTCACACGGCAGAGGTCACTGGTTCGAGTCCAGTACGTCCCACAAAAAAACAGCTTCTTATGAAGCTGTTTTTTTTATGCTTGCTTGTTTTATCGTATCCAAGTAGGGCTTTAATCCACCGCCAGTCCCCCCATCGCCGTCTCCTTGTATAGGCTCGGCAGGTCTTTGCCCGTCAGGTTCATCGTTTTCACCACCTTGTCGAAGCTGATGAGGTGCTTGCCGTCGGACATCATGGCGAAGAGGTTGGCGTCGAGGGCGCGGAGGGCGGCGAAGGCGTTGCGCTCGATGCAGGGGATCTGCACGAGACCGCAGATGGGGTCGCAGGTGAGACCGAGGTGGTGTTCCAAGCCCATCTCGGCGGCGTATTCGATCTGTTGCGGCGAGCCGCCGAAGAGCTGGTTGGCGGCGGCAGCGGCCATAGCGCACGCGGAGCCGATTTCGCCTTGGCAGCCCACTTCCGCTCCGGACAGGGAAGCGTTGGTGCGGATGATGTTGCCGAAGAGTCCGGCCGTGGCCATCGCCTTCAGGATGAACTTGTCGCTATAGTCGTGGTTGTGCTTGAGGTGGTAGAGCACCGCCGGCAGCACGCCCGACGAGCCGCAGGTGGGCGCGGTGACGATCTTGCCGCCCGAGGCGTTCTCCTCCGCCGTGGCCAAAGCGTAGGCCGACACAAGACAGCGGCCCTGCAACGATGCCTTGTAGCTGCGCGCTTTCACGTAATATTGCGTGGCTTTTCGCTTGACGTACAGCCCGCCTGGCAGCACCCCGTCGTTTTGCAACCCTTTCTCGATAGTTGACTGCATCACCTTCCAGCGCTCCTCCAAAAAGTCCCAAAGGTCGGTGTCTTCGTGCTTTTCCACGTATTCCCAGAAATTCATGCCGTACTTCTCCACCAGCTTCACGATTTCCGACATACTGTTCTCATCGTAGCGCTCTTCGTGGTCCATCACGGAGTGCTCGTCCGCGATCTCGCCGCCACCGATGCTGTAGATTTTCCACTGGTCTGTAACCTCCTCGCCCTTGAGCGATTCGAAGAGCATGGCGTTGGTGTGGAACTCGTGCTGGATTTCGGGTTTCCAGAGGATTTCGGTGGGTTTTGGCGAAAGGGCGTCGATGATGGTCTTGTCGGTGAAGTGGCCCTTGCCGGTGGCCGCGAGGCTGCCGTAGAGGGTCACGCGGTAGCCGCTGGCGTCGGGGGTTCTCTCTTTGAAGATTTCGGCCGCGCGGTGCGGTCCCATGGTGTGGCTGCTCGACGGCCCGTAGCCGATTTTGAAGATTTTCTTGATGGATTCCATTTGGTTGGGGTTAAAGGGTTAAAGGGTTAGAAGGTTAGAAGGTTAGAAGGTTTAGGGTTATTTCCAAAATTCCACCCATTTCCTGTCCTCTGCGCTGAAAACATCCATATTCCCGTCGTAGTCGGGGTTGGGAACGTACCAATCCGTGTGTTCGAAGTAGTTTTGCAACTCTTTGTTCTTGAAGATATAGCCGCGATAGGCGAAGGGCAGGTTCTTCAAGATGCGCTTCAGTTCAGTAGTAACGAGTGTGTTAATACTGTGATTGTATATGGTGCTGTCGTTGGTGAAGGCTATCGACATCTCGTTGTTATAAATGGAGAGGATTTGTGGAAAAGGATAGTATTGGGAGGCCAAAGCGTACTTCTGCAATTCGCCAGTGGCAAAATCCTCATTGCCTTCAACAGTCCAGTCGATAAAAGACCAGATACGACGTTTCTCAATAGTCAATTCGCCTTCGGGGTGGAAATTGGCCTTGCGGAAAGAGACGCCACCCTCTTGGATATGGAATACAGGACTGGACAACTTTGCGGGGGAATCATTGTTATCCCAAACCCAAGTGCTGTCAATCGTGACTTTCCCCCGTCCGTTGATGACCCATTCGTCTGCGCTTTTGAAGAAATCAGGGTGAACCATAAACGACTCGCGATTGCCCATATTGATAAGCAGCAAGAAGTCGTCGATCTGGTGGTTGGCCCAGCGGTTAGCCGCAGTGAGGATATAGAGGAAGTAATACTCGTCGCCAGCCGAAAAAGAGAGGTCATACTCGTAGGTGTGTTGGATGATGTTCAGTCCTGGACGGAATTTTGTCTTGAAATGATAGACATAGTCTATCGGAATGCTCGGATAATCCCATACGGCCATAGTATCCATAATCTGTTGCTTTGTCCATCCCTGGATATTGCCGTTACGGTAGTAAGGCGGTGTGGTCGGGTATTTCTCCTCGTCATAGCGTACACTGCTCACGTTGGTCACTTCGAAAGGGAGCGGTTCACCGTTCATATAGACCTTGAAGTTGCGGATGTGCGGCTGAAAAGGAAGAATGTTTTCGAAGTCTTTCATATCGTTGTAGGGTGACATCGCCTCGAACCCGACCAACAGCTCCTTCTCGCCCACGGGGTTGAAAAACTCGTAATAGACGGTCACCTCGATATGGTCGCCCACGCGGTTTAAGGTCAGCACCTCCTTCTGCACGCTGATGTCGGTTTCCGTGATCGGGATCAGCTGGTTGCCGGAAGCGTAAAACACGCCGTCGTTGGCGGTAGCGAAAAGTGCTGATAGACAGCAGAATATGACAATGAAGAGTTTTCTCATGATGGATTTAATTTGCAGGTGCGAAATTACGAAAAAATTTTTTTCTCAACGAATGCAATATATAACTATTTTTTTCGTTGTGTGATTAAAAAATAAATTATATCTTTGCCGCGCCGTTCCAAGAGGGCTGCAAGCCCGGCACGTGTTAACCCAGGGTGAACGAAGTGAGCCCTGGGGGGTGTAACAGGGTGAGCGTAGCGAGCCCTGGGACGAATGACGATAAATAACGAACAATAAACAATAAGAACAATGAAAGAATTAACCAAAGCAGAAGAACAGGTGATGCAGGTGCTGTGGCAGATCAAACAGGGATTCGCCGCCGACATCATCGCCAATTTCCCGGAACCGAAGCCGGCCTACAACACCATGCTGACCGTGGTGCGCATTCTCGAAAAGAAGGGGTTCGTGTCGCACGAGACCTTCGGGAAGTCGAACCGCTACTACCCATTGGTGAGCAAGGAACAGTACTCGGAGTCGTTCATGCAGCAGTTCGTGCGCAACTACTTCGACAACTCCTTCAAGTCGATGGTCTCCTTTTTCGCTAACAACCAGGATATTACGTTGGAAGAGCTGGACGATATCCGTCGCATGATCGATGCCGTTCCGCAAGATGATTCACCCGCAAAAACCGAATAGTCATGAAAGCGATCCTTTTTTCCGCCATCGCCATGGCACTGTTTTTCGGTTTCTATTGGTTGACGTTGCGCCGGAGTAACCTGTTCCGCTTGCGCCGGTTCTACCTTGTGGGCACATTGGCGCTTGCGTTGGTGCTGCCATTTGTCTCTATCGAGATGCCGAGCCGCGTGGCTGCTGTTGTTAAATCAACGACAACTGGGACAACTCTGACAACGGGAGCGGTTGAATCAACGACAACTGAGACAACTTTGACAACAGGAGCGGTTGAGTCAACGACAACTGGGACAACTTTGACAACAAAGGCGGGTCAGTCAACGACAACTGGGACAACGTTGACAACAGGGGCGACAAAAAAGTTGTCTTTTAAAGATATGGTATGTTATGGGTATGTTCTTGGTTGCGGGGTGGCCTTTATTCTGCTGGTTGTCAAGCTTTTTAAGACTTTTAGGTACTATCGGCGCAGTGAGTTGTCGGATGAGCTTTCGACGGGCGACATGTGCGTGCGGGTGTTAGGCGAACCCGACGGCAACCTTCCGTTCTCGTTCCTGCGCTCGGTGTTCGTGAATCCGCAAGTGTTCACAAAGAGCGAGTTGCAGCAGGTGCTGCGTCACGAGCGGACGCACATCCGCCAGCGTCACACGTGGGATCTGCTATTCACGGAAGTGGTGCGGGTGATGCAATGGTTCAATCCGTTCATTTATTTGTACACCAGGGAGTTGAGCAGCGTCCATGAGTATTTGGCCGATGAGGCGGTGCTTTCGTGCGGATTCTCTCGTCGCGACTATCTGGAACTGCTGTACAAGCAGTTGTGTGTGGGCAAGTTCGTGCCCGTGGGCAACAGCTTCCGTCACTTGCTGACCAAGAAGCGGATTCTGATGATGAACCAGCCGGTAAAGCGCAGAGTGTCAGCATGGTGGCTGCTCGCGCTCGTCCCCATCATCGCCGGACTCTTGTTGGTGAACTGCCATCCGAAAGAGGAGGTTGCCGATGAGTTGGTGGAAGAGATTGTCGAAGAGCCGGAGGATCCGGTTATCTATGACCCGGTCAGCAAAACTCCCGATGTGATGCCGGAGTTCCCGGGCGGCATCCAGCAGTACGTCGATAACCTGTACAGCAGTATGACGTATCCCGAATTGGCGAAAAAGTACAAGCTGCAAGGCATCTTCACCGTCCATTTCATTGTGGAGAAGGACGGGCGGATACGCCACGTGGAGTTAGACACGGCATACGTCAAATGGAAGTCCGAAGAAGGAGGTATGGTGGCCATGTTAGGCAAAAACGGTTATGCACTTGCGCATCTTGATCTAGGCGAAGGCACATCCGTGGATGAAGAATCGCGGAATGAGATTGTACGGCAATTGTATGAGTCGCTTATGACGGAGTTCAACCGTGCTTTCCGCGCTGCGCCCGCCTGCAAACCCGCTATGAAGGACGGGCAGCCGGTGCGCTGCAGGTTGTGGCTGCCAGCGGCGTTCAGCGCTGGCGAAAACCCTACAGCCAAGGTTACCGTAAAGGATCCACGCTCTTCCCGAAATAGCACTAATGTTGACCTTGTCGAAGCCGACAGTCAGTTAGGTCCTCGCTTCCTGCGTGTCCAAATCGACACTTTCCCCTGCGAAACGTTTGTGTTGCAAGACTGATCTGTGTGAAAGGGTTGTGAATTAGTTAGCAGTTAGTAGTTAGCAGTTAGCAGTTGAGATGGCTCGAATGGGCCGTCAAGGGGAATTATGTGCTCTATTCTGCCGCTGTTTTTTCTAAAATTGGAATCTGATCCATCAAATCCTCAACAATAAACTCCCAGTACTTTCCTTTCAGACAATTTATCTCGGTATAATCATCCAGCATTGGCAACCTCTTGAATCCATCAATTATGGCTTCTATCGTCAGTGACCAGGGGTATCTTTTCAGTGCAAAAGAAGCTATTTCATCAATAGAATAAGTTTCGAGCAGGTCGTGGATATCCCAGAAATCCTTTTTCCGCTGTTTATCTTGGGTTATCGCATTGATTTTCATGGCCGCGATGTCTTTTTCTGAAAGCATCCTTACCCCTTCAATGTTAACCATTGGAAAAATAGGGTTTTCATCATAACAGATGTCAAGCTTGACACATTCGCTGCTGCTATTGCCGACAAACAAAGAATAGACCATCATCGTATCGTCAAGCCGTTTGAGATTCTCAGTATATGGAAACATTTCTAAAAGAGACTCTTTGATTTCTCCGGTTTTCATTTCGCCGTAAAGGGTGTTCGTAAACATATCGATGTCTATGGAAATACGATGGCCCCTCTGTAAAGCAAGAGCAGTTCCGCCGACAAGGTAAAAATCTTTAAACGCCTTATTGGACATGATTTTTTGCAAACAATCCAACAGCAAAGGCGATGCAATATTAGTTCTCAGTTTTTTCATGCAAATACTTCTTTATGTTATAGTTCCTGTTTCCGGCATTCCACGAATTAGGCAGCGTCGAAAGGATATTTTCTATGGCTTTTTTTCCATAAAAATGAATGGTCTCCTTGATTTCGCCTTCATTTCCATACTCAAAGACCCTTTGGATAATCCATGCGGAATTACCTCGCCAGTCAATAGACTCGAAATCGGTATCCCAAAACAATGCTTTTCTGAACTTTGAGAGATCTGGGCTCTGCTGCTCTGTCATGCGTTTGATAGCTAGGAAGATCTCATGATTTGTCTGGATTTGATAGAAAAACCCCTTGCGTTCAATGCCTAACGCATCTTCCAACCTGAGCGAATGCTCAGGCGAAATTTTTCTCCTGTCGGCAATGAAATCATTTATCCTTTGAAATAAAATGCCAGAACGTTCAGCTAACTCACGCTGGGTCAGGTGTTTTTTTGTCCTAATCCTGTCAATCACGGCCCCACAAGGTATATGATGATAATTCAAATAGTCCTCATACATGATAATAGATTTTAAGGCGGCAAAGATACAAAAAATAACCAATCGTGGTTATTTTTTTTCTTCTTTTCATTTAACGAATAAAATAATTATACATTTAATAAAATAGTTGTATAACTAATAAAATAATTGTATCTTTGCCGCGTTGTTTTTCAAGTTAAGAATTAAGAGTTCAAAGTTAATAATGATGGAAAAGATTAATGTTTTAATGGTTATGCTTCTGTTTTGCGCAACGCTTTTCGCGCAGAACACGGACACGACGGCAGTCGCAAAGTCGGACACCATCGCCCCGAAGAAGACAACGGAACTGCCCGAGGTGGGCATCACCGCGAAGAAGCCCGTCTATATGACCGATGGGGAAAAGACGATGTACAATGTCTCGGAAGAC
>JAEEGG010005826.1_pt1 | contig 29096 bp, 23 predicted proteins | sample 9134161 | NCBI WGS metagenome assembly JAEEGG01 (sample SAMN16246543, study PRJNA631951) | gut metagenome | biome: gut microbiome; feature: rumen; material: CR-attached | host: Bos | place: Iran: Karaj | collected 2018-10 | reverse complement strand
CTCCGCCGAAAACGGCTTTTTGCCGGAACCGCCTGCACACGACAAAGCGGGGCTGAGCTATCTCTGTTCTCCCAACAATCCCACCGGCGCGGTATTCGGCAGAGATCGGCTGCAGGAATGGGTGGACTATGCCAATAAAACCGGCGCGGTCATTCTTTTCGACGCCGCATACGAAGCGTATATCGAGGATCCGGCGCTCCCCCACAGCATTTTTGAGCTGGAAGGCGCAAGAACGTGCGCCATCGAGATCTGCTCGCTTTCCAAAACGGCGGGCTTTACCGGCACGCGCCTCGGGTATACGCTGATCCCCAAAGAGCTTATCCGGCAGGGAATGAACCTGAACGCCATGTGGGTACGCAACCGTACCACGAAAACGAACGGCGTTTCCTATATCCTTCAGCGCGGCGGCGCCGCCGTGTTCACGCCGGAAGGGCAGCGGCAGATCAAAGAACAGATCGCTGTTTATAAGCGGAACGCCGTTACCCTGACGCAGGCGCTCGACGCCTGCGGGATCTGGTACACCGGCGGCAAAAACGCGCCGTATATCTGGCTGAAATGCCCCAAGGGGATGGGAAGCTGGGAATTCTTTGACCTTCTGCTGCACAAAATACAGGTCGTCGGCACCCCCGGCGAAGGCTTCGGCAAATGCGGAGAAGGCTTTTTCCGGTTCTCCACCTTCGGCAGCCCGGCGGATACCGCGGAGGCGGCAAAAAGATTATACAGCCTGCTGCATGAATAAACACCCGGTATGCGCGGCAGTGAAAACCGCCCGTCACCCCGTGAAGCGGGATTTCACCGCTTCAGCGATTTCATCGACCGCAGGTGGATTTCACCCGTCCGTAAGGACGGATTTCATTGAAAAAACGTCTTTTGTCGGCAAACAAAAGACGCTTTTTTCTTGTGTAAGTCCGCGTAAAAGTGCACCAAACCATAGAAAGAACGCCTAAAAGTGCACCTGCAGTGGAGCTCGGCAAACTGGTGTTTGTCAACTTGTTCGGTTTTGCTGAAAAGATCATTTCAGCGGCAGCACAGCGACTTCCTCCGCATCTTCATAATCGCTGTCTTTCTCACCGTTCGGCGCAAATCCAAATGAGGCGTACAGATGCCTGGCTGCTTCATTTTCCTGATCGTATGATGTACTCCATGTGTCTTCCTCTCCATCCGGAAATGATAGAACATAGTCCAAAAGAAGGTTCAGTGCATCCCTTCCGAATCCTTTTCCTTGAAATCTGTGATCGATCATAAATCGCCAAAGATAATAGCTGTGGCGATATATTTCCGCCATACCGTTATATTCCTCGGAATGGTGTCCGATCATGGCAAATCCGACCGCTGTGTCTCCATCGTAGATACCGAAACACTGAACAAATCTGCCGCTTGCATTTACGGCATAAGCCTGAGCCATACTCACCGTGTTCGAAGCAACGTAGTCTTTCTGCGATTCAGCAACTTCAAGCTTCATCAGATCAACGAAGTTATTGTCATTCACCTTTTCAAGTCTTATCCCTTTGTTTTTCAGTTTATATCTGCCTGACATTTTTAAGCCTCCTCAAATCCGGATTTACCGAATTCATTCTACCAATCGTTTTTTTCCGAAATGCAGAAAAACCTCTTTTGCCCTGGTAGACAAAAGAGGTTTCTTTGATGGCAGCGGGTGAAGGATTCGAACCCTCACAAACGGAGTCAGAGTCCGGTGTGCTACCATTACACAAACCCGCTATCTGCAGCTTGAAGCTCTGACCTTTTGCTCAAGCGCACTATTATTATATGCACTTTCGCGGAAATGTCAAGAAGAATTTTTGCTTTTCTGTTTTTCTTTTTGAATTTCTTTTTTTCTTTTGGATTCCGATTTTTCTTTTACGAGGATCTCTTTTAATTTTCTGTTGATTTTTGGCGCGGCATGGAGTATGATAGGCTTGGCTCTCGGAGAGTAGAGCGCGCGCGTCGGGTTTTCCCGGTAGTGCCGTCGGATGGGAGGTTGCCGACGGACGAAGTGGCCTTGTCACGCGGTGCGCGCTTGCAGCCGCTCCGAAATATTCAGGGCCGTACAACCTCCTCCCACTGGAGGATTTTTTATGCTCAATACCCGCCGCATCGCCCTGGACGGCGTTCTTGCCGCCGTCTACTTTGCCCTGTCCTATCTGGCCTTTTACGTCATCCCAAACGAGTTGAAGCTCACCTTCACGTCCCTCACCCTCGTCCTCGCGGCCCTGCTGTTCTCCTGGTACGACGCCTGCCTGGTGGCGCTGGTGGGAGAATTCCTCGCCCAGCTTCTGAACACAAAGTACGGTCTTTCCGTGACGACCCCCATCTGGGTTGCAATCCCTGTGCTTCACGCCCTGGCTCTGGGCCTGTGCGCCCTCTTTCTGGGCCGGAAAAAGCCCCTGGCCGAGCGGACGGTGCCCTGCGTACTGGCCATTCTCGGCTGCGGCGCGTTTAACGCCCTGCTGAACACCGCTGGCATGTACTTTGACAGCAAGATTTTCGGCTATTACGAGTATCACCTTGTCTTTGGACTGGCGCTGGCCCGCATCGGGATCGCGATTGCGACCGCAGCAGTGATCGCCGCGCTGATCATCCCCATTGTCCGCGCCCTCCGCAGACAGCTTCCCCAACTCTGATCCCCTGGAGGCAGCTATGACCTACGAAGAAGCCCTGCAATTCATCTCCGCCGTTTCCTGGAAGGGCTCTGTGCCGGGCTTGAGCCGGATCACCGAGCTGATGCGCCGGCTGGGAGACCCGCAGAACGGCATGAAATTCATCCATATCGTCGGCACCAACGGCAAGGGCAGCACGGCCGCGATGCTGAGCTCCATCCTGACGAAAGCCGGATACAAAACCGGCCTGTTCATCTCTCCCTACGTGATCGACTTCCGCGAGCGGATGCAGATCAACAACCAGATGATCTCCCGCCAGGCTCTGGCGGATATGACGGAGCACGTCCGTCCCTTTGCCGAGGCGATGGCGGATGCGCCGACGGAGTTTGAGCTGATCACGGCTGTCGCCCTCTGCTGGTTTGCCCGCGAGGACTGCGACCTCGTGATCCTGGAGGCCGGCATGGGCGGCGAATTCGACGCCACCAACGTGATTCCCGCGCCGGAGGCCGCCGTCTTTACGAACATCGGTCTGGATCACACCGAGTTTCTGGGCGACACCGTGGAGAAGATTGCCGCCACGAAGGCGGGCATTCTCAAGCCCGGCTGTGAGGCCGTCCTGTATCCGAACGCTCCCGGCGTCAAGGCAGTCATCCGCGAAAAGTGCGCGGCCCTGGGCGTCCCCCTGACCGTTGCCGACCCGGACGCAATCGAGACCCTCTCCCGCGATCTGGACGGACAGCGCCTGCGCCGGGGCGGCCTGGAGCTCTGGCTGCCCCTGCTGGGCGATCATCAGCGGTACAACACCGCCGTCGTCCTGGCCGTGGTCGAGGTTCTGCGCCGCAGGGGCTGGAGGGTTTCGGACCGGAACGTGCAGGACGGGATCGCCGCGGTCTCCTGGCCGGGCCGATTCGAGCTGCTGGGCCGGGACCCGCTCTTCGTTCTGGACGGCGGGCATAATCCCCAGTGCATGGAGGCGCTGCTGGCAAGCGCCGAGACCTATCTGGCCGGCAGGCCGCTGACCGTGATCACCGGCGTGCTGGCGGACAAGGACTACGCCGGCATGTATGACCGGACCGCTGCGCTGGCAGACCGATATTTCACGGTCACGCCGTCCAATCCCCGCGCTCTGTCGGCAGAGGACCTGGCCGCCTGGCTGAGCCGCTACGGGAAGCCCGCCGAGCCCTGCGCAAGCGCGGCAGAGGCGGTGAACCGCGCGCTGTCCGCCACGCCGCGGGACGGGGCTGTGCTGGCCTATGGCTCCTTGTATCTGGCGGCGGAGCTTCGCAAGGCCTATTTGGAGCGCTGACCGCTTTACAGCTATCATCCACATAATCATCTGAGGAAGGGGGGCGTCTGTGTGCGTCGGCTCTGGAATGCCGTTACCGAATTTTACCGCAGGGGCGATCTGCTTCTGCTGCTTCTGTGCGTGATCGCCTCGATCTTCGGCATCGTGGTGATCGCCAGCGCCACAAATTCCATGGGCTCCTCCCGATTTCTGATCGTCCAGGGTGCAAGCCTGGTGATGGGGATCGCCCTGTACGTTGCCGTTTCGATGGTGGACATTGAGGTTTTGGCGGAGCACCGCCTGCTGCTGCTGTTTTTCAGTACGGGTCTGATGGCCCTGCTGCTGCCCTTCGGCATTGAGGTCAACGGCAACCGCGCCTGGCTCAAGCTGCCCGGCATTCCCTTCAACATTCAGCCCGCAGAGATCTGCAAGCTGACCTTCATCATCATTCTGGCCAAGACGCTGAGCGTCCGCCGCGACCACATTTCCGCGCCCAAGACCGTAGGCCTGGTCGCCGCTCTGACCGTCTACATGATGGGCTTGATCGTCGTTCTCTCGAAGGACGTCGGCTCCGCTCTGGTCTTCCTGCTGATCTTTCTGATCGTGGCCTACGTCAGCGGCATCCGGGGCTGGTGGTTCCTGCTCGGCGCCGTTGCAGCGGCCTTGATCCTGCCCGTGGTCTGGGAGCATTTTTTGCAGGATTATCAGAAGCAGCGCATTTTGGTCGTCTTTGATAAGTCCATCGACCCGACCGGCGAGGGCATCCGCTGGGATACCAACCGCTCGATCGCCATGCTCTCCGGCGGCGGGCTCTCCGGTCAGGGGCTGTTCCACGGCATGATGACGCAGTCCCACGCCATCGACTCCCAGTATTCCGACTTTGTCTTCTCCGCGATCGGCGAGGAGCTGGGCATCCTGGGCTGCCTGTTCACGATCCTGCTGGAGGTGCTGATCATCGTCCGCTGCGTCCACGTGGGCTTGAAGACGCCGAACTTCATGAACCGGACCGTCTGCTTCGGGATCGCGGCAATGATGGTCTTCCAGGTTCTGACCAATACCGGCATGTGCATCGGCGTATTCCCGGTCATCGGTCTGACCCTGCCCTTCATCAGCTACGGCGGCTCATCGCTGATCACGAGCTTCCTGGCAATGGGCCTGATCTCCGGCATCCACATGCGCCCGGACCCGGAATCCAAGTCACCGTATATCCAGCCGAGGTATTGAACCTGCGCGTCAGGTTTTCGGCCCTGCAAAACGGGAACAAAAACGACCGCCCGGAGGCGTTGGGAAGGCTTTTGAAAGCCTCCCATCGCCTCCGGGCGATTTGTTCTGCGCTTGCGTGGTCAGGCGGGGCGCTCGTCGCCCCAGAAGAACAGGGCGACCGTGCCGGGACCGGTGTGGCTGCCGATGGTGGCGCCGATGGAGTAGATCTGCACCTTGCCGTTCAGCTTCGGGAAGGCTTCCTCCACGAGACGGGCAACGGCACGGGCATCCTCGATGCAGTCGGAGTTGCTGATAAAGCATCTGCCGCTGTAGTCTGCGCCGTTCTGCGCGTGGACCTGCATCATCTCCACGATGCGCTTGATCACCTTTTTCTTGCCGCGGACCTTCTCCCGCGGGATGAGCTTACCCTCGTTGTTCACGTTGAGCAGGGGACAGATCCCCAGCAGACCGCCGAAGAAGCCCGCCGTGCGGCTCACGCGGCCGCCGCGGATGTAGAAGGTCAGATCCGTTGAGAAGAACCAGTGATGGAGCTTGTTCCGGTTCTCGTTTGCCCAGGCGTAGATCGTGTCGATGTCCATGCCTGCGTCGCGCAGATCGGCCACGGTATCCACGAACAGGCCCTGTCCGCTGGAGGCGGCAAGGGTATCGACCACGTAGAGCTTTCGGTCCGGGAATTGGGGGCGCAGCTCCTCGGCGGCCAGGCGGGCCGCGTTATAGGAGCCGGACAGGCCGCTGGAAAAGCCCAGATGAAGAACGTCGTGACCATGCTCCATCATTTCCCGGAAATAGGTCAGGTATTCTGAGACGCTGACCTGGCTGGTCTTGGTCTCCTCGCCGGCGACCATGCGGCGGAAGAGCTCCTTCGGCGGTACGCTCTTGCCGCAGTCGTCCTGGTATTCGTTGACGCCGAGCGTGAAATGGAAGAACTGTACGTCTACGGATCGGCGCTGGAAATACTCCATCGACAGATCCGCCGTGGAATCCGTGGAAAGGATGAACTGGCTCATATCCGATGCCTTCTTTCGTACGGGGAGGTCCGCCGGGAAGGGCGGCTTCCTTCATTTTCCCCTATTATAATATGCGGGTATGGAGAATGTCAAGAACAATATTACGTGCGTAAGCCCCGGCTATAAAAGAAAGCGTTCGCCTCTGCCTCCACGCGCCGTCGATTGCAGCCGCGCTTCCCGAAACTCTTTTTCAGGAATTCATTGACAAGCCTCACCGAAGCGTATATAATAATGGAGCAAAAGCGGCCGCCCGTCCGGCGGTCGGAAAAATACAAAACTCTTGGAGGAAAACTGTTATGTTCGATATTCTGGAAGCCAAGCTCCGCGCCAATCCCCGGAAGATCGTCTTCACCGAGGGCCACGACGCCCGTATCCTGGAAGCCGCTGCAAAGCTGAAGCAGGGCGGATTCCTGACCCCGATCCTGATCGGTCAGGTTGAGGTCGTTAAGGCCAAGGCCGCTGAGTGCGGGTTTGACATTGAGGGTCTTGAGATCATCGACCCCGCCACCTACCCCGAGATGGAAGCGATGGTCGAGAAGATGGTCGAGCTCCGCAAGGGCAAGATGACCCCCGAGGACTGCCGCGCCAACCTCCAGAAGGGCAACTACTTCGGCACCATGCTGGTCAAGATGGGCTATGCCGATTCTCTGCTCGGCGGCGCTACCTACTCCACCGCCGATACCGTTCGCCCCGCGCTCCAGCTGGTTAAGACCCGCAAGGGCGCCCATCTGGTCTCCTCCTGCTTCATTATGGCCCGCGAGGGCAAGGACGGCCAGGAGCTGCTCGCGATGGGCGACTGCGCCATCAACATCGACTATCAGGACACCGTGGACAAGGAAGGCAACGTGACCTTCACCGCTGCTGAAAAGCTGGCGGAGGTCGCCATTGAGACCGCCAAGACTGCCAAGGTCTTCGGCATCGACCCGAAGGTCGCCATGCTGAGCTTCTCCACCAAGGGCTCCGGCAAGGGCGGCACCGTTGCGCTGAGCCAGGCTGCCACCGCCAAGGCCAAGGAGCTGGCTCCCGAGCTGGCCATCGACGGCGAGATGCAGTTTGACGCTGCCGTTTCTCCCACCGTCGGACAGCTCAAGTTCCCGGGCAGCAAGGTCGCCGGCTACGCCAACACCTTCATTTTTCCGAACATCGAGGCCGGCAACATTGGCTATAAGATCGCCCAGCGTCTGGGCGGCTTCGCTGCCTACGGCCCCATCCTGCAGGGCCTGAACGCCCCCATCAACGACCTCTCCCGCGGCTGCAACGCCGACGAGGTCTACAAGATGGCCATCATCACTGCCGCGCTCGCCTAAGATCGAGCCTTGCACAGCAAAGGCCCCTGCCGAATGGCAGGGGCCTTTGCGCAGACCGGCCAGAAACGATCTGCATATCTCCCCGGAGCATACCGCGTTGAATTTTTCTTCAAAATCCTTGAACCTTTTGCCCTCCTGATGTGACTAAGAGACAGAAGCCCCACAGACAAGAAATCGCCGGGGCGGAAGGGAGCCTGCCATGCAGCAGAATGAACAAATCACCGTTTTGGTGAAACGCGCAGTGAAGGGGGACCGGGATGCCATGTCGGACCTCTATACCCACACCTGTCAGCGCACCTATCGCACCATCCTCGGCCTGGTCCGGGACGAACAGACCGCCCAGGACCTGACCCAGGAGACCTATATGGCCGCCTTTTCCGGGCTGGACCGGCTGGAGGACCCGGCCCGTTTTCAGCCCTGGCTCATCAGCACCGCTGTCCATAAGTCCAAAAATCAGCTTCGAAGCGCCAAGCCGCTGCTCTTTTCCGAGCTGGAGGACAGCGCCGCCCCGGAAGAGTTTCCCGACGCCCGGGCAGAGGTCTCCCCGGAGATCAGCCTGGACCGGGCGGAGACCGCCCGGATCGTCCGGGAGCTGTTGGGGGAGCTGAACGAGTCGCAGCAGCTTGCCGTGGAGCTCTTCTATTACGATCAGCTCAGCACCACGGAGATTGCCCGCAGCCTGGACATCCCCCAGAGCACCGTCAAGACGCAGCTCCACTACGCCAGAAAAAAGCTGGAGGCAGGGCTGCGCCGCCTGCAGAGCAAGGGCGTGGAGCTGGGCGGCCTCACCGCCTTGGGATGCTTCGGTCTGCTGCGGACCCTGCCCGAGGAGCCGATCCTTCCCCGTGCGGAAGCGGAGGCCATGCGCTCGAAGATCCTGTCCCAGACCCCCGTCAAGGTGGCCGCCAGAACCGGCGGTCAGCTTCTCCGGGGCGCTCTGGGGAAGGTGCTGCTGGGCGTTCTGGGCGTGGCTGCCGCCGGCGGACTGATCCTGGGCGGCGCGAAGCTCCTCAGGTCCGCGCCGGAGATCGGTGACGAACAGCCCGCGCAGACCAGCTCCGCGCAGGAGACCGGGGAGACGGAAGCCCTGAGCATCGACTATGGGAAGGATTTTGACGGACTCTGGACTGTCCTGGAGCGGGATTACCCCTTCCTGCCCTTCCTGGAGACCCAGGGCTCCAATCTGGAGACCGTGCGGGGCTACTACCGGGATCAGGCGGCAAAGGCCCAGACGACGGATGACTACGTGACGGTGCTCGGCGGCCTGTTCGATAACGGGCTGAAGCGTACCGGGGCCATTCGGCTCATCACCCCGGAGGAGTATCCATATTTCTTCCTGTTTGACGAGTTTGCGGAGGCCGAGAGCGCCGCTGCGGCTGCCTGGGCAGCCGTGCTGGAGGACCCGAATCTCTCCCCGCTGTACCAAAAGCCGGAGCCGGGCTCCGGCGAAGCCGCTGCCCCTTATGGCAGCAAGTCACCCGTCGTGCGCTGGTATGAGGCGGAAAAGACCGTCAGCATCGCCTTCTCTGACTGCATTCTCAGCAATGCGGAACGGGATCGGGATCTGGTGCGCATGGCCCTTGCCGAGCACCCGGAGGCCGAGAATCTGATTGTTGACCTGCGGGGCAACGCCGGCGGCGACTTCGAGTACTGGAAGCCGGTGCTTCTGGAGCCCTTGGGCGGAGATTGGAGCTGGTCTGCCCGAGCCTTCTACCGGGATACGCCAATCACCGCTCCCTTCTACGCCGACTTCGATGCTATTCCGGTGTCCGCGCTGGACGAGGCTCCGGCCTGGGCCGCAGACCTGCGGCTGGACCGCTGCTTTTCGATGGAGCTGGAAAGTCACAGCAATCTGCCGGAGACGGCGCTGAAGCGCTGGGTGCTGACCGACAACCAAAGCTGCAGCGGAGCCGCCTGGCTGGCAGCCTTCTGCCGGGGCACCGGCTGGGCCACGGTCCTGGGCTCCCATACCTCCACGGGCTTTGGGCTCGGCGCAGTGGGCGTGCTGGAGCTTCTGCCGGAGAGCGGGCTGCTGCTCCAGTTCGGAGAAGCGGTGGAGACGCCGGACGGCGGTCTGGACGCCGAAACCGGCGTGCTCCCCGACGTTTCCTGCAACCCCAAGCAAGCCCTGGAAACCTGCCTGAGTCTGATTCGGGAGAGCAAATAAATCCGTTCCGTTGATTGGAATGCTCGGATCACACGGCGAAAGAGCCGCTTCCCGGTTTTGGGAAGCGGCTCTTTCGCCGTGAAGTCCTTGGTCGATCTCTTGCCGGAGAACATCCGGCAGCGCGTGAATGGCGGTTATCCCCGATCGTTTCAACCGGGCCGCCGCTATGTCAGGTATCGAAGAGGTTCTTCATCTTCTCGAAGAAGTTCTTTTTCTTCGGCTGAGCCTTTTCGGAGGTGGCGGAATCGAACTGGCGGAGGAGATCCTTCTGCTGCTGTGTCAGCTTGGTCGGCGTCTCGACCACGACGGTCACGTACTGGTCGCCGCGGTTTTTGTAGCCGACGTAGGGAATGCCCTTGCCCTTGAGCCGGAAGGTCGTGCCGGTCTGCGTGCCTTCGGGCACGTTGTAGCGGACCTTGCCGTCCAGGGTCGGGACCTCAATGTCCGCGCCGATGGCCGCCTGTGCGAAGGAAATGGGCATCTCACAGTAGACGTTCGAGCCGTCGCGGGTGAAGATGGCGTGCGGGCGGATGCGGACCGTGACCATCAGATCGCCGCTCGGGCCGCCGTTTGCGCCGGCATTGCCCTGACCCGAAATGCGGAAGGCCTGGCCGTTGTCGATGCCGGCCGGAATATCCACGTTGAGCTTGTGCGCGCGCTTGATCCGGCCCTTGCCCTTGCAGCGGGTGCAGGGCGTCTTGATCAGCTTGCCTCTGCCGCCGCAGGTGGGGCAGGCGGCGGTGGACTGCATCGTCATGCCCATGAAGCTCTGCGTGGTGCGGACCTGACCGGAGCCGCGGCACTGGGGGCAGGTCTCGGGCTGGGTGCCCTCGGCGCAGCCGGAGCCGCCGCACTTGTCGCAGTTTTCAATCCGGTTGACGTTCAGCTCCTTCTTGGTGCCGAAGGCCGCCTCCTCGAAGGTGACCTCCACCTGGGAGACGATGTTTTCGCCGCGGGCCGCGCGGCTTGCGCCGCCCCGGCTGCGGGAGCTTCCGCCGCCGAAGAAGTCGCCGAAGATGTCGCCCAGATCTCCGAAGCCGCCGAAGCCGCCGAAGCCCTCAAAGGGATTCCCGGCGTTGGGGTTGAAGTTGGGATCGACGCCTGCAAAGCCGTACTGGTCGTATCTGGCCCGCTTATCCGGGTCTGAGAGGACCTCGTAGGCCTCGTTGATCTCCTTGAATTTATCCTCTGCGTCGGCCTCGTGGTTGACGTCCGGATGGTATTTCGCCGCGAGCTTGCGGAAGGCCCGTTTGATCTGGTCCTCAGCGGCGTTTTTTTCCACGCCGAGAACCTCGTAGTAATCTCTCTTGTTTTCGCTTGCCATATGGATCACCTCACAGGTGAAGTAAGGCAACGGTTGAATCGGCATTCGGCAACAGGAGTGCGAAATCGCCGCTTTCTCCTATTGCCGATTGCCTGATGCCGATTGCCGGATTAGTCCTTGACTTCCTCAAAGTCGGCGTCTACGACGCCGTCGTCGGGCTTGCCGCCCTGCGCGGCGTTGAAGTCGCCGGGGTTGAAGCCCTGACCGCCCTGCGCGCCATGGGGGTTGGTCTGCTGGTAGAGCTTCTCGGCCATCGGATAGAAGGCCTTCTGGGCTTCCTCGATCGCGGTCTTGATGGCGGCAACGTCGCTGCCCTTGTTGACTTCCTTCAGCTTTTCGATCGCGGCCTTGACCGGAGCCTTTTCGGACTCGGAGACCTTGTCGCCCAGGTCGTTCAGAGACTTCTCGAGCTGGTAGGCGGTCTGGTCGGCCTCGTTGTGGGCGTCAACTTCCTCCTTGCGGGCCTTATCCTCGGCGGCAAACTGCTCGGCTTCCCTGACGGCCTTGTCGATGTCTTCCTTGGACAGGTTGGTGGAGGCGGTGATGGTGATGTTCTGCTCCTTGCCGGTGCCGAGGTCCTTGGCGGAGACGTTCACGATGCCGTTGGCGTCGATGTTGAACGTAACCTCGATCTGCGGCACGCCTCTGGGGGCCGGAGCGATGCCGGAGAGCTGGAAGCGGCCCAGGGTCTTGTTGTAGGCAGCCATCTCACGCTCGCCCTGCAGGACGTGGACCTCGACCTGGGTCTGGCCGTCGGCGGCGGTGGAGAAGATCTGAGACTTCTTGGTGGGGATGGTGGTGTTGCGCTCGATCAGGCGGGTGAACACGCCGCCCATCGTCTCAATGCCCAGAGACAGCGGGGTGACGTCCAGGAGGACCATGCCCTCGACGTCGCCGCCCATGACGCCGGCCTGAATGGCCGCGCCGACGGCAACGCACTCATCGGGGTTGATGCCCTTGAAGCCTTCCTTGCCGGTGATGGACTTGACAGCGTCCTGCACGGCGGGAATTCTGGAGGAGCCGCCGACCAGAAGGACCTTGGAAATGTCGTTGGCGCTCAGCTTGGCGTCGGACATGGCCTGACGGACCGGGCCCATCGTGGCCTGAACCAGATGCGCGGTCAGCTCGTTGAACTTCGCGCGGGTCAGGGTGACGTCCATGTGCTTGGTGCCGGTGGCGTCCGCAGTGATATAGGGCAGGTTGATCTGGGTGGAGGTCACGCCGGAGAGCTCGACCTTTGCCTTTTCGGCCGCTTCCTTCAGACGCTGCATGGCGACCTTGTCCTTGCTCAGGTCGATGCCGTCGGACTTCTTGAACTCGGCAACCAGGTAGTCGATGATGCACTGGTCGAAGTCGTCGCCGCCCAGATGCGTGTTGCCGGAGGTGGCCAGAACCTCGACGATGCCGTCGCCGATGTCCAGGATGGAGACGTCGAAGGTGCCGCCGCCCAGGTCGTAGACCATGATCTTCTGCTCGGCTTCCTTATCCACGCCGTAGGCCAGGGCCGCGGCGGTGGGCTCGTTGATGATACGCTTGACCTCCAGACCGGCGATCTTGCCGGCGTCCTTGGTGGCCTGACGCTGGGAGTCGTTGAAGTAAGCGGGAACGGTGATGACAGCCTCGGTCACGGGGCCGCCCAGATAGGCCTCCGCGTCGGCCTTCAGCTTCTGAAGGATCATTGCGGAGATCTCCTGCGGGGTAAACTGCTTGTCGTCAATGCTGACCTTGTAGCTCTCGCCCATGTGGCGCTTGATGGAGGCGATGGTGCGGTCGGAGTTGGTGACCGCCTGACGCTTTGCGATCTGACCGACCATACGCTCGCCGGTCTTGGAGAACGCGACCACGGACGGGGTCGTGCGGTTGCCCTCCGCGTTGGCGATGACGACAGGCTCGCCGCCTTCCATCACGGCCACGCAGGAATTGGTGGTGCCAAGGTCGATGCCGATAATCTTACTCATTTTGAATTCCTCCTATATATGAAAGTAAATGGTTTACAAAGGGATTAGGGACTTGGGATTAGGGATTAGGGATTAGGGATTAGGGACTAGGGATTAGGGATTAGTTCGCAACCTTCACGACGGCGTGGCGGAGGACCTTTTCGCCGATGCGGAAGCCCTTCTGGAAGACCTGCGCAACGACGTTCTCGCCGAGGCTCTCGTCCTCCACGTGCATGACGGCGTTGTGGGCGTTGGGATCGAAGGGATCGCCGGTCTCGCCGAATTCCTCGCCGCCGAGCTCTTTGATGATCTTGCGGAACTCGCTCATGATGAGCTCTACGCCCTTCTTGTAGGCCTCGTCGGCGGTCTCGTTGGCGAGGGCGCGCTCAAGGTCGTCGAACACCGGCAGGAACTTGCCCGCGGTCTCGGCCTTGACGTCGAGATAGAGGGCTTCCTTTTCCTTGCGGCTGCGCTTGCGGAAGTTGTCGTACTCCGCCGCCAGGCGGAGGTAGAGATCGTGTTCAGCCGCCAGCTTCTGGCGGAGCTGCTCGGTCTCGTCCGGCTGGGGAGCTTCCGTCTCCGGAGCCTCCTGCTTGGGCGTCTCGGGCGCTTCCGCAGCAGGAGCTTCCTGCGCTGCGGTCTCGGGCTCGGTTTGCTCGACGGGCTCCTCGTTCACCGTCTCCTGCTTGGGTTCGGGATCGTGTTGATTCTTGTTTTTCTTCGACATGGGGGTTCATCCTTTCGTCCACGGAGGCGTGCCTCCGAATGCTATTTGGTATTGTCGCCGCTGCCCTCCGTCAGGGCCGGGGGCATGGACTCGCCGCCGTTCTTCTGGAACATTTTGCCCAGATTCTCGGCAAAGTAACCGAGCTTTGCGGTGATCTTCGCATAATCCATGCGGGTCGGGCCGACCACGCCGACGGTGCCCTGCATCCCGTCGCCGATGTCGAAGCGCATCATAACGACGGAGGTGTCCTTGAGCTCCTTGGCAATGTTTTCCGGGCCGACCAGGAAATGAACCGGTCCGTCCTTCGGCAGAACGGCGGGCAGGTTCGAAAGCATCTCCTCGTCCAGCGTCTCGAAGACCTCCTGGGCCTTTGCCGCGTCGCGGTATTCGGGCTGATCCAGCAGACGCATCTGACCGGCCATGTGGAGATCGCCGTGCTGCTGGCGCAGGCAATCCTGCGTGAAGTCCATGACCAGCGGTACGAGCGGCGAAGCCGGTCCGGCGGAGTGGGTGACCTTTTCCAGCAGCTCCGCCGTGACGGCCTCGGCGGGGAGGTCCGTCAGACTGGTGTTCAAAATCGCGGAGAGCAGCTTGAGATCTGCGTCCGTGACCTTCACGGGCAGGCGGATCAGCTTGTTTTTGACCTCGTCGCCGGAGAGCATCAGCACCAGAATGATGGAGCCGGGTCCCGCCTGGACCAGCTCAAAGTGCTTGACCACGGCCTGCCCTTGCCGGGAGGCCATCGCGTAGGCGGGAAGGTTCGTCATCTTGGAGACCAGCTTGCCGACCTGGGACATCATTTCATCGAATTCCTGGCTCTTGAGCTCCAGGGCCTCGTTGAGACTCTTGGTCTCGTCAATGCTCAGACGGTAGTCCTGCATCAGCTCGTCGATGTAGAAGCGGTAGCCGGCGGGGGAGGGGATGCGTCCGGCGGAGGTGTGGGGCTGCTCCAGCAGACCCATCTGCGTCAGCTCCGCCATCTCGTTGCGGATTGTGGCGGAGGAGAAGCTCACGTCCGGAAGGGCGGCAATCGACTTGGAGCCGACGGGCTCCGCCGTGGAAACGTAGATATCCACGATTGCGCGAAGAATCTGTTTCTGCCGCGGGGTCAGTTCCATGCTGCCGCCTCCTTTGCTCTGGCACTTTCTGTCTGAAAGTGCTTAGCACTCTTTATCCCTGAGTGCTAAAGCAACTATACACCCCATCGGGCGAATTGTCAAGGGAATTTTTGAGAATTCATAATCTGTTAATGTTTGCGCCGCCGGGTTCTCCCGCGCTTTGCGGCAGCGGCGCAAAGCAAAGGAAAAGGCTCCGCAGAACGGTCGTTCTGCGGAGCCTTCCGAGATCCGTATGTGTATAAAATCAGTCGTCGATGCCGAGCACGCCGAGCTTTCCGTCAACCTTTACCACGTAAATGTCGACCTTTTCCTGGAAGTCGGTGTCGTCCGTGCTGACGGAAACCAGGAGCGTGACCTTGTACATTTCCTCCACGTCCTTGCGGTAAACGCCGCGATACTCGTCCTCGTCGCGGAAGTTGTCAAAGACGTCGGCCCATTTCGATTTGGAGAGCTCCTTCGTGTCCTTGACGCTGATCGAATAGTCCAGGTCCTCTAATTCGTCTTTCGCCCTGTCCGTGTAAAATTGCTGAACGTCGTCGAAGCTGTCAAAATCGCCGGGCAGGCAATCGTTCGCCCATTCGACAAGCTCATCCTCATCGCTGACGCCGTACTCCTCCTCCAGATAGTCATAGGCGGAATTGTCGATCAGGCCGCGGATATCATTATGGATGTAGGCCTCGAAATAATCCTCCGCAACACCTTCGGGGCTGCTGCCGCCCAGCACCAGGATCAGGACCACGGCGACGGCGGCCAGAGCCACGCCGCCCAATACGAACCAGAGCCAGGTCTTTTTCTTCTTTGGGGCAGGAGCCGCCGCGTAAGGCTGGCCGTAAACCGGCTGTGCGTATGTTTGCTGGGGGAAGGGCTGGGAATTTGCCTGCGAAGCGGTCTGGCCCGCATTGAGCTGAGCGCCGCAGGCCGGGCAGAAGGCGCTGCCGTCAGCGACCTGCGAGCCGCAGTTGGAACAGAACATAGATTTCTTCTCCTTTTCAATATAATTCGAGCTGTTTCTATTATAGCGCGAAGCCCCGGAGAATGCAAGTATCCCGGCAAAAAAACTGTCTCGTTGCGCAGACCTCTGGCCGCCGTCCCACCGGGCGGCAGACAGCGCGGCGGCCTGGGGTCAGGCCGCCCTACGGCATGGACTGAACAGTTACCGGACCTCAACTCTGCTGCAGGAAGGCGGCGTAGACCTTATAGGCCAGCATGGCAAGCCGTCCCCGCGTGAGGGTTTCCCCGTCTGCGGAAAACAGGTTGTCGATCTTCGCGTTGTTGCCGAGATAGACGCCGGTATCGAAGAAGTAACGGATCGCCTCGTGCAGCTCGGCGTCAAGCGCCGGATACCGCGCCTGCGCATCCCGGACCGCCGCCTGCTGCGTCTCGTCCAGAACGGGCGCTTTTCCGAAGGCGGTCAGCGCCCGGAAGGCGAGCCGGACGAGCTCGTGGGATGTGATCGGCCCGTCCACCCCGGTCAGACCGGGATCGTCGGGGCGAAGCACGCCGCGATCAAAGGCCCAGCAGACGGCCGGGTACCAGCGGTGTCCGGGGCCGAAGCCCTCTCCGCCGTCATACTCCGCCGGGCAGGCGATCCCGGGCTCCGGCGAACCCGCCATCCGGTACAGGACGTCCAGCGCCTCGCCCAGCGTGGCGGGGTCGGAGACGCCGAACACGTCTGCGCTCTGCGGGTCGATCAGTCCGAGCGCAACGATGCGGCCGATCATGTTCTGCATCGAGGCGTTCCCAACGTCCCGGAAGACCGGCTCCGACGGCTTTGGCTGCCCGGACTGTCTTCCGTAGGCGTGGGCGTAGTAGTTCGTATTGAGGATCTGGGTGGAGATCCGGAAGCGGTTGCGGACCGTCGTCTTCAGATGCTCCAGCCGTTCGGCGTCTACGGGACTGCCGTCGTCCGTCTCCGCTTCTCCGGTGGCGGCGTTGTAGCGCAGACCGTCGGTCAGGAAGCTCCCATCCGCAAGGATGGCAACGTGGTCCCCGTCTGCAAGGGCGTCCCGTCCGGCCAGCAGCCGGGAATCGTATTCCACGCCGAGCAGATTCAAAACCGTCGGCAGGACGTCCTCCGTGGAGCAGAAGGCCGGAACCTCGACGTCCACGCCGGGCAGATAGCAGATGAAGCTGTTGTGATACCGCTCAAAGACGGTGTCGATCTCCCGACCGGCCAGCTCGTTGTACTCCGCCTCGCTCAGACCGTAGGGGTAGTGATCGTTCGTCAGGACGATCAGCGTCCGGTCCGCGATCCCCGCCTCGGCGAGCCGCTGTTCCAGGTCGGTCAGGGCGTCCTCGACCTCCAGATTGCAGGCGATGAAGGCCTTGACCGTGTCGGAATACGGCAGAGCCTCCACCGCGTCGCGGTGCCTGGCGCTCATGTCGTTTTCCCAGTCGTACTTGTAGTGTCCGCTCATGGTCATATAGTAGGCGTGGAAGGGCGTCCCGCTTTCCAGATAATCGTCCACGGTGGCGTCGATCATCTCCCGGTCTGAGGCCGGCCAGCTGAACGGCAGATCCAGTCCGCTGTCGGAGGCGCGGAAGGTGTAGCCCATGTTGGGATGGGTCTGGACGCGATTGTAGAACGTCCCGATGTAGTTGTGGTAGGCATAGGTTTGGTAGCCCAGCTCCCGCAGGCTGTTGCCCAGGCAGAAGGGCAGGTAGTGACCGATGGAGAGATCAAAGCTGGCCTTGACCTTTTCCCGCGAGAGATCGGGGAAAAGTCCCATGCACATCGTATACTCGCCGTTGGTCGTGACGGACTGGAAGGAGCCGTAGTAGTTCTCGAAGACGAAGCCGTGATGGGTCATCTTGTAGAGGGTGGGCGTCAGCTCCGGCGAGATGATCCAGGGCGAGAAGGACTCGGCGCAGATCGTAATCACGTTGCAGCCCTTCAGCATGCCGGTGTACCGGTTTTTCTTCGTCGGAACCGCCGATGCAAAATAGTTGTCCAGCTCCGCGAGCGCTTCGTCGTCTGCGTCGGCGGCAAGCGCGCGGAAGTTCAGTCCCGCGGTGACGTTGTACGCATCCGGCGAGTAGTAGCCGCCGCCGTTTTGCTCGCTGCGCAAGGCTTCGCCTTCGCCGCCGCCAAAGAGCATGGAGCGGGCCTCAAGCAGGGTCGTCAGCGGCATGCCGAGCCGCCGATAGCTCAGATCCGTCGGGGCGGAGGTGTTTTTGACCACCGACCAGGCCGAGATCGGCTCCTTTCGGGTGGCGTACAGGAGTCCGACGGACGCTGCGGCGCAAAGAAGCAGCAGACCGGCCGCCGCAAGCCGCTGGGGCCGGCGAAGCTCCGCGCCGTCACGGCGGCGCAGGAGCAGGGAGCAGATCAGGGCGGCCATGGGAACCAGCAGCAAAAGCACGGAGCCGAGATTCTGGCGGATCGCGGCGATGGTCTGGCTCGTGAAGGCGCCGACGGCCTCCCCGCCCATCCGGATCAGGTTCAGCGGCATCAGATTGCCGAAAATCGCGTGATAGACGAGCTGGACCTCTGCCAGAAGCGTCAGGAGGAGGAGCGCCGCAACGGAGAAGATCCGGCGCGCAAGCCTCGGCAGCAGAGCGGCCGCAAGGGTCAGTCCTGCGGACAGACAGAGGGAGAAAAGCAGGGGCAGAACGGTTTTCCGGTCCAGACTGCCGAACACGAGCACCTGGAGTATTGCTTCCAGATAGACGCAGGCGGCGGCAAAGCCGACCGCCAGACGCCCAAACGCAAGCCAGGGCCTGCGTGCGCTCGTCTGTTCCGATTCACGATGGGACATGGCTGCTTCCTCCGTGTGTAACTGATTGGGGGCTGACCCAAAGCCTGTGTGGGTCAGCCCTTCGATTGTAATCGTATTACCGGTTGTTATCCGAAGATGCCCTTGATGCCGTCCACTGCGGTTTTGAGCGTCTCGCTGACGCGGTTCAGACTCTCAATGGCCTGGTCCAGCGACGAGATGATCCCGTTCAGGGAATTGATATCCAGATCCTTGAGCGTATCCGCAGCCTTGCCCAGCGAGGCGACTGCGGTGTTCAGCCCGTCCACGTCCACTGCCGCCAGCGAGTCCGCCGCTCCCTCGAGTGCGGAGATCGTCTGGTTCAAAACGTCCACGTCCACGGCGGAAAGCCGGGTCGCGGCCTCGCGCAGGGCAGCCACGGCGCCGTTCAGCTCGTCCAGATCGACCCCGCTCAGACGGTTCGCGGCGTTCGTCAGCGCTTCCACGGCTCCGTTCACCTGATCCATATCCATCGCTGCCAGATCCTGCTCAACCAGATCGAGACTCCGGTCCATCCGGTTCAGCGACCGGGCCGTCAGAATCACGAAGACCGACAGGGCGGCCAGCAGCAGGGCGATCAGAACGGTCTGGACCCGGACCAGGCGCAGGAGCTTCTGCTCCTGCGCGGTCCCGGTTTTTTGATCAGTCATTGTAAACTGCCTTCATGCCCTTCATGGTCATGTAGCAGTCGAGCTTGGAGACGACCTCCATCGGGGCGTGCATGGAAAGCACGGGCACGCCGGCGTCGAGGGTGTCGATGTTGCGGTTGGCCATGTAGGCAGCCACGGTGCCGCCGCCGCCCTGGTCCACCTTGCCGAGCTCGGCAGTCTGCCAGACGACGCCGTTCTCGTCAAAGAGCTTGCGGATCCGGCCCATGATCTCGCCGGAGGCGTCGGAGCAGCCGCCCTTGCCGCGGGAGCCGGTGTACTTGCAGAGGGCGATGCCGTAGTTGACCTGGGAGTTGTTGCGGCGGTCGCAGGTCTCGGCGTAGATCGGGTCAAAGGCGTTGGAGACGTCGCAGCTCAGGCAGAAGGAGCGCTCCAGGCAGCGGCGCAGGCTGCCCTGCTGCGCCTCGCAGATGTCGGCCATGAAGGTCTCGAAGAACTGGCTCTGCATGCCGGAAACGCCGACGGAGCCGATCTCCTCCTTGTCGGCCAGGACGCAGACCGCGGTGTGGCGCGGGGTGTCCATGGTCAGCAGGGGCTCGAAGGAGGCGTAGGCGCAGACGCGGTCGTCGTGGCCGTAAGCGCCGATCAGGGAGCGGTCCAGACCGATCTCACGGGCGGGACTTGCGGGCACCATGGTCAGCTCGGCGGAGAGGAAGTCCTCCTCAACGATGCCGTACTTCTCGTTGAGCAGCTGCATCACAGCCAGCTTCACGCGGTCGGCGCCCTCGTCGTCGGCGATGGGCTCGCTGCCAAAGAGAATGTTCAGGTTTTCGCCGGTCACGCCCTCAGCCAGGGTCTTCTTCATCTGGTCGGCGGACAGGTGGATCAGCAGATCGGTCACGATGAAGCAGGGGTCGGTGGGCTCGTCGCCGATGCGAACGGTGACAACGGAGCCGTCCTTCTTGGCCACGATGCCGTGGATGGACAGGGGAATGGTGGTCCACTGGTACTTCTTGATGCCGCCGTAGTAGTGGGTCTTCAGATAGGCCATCCCGGCGTCCTCATACAGGGGGTTGGGCTTGATATCCATGCGGGGGGAGTCGATGTGAGAGGCAACGATCTGCGCGCCGTCGTCAATGTGCTCCTTGCCGATGACGGCGAAGATGATGCTCTTGCCGCGGTTGTTGCGGTAGATCTTCATGCCGGGCTTGAGCTCCATGCCGGGAACGAAGGGCACGAAGCCGGCGTCCTCCGCCATCTCGATGGTGGCGCTGACAGCCTCGCGCTCGGTCTTTGCGGCGTCGATGAACTTCATGTAGTTTTTGCAGTAGCGTTCCAGCTCGACGCGCTCCTCGGCGCTGATGCGGTCATAGCCGTTCTTGGGCGCGCGCAGCAGGGCCTTGCGCAGTTCTTCGGTTTTTTCACTCATGGGTTGTGTCCTCCTTGTTTCTATATCGGTGGGGTTTGATGCCCCCAGATCCCGTGTTTGCAGCCGCCCGACAAAGGCCCGGCGGCAGGCGGCGGAAAATTCCGCCTCGGTGCCGTTGTTTTCCAGCACCAGATCGGCGCGCGCGCGGAACCAGTCCGCCCCGTGCTGGGCGGCGATCCTGGCGCGCGCAAATTCCTCGCTGACGCGGTCGCGCGCCATCAGCCGGCGGACGCGGATCGCCTCGTCGGCCACCACGGCCACAGTCAGATCGCAGGTCTCGCCCAGACCGCTTTCCAGCAGGGCGATCGCGTCGATGACGGCGAAGGGCGCCGTCGAGCGGGCGATCCCTGCCGCGACCGCCCGCGCCACATAGGGGTGGGTGATGGCGGAGAGCCTGGCCAGGGCCTCCGGCTTCCCGTAGACCCGGGGGGCCAGCCGCTTCGTGTCCAGCCGCCCGTCCACGACGGAGCCGGGGAAGACGGCCTCGATCTCTGCCAGCATGGCCCGGTCGGTTTTCAGCAGCCCGTGGTACACGGCGTCGCAGTCAAAGACCTCCCCGCCCATGGCCTCCAGGACGCGGAGCGCCGTCGTCTTTCCGGCCCCGGTCGGGCCGGTGATCCCAATGACGAACATCTCAGCCGCCCACGCCGCCCACGGCGACGGAGAAGCCGATCAGATAGTAGACCTCGTTCTCCACGTAGTAGAGCATGTCGATCCACCACGAACTGCCGTCGTCGATCAGGCTGCCCATCTGATAGCTGCAAATGCCGCTCTCGTCTACGTAGGTGTTCTCCGGGCGGTATTCGCATTCCAGCGTTTGGAAGTGTTCCAAATCGGAGTGGAACAGCTCGAACCGGGCAAATTTGCGGAGCTGCTCCAGCGCGCCGTCCAGATTAAAAACTGCACCGCCTGCCGCGTTCCCGAAAACCTCCGGGTAGTGGGAATAGACGTAATCCGCGCCCTTGTCCCAGTCGGCCAGCATGGCGGAGTAGGTTTCGTAGTTTGGATCGTCCTCGCCGATCTCGCCGCTGCGAACGGCATCCCGCAGCTCGCTCATGTAATCGTTGAACGCCTCGTCGGGGTCCTCAACGTCCAGCTCCTCCAGGATCGCCGCAGCCAGCGCGGGGTCGGCTTTTTCCAGCTCGTCGGCGCTCCCGTAAACCAGTGCGGCCTTCTCGCGGGCCTGCGCAAACGTCAGATCCTGATCGTCGCAGACGTCCTCCATGAAGAAATAGGCCAGATAGGCAGCCGGGTCGTGGACGTCGGCGATCTTGCCGTAGTCGCCGCTGTGCAGATAATCCAGCGACTTTTCCAGCAGGGCCTGCGCGGAGTCCGCGCCGGTCGGATGGGGCAGGGCGGTCTCAGTGGAAGCCGGAATCGAGGAAGAAGCGCCGTTGGCGTTATTCTGCGTCTTGCCCTCCGTGGAGCAGGCGCAGAGGGTGAACAGAACGGCGGCGATCAGAAGAACGGAAAGAACAGAACGGCAGCGCATAAGGAACCTCCGGAATATCGTTCGTATCATTTTATTGCTCGGTGTCGGCGTCCACCACGTGGAAGCCGGCGGATTTGCGGAGACGGTTCTGTACGGCCATCGCCAGCCCGCCCCCCTCCGGACAGCGGGCGAAGATCGTTCCGATCTCCGCGCGGTCCAGGGTTCGCAGGGCGGCGAACAGGTTGTGCGAGAGGGATTCCACGTCTCGCTCGAAGCCGTAAACCGTGGGATTCAGATCCTCGTACAGGGGAAGCTCTTCTTCAAAGCACAAAACCGCATTGGGCCGGACGAAGTGCCTGCGGATATAGGCCGCGGCGTGCTCGCGCGTTCCGGCCACGATGACGACGTTGGCCGCCGGCGCGTAGTGTTTGTATTTCATGCCCGGCGCCTTGGGCCGCGTGCCCGCCGGCACGGGGGCGACGACAGCCGGATCGACGGCGACCTCGCCGAGGATCTCCCGGAGCGCTTCCAGCGTCACGCCGCCCGGACGGAGCAGGCGCGGCGGGGTCACGGTCAGGTCGATGATCGTGGATTCCACGCCGACCTGGCAGGGTCCGCCGTCGATGACGGCCTCGATCTTCCCGTCCAGATCGTGCAGAACGTGCTGCGCGGTCGTGGTGGAGGGCTTGCCGGAGAGATTGGCGGACGGCGCGGCGATCGGCACCCCCGCCAGACGGATCAGCTCCCGCGTTGCGTCGTTCTTCGGGCAGCGTATCGCCACGGTGTCATGCCCGGCGACGGTCTGTGCCGGAACGACGTCCTGCCGTACCGGGAGCACCATCGTCAGCGGCCCCGGCCAGAACCGTTCCGCCAGCGTCCAGGCAGCGTCGGGAACGTCCCGGCAGAAATCGCGGAGCTGTTCGGCGCGGTGGACGTGCAGGATCAGGGGATTGTCCTGCGGCCTGCCCTTGGCCTCGAAGATGTGCCGCACGGCAGCCGGGTCCAGCCCGTTCGCCCCGAGTCCGTAGACGGTCTCGGTCGGGATCCCGACCAGCCCGCCGTTTTTGATGATCTCCGCCGCGCGCTCCAGATCCGTATGCGCGGTGGAGAGAAGTAACGTTTTCATTCTGTAAAAGCCTCTGTCTTGCGTATTTACGCTTCCCCGCCCTTTCCCAGCTTTTCGGCCTGGGCGGCGTTCGTCAGCGCGTCGATCATCGCGTCCAGATTGCCGTCCATAAAGCCCTGAATGTTGTGCAGGGTCAGACCGATCCGGTGATCGGTCACGCGATCCTGCGGGAAGTTATAGGTGCGTATTTTCTCGTTGCGCATCCCGGAGCCGATCTGGCTGCGGCGCGCGCCGGTGACCTCGCCCTCGATCCGCTCCTGCTCGATCTCATAGAGCTTGGAGGCCAGCATGCTCATGGCCTTTTCGCGGTTCTGGAACTGGCTTCGCTCCTCCTGGCAGGCCACGACGATGCCGGTCGGCTTGTGGATCAGACGCACGGCGGAGGAGGTCTTGTTGATATGCTGACCGCCCGCGCCGGAGGAACGGTAGACCTGCATCTCCACGTCCTCGGGCCGGATGTCCACCTCTGCTGCCTCCATCTCCGGCAGAACGGCCACGGTGGCCGTGGAGGTGTGGATGCGTCCGCCGGATTCGGTCTCCGGCACGCGCTGGACCCGGTGGACGCCGGATTCAAATTTCATCCGGGAGTAGGCGCCCGCTCCGTCGATCACGAAGTCGGCCTCCTTCACGCCGCCAAGCTCGGTTTCGCTGTAGTTCAGCAGCTCCACCGTCCAGCCCTTGGAGGCAGCGTACATCGAGTACATCCGGAACAGGCTGTGGGCAAACAGGGCGCTCTCCTCGCCGCCGACGCCGCCGCGGATCTCCACGATGACGTTCTTCCCGTCGTTGGGGTCCTTGGGCAGGAGCAGGATGCGGAGCTCGTCCTCCAGCGCCTCGCGCTCCTTCTTGGCGGTTTGATACTCGTCCTGCAAAAACTCCTTCATTTCGGGCTCCTCGCCCATCATGGCCAGCGCCTCGTCCATCGTGGCCCCGGCCTGCTTCCAGGCGCGGAAGGCCTTCACCACGGGCTCCAGCTCCCGCTGCTCGCGCAGATACCTTGCCGCCAGCTTCGGGTCCGCGTAAAAATCCGGCTGCTCGCTTCTGGCGCAGAGCTCGTCGTATTTGTTTTCCAAAAGGGTCAGTTTTTCTTCCATGCCCGATTCCTTTACCGTGTTTTGCCGCCCCATGCGGGCCGGACATACATTATATCATAAAGAACGTGCAACTTGCAATCATTTTGTGAAATATTCTTCGATTGCCGTCCGCGCGGCCCCAACGCGGCCCTGTGCAAAGCCGGGCTTTCCGCCGCCGCGTCCGTTCAGCGCCGCGTTCATCTCCTTGACGAAGGCGCGCAGATCGCCCCCGGCCTGTCCGATGGCGTAGGCGTAACCGTCCCGATCGCTGCCGGAGAATACGGCGCAGCGGCCTCTGCAGACCTCCAGAATCTCGGCGCAGAGCTTGCGCAGGCTGTCCGGGGAAAGCTCGTCCTCAAACAGCAGCAGGTCGCCCGCACCCCTGCAGGCTGCGGCCCGCGCTGCCAGCCAGCGGTTTTCCCACGTGCCGCGCTCATACCTGACGGTCTCCAGCTCCTTTGCCGTCCGCTCCACTGCCTTCGCCGTCTCAAAGGGCTTGGCCGAGAGCAGGCCGGAGACCGCCCGGTTCTGTGCGGTTACGACTGCCAGATATTCGTAGGCGCGCCGTCCGCAGACCAGCTCCACGCGGACGCCCTGATGGAACCGCACCACCGAGAGCAGCTTGATCACGCCGATCTCTCCCGCCCTGGCCACGTGGGTCCCGCAGCAGGCGCAGACGTCCGCGCCCGGGAACTCCACCAGACGCAGCGGGCCGGAGATGGCCTTTTTGCTCCGGTAGTCCTCCGGGCAGGCGGCCTCGCTTTCATAACGGCGCACCAGGGTCTCCCGGTCGGCCCAGACGGTCTCGTTCGCCAGTCGCTCCACCTTCGCCAGATCGTCCCAGTCCAGCGGCCCGGAGAAGTCGATCGTGATCACGTCGCTCCCCATGTGGAAGCCCACGTTCTCCCATCCGTAGAGCCGATGGACGATGCCGGAGACGATATGCTCGCCGGAGTGCTGCTGCATCAGATCGAAGCGGCGGTCCCAGTCGATGCACCCGTCCACGCGTCCTTCGAGCGGGGCCGTCACGGTGTGGAGGATGATCCCGTCCGATTCCTGCACGTCCACGACCTGCGCCCCGCCCAGCATGCCCAGGTCGCAGGGCTGACCGCCGCCCTCCGGGTAGAAGGCCGTCCGGTCGAGCACGACGGACCAGCGCTTGCCTGCGGGGACGCATGAACGGACGTTTGCGGAAAATTCCCGCAAATAGGGCTTGTTGTCATAGAGTTTTTCTGTTATCATAGTATTACCGCGCCGGTGCGGCGCCGGCAAAACGGGGATGAAAACGGAATCCGCAAATTTTCCCGTTTTCCCGTATGAAAGATTTCGGGGAACCGGGTTGTCCGGCGCTCCGTCTAACTGCCGAGGACAGACCGTCCATCCTGTTGACAATCGGAGGAAGATCAAATGAAAGGTAAGACCAAGTGCAGGATTCTGAAGCAGATCCGTCAGCGGATCGCGGATGAGAACAGCATTCCCTACGTCACCCGGGAATGCACCTATCAGGGCGAATGCAGGGGCACCTGCCCGAAATGTGAGTCGGAGCTTCGCGGTCTGGAGGAGGAGCTGGAAAAACGCCGCGCAATGGGCAAAAAGGTTGCGGTCGCCGCGGTTGCCGTCGGCCTGAGCGCTGCCCTGGCCGGCTGCGTGATGAAGGGCGTCGTTTCCAACAAGGCGAAGGAGACGCAGGCGCCCGAAACGGTTGAGACGACCGACGAGCCCGAAGAACTCCAGGGCGAGCCCATCGTGCTCGAGGGCGAGATCACCGCTCCGCCCGACGAATCGGAGGAGCCCCCGGAGCTTCTCGGCGACGTTGCCGAGATCCCGGAAAGCGGCGAAACCGATGAATGATCCTTCTTTTCCGCTCCTGGCCCTCTCGCGGCATCGCATCGGCATCGACGGCGTCGGCGTGACGACGCTGGTCGCCGGCGCGGGCTGCCCGCTTTCCTGCGCCTATTGTATCAACAAAAAACTGCTTTGCCAAGCCCCAAAGCGGATTTCTCCCCAAGAACTTTTTGACCACGTCAAACAGGACGACCTCTATTTCCGCGCCACGAACGGCGGCCTCTGCTTCGGCGGCGGGGAGAGCCTGCTCCATCTGGATTTCATCGAGGCCCTGCGTCCGCTCTGCGCCGGCTGGCGGCTGACCGCCGAGACCAGCCTGCACGTTTCCCCGGCGGAGGCCCGCCGCGCTGCGGATCTGTTTGACGATTTCATCATTGACGTCAAAACGACGGACCCAGACTGCTACCGCCGATACACAGGCCGGACCCCGGACCACGTGATGGGGAATCTGCGCTGGTACGCGGAGCACCTCGATCCGGCGCGGATCCTCGTCCGCATTCCCCTCATCCCCGGTTATCAGGACGAGACCGCGCAGGAGCAATGCGTGCGTGACCTCCGCGCGCTCGGATACTGCGGGGAGATCGACACGTTTCCATACATCGTTCCGAAACAGGAGGCGAACCAATGAATCTGACCCTGGAACCCGGCTGCGCTGTGGGCGTCGTGACGGCGCCGCCGTCGAAAAGTCTTGCCCATCGGGTGCTGATTTGCTCCGCCCTGAGCGGGCAGCCCTGCATTGTGGAGAATATGGCCTGGTCAGACGACTTGCTTGCGACCCTTGACTGCCTGACTGCCCTTGGCGCACGGGTCGAGAAGCTGGCGGATCGGAAGCATAACCAGGTGACGATCGACGGCTCCGGCATCCTGACCGGCTCCGGACCGGTCCGCCTGCCCTGCCGCGCCTCGGGCAGCACCCTGCGCTTCCTGCTCCCGGTGGTCCTGGCTCTGGGCCGTCCCGCCGTCTTCACCGGCGAGGCCTCCCTTTTCTCCCGTCCGCTGGATTACTATGAAAAAATCTGCCGGATGCAGGCGATATCCTGGGAGAAGGGCGAGGGCGAGCTCCGCGTGGACGGTCAGCTTGAATCCGGCGCCTTCGAGATCCCCGGCGACGTCAGCAGCCAGTTCGTGACCGGGATGCTCCTGGCCCTGCCGCTTCTGGACGGGCAGAGCGAGATCCGCATTCTTCCGCCGATCACCTCCCGCCCCTATATTGAACTGACGCAGGCCGTGATCCGCGATTTCGGCATCCGCGCCATCTCCGTCGGAGGCGACCGGTTCCACGTTCCCGCCAACCAGAGCTTCCGCCCCCACCGGACGAGCCTGGAGGGAGACTGGTCCAACGGCGCGGTCTGGCTGGCATTGAATCTGCTGGGCAGCCGCATCACGGTTCGGGGCCTGGCTGACCGCACGGTCCAGGGCGATAAGATCTGTCAGACCTGGTTCCGCTCCCTCGGACGGGGCAGCGTGACCATCGACGTCACCGATCACCCAGACCTTGCCCCGCTTCTGATGACCTGTGCCGCCGCCCTCCACGGGGCGGTGCTGACAGGCTGCGGCCGCCTTCAATATAAAGAGTCTCCCCGCGGGGAGGCGATGGCCGCAGAGCTCCGGAAATTCGGCGCGGAGATCATCGTGGACGACGAACGCATCTGGATCGGGAGCGCGACCCTCCGCCGCCCGTCCGAGCCGCTGGACGCCCATAACGACCACCGCATTGCGATGGCCCTGGCCGTACTCTGCACCCTCTACGGCGGGACGATCTGCGGCGCGGAGGCCGTCCGAAAGAGCTATCCCGAATTCTTTGACCAGCTTCGCAGCCTCGGCATCGAGATCGCAGCGGAGGAAGCCCCGGCGCTTCCCGCCGGAGAGGATACACAGACATGAACCTGGATTTTGAACGCAAGCTTCCCATTCCCATGCGGACCAAGGAGCTCTATCCCGTCACCCCGGATCTGGTTCCGCTCATCACCGCCCGGGCGGAGACGCTTCGGAACATCTTCACCGGCAGGGACGACCGCCTTCTGCTCGTCATCGGCCCCTGCTCCGCCGACCGGCCCGACAGCGTGATCGACTATCTGACCCGCCTGCGCCGCGTCCAGGACGAGGTCGCGGACAAGATCTTCATCGTTCCGCGTATCTATACGAACAAGCCCCGCACGACGGGGGAGGGCTATATGGGTCTGCTCCACCAGCCGGAGGCGACCGGCCGCCCCGATCCCTTCAAGGGCATCATCGCGGTCCGGGAGCTGCACCTGCGCGCCCTGCGCGAAACCGGCTTCACCAGCGCCGACGAAATGCTCTACCCCGAAAACCACCGCTATCTCGACGATCTGCTTGCCTACGTCTCGGTCGGCGCGCGTTCGGTGGAGGATCAGCAGCACCGCCTGACTGCCAGCGGCCTGGAGATCCCGGTGGGCATGAAGAACCCGCCCTCGGGCGATCTTCAGGTCATGCTCAACGCGATCCACGCGGCCCAGACGAAGCACACCTTTATTTATAGAGGCTGGGCCGTCCATTCCGCGGGCAACCCGCTGGCCCACGCCATTCTGCGCGGCTATCTCGATCCCGCGCGCCGCAGCGTTCCGAACTATCACAAGGCCGACCTTCAAAATCTGGCCGAACGATACGCCGCAGCCGACCTGGAAAGCCCCGCCCTGCTGCTCGACGCCAACCACGCCAATTCCGACAAGGATCCGTTCCGTCAGCCGGAGATCGTCCGCGACGTCCTCAAAAGCTGCGCCGAAGACCCTGCGGTGAAGCGGCTTGTCAAGGGCTTTATGATCGAGAGCTACATTGAGGACGGCTGCCAGCCCGTCGGCGGAGGCACCTGGGGCCAGTCCATTACCGACCCCTGTCTCGGTTGGGAAAAGACCCGGCGCCTGCTGTACGAGCTTGCGGAAAAATGGACCGGCAGATAACCCTGCAGCGTCCGCGCGATCCCGGTCAACCGCCCCGGATCGCTCCTTCCCGCAAAAAAAGAAACCGCCGAAAACCCACAAATAGTAACAAAAACGGACGCTTGCCACAGGATGTAGTGGGGTCCAAAAAGTGGCAAAAAAACTTTGAAAAAAGCAGAAAAAAGTTCTTGACAAAACGTGGGGCGCGTGGTAATATATCGAAGCGCTCGCGAGAGAG
>JAEEGG010005823.1_pt1 | contig 29106 bp, 23 predicted proteins | sample 9134161 | NCBI WGS metagenome assembly JAEEGG01 (sample SAMN16246543, study PRJNA631951) | gut metagenome | biome: gut microbiome; feature: rumen; material: CR-attached | host: Bos | place: Iran: Karaj | collected 2018-10 | reverse complement strand
CCCTGGAAAGTCCCTTGGTCGTTAGGACCTGCAAGGAAGCAGTCGTTGTGTCCGCCAAGGCGGGCCTTGGTTGTGGGCATATGCGCATCTGCGCGGGATATGGTGTCGGCTAGTGACCAGCCGTATATTTTCATTTTAAAACCAGGAGTACGAAGTTCAATCTGCTTGTCTCCGGGGAGGGCGTCCAGAAGGGCGTCCACAACGTGTTTGCGAGGCAGGAAATCTTCCGGACTCTGAGGATTCATGTTAAAATTGGTAGTGTAATACCATTCGCCCCAGCAGCCGATGAATCCTGCCTGCATCACGTAGATGACGTCGGAGTATTCCTGCAGTATGGGCTTAATCTGGGCAATATGGCGGAGTACCTGCTCCTCAGTCGCGTCAAATGGCGCGTCGTCTTCGGGATGGGAGAGATCCCTGATATAGTCTGAATAGCCGAAACGGAGTATGCATTTTACACCGGTACCCCTATATGCCTCGAGACTCTGTCGGATAAGGTTGAGATATCCCTCGGAAATGTCGGACTCAAAGAAAGGCTTGAGCCAGAACTCGAGCATGTAAAGGGTTCTGCCGGCGGTTCTAGCAGATTTGAGAACGCCCTGTGATAAAGCTCTGCTTGATTCGGAAGCGTAACTGCCTCCGGAGTAAAGCCCCCTCTCGGGATTGGCAAAAATCTCGTCAGTGGGGGAGTAGGACACCTTTTCCAGGCCACGGTAGGCCGCTTCCTTCTGGTTGCAGGCAGTTGCAAGCAGAGCAAGAGCAATTCCGGCAATGATACTGTACCGTTTCATTTGAATTGAATAAATAAGGAGTCAGGCCGGAAGGTCAGGCCTGACTCCTTGAGAAAAAGAATACTATTTGTTGTACTTGACAGTCAGGAGGTCGGCCTCTCCTGCAGGGTTGGTTTCGGTTGCATCAGCATTGGGGAGGGCGCCGGTGGCATCCCAGCCGTTGACTGTGCAGAGTGCGCCAATGCCAAACTCTTTTGCAAGTTTGCCGGCAGGATAGAGCTCGCGGGTAATCTGGAACTCCCATGCTTTCTTGCTGCCTTTGCCGATAATGAAATTGTTGTTTTCAACCTCAGTCCAACTAGGACTGGGCCAATCGGGACTGTTTGCTGCCATGGTATCAGGCCACAAGCCGACATAGGGGTCAAATTCACAATCGACGCCGTCAGCTATGACAGCACCCTGGATAAGCATGTCCACGCAAGGGGTCTCGCCCTGATCGAAGGGACCCTTGTAACCGCCGGTGGCCTTATCGTTGTCGCCGTTGATGATGAAGTTGAGGTAGTTGGAGGTGACGGCTTCATAAGCCGAGTAGTCAAACTCCAGATACACGAACACATAATACTTGTCGCCATAGACCTTCATGAGTTTGAGGTCTAAGTTGGAGGAAGACGGAGCGCACTTTACGACCTGAACCTTGTCGCCAAGAGCTGCCCAGTCGGTGAAGTCACCGTCAATCTTGATAGGAGCAGCATACTCCTTGTTTTCTCCCTCACCGGAGGGATCATCGCCATTTTCGGGCTTGTTGCAAGCAACCATTGTCATGGCTGCGATAGCCAAAAGAATAAATACTTTTTTCATTGTGTTTGGGATTAAAAAGTTAATAATAAGTGTTAATAGAAATTACTGTCTGTTTTGAGGAATATGACTTGAATTGATTTCATCCAGAGGGATGAGCAGGGCAATCCTGGGGTCATCATGCTTGATGATGCCATATTCGTGGAAGCCCACATAACGGCGGTCCAAATCTTTTCCGTTGCGGAAAACGTCAAAGAAACGGTGACCTTCGAAGCAGAGTTCCATACGACGCTCGTCGAGAACCACATCCAGAACATCTTTATAACCTCTTGCCTGATAGTTGGCCTCTGTAAAATCGGCGTCGCCGGTAAGGCCTGCGCGGTGACGGATGATGTTAACATCATCCAGGGCGCCCTTGGTGTCTCCAAGCTTGGCCTTTGCCTCTGCACGGTTGAGGACAACTTCGCCCCAGCGCAGGATTGCAGGAGATGTCAGCATCGGCTGTCCGTCCTGGCCGCTGAATTTGGTGTTGTAGTAAATAACATAGTCACCACCGTTGTGCCGTACTCCGTCGCCTGCTTCGCCGGTCATAGGTCCACCCATCACATCGGGACGAACGAATACGCGGCTCTTCAGCGAGGCGCCGGTCTTTCCTGTTATAAAGTCGACGCCGTTGACATAATACTTAGTGTAGGTATTCTCTACAACCGGTTCAGCCTTATAGCTCTTGCCTGAGTATTTGAAGTCAATCGAACCGTCAGGATTGGGTGTGAGTTTGTGCACGACACCGTCGGCAGTCGTGGTATTGGTGCTGCTGAGCTTGATGGGGAAGGTAATCATTTTGCTGCCGTCGTTCCTGAGGTCTTTCATAAGGAAGTAGGCTGCGAAACGCTTGTCCTGAGGATAACGCTGGAACAGGTCGATGAGTTCTTCACTCCAATAGTGCTCGCCCCATCCCTGTGTGCCGCTGTTGTAATACATTGAGCCGATGGAAGATGTGGGGTGATCCTGGAAGAACTTGTCGGTAGTGCTCGTACGTACGCACCAGATGGTCTCGTCAAAGTCGTAGGTCTTGGTGGGATATGTGGCATAGTCATAGCCGGCGGTAACGGCCGAAGGAGCGTGGCCCATAAGGTCGTTGCACACATCCAGACACTTCTGGTTCTCTTCCATATAGAGATATACACGGGCGAGGAGAGCCTTGGCGGCGTCCATCGATGCATAGCCCCTGTCGGTGCGGATATCCTCGCTTCCGAGGTATTTCTGTGCCTCGATCAAATCTTCCACGATACCCTCGTAAACCTTGCCGACAGTCTCGCGTTTGACGGAACCGCTGTAAGAGTCCATGCCGCGGTGAACGATGACTCCGGGAGAGTCTTGATGTTCTTTCCAGTATTTATAAGGCATGGCAAAGAGTGTTACCATATGGAAATGGCCGAGTGCGCGCAGGAAATAATTCTCGCCAAGCAGATGGTCGCTTTCGGCACTTGCGCCGGGGGTGATGGCGTCGATGTTGGAGTTGGCTCCGTAGATGACCTTATAAGCGAGCCACCAGGTGTAGTAGCTGTTCTCTTCGGTGGGAACATCCTGATAGTCGTAGGGATGCACGAACGGGTCGGAAGTCGTACCGGACACGGTTACATTGTCACTGCGGAGCTCTGTGAGCTGGTAGTAGTGACGCAGATACTGGTTGCGGCCGTTGGGATAATCGGGGCTTTCCCCCTTGTATGCAAGATAGTCCTTGAACAGGGAATAAATACCGTCAGTGGTATAGACTGCCGATGCCGGGTTGTCTGCAAGCTGGGAGGAAGTCATAGCATCCGAGGAATAGAAATCCATGTTGCAGGATGCCAGCATGAAGGCTGCAAAGCCGATTGCAAATATCTTCTTCATAATTACTCTCTTGTTTAGAATTTGACGTCGATTCCCAGAACTACGGACATAGGAACGGGATAGTTGCTCGAGTACAGACCGGCGTGATGGTAAGTGTCGGCATCCATGCCTACCTCAGGGTCCATGCCGGAGAAGCGTGAAAGAGTCAGAACGTTGTCGGCGGAGACATACACGCGTGCACCGCTCATCTTGATCTTCTGGGTGAGCTGGGTAGGTATGTCGTAAGAGAGGGTGACATTGCGAAGACGCAGGAAGCTGCCGTCCTCAAGGTAGCGTGAAGATGCCTTGTTGGTACCGTCGCTTCGGCCTGCAACAGGCTGGGGATGAGTTGCGGTCTTCCAGGTGCTCTTCTTGTTCTTGTCCCACCTTACCCAGCCGAGGCCGTTGTTGTGGGACATCTGGTTGAGATTGGTATAGGCACCGTCGCCGTCCATGGTCTCACGAGTCTTGTTGTAGATCTTGTTGCCAACCATGAAGCTGCCGTTCATGCTAAGGGTGAAGCCTTTCCAGCGGAGAGCGGTGTTCAGACCGCCGCTGAACAGAGGAGAAGCGCTGCCTACGATCTGGAAAGTGGCCTGGTTGTACTTGTTGACGTACTCGACCTTGCCGTCCTCGCCGATCTTCTCCCACCTGGGGAGACCGTAGTATTCTTCCTCATCCTCGTCATAGTAAGTTTCGACTCCGGCCCACTTGGGCATATACCAGGAATAGACGTCCTGTCCTTCACGGAGCATCTGGGATACTTCGCTCTTGCTCAAGACCATATCCTCGTGGTTGGGGAGTTCCAGCACGCGGTTCTTGTTTAGACCGACATTCATGCCGACGGTCCAGCCGAAGTCCTTTGTGTTGAAGATGGCTCCGTCAAAAGCAAGTTCGACACCCATGTTACGCACCTTACCCACATTGTCGAATTTTGCGAAGAAGCCTGACGAAGGAGCCTGGGGAGCTTCAAGCAGGATGCGGGAGTTTATGGTGTGGTAGAGGTCGAGGGTTATGTTCCAGTTGTTGGCAATGGTTGCATCGATACCGAGGCTGGCCATATAAGCCTCTTCCCATCCAAGGTAGAAGTTTGCCTGGCGCTGAAGTACTGCTGCGCTTTGGCCGTTGTACTGTGCACTCAGGGAGAAGGTGTCCTGATACTGGAATGCGGGAATGTTGTCGTTACCGGTCTTTCCGTAACCAGCGCGGAGTTTCAGGAAGGAAATGGCAGGAAGGCTCTGCATGAAGTTCTCCTTGGAGATGATCCAGGCGGCGGATACGCCGGGGAACCAACCGCCACGGTTGAAGGGACCGAATTTGTAGCTCTCGTCATAGCGGATGGACGCCGTGGCGATGTATTTGCCCAGATAAGAGTACTGTGCCTGTCCGAGTACGGCCCAGCTGCGTGAGTGATAGTCGGAGCCGGTAATCTTGCTCATGATGGTGTTGGACAGAGACCTCTGGCCGGCGGGAAAGTTGTTACCTGCTGCGCCGAGGCCGCGGGAGTAACCTTCTCCGTACTCCCATCCGACGATGGCGTTCACGTCGTGGTCGCCGAAGGTCTTGTAGAACTTGGCAAGTTCGGTGGTGCCCCATCCGTTCCATTCGCCGTCGCTGTTCTCGAGCTCACCGTTCTTGCCGGCTCCGTCGTAGGTGCGGGGATCGGTGTAAGTCTCCCAGTACGAGTAAGATGTGTCGTAGCGGTTGATTGAGGTAAGGGTCAGCCAGTCGGTTACGTTCCAAACCAGCTGCAGGTCGCCGGTGAGGCTCTCGCCATGTCCCTTGGAGTAATTGTACTGCTCGCTGTGGAGAATGTTGGAAGGGTTCTGGGTGTACCATTTGCCACCGTTGTCGGAACGGGGAGTCTTGTCGTCGGTGATGTAGATAAGCTCGTCGGTAATCTTGCCGTCTTTGATGACGTAGGGGATATCCCAAGGCATTGCGTAGTATGAGTACTCAAGCAGACGCCAAGAAGAAGTGCCCTGGTCGTAGGTCTTCGAGTAGTTCAGACGGGTGCTCATGGTCAGGCGGTCCGTGATAGGGATCGAGAGATTGAGGCGCGCTGCGTTCTTGCGGAAATTGGTGTTGATCAGGGTGCCCTTTTCGTTGTAGTGGTCAACACTCACGTAGTAGTTGACCTTGCCAGCCTTGCCGGTAACGGAAGCATAGTAGTCCTGGACGTTGCCGAGTTTGAAGGCGCCGTTGACCCAGTCGAAGTTGTAGTTGAGGAGCTCCTCAGGATAGTTGTTGGTGAATACGACAGGGGAGAACATTGTCTTTTCGAAGTTGTACATCTCCTTGGTGGTCATGGGGCGGAAGCGTCCGGTGAGGGCTTTCTTGATACCGCCGCTGGCCTTGAAGTTGACTTCGGTCTTGTCCTGGTTGCCGCTCTTGGTGGTTACGACGATAACACCGCCGGATGCCGCTGCACCGTAGAGAGCGGTGGCGGAAGCGTCCTTAAGCACGGTGAGGGTCTCGATGTCGTTGGGGTTGAAGCTGCCGCCCGCTACACCGTCGACCACGAACAGAGGGCCTGCGCCGGCAGTGATTGAACCTGTACCGCGGATGCGGATGTCGGCGCTGGCACCGGGCTGGCCGGTGGAGTTCATGACCACCACGCCGGCAACCTTGCCCTGGAGCATGTTACCGACGTCGGGGGTGGTGACATCGTGCAGCTTCTCCTCGCTCAGGGAAACCACGGAGCTGGAAAGCTCGGCCCTTTTCTGAGTGGTATAACCCAGCACGACCACTTCGTCCAGTAGCTGTGTGTCAGGATGGAGGCTGACATTGATGACGGTGCGGCCGTCCACGGTTTCCTTAACCTCGTTGTAGCCGAGACTGGAGAACACGATTTCGGCGCCCATGGGTGCAGAGATGACATATTTGCCATCGTAATCCGTTACGGTGCCGCCGCCGCTGGAGATGAGCACTCCTGCGCCGATAACTGGCTCGCCGTTGGAAGCGTCCAGAACCTGTCCCGAGATGGAAACGTTCTGGGCAGACATCGTAATAGACAGTGCAAGCGAAGCAAGCACGGTCAGGATGCGAGTTGGTGAAAGTGTCATATGGTTAGAATAATTAGATTATATGTACAAGGTAACGCCTTCTACCACTCGGGAGATATTGCCGTCGGCTGAAGGGGAATCGGGGCTGAGCCCGAGGGCTATTGACTTGTAGTATCCCAGTAACTGGGCTACGAACAGGAAAGAAACGCAGCCATACACTGCAGGGAAAGCGTCGGGGAAGTTCGTCTCGACTATCAACTCGCTTTCGGGGCAGTCTGCGGGAATCTGATGGCACACTGTTACGCAGGCGCAGAAGCGGCCCTGTTTGCGGATAGTGCGGATAAGATCGAGTTCGTAGCGCTGGACGTCGGGATTGGGCGAAAGCAAATACACTATAAGGGTGTTTTTGTTGATGACGGCCTTGGGACCATGCCTGAATCCCATAAAGGAGTCGAACGCGCACATGATGATTCCGTCGGAAAGCTCCTGGAGTTTGAGCCTGGACTCTTCCGCTATGCCCTTCAATGAGCCGGAGCCAAGAAAAACAGCGCGGTTGAAATCTTTTTCCGCTATCTCCTTGAGTGCGCCTTCGTATTTCTCGATTGCGGCAGCGGTGCGGTCTGAGAGGATATCGATGTAAGCTTTGTCAGACTCGATCTCGCCGATGCGGGAAACCATTGAGCAAGCGAGCAGCATGGAAGTGCAACTGCTGGTCATTGCGAGAGACAGATCGTTGGTCTCGGGAGGCAGCAGGATGGTAAGGATGTTTTCGCCCTTCATTTTGGCAAGGGCGCCATCGGCGTTGCAAGTAATGAAGATGTGGGCCACGCTGCCTGCCGTGCTCTCGACGGCTTTAACTGCGCCGGTGCTCTCGGGACTGTCGCCGGAGCGGGCAAAAGAAATCAGGAGTACCTTGCTGGAGGAATTGAAGTAAATCCGGGGATTTGTCAAGATGTCGGTGGTGGCAATGGATCTTGCGCCACGGAAACGCGTGGCTTCAAGAGCACATTCCAGTGCGTCGCCGATATAGGCTGACGAACCGGCGCCTGTGAGCACCACCTGGTAACCATCTCCCAGATACTTGTCCACGAACGCCTTGATTTCGTCCTTGCGGGAAAGAACGACATCGTAGGTCTCGCGCCATACCCTAGGTTGCTGGTGAATCTCCTTGTGAGTGTTGAAATTCATAATATTATAATACTTAAATAGGTAAAAACTTTAAATAGGTAAAAACTTGCATCTAAACATTAACAATTTCTACATTAATGTTCATGGCTTTCAATTGGTTGTGAACGTCGGCGGGCAGTTTGTTGTCGATAATGACGGTGTTGATTTTATCGGGCATGGTAATGAATGCCAGGGCCCTTTTGTTGATCTTGGACGAATCGAATACCGCAATCACCTCACGTGCACGGGAAATCATTATCTGGTTTGTGCTGGCTTCCTCGACATTAGGAGTAGAGAGACCGGCTTCTACGCTGAAGCTGTCCACGCCGAGGAAAAGTTTGTCGCAGTAGAAAAGCTTGAGGTTCGATTCGGCAAGTGCGCCCACGGTGGACAGGCTTGAGCCGCGGACCAGGCCGCCCAGGAGTATGACCTTGAAGCGGTTGTACTTGAGGGCTTCCAGCATTGCGTAAACGGAGTTGGTGATTATGGTAAGGTCACGGAAGGCGTGCAGGTTGCGCGCAACCTCGAGCGCAGTGGTTCCGGAATCTATCATGATAGTGTCTCCGTCTTTGATGTGGGCGGCTGCGGCACGGCCTATGGCTTCTTTTTCTTTTACGTTGATGAGCTTATTGGCATTGAACCCACCCATTTCCGTCTCCTCCTGCGAAACGGCCGACTCCAATATTGCTCCGCCGTGTACGCGGATCAAAAGCTTACGCTCCTTGAGAATGGAGAGATCTTTGCGGATGGTGACTTCGGAAACACCGAACAAACGGCTTAACTGAGCTACAGTTACGCTCGAATCCTCGCGCAATTTTATTAAAATTGCCGAGCGTCTTCCTTGTGCCGAGTCGTAAATTGTCATAATTTGTGGTATTATTAACCGCAAAAATAATAAAAAAAACCGAACCGAAAGCAAACGAAATCTTTTTTATTTCGAAAACGAAACATTTTTAGGTGAAACGAAATATTTTTATCAAATTTGTAAGGCTAACAACTGATAACAATGAAGCAATATGACATTGCCGCGATAGGCGAGCTTAACGTTGACATTATTCTCAATGGAATTGAATCCGAGCCCGAGATCGGCAAGGAGAAGTTTGCGCGTGAAATGACGGTTACACTGGGCAGTTCTACCGCAATATTCGCGGCCAATGCCGCCGCCCTGGGCAGCAAAGTTTGCTTTGTGGGCTTGATAGGACGCGACTCGTTCGGCTCCCTGGTGCGCACTTCGCTCGAGGCCAAGGGCGTTGACACCCGCTACCTGGTGGAAGGAGATACGCCCACGGGCGCTACAATCTGCATGAGCTACGGAGAGGACAGGGCCAATCTTACTTATCAAGGTTCGATGGACGTAATGACCTTTGACGATATCCCTCAGGAGGTATTCGAAAAGGCACGGCACATTCACCTCAGCTCGCTTTTCATGCAGTCAGGATTGCTCCGCGACGTACATAAGATACTCGACGCTGCGGCGGCAAATGGGGTTACCGTTTCGCTTGACACCCAGTGGGATCCTATGGAAACCTGGAAGCTGGATTACAAAACCGTCCTGCCGAAGGTCACCGTCTTCATGCCCAACGAGAAGGAGCTACAGTGCCTTACCGGGGCTGCCGACCTGGAATCGGCCATTGCCGAAGTAACGCCGTACCTGGGCGGATGCATGATGCTCAAGTGCGGCTCCGACGGATCTATGCTTGTGTTCAAAGATGGCAGCCGCAAGTGCCTTCCAGCCTTCCTCAATAAGGAAGTGGTGGATGCAATCGGTGCCGGAGACAGCTGCAATGCAGGGTTCGTCTCCGCATTCGTCAAGGGCCTGCCGCTGGAGGAGTGCCAGAGGACGGGTAACCTTACCGGAGCCGTAAATACTACCGCCGCCGGCGGAACCGGCGCGTTCACCTCGCTTGAAGCGGTGCGGGAAGTTTGTGCCGCCCGCTTCGGACAGACCCTGAAGATCTGATTGATATGAAACGCTTTGCAATACTTCTGTTAATCTTCGCCGCCGCTTCCTGTTCTTATCAGCAGGACAGGCTTCTCTCGCCCCGCGGCGCTGCCCTTAAGGGCGTGGAGGTGCTTATAAGCGAAGATGTGCCCGAAGGTTTCCCTTCCATGATCCTGAGGGAAGTAGCCTTTGTAAACGTGTCCGGAGCGCCCATTGAGGTGGGGGCGATGGAGACGTCGTGCATAAGCGTCGAGGGGCCCGATATTTGGAGCCTGCAACCCAGTTCAACCGCCGAGCGCCTCGACTGGGTGCTCCCTGTAGGCAATGGCTTCCAGGCGCGCAACTATTTGGGTATGAACGATAGCGATTACGGCGGAGGCATACCCATGGTCTGTCTCTGGACTCCCGAGACCAACCTCAGCGTGGGACTTGCCGAGCCGGTGCTCCGGCTTGTATCGCTAAATGTTTCACGTAAGGGCAATTGCGCACGCGCTGTCATAAGGCGCGATTTTGACGAACCGGTTCTTCTGCAGCCGGGCGACACTCTCCGCTCATACCGTGAATTCGAGATGACCGGCAGCGGAGACTTTTTCAATCCGCTCCGCGAGTTCGCCCGCTTCATGCACGAAACCTATGGCTATGAGCCGCCGGTATCGCCCGCCGATGCCTTCGAGGCCGTCTGGTGCGCTTGGGGATACGAAAGGAATTTCACCGTAGATGAAGTAATAGGCACGCTTCCCAAAGTCGCCGAGCTTGGTTTCAAGTGGGTTGACGTCGACGACGGATATCAGATCTGCGAGGGCGACTGGGAGGCTAACGACCGCATTACCGACGAGGGTATGAAGCGCATTACCGCCGCCATCCACGCTCAGGGCCTTAAGGCCAAGTTGTGGTGGGCTCCGCTTGCAGCCGACCCTGGCAGCACGCTTGCCTCGGAGCATCCCGAGATGCTGCTGGTCCAGAAAGACGGCACTCACGAGGATATCAGCTGGTGGGACAGCTGGTACTTGTCTCCGGTAAATAAGTTTACCCAGAGCTATACTCTCGATCTGGTGGACCGCTTCCTGCTGGACTGGGGCTTTGACGGCTTCAAGCTTGACGGTCAGCATCTTAACCTTTCCGCTCCCGATTACAATCCTGCAAGCGGGCTCGGGCATCCCGAGGAGGCCTGCGAGCGCTTGCCCGAGTTTTTCAAGGCGGTCAGCGACAGGGCCGAGGCCGACAAGAGCGGGGCTGTGGTCCAGGTGTGCCCGTGCGGCTGCGCCATAAATTTCTTTTATACTCCTTACATGAACCAGGCGGTGGCTTCCGACCCTACCTCCAGTGCCCAGATACGCATGAAACGTAAGGTTTATGCTGCCATGTGTCCCGACCTGGCCTATTATGCCGACCATGTGGAACTGAGCGACGGCGGGCTGGATTTCCCTACGCAGATCGGCGTAGGTGGCGTAATCGGGTCCAAATTTACCTGGCCGGCGCCCAATCCTTCGGTAGAAGGGGACGGCTATCTCCTGACTCCCGAAAAGGAGGCGGCCCTTCGTAAATGGGTAGGTATCTACAACGACAAGAAGATATCTACCGGGCAGTATCTGAACCTGTACGATTACGGTTTCGACAAGCCCGAAGCTCACGTGATCAAGAAGGACGGAGCTATGTATTATGCTTTCTACGCCCCTGAGTGGAACGGCGCTCCTATTGAACTTCGCGGGCTGGAAGACCGCAGCTATACTGTTACGGAATACACGGCCGACGTGCCCAGGAGCTATCCGGTAGATGGCTCCAATCCCATCATACGCCCCACTTTCAAGGGCGCTTACCTGATAGAAGTCAAATAAAAACCAGATAATTGCATTATGAATAAAAGTCTTTTGGCCTTTTTCTGCTTCGTCCCGATGCTGGTATGCTGCCAGAATAAACCAGTAGTCCCCGACGATGACTCCAAAACCAAAGCTGAAGTTACAATCAACGGCGACAAGGAGTTCCACCTCGGCTGCGAAAAAGGTTCTTTTACCTTCTCGTTCACATCCAACAAAGACTGGACTGTGACCTCCGACGATGAGTGGCTGCAGTTCGACCCTGAGAGCGGCAAGGCTTCCGGGAGTCCGGTAACAGTTACCGTTAATTATGCCCAGAATCCTTATACAAGTGAAAGGGATACTTACATTGTGATTACAGGCGGCGATGCCAAGGGGCTTGTAAGCGTGACCCAGGACGGTGATCCTTTTGCCGGTGCGGCCCCCGAGCTCAAGAGCGGCGACGTGGTGCTGGCCAACAGCCCCCTGGTGGAGAAGTTCCTTAACGAGGTTGACTACCCCGACAAAACCTGTAAGGAGTACACCAAAGTATTTGATTATTACGGCGGTTTCGACGGTACCAACCTGACTTGGGAGAATTGGGAAACCGAATGGCCCGACGGCGACAAGCCACAGTCCTATAGTATCCGCTGGAAGAAAGAGGATATGGAAGACGGCAAGATGATGCTGCACCTCGAGGACGAGCTTGCCTGGCAGGGAGATATGGAAATCAAAGCGGGAGCCCGTTATGTCAACATTACCAATCTGGTACCCAACGACAAGTACAAATACAGCGTAACCACGGCCAAAGGAAAAGTACTCGCCCAGGGTTCTTTCAGCACTACCGGCAGTCTGCACCAGGTATTCTTCCACGGCAAAGTCCAGAAGAGAGGCGGAGTCGAGCTGAAGGGAAGCGGAGCCCGCAATGCCCGCGACCTTGGCGGCTGGACAACCCTTGACGGCAAGAAAATCAAGTACCGCAAGGTGTACAGGGGCGGACGCCTGAACGAGAAGTGGTCACCCTATCCTCTTGATGCACAGGGCCAGCAAGAAGTCCTGTTCGAGGGTATCGGTGCCCAGCTTGACCTCCGCGGCAACTCCGACGTGATGTTCGACCCTGCAGTCGAGGGTCTCGACCACTGTGCTCCCGTCATCGAGCAGGGTGGCAAGACCATGCTTGTAAACGATGCCGCAAAGACCAAGGAATGTTTCGAGTTCGTAGTGAACAGCGTTCGCAAGGGCAAGCCGGTGTACTTCCACTGCTCGCTCGGACGCGACCGTACCGGCACTCTGGATATCCTTCTGCTGGGCCTTCTTGGCGTGCGTGAGGGAGTGATTGCCAAGGAGTACGAGGTAACGTATTTCGCTCCTGTCGGCTACAGCGTTTCCAGCTCCGACAAGCAGACCAATACCAAGCCCATCTTTAAGAATACCCGTACAGAATGGGTTTACAGCGATGTCGTACCTTATTTCTGGGAACTGGCCGGTGACGGAACTTTCGCCCAGGGAGTTGAGAAGTACCTCCTTACTGTGGCCAAAGTTTCCCAGAAGGATATCGACGACTTCCGTGCTTTGATGCTTGAATAAAAAGACACTGTTATGAAATTGCGTTCATTTTTCCTTTCCCTGCTTGTCCCGTTCATGGTTATGTGCGGGAAGCCTGCCGGCCCCGATGTGCCCGAAGGGCCTGATGAGCCGGACACACCGATAGTCGATCCTGAAACACCCGATCCCGATACTTTGGTTCCCCAGGAAGTGAAGAACGGTGACCGTATCCTGGTGACGGACCCTGTTATCGAAAAGTTTATCACAACCGTCAAATATACCGAGAGAGATTATACATATTCTGCAATGCAGAGAGGTTCCGAAGCGGATTTTCTTAAGCAGGAGACCGTGGACGAGGAGGGCAAGCCCGTGAGCAAGCTTCTGATTTCTCCAGGCACGGCCGACATTTCTCCCACCTATTCTGTGAGGTGGCCCAAGGATACGCAGAGTGCGGAATACACCATAGCGCTGTCGGAGGGTGAGTGGAACGTCAGCTATACCGTTGACCCCAATCCCGACTCCGACACGTCATTCGGCTATTGCCTCATCAACAATCTTCGTCCCAATGCCAAGTATCATTTTGAGGTTAAAAACGGCAGCCAATTGATTACGAGCGGTGATTTCGAAACTTATGGATCGCTTCATCAACTTACGTTCAAGCCCGGTAATGCGACCGGAGTCAGGAATGTCCGGGACCTTGGCGGCTGGAAAACCAAAGATGGCTTGAAGACCGTAAAATACCGCAAGATCTATAGGGGCGGAAGGCCCGATCGTATCAGCCGTACCGGTATCCAGGAAGCCAAGAGGGAAGGCATCAGGGCAGAACTGGACCTCCGCGGTAAGAGCGACCATCTTTCTGCCACTCCCTTTGAAGATGCTGACTTTCTCTCTCCTATAATTGAGGAAGGCTATACCCAGATGCTTCGCGACGACAAGGAGAAAACCCGCCAGTGCATGCAGTTCATTATTGACAAGGTTGCCGAAGGCAAACCGGTTTACTTCCATTGTTCACTCGGCCGCGATCGCACCGGTACGATTTCCATGCTGACTTTGGGCGTGCTGGGAGTAGACGAGGGCGAAATTTCAAAGGAGTATGAACTTACCCAGTTCGCTCCTTACGGCTACAGTGTATCTTCGGGCGAGAAAACCCGAATGACCCGTATGGTAGATTACAAAGGCGCAGCCAATTTTATCTGGAGCAACTACGCCAAGGATGGATCCTTCGCAGACGGTGTGCAAGCCTACCTGCTGGAAATCGGCATATCCCAGAAGGACATCGACGATTTCCGCAAGAATATGCTGTCCGACTAACAGTAAGATCGATCTGAGAATAACTTAAAGCCCCGGGGGCCCTTTTACCCGGTATTTATGGGCCCCCGGGGCTTTAATCTATTCTCGGGTTACTGATTCAGAAAAGCGTCAACTATATCCCTGGCAAGGGCGAAAGTATTGTCCAGCCTGTCGTTTACAAGTTCACGGTCGAATTTGCCGCTGGCAAAGTCGAGTTCCCACCTGGCCTTGGCAAGGCGCTCGGTAATTGCTTCTTCTGAGTCGGTGCCGCGTCCGCGCAGGCGCTGCTCCAGGATTTCCATCGAAGGCGGTACTATGAGTACGGAACGCGCAGCGTCGCCGAAGTACTTCTTGAGGCTGACTCCTCCCTTGACATCCACATCGAAAATGATGACATGGTCAGCCGCCCAGATGCGCTCGACCTCGCTCTTGAGGGTACCGTAGAAGCGGTCTTCGTAAACTTCCTCATATTCCACGAATGCGTCCTGGGCTATCAGTTCGCGGAAACGTTCAGCGCTGATGAAGTAATACTCTACGCCGTCTTTCTCTTCACCCCTGGGGGCGCGGGAAGTTGCGCTGACGGAGAATTCGAACTGCTGGGGATACTGTCCAAGGAGGTAATTTACCACGGTGCTTTTGCCGGCGCCCGAAGGAGCCGAGAATATAAAGACTTTTCCTTTCATCATTTGTAGGTATTTCGCGCTAAGTTACTAATTCTTTCCAAATATATTGTTATCTTTGCACGATTTGACAGAACGTTAGTTTTATTGTTTATACATTATGAAAGTTTCTTTTAAAGATCTTGGTCTTGTAAACACCCGTGAGATGTTTGCCAAGGCCGTAAAGGGCGGTTACGCCATCCCTGCATTCAACTTCAACAACATGGAGCAGCTTCAGGCCATTATCCAGGCCTCTGCCGAGACCAAATCCCCGGTCATCCTCCAGGTGAGCAAAGGCGCCCGCAACTACGCCAACCAGACTCTCCTCCGCTACATGGCCCAGGGTGCTGTTGAGTATGCCAAGGAGCTTGGCTGGAAGCATCCCCAGATCGTTCTTCATCTTGACCACGGTGACAGCTACGAGCTTTGCAAGAGCTGCGTCGATTTCGGCTTCTCTTCCGTCATGATCGACGGTTCCGCTCTCCCTTACGATGAGAACGTGGCACTGTCCCGCAAGGTCGTCAACTATGCTCACAAGTACGACGTGACCGTCGAGGCTGAACTCGGTGTGCTGGCAGGCGTAGAGGACGAGGTTTCCTCCGAGGTGTCTCACTACACCAAGCCCGAGGATGTCATCGACTTTGTCAAGAAGACCAAGTGCGACTCTCTCGCCATCTCCATCGGCACCAGCCACGGCGCTTACAAGTTCAAACCCGAGCAGTGCACCCGTGACCCTAAGACCGGCAAGCTCGTTCCGCCGCCCCTGGCATTCGACGTGCTCAAGGCCATCGAGAAGAAACTCCCCGGTTTCCCCATCGTCCTTCACGGCTCATCTTCCGTGCCTCAGGAGTATGTTGACATTATCAACGCCCACGGTGGCAAACTCCCCGATGCTATCGGTATCCCCGAGGAGCAGCTCCGCAAAGCTGCAAAGAGCGCAGTCTGCAAGATCAACATCGACTCCGACAGCCGTCTTGCCATGACCGCCGCCATCCGTCAGCACTTTGACGAATTCCCCGGCCACTTCGATCCCAGGCAGTATCTGAAGCCCGCCCGCGAGGAAATGAAGAAGATGTATATGCACAAGATTATCAATGTGCTCGGCTCCAACGGAAAAGCCCGTTAATTTTTTTAGCGATTAAAATGAGCAAGCTCCTCCGGGGGCTTGCTTTTTTTTATAAAAAATATTTACCTTTGCAGCGCAAACACGTAAGTTCAACCCCTTCCGACACGTGTGCCGGGAACAAAAGGAAGGCAAGATGATCAGGATTTTCTATCGAAACGGCGCCGAGATACTTCTCGCACAGTCAGAAAAGAAATTTGCTGCCATCGGCAAGGAAAATGTACTTTGGATTGACCTCATCTCCCCGAGCGGTGAGGAAAAACGCGCTACTGAAGCCTTTCTGGATGTTGTAATCCAGAGCCGTGCGCAAGCCGAAGAGATTGAAAGTTCCTCCCGTTTCTCGGAGGACGATAAAGCCATATACGCCAACACCAACTTCCTCTCGCCGGCCGACGACGAGATGCTTATGGATCCCGTGTCGTTCATCCTCACGGACAAGATCCTTACTACCCTCCGTGAGATTCCCCTCCGCTCGCTGGATACCCTCCAGCGCAAGATCCAGGCGCTCCCTGAGCAGTTCCCGGACGGCTTTACCGTATTTGTGGAGATTATGGACAAGAGGGTTGACCTTGACGCCGATATCGTGGAGCTTATTTCCAAGGACGTATCGCTGTTCAGCAAGCGTATCAACCAGCAGGAAGATATCAACGAGGAGTTCCTTCTGGACATCAACCAGCTTCAGGAGAATGCTATGTTCGTCCGCGAGAACATAGTAGATAAGCAGCGCCTCATTTCAAATATCGTCAAGAGTAAACGCTGCCCCAAGAATTCCGAACTCCGTGAGGACCTGGGAGTCATTCTCCAGGATATCGCTTCGCTGATCAACCATACCAATTTCGCTTTTGAAAGGCTGGAGTATCTGCAGGATACCGTGGTGGGTCTTATCAATCTGGACCAGAACCGGATAATGAAGATTTTCACCCTCATATCCCTGCTCCTCATGCCGGCCACGCTGGTGGCCAGTTTCTATGGCATGAACGTCACACTGCCGTTCGCCGACAAGTGGTGGGCCTGGCCCGCCATAGCCCTGCTGATGGTGTTCCTGGTTGTCGGTATATGGCTGACTTTCAAATTCAAAAAGATGTTATGAAACGTTTTCTCCCTCTTTTGGCGCTTGTGGCACTTGCCGCTTGCGCTCCTAAAACCGTACAATTGATTCCCGCCTCGGCCTTCGAGACTCAAATCGACGGCAAGCCGGTTTCGCTATATACCATCAGCGGCGGCTCTATGACTGCCCAGATTACCAATTACGGCGCCCGCGTGGTAAGCCTCTGGGCTCCCGACCGCAATGGCGATATGGCAGACGTGGTGATAGGTTACGGAGATATCGATTCATACGTGCACAATCCCGGCGAGCGCTTCCTGGGCTCCAGCCCCGGCCCCGTGGCCAACCGCATCGGGGGCGCGTCATTCGAACTGGATGGGGAGACCTACACCCTTGACAAGAATGACGGCGAAAATACGCTTCACGGTGGTTTTAAAGGCATTGACCAACTTGTGTGGGACGTGGTGGAGAGTTCCGACAGCAGCATCCTGCTGCGGGTGGTGCATCCCGACGCCCTTGGCGGATTCCCCGGCAATAAGACGATAGACGTATGTTATACCCTTACGGGCGATTCTGCGCTCAAAGTTGAGTTCCGTGCCACGACCGACGCTCCTACGCTCATGAACCTGGCGCATCACCCTTTCTTCAACCTCAAGGGGAGCGGTCGCGGGAACATCCTGGAGCACGTCCTCACTATTAACGCATCGTGCACCACTCCTGTCGATTCCGTGCTGATTCCGACCGGGGAGATCGTGTCTCTTGACGGCAGCCCGCTGGATTTCCGCCAGCCTCATGCGATAGGCGAGAGGATAGATGCCGACGATGAGCAGCTGCACTTCGGCCACGGATACGACCATAACTGGGTGCTCGACTTCGAGCCCGGTGACGGAATTGTACTGGATGCAACTGTATATGAGCCCCATAGCGGACGCTTCCTGGAGGTCCTCTCCGACCAGCCCGGCCTGCAGTTCTACAGCGGCAATTTCTTCGGGGACGGCAAGACCGTCGATAAGTACGGCAATGCCATCGAGTATCGCGGCGCCCTTGCCCTCGAAACCCAAAAATTCCCGGACAGTATCCATCATCCTGGTTTTACGGATACCGTCCTGAGGCCAGGCGAGCTGTATTCGCATACGGCCCTCTATCGCTTCAGCACGCGCTAGTTAGAAAAGCAAGGAAATACCGATCCCGATGAGAACGCAGCCGCCGATGATCTCGGCGACGGGGCCTGTGCGCTTGCCTATGGCCTTGCCGCCGCAAATGCCAAGAACGGCGGAGAGTGCCGTGACGACGAAGACCGAAAGGAGCAGGGGGATGAAGTCGCTTAGTGACTGATTGGCAAGCGATTGGGCCACGCCCACGGCAAGTGCGTCGATGCTGGTCGCCAGGCCTCCGATGATTATGCCCTTCCACGCGCTGAGGTCGCGGACTTCTTCGTCTCCCTTGATGCCTTCCCATATCATGGAACCGCCGACGTATAGCAGCAGGAGGAATCCGAGGATGTGCGAAATCTTGATTACATACGATGCCAGAAGGCTACCGAATGCCCATCCGGCCCAAAGCAGACCGGCCTGGATGAGGGCGAAGCTGAGCGCTACCTTCAAGACGCTTGTCCATTTGAGGCTCTTTAGCGTGACGCTGGAACAGAGGCTTACAGCAAAGCAGTCGGCGCACAGCGAAACTGCAATCAGGATGGCTTCCAGGATGCTCATGCGCTACGGTTTGAATTCCTGACGGTTTGCTATGGAGCGTCCCAGGGTAAGGGCGTCGGCATATTCAAGGTCGTCTCCGAAGCCGAGCCCGCGCGCAAGGGTAGTGACCTTACAGCCGCTGGGAGCTATCTGCCGGTAGATGTAAAAAGAGGTCGTTTCGCCTTCGACGTCTCCTGAGAGGGCCAGGATGACTTCGGTGTCGGGGTTTACCCTGGCCGTCAGTTCCTTGATGGTGAGGTCCGACGGGCCTATGCCCGCGATGGGGGAGATGATGCCGCCCAGAACGTGGTACACGCCTTTGTACTGCCCGGTCGACTCTATGCTCATTACGTCCCGCACGCTCTCGACCACGCAAATCGTATTGTGGTCGCGCTTTGGGTCGGCGCAAATGGAGCATCGCTCGCCGTCCGATACCATCATGCAGGTATTGCAGTAATGGACGCCTTCGGCTAGTTTGTCGATGGCTGAAGCGAAGCGGTGAATCTTGTCGGAGGGCTGCTTGAGCAGGTGCAGGGCGAGGCGCAGGGCGCTGCGCTTGCCCACTCCCGGCAGGGAGTTGATGGCCTCTACAGCCTCGCGAAGGGCCTGGGAAGGGTAATTGTCGGGTTGAAGCATTGTTATTCGACCACTACTCCATTCTTCTTCCAGTTGATGTAGCCGATTATGCAGAACACGATATAGAAGGTGTACATAACGGCCATAAGCCACTTGGCCTGGCTGGCATACACGGTGATTATCAGGATGTTGGCGACAATCCAGAACAAATACTGCTCGATGTGCGACTGCGACAGCAGCCAGGCGGCCACAAGGCTGAGGACGAGCGAGGGACCGTCAATCCAAGGCGCGGGATCGCTTGTGAACCGTCCGAGGACAATGCTCAGCAGGGGAATACCGACGGCAAGTATGGCTGCCACTATCAGCAGACGCTTGCGGGTGAGCGGAACGATGTGCAGTTTTCCGCCGCTTTCGCCCTCCAGTTTGCGCCATTTGAAAATACCTATGACGGCAATGACTATGAGGTATATGTTCAGCGCCACCTGCGCCCACAGGGGAGCCCATGCGCCGCCCTCGTGGTTGGAGACCGAGATGAGCAGGGCGGTGGATGAAACCATTATGCTGAAGTACCACATCCATTTATGCTGGAATATCTGGAGGATCATATACGTAACGCCGCATATGAGGGAGATAATCTGGATCCAGGAACTGTTGGACGAAAGCCATTGCAGGGCTTCTTCGAAGAAAAGTATATTCATAACGCAAAAATAATGATTAAGTTTTCATAAATCAAATAATTTGTCTAAATTTGCGCGCCTTTTAAGGAGCTAACTCCCGCGGGCACAGAACATAAAGTCCAATTACTAGTTAAAAACAATTATTGTAACAAATGGAAGAAGAAAAAAGACTGAACGCATCTATCGCACCTGAAGAGTTCGATTGGGATGCCTTCGAAAGCGGTTCCGAGGTTTACGGAACAGCCGAAAAAGCGGAGATTGATGCCGCTTATGACAAGACCCTTGCAAGGATCGACGCCAACGAGACCAAGGAAGGCGAGGTGACAGCCATCAACAAGCGTGAGGTTGTCGTCTCCGTGGGCGGCAAGAGCGAGGGCGTTATCCAGGCAACTGAATTCCGCTACAATCCTGACCTTAAGGTCGGTGACAAGGTGGAGGTTCTGGTTGAGTCTCCCGAGGACAAGAAGGGCCAGATCGTGCTTTCCCACAAGAAGGCAAGGGCTCTCAAGTCTTGGGACAGGGTCAACGAGGCATTCGAGAACGACGAGGTCGTCAAGGGTTTCGTGAAGACCCGCACCAAGGGTGGTATGATAGTGGATGTATTTGGCATCGAGGCTTTCCTGCCCGGTAGCCAGATCGACATCAAGCCCATCCGTGACTACGACCAGTTCGTCAACCAGACCATCGACTTCAAGATCGTCAAGATCAACAACGAGTACCGCAACGTGGTCGTTTCCCACAAGGCACTGCTCGAGGCTGAGCAGGAGGCCAAGAGGGCGGAACTCATCGGCAAGCTCGAGAAGGGCCAGGTCCTCGAAGGTGTGGTCAAGAACATCACCAACTACGGTGTGTTCGTCGACCTCGGCGGTGTGGACGGTCTTATACATATTACCGACCTCAGCTGGGGCAGGGTCAACCACCCCGAAGAGATCGTCTCCCTGGACGAGAAGATCAAGGTGGTCGTGCTCGACTTCAATGAGCAGCAGAAGCGTATCGCTCTGGGTCTCAAGCAGCTTACTCCTCATCCTTGGGACAACCTCGATCCTAACCTCAAGGTTGGCGACAAGGTCAAGGGTAAGGTTATCCTGCTCGCCGACTACGGCGCATTCATCGAGATCGAACCCGGCGTGGAAGGTCTTGTACACGTGAGCGAGATGTCCTGGAGCCCCAGGCTTCACAGCGCACAGGAATTCCTCAAGCAGGGCGAGGAAGTTGAGGCTCAGGTCCTGAGCATCGACCGCGAGGCCCGCAAGATTTCCCTTGGTCTCAAGCAGCTCACTCCCAACCCTTGGGAGAACATCCGCGAGAAATATCCCGTCGGCAGCCGTCACACCGCTACCGTACGCAACGTTACCAACTTCGGCGTATTTGCCGAGCTTGAGGACGGCGTAGAGGGTCTTGTCCACATCAGCGACCTGAGCTGGAACAAGATCAAGCATCCTTCAGAGGTTGTGAACTCCGGCGACACTATCGAAGTGCAGATTCTCGACTTCGACGAGACCAACCATAAGCTCAGCCTTGGTCACAAGCAGCTTACCACCAACCCTTGGGATGAGGTCGAGGCCAAGTTCCCCGTGGGTTCCGTAGTGGAAGGCACCATCGCTTCCGTTACCGACAAGGGCGCAATGATCACTCTCGATTCCGACGCTGAAGGCTTCGCTTTCAACCGCGAGATCGTCAAGGAAGACGGCAAGCAGGCCGTTGCCGGTGAGACTCTGCCCTTCAAGGTAGTCGAGCTCCGCCGCAGCACCCGCCGCATCATCCTCAGCCACGTCCGCACTTACCAGGAGGTTAAGGAGAAGGCCGCCGCTACTGAGGCCGAGACCACCAAGAAGGCCGTCAAGAAAGTCAACGCCACCGTAGAGAAGACCACTCTCGGCGACATCGACGCCCTTGCAGCCCTCAAGGAGAAACTCGAGAAAGGAGAGTAAATGATCCTCTCTCTCACGATAATGGGTACGGCTTCGGCCATGCCCGTATCTGACAGAACACCAAGCGCCCAGATGCTCAATGCAAATGGGCGCTTGTTTCTGATTGATTGCGGTGAGGGCACTCAGCAGCAGATACGCCGCTGCCATCTTTCCTTCCTGCGCATCGAGGCCATTTTCATTTCCCACATACACGGGGACCATCTTTTCGGCATCTTCGGACTGCTGAATACGATGGCGATGTACGGACGCACCGCACCGCTCGACATCTACGGCCCCCAGGCCCTCGGCGGCGTGCTCAAGTTCTACGACAGCTACTTCGGCACGGGCGACCTGTACGAAATTCGCTTCCATCCGCTCAGCTGCAAGGAGCCGGAGGTGGTGCATACGTCCAAGGCCATCGCCGTCAGCGCATTCCCGCTGAACCACAAGATCGAGTGCTACGGTTTCCGCTTCGACGAAATCGTAACGCCCCGGCATGCGCAGGCCAATCCAGCCTACCGGGCCAAATCGTACGCCTATTGTTCCGACACCGCACCCTTCCCGGAACTTCCCGGATGGGTGAGCGGCGTAAACTGCCTCTATCACGAGGCTACCTATCCCGAGGAGATGGCCGACAAGGCGGCCGACCGTTTCCATTCCACCGCCCGGCAGGCTGCGCAGTGTGCCCTGCAGGCCGGTGCAGGCCGTCTTATCATCGGTCACTATTCATCCCGGATTACTGATTTTGCCGCTCTCGAGCAGGAGTGCAGGGACATTTTCCCTGGCACGGTTGCTGCAAATGATTGCGATGTCTTCGAAATTTAGTATATTTACATCCGTGAAAAGAATAGTTGCAATCCTGCTCGTACTCGTCTTCGCCGTTTCCGCCGCAGAGGGCCCGTACGAGAAGTATATACGTAAGTACTCTTCGGTCGCCGTCTCGGAAATGCACCGCACCGGCGTCCCTGCGTCGATCACCCTTGCCCAGGGCCTCCTCGAGTCGGCCGCCGGGCAGTCGGTCCTCGCCTCCAAATACAACAACCACTTCGGCATCAAGTGCCACTCCGACTGGAAGGGCAAGAAGACCTACAAGGACGACGACAAGGAGCAGGAGTGCTTCCGCGTCTATCCCAACGCTTCCGCGTCTTTCAAGGACCATTCCGACTTCCTGCGATACAAGGACCGCTACAAGTCCCTGTTCGACCTCGACCCCCAGGACTACAAGGCCTGGGCGACGGGGCTCAAGGCCGCTGGCTACGCCACGGACCCCAAATACGCCGGCAAGCTCATCAAGATTATTGAAGACTACGACCTCTACCGCTACGACAGCATGGCTGCCGACAAGGTTCCCGAGGCCCCCCTGGCCATAGAGAAGCCCGTCGAGGTCGTCCAGGCGGAGACCCGCGAGGAAGTCCGCTTCTCCCTTGCCCGCGACATCTACGAGGTCAACGGCGTCACCTGCGTCTATGCAGTCGAGGGCGACACCTATTCCAGCATCGCCGCCGCCAACCGCCTTTTCCCCGGCGAGGTCCTGCGTTTCAACGACCTCCAGAAGGAACAGTCCCTGCAGCCCGGAGAAATCGTTTACCTGCAGCCCAAACGTGCCAAGGGCGCCAAGGGGCTCGACAAATACATAGTAGGGGAGGACGGCGAATCGCTGCGGGCCATTTCCCAGCGCTTCGGCATACGTCTTTCCGCCCTCTGCAAACTCAACGGCCTCAAGAAGGATTCTCTTCCGCTTGAGGGCGATACAATCCTTCTCCGCTGATGAAGAAGATTCTCGCCGCCCTGTTTGCCCTTATCGCTGTCGTGGGGGCATTGGTTGCTTACAATTGGCTCCGGGACAACAAGATGCCCAATTTCTACGGCAAGGCCCAGCTCTATGTCAACGAGGGTGATACTCCGGAAGACGTGATTTCTTCCCTCCGCAGCCAGCTTAAGATACTCAGCGAAAACCGCCTCCGCAAGGTGTTCAATGCCAAATCGGTGGCTACATACATCAAGCCCGGGCACTATACGGTGGACAGCAAGAGTACGAGCGTCTATGTGGCCCGTATGCTCAACAACGGCTGGCAGACGCCAGTTTCCCTCACGCTGTCCGGCTCGCTCCGCACGCGCGAGGAACTCGCCCGCAAGATTTCCCGCCAGATCCGGATTGATTCCGTATCCGTGATGCGCGCTTTCGAGGATTCGTCGCTTATGGCCTCCTATGGCGCGAGTACCGACAATGTCTTTCCTGCGTTCTTCCCGGCTACGTACAGCCTCTATTGGAACGCCAGCCTCACCGACCTTCTCGACCGCTGCCGCAAGGCTTCCGACGCATTCTGGACGGACGACAACAAAGTGAAGGCGGCCTCCGTCGGCCTCACTCCTTCGCAGGCCGTGGTGCTTGCATCCATCGTGAAGGGGGAGTCCAACTATCAGCCCGAGTACGCCAAGATAGCCGGAGTGTATCTCAACCGCATCAAGCGGGGAATGCTCCTTCAGGCCGACCCTACGGTGGCTTATTGCTACGACTACGCACTCAAGCGTGTCCTCTTCCGTCACCTGGAATTCGACTCTCCTTATAATACATATAAGTACGCAGGCCTTCCTCCCGGTCCAATCAACGTTCCCGACAAGGAGTACATCGAGGCCGTGCTCAATCCCGACTACGGCGGCGGCAGCCTTTTCTTCTGCGCCAGCCCCTCGCTGGACGGCACCCACGTGTTCGCCAAGACCGCCGAGGCTCACGCCCGCAATGCAAAGGCTTTTCAAAAATCGTTGAAATAATATTGTAATTCAATAAAAGATTATTATATTTGCAACAATATTAATTGAGTTTTGATATGAAAAGATTCGTAATCATTCTCTCGCTGCTCTTCGGAGCCGTTTTTGCCGGAAGCGCACAGTCTCCGCTTCCCAACGATCCCGCGACCCGCGTCGGCAAGCTCGACAACGGTATGACTTACTACATCCGTCACAACGACAAGCCCGCCCAGAGGGCCGAGTTCTATCTTGCAACCCATATCGGAGCCATCCAGGAGACCCCGGACCAGGACGGTCTCGCCCACTTCCTGGAGCACATGTGCTTCAACGGCCTCAAGAACCTTCCCGGCAAGCAGATGCTCGAGTATCTCCAGAGCATCGGAGCCGAGTTCGGCCGCAACATCAACGCCTCCACCGGCGTGGAGGCCACCCAGTATATGCTCAACAACATCCCCATCGTCCGCGAGGGCGTGGTCGATACCTGCCTCCTCGTGATGCACGACTATTCCCACTACGTGCTCAACGAGCAGGAAGAGATCGACGCCGAGAGGGGAGTCATCATCGAGGAGCGCCGCACCCGCCGCAACGCTTCCTGGCGTATGTACGAGCAGAACAAGAAGTATATGTACAAGGGTTCCAAGTACGCCGACTGCTCCCTTATCGGCAGCCAGGAGAACCTGGAGACCTTCAAGAGGGAAAGCCTCGTGAACTTCTACGAGACCTGGTACCGTCCCGACAACCAGGCCCTCATCGTGGTCGGCGACGTTGACGTCGACCAGATCGAGTCCAAGATAAAGACCCTCTTCGCTGACATCCCCGCACCTGTGGATCCCAAGGCAAAGGACGTTATCAAGGTCCCCGACAACAAGGAGCCCATCGTCGGCATAGTGACCGACCCCGAGGCCACCGGCTGCGACGTCAGCATCCTCTGGAAGAGCGATCCCATTCCCAGGGAGTACAAGAATACCGACATCGCTTTCCTCACCGACATTGTCAAGGACATCATTTCCAATATAATGAGCGAGCGCTTCGAGGAGATTACCTCCAAGCCCGGCGCTCCCTTCCTCGGAGCAGGCCTCGGCTTCTCCAACATCACCGAAACCTGCGAGGCCCTTTATGCCGACGTCTCCTTCAAGGAGGGAGAGGCACTTCCCGCACTCCAGGCATTCTACACCGAGATCGAGAAGATGAAGCGCTTCGGCTTCACCGACAGTGAAATCCAGCGTGCCAAGGACGAGATCCTCAGCCGCTACGAGAAGAGGGCAGAGGGCGCAGACAGCCGCCAGAATGCGGAATTCGTCCGTCCCATCATCAGCAACTTCTTCAACAACACTCCTTATATGGATCCCGCAACGGCCCTGCAGCTCGTGAAGATGATCCTTCCCGCCATTCCGGCCAATGCAGTCAACCAGACAGTCGCCCAGGTCGTCACCGACGAGAATATGGTCGTTCTCTACAACGGTCCCGCAAAGGAAGGCCTTGCCAATCCTACCGAGGCCCAGCTGCTTGAGACCATCGCAGCCGTCAAGGCTTCCGAGATAGCCGCCAACGCCGAGGAAGTCATCGACAGCGAGTTCATCGATCCCGCCAAACTCAAGGGCTCGAAGGTTAAGAAGACCTCCCAGCTCCTCCAGGGCTTCACCGAGTGGACCCTTGGCAATGGCGTCACCGTAGCGTTCAAGCCCACCGAGTTCAAGAAAGACCAGGTTCTCATCCGTCTTGTGATGGACGGCGGACGTTCCCTCATCCCCGATGCCGACCTTCCTTCCTTCGAGGACAACATCATCCAGCTCTTCTTCAGCAACGCAGGTGTATCCAAGTATCCCAGCGCCACCGTCACCAAGATGCTGTCCGGCAAGCAGGTAAGCGTACAGCCCTACCTCAGCGAAATCACGCACGGAATCTCCGGAAGCGCCCAGCCCAAGGACCTCGAGACCGCACTCCAGCTGCTCTATCTCTACTTCACCCAGCCCCGCTTCGAGGCCGATGCATTCGACGTAGCGAAGAACCAGATAGCTGCAGTCCTCCCCAACCTTCTCCAGACTCCGAACTTCAAGTTCCAGCAGGCCTTCACCCGCACGCTGTTCGGCGACAACCCCCGCAACATTGTCCTTGACGAGAAGGTCCTCGAGGCCGCCAATCTTGCCGCCATCGAGAAGAACTACCGCAAGTGCTTCAAGAATGCCGCAGGAGCAAAGGTCTACATCGTCGGTAACGTCGACGCCGAAACCCTCAAACCCCTCGTGGAGAAGTACATCGGCTCACTGCCCAAGAAGTGCGGCAAGCAGACCTGGAAAGACACCGGCGAGCGCATCGTTCCCGGCAAGGTGGTCAACGCCTTCAGCGTAGATATGCAGACTCCCAAGACCACCGTCCTTCAGGTGTACAGCAGTTACAAGACTCCTTACACCGTTGCCGAGAAGGTCAACCTTGCAGCCGCTTCCTACATCCTCGACATGATCTACACCTCGACGCTTCGTGAGGAAGAGGGCGGCACCTACGGTGCTTCCACCGCCGCCATGATTGACAAATATCCCGTCGACAGGTCCCTCATCCAGGTGTACTTCGACACCAATCCTTCCAGCTCCGACAAGCTCCGCGAACTCGCCGTCAGCGGCCTCAAGAAGCTCGCTGAGGAAGGCCCCAACGATGAGCAGATGACCCGCGTACGCGAGAACTTCGCCAAGAACATTCCCGAGAACCGCATCCGCAACAATTACTGGATGGACGAGATCAACTACTGGTACCGCTATAACCATATGGATTACGATATGGAATACGAGGCCGCAGTTGCAGCACTCACTCCCGACAGCATCAAGCAGGCTGTGGCAAAGGTACTCGAGGCCGGCAACTTCGTGGAGGTCGTAATGAGCCCCGACAAGACCGCCGAGCGCGAGTAGGCTGTTACCTGACAATGAAAATGCCGGTCATTTCGACCGGCATTTTTTATTCTTTCCCGTGTAGGCTGTTCCTTTGAGGTGGAGGACTACCGGCCGCTCCAGGCTGGAGAGATAGACGTTGAGTGTCTTGTCGAAGGCGTAGGGGCCTTCATCGTTGGTGAATGTGGCTTCTATGGTGCCGCTCTCACCGGGAGCGATGCTCTTGCGCGTCCAGGAGGAACTGGTGCAGCTGCAGGTTGTAGTGACGGTGAAGATATTGAGCGGCTCGGTGCCGATGTTGGTGACGGTGAACGTATGGCTTACCGCACCGCTGCGGGTGTCGATCCTGCCGAAGTCGTAAACGGTTGAATCAAAGCGGGCGACGCCTCCGAAATCCTTCTGCGCGGAGGCACCGGCGGCAGCCAGGAAAAGGGCTGCAAGGACTGTGATATATCTTTTCATCGCTTTGTTGCAGTTAAAAATAAACACTCGGATTCTTGTTTATTCAAATAATAGGCCGTAAATTTGTGCCGCACTAATAAATATTAAACTTATGGCATACAAAATTTCAGCAGACACTTGTGTCGCTTGCGGTACCTGCCAGGGCGAATGCCCTACCGGCGCCATCCAGGAGGGAGATGTTTACACCATCGACCCCAATGTTTGCATCGACTGCGGTACCTGCGCAGACGCTTGCCCCATGGGAGCTGTCGCTCCGGGTGAGTAAAATTGCACAGAGTGATCTTCAGGGGCCTTCTTCAAGGCCCTTTTTTCGTGCCTGGAACAGCGCCATGCAAGCGTCTCGTTCATAAGGGCGAAACTGCCCATCTGTATCAGTCCCGCGCTGCAGGACAGTAGGAAGAACCTTAAGGCTCTGCCGGCTTCGGTCATGAGAGGTTTACTTTATAATCTTTAGTACACTCGAGTATTCTGGTGATGGTACCGGAGTAGTCCCGCTGGCGGATCAGCAACTGGATGGTGACGGAATCGTGCACCTGCTCGAAGGAACGCACCTCCGCTCCGGTCTTGCCTATGAGTTCGAGCACGCGGGCCATATCTTCGCCCTTGATGGGGGATATCTCCAGCGTGACGCTCTTCTCTCCGTATCTCTTGGTTATGAAGTGCATGGTCTCCAGGCACATAAGCGCCATGAGCGTCGAAGCTATAGCGATATCGTACATGCCGGCACCGCAGGCGAGACCGATGGCGGCGGCCACCCAGAGTCCGGCGGCGGTGGTGACTCCGCGCACTACGTTCTTCTGGAAAATTATGACGCCCGCGCCAATGAAACCGATGCCGGACACCACCTGCGCGGCGACGCGTGCGGCGTCGAAGCGGCCGGTAAAGGCGAACTGCGATATTACCATGAACAGCGCGGCGCCGAGCGCGACGAGAAAGTGCGTGCGCAGACCCGCCTCCTTGGCGCGGACTTCACGCTCAAAGCCGATGAGACCGCCCAGCAGCCCTGCGGCGAGTATGCGGAGTATGAGGTTCCATTCAATTGTCATGGCGCAAAGATAGTCATTTCTGAATTAAAAAAGTCCCGGCGTGATGCTGAGCCACTTGAGCACCGTCTGCCCGAACACGAGTATGAGCAGCCACGAGAAGGTCATCATCGTGATTCCGAACTTGAAGGCGTCGGTCTGGCTGTACATGTT
>JAEEGG010005821.1_pt1 | contig 29110 bp, 28 predicted proteins | sample 9134161 | NCBI WGS metagenome assembly JAEEGG01 (sample SAMN16246543, study PRJNA631951) | gut metagenome | biome: gut microbiome; feature: rumen; material: CR-attached | host: Bos | place: Iran: Karaj | collected 2018-10 | reverse complement strand
ATACGGAAGCATCTGAATTCCAGCTCCCAATATCTCTTCTAATAGGCAAAGGCGCAGAATTTGTGCCTATTACAACCCTCAATTTTTCGCCCAGAAGTGATGCCAACTCAGTCAACTGGGAAGAGCCCTTGATGTACTCGTATACCAATTTCTGCATCTCTACTTTGCTCATCTTCTGTAAAACCCATTTACCTGTTTGGGCATCCTGCTCACCCCAGAAAGCTGACTTTGTTGCTCCAAGGTTTGCTGCAGTGACATCAGATATCGTTGCACTGGACAGTGAGGGCAGCATATCCAGCTTCTCTTTGTCTGAAGCTGACATCAAGCCCTGCTGATTCTGGGTTACGACGGGAATAGCCGAAAGGATATTGAACGGCGTCGGGTTTGTCAGACCGCCGTTGTTAGTCCAGGAAAGGTTACCGTTTGCATCCACGCTGGGTGTGAAAGTGGCGCCCTTCAGATTGTGGAAAGCGAACGAGAAGATACGGTTGGCGTTGGTACCACCCGTGTTGATGGTGACGGAGGGTGTGCCCACACCATTATCAACTGAGGCTGTTGCCTCGCCGATTCCGGCATTCGCACCCTGTGCACCATTAAGAACGATCAGATCTGCCGTTGATCCGTCGGTAAAGGTGGCTCTCCAGATATTCTCACCCTCTGAAGTATTACTGCGCTGGACCTGCGACATCGATGCAATTCCACGACCATCAGCACCGCGTGGTATGGTGAAGTTGATCTGAAAGCACGGGTTTCCGTTGGCATCCGTTCCGTTGGGAGTTATTGACACAGCCGGGCTGGTTCCTGCAGCACCTGCCAGGACGGTACCGATAGAGAACTGGGGTGTCTTGCCGTCGAATCCCATAGCTCCCGAGAAATCACCAAGAAAATGCCATCGTTCGAAGTTCGGGTCATTTTCGGTATTCTCCCCCATATAGCTATACAGCTCTGAGTTGTGCGGATCGTTAACGTTTGACTTGATCAGCACAAAATCAAATTTCTCGAGAGGATCCTCACCTGAAGGTAGATTAGTAGGGTCGTATGCTTCCATCAGGGCGACAGAGGCGAACTCCTTGGCGATACGGAAACGCTCCAGCTTCTGCCAGAAATGGTTGGTCTTGACATACTGCTCCGTGGTCAGATCGTATTCGTATATGTAGCCATCAGCACCGAACTGCGCGGGATGGTTAGCCCGTGTCAACATTTGCTGATAGAGCGCCTGGAGGTTCGCCATCAGTTGCGTGTAGGCATTCTGACGTGCCGTCTCAGCACCCTCTCGATCAAGCTCGGCATCCTCTCGATCAAGCTCGGCGTTGGCTCGGAGGTTCTCTGCAGAGGTCCTGTTTCCCTCGTTTGTCTGCCTGGTCTGTTCGTTAGCCTGCCTGGCCTGTTCATTCGACTGTCGGGTACCCTCTGCAGTATTGCGTGCCGTCTCGCTGGCGCTTCTCGCAGACTCAGCAGTGGAGCGTGCAGTCTCTGCATCAGCTCGATCGCTCTCTGCCGAAGCCCTGGCTGATTCCGAAGCGTTCATGGTGCTGGTGAGCGACTGGAAAGCTGACTGGCAAGAGGCCAGGAACGTACTCCATAACTTACGCACGCCACCTTCTGACTCGGCTGTGGCACCGAAAAATGAATCCCATGCTGACTCTGCCAGCGATTTCCATGAATCGGCAGCACTCTTAAATGCATTCCATCGCTCCAGGATACCAGTACCTGCATCCGGATCGCTGTACCACGACTCAACTGTAGCACGGAAGGTGTTGAACCAGCCACTTCGGGCACTCTCCGCCTGCTGCCTGGCCGTCTCAGCATCAGCGCGACCGATCTCTGCCTGGGCTCGGAGGTTCTCTGCAGAAGCCCTTGCAGTCTCTGCAGCATCTCTTAGCTGTTCTGCTGCAGCTCTGGCTGTCTCAGCGTTCGCGCGTGCAGTCTCTGCAATCGCACGCAACTCCTCAGCATCGCAGATTACGGCGTTGGCATCCTCAATAGCCTGAAGCGCAGTATTAGCCCTGTTCACTGCCTGCTCAACGAGAGCCAGTGCCGAAGCCAGATAGCTTTCCGGACGCACGGCCTGAATCTGGTGTACACCCTCCCAGACATACTGCATCAGCACCGCCTGATGCTTCAGCGAGTCATAATCCACGAGGGGGATACTTGACGCCTCTTGCATCTTGGTGGCCAAACGATCCAATATCTCATCATAATGCTCATCAACGAGCCGGTTAAGCAATGTCTGTATAGAACTATCCATGATTCGAAAGTTTTTAGGGTGAACAGGGTTAATGAATGAAAAACTGATTACTCTTCAGTGGCGGGCTGGTCGCCTTCAGTGGGCTGGTTCTCGTCTCCTGCAGGTGCGTCGTCGCTCTCTGCCTCCAGCTGGTCGGCAAGGGCGAACTCAACGGTCTCCTTCAGCTTACCGAGCACATTGATAAGCGTTCTGCGCTTCATCTTGGTGATACCGTTCAGGTCGAGATAGACCTTGTCGCCTTCGTCACGCAATGCGAACTGCCCGATATCCTTACCAGTGCCATCCTTGATGCTGCTGCGCACATAAGCCGATCCGTCGGCCTTGATGTTGACGGTTGACTCCACACCGACACCCTGACCGCAATACTCAGCGGGGATGTCAAAACTCTGATTACCATTCGATCTTTTCATAACTTGAAATATTAAAGGGTTAATACTATTTGTCCTTACCTTCGAGCAGGTCAACGATCTGGCCATACACGCCAGCGCTCAGGGCGGGTGAGATGATCTTGCGGATCAGCACGATATCATCCGCCTCCAGCTCCGCCGCATCCGGATTGGCGATGATGCGCTGGCTGATCTTCCAGCAGCGGTACTTCTCGTCGGGTGTCAGTGGCACATTGCCACCGGAAACTTCGAACAATGCCTGGGCCACGACATCGCTGATCAGCACGTCGGCCTGTTTCTCGTTTTTAATTGTCTCGCCGTTGAAATAGGCGATTGCCTTTTTTAGATTCACATTCATTGTCGTATAGTGTTTAGATTGATAAATAATTCCAAAACCATATATTTTCGTACAGTACAAGCTCGACCCTGTCATAATTGTTCAGGTCCTGGCCTTCATCAGCCGACGAGATATAATGGTCGGTGTATATCTTATAGTTTGACAAGGGGCGGATATTCACCGTATGCCCTATTGTCTTGATGGTAATTATCTTGCCAGTCGGACAGTATGTAGGCAGAAAAATCGTTGTCGTGTAATTCGGGACGAGCGGCACGAGAACGAAGTCGTCGTCAGCGTTAAGATAAACTGTCGCGCCAGTGACAGCCCTGACACAGCGGCTGGCATACAGGGCACACCACTCGTCTTTGGAGTTGTTCCACCGCTCGATGCCGTCTTCAGTAATGCGCAGGCCGTTCTGGTACTGTCCGGCGATCCACAGGTTTCCGTTGGTATCAAGTCCCATCAGTTTGTCAGTGCCGGAATATACCTCCCACGCCTTGGTGAAGTTGAATTTGATCACGTCGGCCTGGATGTCGATAAACGACGTGTGCTCCTGGATATACAACGCCAGCTGGCTAGAGGTCTTCAGGGTACCGTCAGAGTTAAACTGCGCCACAATGTTGGTGATGCTGGATTTCGTCTGCGAGATAGCCGTAGCGTTGTTGTTGATTGCCGTATTGGCGTTGTCGATGCGAGTATTCAGGCTATCGACATAGCCCTGCACGGCAGCCGTTGTGGCCAGTGTCCCCACAGTCGTCTGCAGACCGTTCACGTCAAGGCGCAGTTGCGACAATCCCTTTACGCTTCCGTCATTCTCAAAGCTCGCTGCCCAGAGGTTGATGGTGCTTGAGGTCTGTGTAATCCACGTGGCGGTATTGTTCTTGAATGTCTCTAGGGTACCAAGGCGTCCTTCGATAGCCTCTTTAGCTCTGTCCGACGCAGCTTTATTATTCGTCACCTCTGTAGCGATGCGTTGCGCTTCTACACTCAGCTCCGCGTGCATAGTGCGTGTGGCGTATGTTGCCTCTGCTTCCACTCTCCAGAGCCTTGCAGTCTGGGTTACACGGGTGATATAGTCAACCCTGAGCGACTCCACGGGATCGTTGGTGAGGGCGACGAACCTGATCATGCACTGACCGGTATAGCTCACCACCATCTTGCCAGTGCCGGAGAAATCCCAGGGCGCCTGCTCTGTGTCCTGCGCCTGGATGGTCATCCATGCCCCCGTGTCGGTTATGTTGCGCTGCCAGCCCTCCGACAGTGCCCCCTGCCTCAAGAACTCCACCTTCAGGGTGCCCTCGCTGACGGGCAGGATCCTGATGCCCATATACAGGCGATCCTTCACGTCGTTCATCGCCGTACCCTCGGCTGAAGCCATCTCCTTGTGCGTGGTGTTTGCCTTCATGTCGGCAAAGTCCTGGGCCACGCCAGCCCCGTTAAGCTTCAGCACCGGCACACCGTCGAACTCCGAGAGTACGGCCTGCTGCCGGCTCCCTACTGAAAGCAGCTGTCCGTTCACCATCAGCGGTGCGCCAGCGGTGTTCAACAGCCCCACATGCCCCTGTGCGGCGATAGGCGAGCCGTCGGTGGTGCATGGCATCCAGTCCTCCAGCTCACGCACGAAGAAACCGTTACTTACGCGGTTGCTGTCCTCGTTGATATCGTAGGTGGTTTCCTTATAGACCGAGGTATGCCTGTTGCGGGTCGTGTTGATCTTTGCCGACAGGCTCTCGCCCGTCTGCGCGTTGCGGAACTCGCCAGTCGCATATATGTTGTTGGTGTATATGCCGAATCCCTTCAGCCAGCCGAAGTCGTCCGTGCGCACACCCTGTAGGTTGCCAAGGCGCGACTTGAGAGCCCGCTGCGGGTCGGTCTTCAAGCCGTACAAGATATCCATGTATGGAGCGTTGCTACCTACAGACATCATTGTCATGATACCCTTTCTATCCGGATCCCTATCATTATCCACACGCACGACAGTGTCTCCAGCCTTGATTGCTACTTCTGGCGTGAGACCTTCGATCTGTGAGGCGAAGTTCTCGAACGTGATCCAGTCCAATCTGTCCTCGCCGTCTGAGAGAGGGCCTATACCGACCTCTTTTATACGCATCTCGTAAGCCTTGGTGACGTAATAGTCGTTGGTTGTGTTCGGCTCCCCGTTGTACTGTTGCACTTCCACAAGATCACCCTCGCGGAAGGTGTTGTACAGCTTGCCGTTGCCTGTCTTTAAATAAATGATGCCAGTCTCTGTGTCGTAGTGGTCAACCTCCATCGATCCGGAGATATAGCGGTTGTCATTCTCACCTCTCAGCTGAGAGATGACCATTTCGTAAACGCGCAGGATGTTTCTGACATTGACGTTGTCTATCTCGAGAGTATATTTATACTCCACGACACCGGCACTGTTGATGTACTCGTTGCGTCTGATCGCCCAGCCAAGGCCGCCAAGGAAGGCACTTACAAACTCCGGACTGGAGAGGTTATGCGAGAATGTGGAATCGCCTTTGACGGCAAGGGCGGGAACTTCCCTGCCGTCCTGGTCCTCATGTCTGGTACCATCGCCGATGGTGGCGTTCACTCTCACCCACAGCTCTTCAAGTTCCGCTTTAGCCTCAGGCGTTATGATACCGCCACGAAGCCCAGCCGAGTAGGCACCGAACACCACGTCGTGAAGGGCTGTCAGACCTTGTCTGAAGGTGATGTGTCCGGCTGCCATGTCATCATGCAGGCGCGACAGGAAATGGCTCTCTCCAAAGAAATCAGCCAGGCGTAGGAGTTCATCTGACAGATACCCTGCCAATTCGGCCAGTGTGGTAGCCCCCCATTCCTCTGAGTAGGGGTTCTGTACCGGAAATAGAGCCCCTGCGCTTAGTAATGGTCTCTGGAACTCAACTAAGCGAGGGGCGATGGTAAAAGACGCGACGTCAGGGATGTCGATGTGCATCTCATGGAGCTGGGCATCTGTCCTGGGCAGGTTCAGATACGGCTTCGTGCTTGCATATTGATAGGTGAAGTTATACTCCGATGGAAGATCCCTGGCGGAATATTTTACGTCTGATTCCGTTACGATGATCTTCCTGACAACAGAATCGCAGATATATTTCCCTAGGCTGGGGAAGAAGTCGAGTAGCCATCGGCGCTCGTGCTTATCAAGCCAGCCCGTCGATTTCTTGTATTTCCGCTTTACGTCCACACGATATTCAGAGCTCTCGTCGTCGATGGTCGCCACATGGTGTTCGTGGCTGGCAGAGTTTTCAGAGTCGCCGTAAGCCCTGAAGGTGTCGATGCCGCCTAGTGAATTTTCAAACATGAACCACGTCTCTTCCTCTGATTTTGCATCAGAAGCATAGTAACGCTGGATATAAGTCAGCCGCACGCCGTTCATATTCTCCACCCATACGTCATGATAAGAGTGGAGAGAACCAACCATCCCAGATATCACCTGATAGCCCACAGGCACAGACCAGCAGGTTCCGGCAGAAATGGATTTCAGCTGCAGATTATGTGAGTTGCCGTTCGACATATAGGCGCGGCACATCATCCTGCAGGCTACTGGTGCGTAATAAGTCAGGAACTCGGGCATGTAATAAGTGACGGGCTTCACGGTTGGCTGCCAGGTCAGGAAATTCTGAGTCAGGAAGTTTTCCGCGCTGTCAGCTAACGCACTGACTCCTGCCCTCAAGACCACGAAGGCAATGCTTCTCTCTGCCAAACTGCTCGAAAGCCCGATGGTGAAACTGCGGGCGATACGTGTCTGCTGGTACGGACGTGTCGGATCTTCAGGGAATCCGAATGTCAGGTGAGCCTTGACGATATCTTCCAGATTAACTTCTATTTGTCCGTCGGCATTCGCCTTGTAGGTATGCGTCACGATTGGCGACGATGCCTCCGCGGCACCAAGCCACACCTGCATTGTCACCTCTTCGTCCACATCCTCCACCTGCAGCACGAGGTGCTTCAGGTTGCCAAGTAGACTAAGTTGGTCCGGTTGTCTGTTAATGATCATGCCTCTCTATTTTTTCAACAAAGGTAGCAATGGTGGGGATGTTGTCAAAGGACAGCTATTTCCTGACACACTCAAGCCATACAGTAATTCTGTATATCGACACACCAATAGCCTCAAAAAATCCACCGTCTCTGCTGGAGGTAGAACGCTCGCCCCATCTCTGTCCCACCCACTCAGGACCAGGCATTGGGGGGTATATCACCTTGAACGTGGCATCCTCTTCTTTCTCCGCAATTCCATGCGGATCAAAATCCACAGACATCTTGGCCACCCACTTGTAATCCGATGCCATGAAGGGCAGCATACCCGTGACGGTGGGAGCCGTATCGATATTTCCTTCCTCATCGTGGTATAGGCCGACTGTCAACAGTTCAGAGTCCAGCGGCTCATCCTTGCCTCCCAAGGTGAACTTCAGCTTATTTGGAAAGAACTCCACATTACGTATCGTCACTTTGCCGTAAGCCGGCAGGTTCTGCTTCTCCGACTGTGAGAGAAGCAGCTTCACCCTCATTTCCTGCAGGGAGTTTCTCAGCAACAGGTCGTAAGGGCGATAGAAACGCTCGAAGATGCCGCTTCCACCATTATACACCAGCGAGTAGTAGCAGAAAGTTGTAGTACTACGGTTCACCTGAACCTTTTCCACATTGTAGGTAGCGCCAAGGCGGATGGCACCAAAAGCCCAGGGAGTAATCGTGCCTGTTGCCCGTCCTTCAATGCTGACGCAGAACGCCAGCATCGGCATGGTCTTGGCGGCATCCTCCGTATCTTCCTCACCGTCGCTTTCAGCCAGCACCATTTTTGAGTTCACGCTACGGTAGTTCCCTACATAAAGGAACCTTCCGAGATCAATCGTCTTCTGAGAGTCATCAAAGTCATAGGTGAAGCTCAGCATCCTGAATTCAGGGATACACTCAGGAACCGTTATCTCCTTGGGCTCCAGATTGCCCTCTCCGGTGTCGTAGGGCTGCGATGCCTCGCCGATCTTCACGCCTACACGGTTCACGCCCGACCATCCGTCCTTGAAAAAGCAGCCTGTCACCTCGTCGAAGTAGGCTGTCGGCGAAGCCTTCGTCATTTCCTTGATATCGTCGTAGGTATTCTCCGCCTCGGCATCAAGTGTCTTGTCCGCCTTCAGCACGATACGGCTGTATTCTTTGGCGGCCTTATAACTGATCGTCGGCTCCTCAACCATCCTGTCTGTCAGGTCCGCCTCCGGAGCTGACTCAATGATATCCTTCAGGAATACCACGGAAACGGTGCGCTCAGCCTCGTTGACGGCAAACTCACAGCAGAACTTCTTTCTGATGAGTCCAAGCATGTCACCTACACTAACATCCGGTACCAGATCCTGAACACAGATTTTCTTGTTTACAATCGTGTCGATGACATTGTTTAGCAATACCATCTTTGAGAAGGGTGAGGTGCTCTTGAAGAAATTATCGGCCAGTGTATAGCCGAAGTGCGAGAATATCCTCTCAAGGACGTAGTTCGCACGGATGAACGGTGATATCCAGTAGCCGGGCTCCAGTGTGATGGACTTACCGTCAACGATCTCCGTGCAAACTACGTCGTTGTAGAATCGCGCTGTGGCCATGTCGGGATTCAGCATATATGTATCTTCGGTCAGGCGCACTTGGGTGCCGTAGGCATTCACGATTTTGTAGTTGAAGCCAGAGGTCTCTCCGGAGTCATCGGTCACCAGGATCGGGAAGATCGAGAACCGGTGGTCATCGTTAGAACGCAGATTGGCGCAGAAACTTATGGCCTCCCTGATAGTGCTGAAGGTGATGATGTCTTCTGGTTGGTCAAACACATCCTTCAGCTTGATGTTCTGAAGGCGGGAGTAGAACGATCCGTCGTTGATGTAGAACGAGGTTTGGATAGAACCTCTTCTGGTAGCCGACAAAACTGCCTGGCGGCACTGGGCATGGAACTCTCCATCCTGAATACTTACATCAGAGCTGATCATCTTCACCCTGCCTCCGAAGAGGTCGGGGAATCCCAGCAGCCGGCAGTTGCGCGGCGAGGCGGGGATATTCACCGGTACGGTCTGCTCTGCATAATCGTTGAAGAAGGGGTTGGTACGCTCCACTTCTATCTTGGTGTCGGGTAAGAGCTCATAAGCCTCCCGATGGTTGAGATTGGTGATCTTCATGACTTCTATCCTTTCTTTGCCAGGTTACGTGATCGGTTACGGATGTTCTGCTTGGCGTCGAACTCATCTAATCCGACATAGGCCGGCACGCCGTCGCGGTCAATGCGCTCCAGGATATCTGCCAGCCGCTTCAGGTGTGCCGTGTCAGCAGACTGTTGCGCCTGCGGCTGCATAGGCGACTGGCCGCTGATGGAACCGCCGTCTGCATAGCCCTGGGCCTGTTGCCTGCGCAGGTACTTATTGAAGTCGAAGGTGCGCAACTGTCCGGCTCGCTGCACACGGTCGAGTACGTTGATGAACGGTGCGATGGTAGGATTCTCCACGGCCTCATTCGAGGCTATCCACTCCTTGGGGCGAGGCCCTTCACCCACGATCACCGTCGGCTGGTTCACGTAGCCCCGTTTCTTCGGATCATACTTCGCATGGAACCGCTTGCCGTCCTGCTCGCGCTCCACGTCGAGCCATCCGCCCTCCTCGCGGCCAGTGGCCACACGAGCACCGCCGCTGCCTGAGGAACCTGCGCCGTTCAGGGTCATGCTCTTCACTTTCTGACGTTCAGCATTGGCAGCAGCCAATTGGGCGATACCTGTCACGGAAAGCAGTGCTGCAGCAATGGCTCCACCAATCGGTCCCAACTGGGCAAATGCCACCATGATCGACATCGCTGTATTGGCAATGATCTCTGAGGCCTTGATGGCAAATCGCACATCGGCGTATTTCTTCTCGATCTTCAGTTTCTCATTGGCTTTCTTGTTTTCCAAGGCCGTCGTATCCTTACCAGCCTTGCGGGCGGCATCGATCTCGGCATCATATTTGGCATCCACGTTAGCTATCTCAGCCTCCATCAGGGCATTGACGGCATCGGAGAACAGCTGGTGATAATAATCAAACGCCTCCTTCCAATGGTCCATCTTCAACTGCTTCAGGGCCTGCTGGTATTCATCTTCGTTTAGAAGCCCTTCCTCGTATTGCTGCTGCAGCTGCTCCTTCTGTTGCTCCCAAAGCTCCGCCTGCGACACTAAGCCGTACTGCTGTCGAATCTGGAACTTTTCCTGCTCCAGCCTCTCGGTATAGTCTTTCTCCAGCCTCTCCTTGGCCTGCTGATAAGCCAGGTCGATGCTGAGCAGTTCCTCGTTATGTTCCTGAGCGTACTGAAGAGAGGCCTTGTAATAGCCCTCAAGGGATTTCAGCTGCAGCTGGTGTTCGTACTCCATGCGCTCCACTCTGTTCATGCCGCCGTTCTCCAGCTGCTGCAGGTTATCCTGATATTTCTGATAGGCAACGGTACGGGCATTGTAACTGTCGTTCTCAGCCTTCAGGATGTTACGCTCCTGCTCGGTGATGGCAGCCTTACGAAGATCAGCGCTGTTGAACTCCATCTGCATGATCTTCTCCAGATAGGCTTTCTCCGTTGCTACCTGCTGATCTGTCTGTGCCACCTGCAGGTTGGCCATGATGGCGTCGAACTGCTCCTGCGATATCTGTTTGTCGGCAAGCTGTTTCTTGTAGATACGGACGCTTTCCTCGTAGAAATACTTCTGCTCATCGAGTTCCTTCTGCCGTGCCTGTTTCAGCGCCTTCATGCGCTCACGGTCCTCGGCTGCTGAAGTATCCTTGGTTTTTTTCGCCTTCTGGGGCTTATCCGACGATGGGGCAGGGGATTCGGGATCTGAATCAGGTAAAGGTACAGATGAACCACCGCTATCAAACGACGGGGCGGTGATATGGCCGTCTACAGCATCACGATAGCCCTGGATCAAGTGATGACCAAGTTCGAATCCTGAATCCTCAAAATTCTTCCATTGCCCCCTAATACCTTCCCACATGTTGGTGAATATCCCCGTGAATCCATTCTTGATCTTACTTAAACCTTCATCGATATTACCCGTAAAGATGGTGAACACACCATCGACCATCTTACCAAGGCTCATAATCTGCTTTCCAAAGGTTTTCATGGCCGTTGTCGTGAAACCGAACACGAATTTAATGGCAGTCCAGAGCACCTTGAAACTGGTAGTAAGCAGACTGATGCCGCTGCGTACGGTAATCGACGCATTATACAGATCCACGAACTTGGCGATGCCCTGCTTGAAGGCCTTCACGAGATAGGTGAAGAACCTGAGTGCCGCCACCTGGATCGTCTGCCACATGCTGTTTCCCTTCTCCGCCAACGGCAGCATCTCGTCGCCCAGTTCCTTCTGTGCGTTCTGCACTTCGGTGACGGCACGTTTCTCGCGCTCCGCGGCATCCTCGTAGTGTTCGCCCTGCGCTGCCAGCTGCTGCTCGATGATGCGGCCCACGGCTGTGGCCATGTCGCCGCCCTTGGCCATCTCCTCCTTGATCTGGGCTGCGGAGATACCAAGGTTGTCCAGGATCATCGGCGACTTGCGCCCTAGACCGGTAATGATTGATTCGGTCATATAATCCACCGACTGGCCAGTCTGTGATGCCTTCAGCTGGGCGAACTCCAGATACTTGCCCAGCTGATCGAGCGGCAGGCGGAAGTCCTTGGCCTTTACGGCTGCCTTCATCAGCTCCACGTCGTTCACGGTGCCATGCGTGGCTTCGCGCAGCTTGTCGAGGATGTCTGGGCGATTCAGGCGCTCAAAGGCATGAGTGATACCGTCGGCACTCTTGGCCATCTCGATGCCCTCGTTCACCATCTCCTTGGTCTTTGAAATGGCTGTGCCTGCCAGACCAACAACGATATCAAGTCCTTTTGATACGGCACCGATAATACCGGAGCCCATCAGAAATCCCATATTGGTCTTAGAAAGAAAGACCTCTTTCAGACTTGTGGCGCTGCTCCTCAGCTCTGCCATTCTGCCGGTGACCTCCTTCAGCTTGTTGGTATATTCCGCATAGGCCTCAGGCTCTAATTCCTTAGACGTACTGTCCAATTGCTTCTGAAGCAACTTGGCTTCGTTGCGAAGCTGCGACATCGTCATGGCATTCGTGCCTAGAGTCTTGGTGAGCGACAGGAGATTTGCATTTTCGTCAGCAATCGCTTGGGTGTTTTTGGTGATCTTTCTGGTCAGTTCCGCATACTCTTTCGACTCAGTAAGGTGTGCCGCTTTAAAGGCCGCCTGCTGCTCCAGGAGACTTTTACGCTCTTTCTGCAAATCTTTAAGACTCTTGTTGGTCTTATGAATCTCTTGTTGGATCTTGGAGGTGTCGGCTTCCACGATCATTTTTACGACATCCTCTGAAACTTTACCTTTTGCCATAAAAAAATACCTTTGCTTTTTCGGCAAAGGTACTTATTTATAATATACAGGCAAAGGACGCTCTATGCGTAGCTGCCGTCTTTCTTGTATATTCTGGAATAAAGACCGTTGAATATCTGGGCAGTGATGAGTTTGTAGAACGGGATTCCGAGGATAGGTGTCCATACCAAGCAGGAAAAGTAGTATGCCATCTTCAGGATCCATGAATCACTGCTGCTGATGTATCTTCGTCTCAGCAGGAATGCTATTATTATGGAAATCATGAATATCATACTCTTTCGATTTTAATTATTACTCCCTTTTTCTACTGCAAATATAAGCAATTTCCGCTTAAAATGCAAGGGGGAAATCCCTATTTTTCACGGAAGCCGCCAATATCCGAAGAAATAAGCCGATTCAAACCTGCTTATTTATCAATTGCCATGCGGAGGTAGCAAAAAGAATATCTAAATTGTCTCAATAGCATTTTGTATTCCCATCCTGATAATTAGTTGTACATCGTCATTTGCATTGACAATTTTGATGTTGGAGTAAAACACTTCAGGGTTTAGCTCTAGGTATAATTTCCCAAATATCTGTTTGGCACAGAATGTAGCCATGGTAACAATATCTTTAAAATCAATTGTTACGACTTCTGATTCTGGTTTCATCTGCTTGATGCTGTCATAAATCTGCTGGCCTGTCTCTTTGTCCCTTATGACAGGAGCGTATTGTGATAATGATATAGTACCCATAAATGTAATTATTTAAAATTGATTCTTATTGATCTGTCATAAACCATGCCAGGAATATCCTTCAGCGTATAAGGATGCGAGAGAGGGAGGTTTACATATACTATAGTTCCTTTCCAGAACGAACATTGTCCGGATGTGATTTTCCCGTGTTTATTGAAAAAATAAGCCCCTTCTGAGAATATGTAAAACAACCCATTTGTCAATGTTGCCAATTGGTTGACAATCCATAGTCCAAACCCCATATGATTAGAAGCTGCCTTTGACGTTACGCCTTTTTTTGTCGCTTTTTCAATGAGTTTCTCTTTCTTTCTTATATTCGGATACATATTTGTAAGCGAGGAAATTATGCCGACTCCAGTGTCTGCGCATGATATCTCAATTTTTCTTCTATTTCCAGATACCACCATTACCGATTGCGTATCCATTACAGCGTGTTCCTTGAAATTGAGTGAGATCTCTCCGATGACTGTCATTGCCATAGAGACAATCTTGGGATCGTTCTTGAAGAAGTTCTCGATTTTAGGAGTCATTCTGTCTTTTTCGCTAATATTACTATCTCTTGAAAGAACTATTGGCGCAAAGAAAAAACTATCGCCATTTTCCTGATAATCAAGTTTCCGATAATCGATGTCCTTGGAATTTATAAAAGCATTCAGCAGGTTTTGGAAACCTGATTCTCTCAATTTCTCTTTTACATAGGGATTCGTTATAAGATAAGGACTGAAGAAACAATCGTTCTTCGTCGTAAACTCGACATATTTATATATGAGAAGCTGGCCGAATATGTCTATCTCGTTAACCATATCCAAAGACAACTTAACATCAGGGATCCTATATCCCTTAATGTAGAAAATGTCTTCGGCCATTCTCAAAAACTGCAAAGCGCCGCTTACATTCAATTGCTTTGGAACACTATAGATTTTATTCACTTAAATATTCAATGAGTACGTCCTTCATCCTTTTCTCAGTTTGCAAATTGATATTTGCAGGCTTCCCGTATATCTCTTTCAAATAATCACTGTACCTAATGACTTCAGCGTATATCACTTTGGGAAGTATTAGCTGATTTGCATCTGCTGTTGAAACAATTTTGTTCACCTTTTGCAAGTCAACCTCCTCAGATCTAATTGAGATAATAACTTTGTATAATTCAGTCAGGATCTTTCTCTTCTCCTTTGCTTTGTCTTCGCGTTCACTGATCATGTAAGTTACATAGATGGCTATAATAGAGAGTATCACTGAATATACCCCGCCGATATAATCACCAAAGGTGCCCCAGTCTGTCGGATCTTTACTGAATCCATAGCTGTAGAATCTTATGATATAAGCAATGACAGGAATGATACAGGCAACAATAGCCAACAACAACAGCCATTTTCTTTTTATCCAGTTCTTGCAAAGATTTAAATCACATTTCATATCTTTTTTTTGCAAAAGTAGTCATTTTATCCTAAGTGCTACAATTACTTTGCATTAATTAAGAAAAAAAAGATATAGATTGCATATTTCACAATTTTCCAGTTCTTTCCATTTCTCCACGGACTGGAGAGTTTTACGGATTCAGGGCGTGCTCCAGCTGCTGTCGGATCTGCTGGCGCACCTCGTCGGTAAGTCCGAACTTCAGCTCCGGGAACACCTCCTTGTAGAGGATCGGCCACACAATCTTGTTGTAGAGCTTCTTCTTACCCTTGCGGCCACTCTTACGCCGGTACTGGATATCGAGGAACCGGAGGTGCAGCGGTATGAAGTAGTGAACAGAGTAGCTGCTGCTGGTGATCTGCTTCATCGGGGCAGGGTTGTCGGCAAAGCGGCGCAGCTGTCCTGAGTGCACCTGGAAGGCTCCCACCGCAGGGCGCCATGCCTCACGGAGTTTCTCGACGCCTTCCTTCATCGTCTCGTGTACGAACTTCTTCCTGATCAGTGAATCTGTTACCATGGTGCAAAGATATATATCCGGGATGAAAGGACAAAGGACGGCGCACTGTCACAGCGGGCCGTCCGTATTCCAGTCGCCTTACATATGTTATTCCCCATCGGCGGCGGCCCTGCCTATCTCTATCATGAGGGTACGCATCGTGCGCACGCAGTTCAACATACCGATGGTCTTCCTGTCATCCATAGAGTGGTCGAGGATGAAGTCGGTTACCTCATCGAGCTCCTCTACATGGATCTCGTTCACCTCCTGGTCCTGGAAGTTGGAAATCATAGTCTCCAGATCCTCATTCAATACAACCTTACTGTTATCCATAATCATTCTCCTATTTTAAATTTCCTTACTCTCAGAACCTCTATGGCGAGTCCTTTTATTACAGATCCAGCAGGGACAATACGAAGAAAACCTTTATCATCCTTCAGTGCGTACTTGACAGTCTTAGGGTATTTGCTGTTGAGTTCGTCAATCTTTTTTCTGAGTGTTTCCTTAATCTTAGAAAAATCCTTTTCGTCCTCAACAAACGTATGGTCCAGATTCAGATGAAGGAATTTCATGATCTCTTCTACTTTGCGCCCTTGGACAGAATATGCCCATGATTTACCAAATACGATCATAATCTATCCTCCTACTTTATGCTGCCCGTCTCCATAAATGGGGGGGGGAATTCCGTGTTCAGCTGAGAGCGCCAGCGGGTGACGAGGTCATTGTCCTCCTCCCAGATCTGGCGGCGTTCATCCTTATACATGTCCATGATCTCCTCCTTCTTCGCGTCGCGCTCGGCACGCAGCTCGTCGCGCTTGCGGCGGAACTCCTGCTCGTTGTCGCGCAACAGATCCTCATAGTGGATGTTCACCTGCTTGAGAGCCTCGCGCTCCTTCACCTTATTATTATGCATGCGCACGTCGTTGTCGCGGCGCTTCATCATATACTCTTCACGTGTCAATACTGTAGCCATACTGTCAACCTCCTATGATTGCCGATAAGAACATGAGACCGAAACCGAAGGCCACGCAGGCGACGGCCTGGGCGGCGAGCTTGAGAGAGGGGACTGCTGCCAGGGCTGTGCCTGCAGCGCGGCGGACGGCTGCGAGCACGCGGAGCTCGGCAGCATCAGTTGGAATGGACTTCACCTGAGAGGATCCTGCTACGGGCGTGGCAGCGGTGAGCGCCTGGCCGTCGAACGGAATCTCAAGTTGGATTGCCTGTTTCATCATAATCGTAACTTTTTTAATACTGTTAATAACTCTGTTGCGACAGGCCACGCCTTCGGGGAAAAAGGGAGGCGACTGTCAATCCCCTAATTTGGATTCCAGTGGTAGCCATCCTCGTCGGACGTGCTTCTGATAGGAAGATTGATCAGTCGCCTGACTCGATGTCGTTACTAACGGGCATTAAAAAAGCCCCAACGGTGATGTTCGGACGTTTGACTTCTGCCCGGCGAAGTGTGGCGTTAACCACTGAAATCCGGGTGCAAATATACGACGGTTTTTCTTAACAACAAAAAAAAAACGCTAAACAATGTTAAAACATAGATTTTCGTTTAAAAACACCAATTTTTTCATTTTGCATTACATTTTCTATTTATTTTTCCTTTCTGCGAGATATTTATTTATAAAAAAGGTCACCAAAACGTAAACTAAGACCCTAAATCTGAATATAAATAATGAAAACGAAAAAGAAGAAAGGAGGAGACTATGAAGAAGAAAGCACTCAAGACTGTTTACAGGATATTAGAGATAACACATCTTTTCATGACCGTGATGGAGTTGTTCCTGTAAACAAAAAGCGGTTCCGGCATCAGGTGTCGGAACCGCTTCTGTTCATTTCTTGGTATTCTTGGCCGGAGCAATGACCTCTTGTGGCTTTACTTCTTCGACGATCATGGAGTCCGAAGGTGCTGAAGGCACCGCCACCTGCTCTGACTTGTCCAGATTGTCTTTGTCGCTGTAAGTTACACTGATATTACCAAGAGAGAATTTTCCAACGACATTGGCAAACAGCCATATGATCACTGATAATGCTATGGCACCACCTATACTCTGAAGGCATCCGTTCAGAAACTTGACCCACCACGATTCTTTTTTAGGAAGATCTGGTGTAATGTTAGCGTCCATGTGCTGCGTAAGCCTGTTTGTAACCTCGTCGATCACCTGCCCCGACATGTCGTCGAATGATCCACCGATGAACTTCTGCAGAATAGTCTCAGCCATCCCCCGATAATGCTCAAGGCTTTTCTGGTTGTCACGGCCTGAAGCAAACTCCTGAACAATCTCTTCAGGAAGCACATCAACCTTCATGGACTCCTTCTGCTCTTTGATATACTGAACCTTCTCAGCCTTATACAACGAATAGGCGATATGTCCTACCATATCGCCTTCGTTTTTTACCAGCTTGCTGTATATACTGCAGTATTTCTTTGCCATATTTCTACTTTTTATTCTTAGGAAGCATGGAACCAACCACGCTCCGACGTGCCTGGCCGTAAATCTCATTCACCCTGTCGATAGACATCCTGTACGAGCGGGAACCAAGTAAATGGACAGGAACGACTATGTGGCCATCCCTGACGCTCTGCACGGCAATACGATTAATCTTCACGTTGCTAATCATCTGATTGTTAACGTGGGTAATTGTCTTTTTGTCAACTGTACACATTGATTGCGAATCTTGATGTTTGATAATGTTACCGGATGCAAAGATAGGGGTTTTTAGTCAAAAATACAAATTTTATAATATAAATTAATTATTTTGTTCCAAATAATAGATATTTGCTGTGTGATACATATTTTTTTGAGGGTGATTTCTGCCTATTTGCAGAAATGCCCCGACGCTGGTTCATGCGTCGGGGCGGTAGGTGCGCCGCAGCCCAACGGCGACTTTTGTTCAATCCGGTCACATAAGAGGCCGAGGCTTAATCGATGTTGTCAGCGGCGCGGCGGATGCGATCTGCAAGGTCGATCAGCGCGCCCTTCAGCTGATAGCGCTCCTCGACGGTGAAGTCGATGGGCTTCTTGTTACCGTCGATGCCGTTCAGCTTATGGTAGAGCCATGAGCCGGACTTGCCGAAATACTCCCTGGAGATATCGCCCCAGGATACGTGCATCAGGATGTCGGCCAGGCGGGCCTTCACCGTGTCTCTCTGTGTTTCTTTCAATGTCATTACTGCCATAGTCGTATTGTTTTTAAATTACCCCGCCGCCTTGCGAGTGGCGGGGTTTGTGATTCATTCCTCAAATGGTTCTTCGAGCAGGTCTTCAAGCATTCCCCTCAGTGCCCATCTTAACTTTGGTTCGCCTCTCGGGTAGCTTCGTTTGTAGTTCCTTACTGTCTCGATCAGATCGAACTCCGATTCCGTTAATTCTACGATTCTTTTCATTTCTCTTATGTTTTTAATTGAACACTGCAAAGGTAATACTTTTATTCGTATTATGCAAATTTTTTAGTATCTTTTTTCGTACTAACTGAAATATTTAACATTTCGGGCACGAAAAAAGGGGTACAGGGGTAAAGATAACAACATAATACGGAGTACATAATTTATAACGGCTTTATTACCAGTTGTTTAGCTTAGTTTATCTCAAGTGATAAAAGAAGATAATAAATCCCTGGCGCATCGTTGCGGCAGGGATTCTCATAGACTATTTACTAATAACTAAAACCTATAAGGGATTAACTTAAAAGAAACGTGAAGTCTGCAACTACTTTACTATAATCGTTTGGCTGTATCTGATCTTCGAATGGGGATTGAAGTTCACATGATGTACCCGATAGCCTTTAGTTCCCCAGCGAAACCAGAGGAACTTGTGCTTGGGTATGCGATCGATGTAGGTCTTCAGGGAGTCGCGTACGGAATAGGCCAGGGTGCTGTCGCTTGTGTTCCACAGGAAGTCCACCCATTGGTCGTGATAGGCTAACAGTGTATCGGACTCTGCAGAGATACTGTCTGCATGCTCTATGGAAGCACTGTCTGCAGCAGGCCTTACCGGCTCCAGTTTAACCTTACCGAGTGTCTCGCGAAGCATGGTGTTCTCTGCTTTGATCTGTGACACCTTCAGCTGCAGGTCCTTGATCAGTGCCTGGTCGGCCAGCTCTTTCTTGTAGTCGGTCTTATCCACCTCCAGTGCCTGCTTGGAGGCTGTTGGCAGACTGTCGCGTATGGTTCCGGTCTGCATCGGTATCCTGGCATGTGCCAGCTGTATCTGCAGATCACGTATCTGGGCGTTCAGGGCACTCTCTCTCTGATGTCCCACATAATAGACGGTGAGCCCTGTCAAAAGCAGGATCACTAATGCCGTCAGGATGTTGAGAACCTTTTTGTATGTCATGACCTATCCCTCCTTTCCTACAATTCCCCTGACCTGACGGATCAGTTTGGTGATGCTGTTGATATAGAACGGGTCGGTGGCGTACTTGCAGCCCGTACAGTCGACAAGCCTTCTGGCGAACTCCTCGGCATCGTGGCGGTATGGCCAAGCGTCGGCATAGCCGGGCTTCTGCAGTATGTAGGTATGGTCGGTCAGGCAGTCAGCCAGGCTGTCGTAGTCACGGAACAGGCGGTCCACCGTATAGTAGTATTTCTTCTTTGTCTTCGAGTAGGCAACTGCGATCACCTTCTCTGGGAGGGTGAACTTGCGGTCGGGCGTGTTGAAATACTCGTGTGTACGCACCAGAACGGTCGCACCGTCCCACGAACTACCCTTCGTCACACCGAAGAGGTTGTATTTGCCGATTTTCGACTTACCCCATCCGCTCTCGAGTATGGCTTGTGCCGCCACGAACTCAGGGGCGATATCTGTGCCCTTCTTTGCGGCCTCATAGACCTCGCGGGCAAATTTACACTGTGCTGCTGTTGCCATTTTCTTCTGGTTCTTGTTTCTTGATATATTCTCCTTTGTCGTTGAAATCCTTGAAGCGCTTGATGATCCCCTTGGGGATGATGGGATAGATGGCGTTGGCATTCTCCATGACGGATATACACTCGCGCACGATCATGTAGGTACAGAGATAGGTTCCCATCCATTGCGTGGTACCGATTATGTTACCTCCTACGGTGTAGTTCGTCAGCACGTTGGCTGTGATGAGCAGGAGCATATACACGAAGATCTTCTTGCAGAACTTGCTCCAGAAGTCCTCGCTGGAGGCATCCTTGTGAACCAGGTGCTTTACAATACCGAGCAGTGTATCGACGGTGACGGCCACGCCGATCCATTTGGCGAACTCCCAATCCTGGTAGAAGTATCGGCCTATATCAGCAATGATCGACAGCGGGAGTGCGAAGATCATCGACATGACGGGTAATCTCTTTATTTTCATACTGCAAATATATGTTATAGGAACTTCTTCAGAAAGGACCTCTTCAGGGTGTTGGTACCAAGGGTGTCGGCAGCGTCTGCAGAGATGATCAGCGTCCATCCCCAACTCTTCAGCTCGGAGGCCACGAAGGGCACGATCTGGGCGTCGGCCACAGGCATGCGTGAGAGCCAGGGCGTGTCACCCATGGTGGCATCGGCCAGTATGCGGGCATAGATGGTGTTCACCCAAGAGAGCGTCTTATCCTCAGCAATCATGCGCTCCACCATGTCGGCGCGGTCGCTGAGCTTCACGGCAACGGTGACGGCCAGCTGCTGCTGACACCTGACAGAACCTGGCGTGCGATCCTCCGAGAAGGTGAACTCGCCGTAGTCGGCGAAGAGCCACGAGCCGAAGATCTTCTCCACGCGGGTCTTCAGTTCATCAAAGTCCTGCCCATAGACGTAGTTGTCGATATCCGGAAGGATAGGATCGTCTTCCATCGCGTCGATGGCATTTGTCAGCTGCTGGTATTCAGAGTAGTCACTCTGGCCATTGGTGAACATGGCAGTCACGCCGCTCCGCTTGGGGAACTTGGCGAAGTATAGGAACAGTTCTCTTATCATACGATCTTCGTTATTATCTCTGGTGGTAGCCCTGTCTCGTTGGCGATCTTTGCCAGATCCATGCCGGTACCGTGCAGCTGGCGCACGCCGTCGATGGTTTTCTTGCGCAGTACCTTCAGGTAGGTCATCAGGTTCAGCTGCTCCACCTCGTTGGCATTGCCAAGGCCGTCGTTGCAGAGGTCGTAGAGTGCGTCGCTCATGTCGGTGGTGATATCCTTAGCCTTGCCCGGCTCGAACTTCGAGAGCAGGGAGAATTCTGTCTTCGTATATATAAAGGTGTTGATGGCCATGAAGTTCATGGCGATGGCCTTCAGCGTGTCTGCAGAGAGTGCCCTGAACATCACGGCATTCTTCTGTGCCCACTGGCTGTCGTAGGGAGCCGGATAGTAGAGGATGGCAGCCATCAGCGGCCAAGAGTCTGGCTTGTCGAGCAACTGGCGGGCCTCGATATACTGCAGGGCGGAGAGTGAGCAGCTGATCATACCGTCGCCCATGACGGCACGGTAGCCAGCGAAATGGATCTTGTAGTTCTTCCTGAGCCGGATGGACACCTTCGGTACCAGCTGGGCGAAATAGCACAGGTCGAGCTGGTATTTATACTCGAGATCCTTCAGGTGGGCGAGGGCGGGGATGTGCTGCAGGCGGTAGGGATCGGTGCGCTTGGCTAGGCGGTAGTCCTGGTTGCTCAGTTCCTGCAGGGCTGCATCGTCATCCGGATAGACGATCTTGAAGAGGAACGTCAGCTGCTCCGATATTGTGATCAGATTCTCGATGGTGTCCTCTCCCTTCATCTTGCGGACATCCCAACCCATGATATCGCAGAGCAGGCGGATACGGAGCTCTCCCACGGAGACATTGCCGGCCTCCATCTGCGCCACGTAGCCTGCCAGCTTCAGGAAGGCAGAAGGTTTCAATTTTTCCCAGCTGTTGGGAATCACTATCTCCTCGTTCTTGTACATCAGTCTGATATCCTCCATACTTCAGGGCATCATAATGATCTTGTCGTCTGGGCGGTTGTAGGCACTCATCGAGCTCATGTCGATGGTGGTACCACTCTCAAGCAGGGTGTCGATGTCGCTGATCAGCGCGTCGGCCTCGCCGTCGAGCATGTCGGCAAGCGATATCGCACGCTCGGCTTCATCCTTGCCGTTGCGGTTGGCGTGACTTTCGTCGAAGAGGTTGCGGATCGTAGGCGGGAACTCCAGGATGTCGAATCGGCGCAGGGCCTTGGCTACCGTCTTCTTCGCCAGAGCCAGATCAAGCATGCCGGTGAACTGATCTTTGTCGTCGAGCGTCTCGATACGGCTATAGTAGCTGCCGATGCGCCCGCTGACTACTTCCGCCTGCAGAGGCAGGGTGCGGAAGAAGAAGAGGTACGACAGGTCGATGGGGTAGATCGTATCGAACTGCTCAGCGGTGCGGATGTGACAGCCGGCAGCCATACGGTAGAAGCGCGACTCGCGGAACAGCTGGCCGATGTCGGGCGTTGTCCCATTATCCGCAGCTGCAACCTCTTCTGTCCCGGGCTCCGCAGGCGCGACTTCTGTCCCAGGCTCCGCAGATGCGACGTTTTCATCCGCAGGTGCGACTTCGTCAGCCTGGCGTGTCAGTTCCGAGAGCAGCGTGTCCATGGCACTGAAGTAGTTCTCCATCCACGAGCGTTTCATGCCCTCCACCTCGTACTTGTAGGTGTCGGTACCGGCCTTACGGTTGGTGTATGCGCTGAATACAGCGTTGTTGGCCATGATACGGTTGGCCAGTGCCATGCGCAGCGCATCCTTCATGGCGTCATCGCTACCGTCGGCAATAGCCGTCAGCACCGTGTCGGGAATGAGTGCCGTGAGCTGTTTCCAGCTGCTGGCGAAAGCGGCCTTCAGGTCGCCCAGGGCAATGTTGGTGTCGGTCACGGGTGCATACTGTGCAAGCCCTGACATGTTTTGGAAGATATCGGTGATCTGTTTCATGACTGCTGCTGGTTTAGACGGTCCTTGGGTGCTGTGTCCTCCTGACGCTGGGGCACCTCGCGGTAGAAACCGAAGCGGTAGCCATTGGCATAGAGGTCGGGGAAGTTCAGGCGCAGGGCCTGGTTGAGGGGTTCGGTGCAGATCTCATCCTCTGGCGTGAGGCTCATGATGTAGATCAGGTAGTTGTAGTAAGCGTCCGAGCCGGACTTGGATATCACTCCCTCCTTGTCGACCGCAGAGATGGCGGCATCCAGTCCGACGCTGGAGAGCAGTGCCTGCTCGGTACGCTTGTCGTATGTGATCAGCGCGTCGATATACTCCTTATACTTCATATCGACGCTCTCGAATTTCCACTGTTGTTCGTGGCCCTGTCCGTCCATGAACGAGATGCTGGAGTAAGCCTTGCCCTGGTTCGACTCTCCGGAGAGATATTCCGACACCTTGCGCAGTTCCTTGCGCAGATATTCTACAACCAGGCTTTCACGGTACTCGGTTCCGAGCTCCATGCCGTTATAGGTGATCAGTTCCATATCCTTCGACTGGCGACGCTTGTTTTCGTCACAGAGTTTCTGTATCTGTGAGCGTTTCGACTCCAGCCAGGCGTTAGGCACGATGATATGGATCTTTGCTGCCAGCGAGTTCTTCAGGAACGAGTTGATGTAGTGGGCGGTCTTGTTGGATCCCTGGATATAGGGGCGTGCGCCCTGATGGGTCTCGTTCACGCCGTAATATTCATCCACGCTCTTGTCACGGTGGTGCGAGATGGCGGCATACTGGATATTGGCGACTTCCTGGAAAGAGAACTTCGGGTAGACACGGTATCCGCTGCCTCCAAAGAACCAGCGCCCGTAGGCGATGAAGCGGAAGTCGGAGTAAGGGATGACCTCGGTGGCCACGTCCTTGCGCAGGGTGGCCAGTCGGCAATGTTTGTTCTCCAGTGCCTCCAGTCCGGCCAGGGGCAGTCCCATGCCGATACGCTTTCCCCTGGTGAAGCGCCACTTACAGAAGAAGTCACCGAAATAGTAGAAGTTCTTGATGTTCTGACGGCAGAACTCATCGACGGGCTGCAGCCCGTTCTGCTCCCATGACTCCAGCCACTGCTGCACCTCTGGTACCACCATAAACTGGCGGCGCAGTTTATTGTCCTCTATCGAGGTGGTGTAGAGCATAGGGCCATGACCATAGAGCATCTTAATCTGCTTTCCGTACAGACGTGGTAGCAGACGGTTCTCCTTGATCTCCTTCGTGATCTCATCGATGAGCATGTCGTTAAAGCCTCGCATCAACACCTGGTACCCGCCGATGCTGAGCCACTGGTGCTCGTGGCGTATGCCTGCCATCGTGGAAGGCAGCATGAGCGACGGTCCCTCGAACAGTTGCGTATTGGTACCCAGCTGAAACGATATCACGTTACCGTCGTGGATGTAGTTGCCTACATTTCCATGGATTTCAATCTGATCGTTCATTTCCTAACCAGTTTATCTTATGAAGTTTGTATCCGTCCTGTGAGAAGGCCATGAACCGGATGAGCACGCGATAGCACATCTTCGGATCACCGTTCTCATCGAGGAAGAGAAACAGGTTGTCCGGGGCTATGTCGTATTTCTCGTTGGGCCACTGGGTGCGCCACTTGCAGTGCTCCTTCACGGTAAGCTCGGTACCTGCCTTGTCGCGCTTGCGGCTGTAGGGGTAGAACATCACGGTGAAGTCACCATCTGGCAGCTTCGACAGTTCGCGTGCCCACTGAAGGGCATGCATGCCGTCCATCTCGATGCCTTGTTCCTGATCCTTCATGCCGCAAAAATATATAAATAAGGTGAACGGGCAAAAGACACGACATGACCTGTCATATTTCCCGACACAGAGGGCATTGCACGTCAAACGAAAATCTCAGCGGGTCGTGGCCTCTTCTCCCGTTTGCACATATTACTTTTATGCTTTTCAAAACGTAAACACTTGATAACCAGGTGAAAGCATTTTTATATCTTGTCAAAATGGGCGATTATTATAGTTTCCTGAGAACTTTTTGAGCCAAATATGATAAAAAAACGGCATAATTTTATCACGTTTGGTGCAGCGTGTAAAGGTTTTGCCGTTTTTTGACCACGTTTCAGGCAGTAAGGTTGTCGGGCAAGTCGGTGGGGAAAATGCTTAATTCTTTCTTACAAACGTCACCATACAGGCCATACAGCAGATAGATGAAGGCTGATGGCAGCTGCGTGGTGAGTCCGGCCTGGTGCTTTAGGCTCTCCTTCTTCTCGGAAGACTTGTCGAGCTCTATTTTGCCATCAACACTCTTTAGGGGCGATATCAGGATGGCAGAACAGAGGTTCGGGCACTCGTTCTCGTCGATGCGTATGATGGGGAGTGAGGGATATTGCTCCTGGAACAGCATCAGCAGCAGTTTGTATTGCTGCCAGTGGTAGATGGTCTCCTGGCCCTCGTTGTAGAGTATCACCTGGAATCCAGCCTGCTCGAGCAGTTCCTTCATCAGCCGTGAGTCGGTGGTGATGCGCTGACTCTCCTCGCGGGTCTTGTTACCCGCACGGTCGGGGTAGAGGTGTATCACCTTGTTCTCCGCATCAGCACCGAAGAACTGCTGTACCTGGGAGGCAAGATCCTGTTGGGGTACGGGTTCATACGACGTAAATTCCTTGATCACGTCGAGCCGGCGACCATAGTCTTTCTTCTGTGCGAACACCAGGCTGGAGAATGCGCCGGGGTCATAGCCTACGTACAACTCGTCCTGAGGGGCGTAGTGACTCAGGAAGCGGGCGGTAAGGATGAAGCGGTCACGGAGCGACAGGCGCAGGATGGCGTCGTACTTGTAGGAATCGCTGAACTGATGGTGATGGCGGTCGTAGGCCGCGAAGAATTTGTTGGTCACCTCCTTGTGGCGGATGGCGCAGATGGAGGTCAGGAACTCGTCGATATCGAGTGTATCGAGCTGTGTCTTGAAGAACTTGGCACCCAGCACGTCGAGGTTCGAGAACGAGGAAGCCCTCGCATAGAAGATGGCACCGCGCCGCATGTCGGCCAGGCGGGGTCTCCAGATATCGATGATATGGTTCAGGCGCTGCTGCTCCAGACGGATACGCTCCATCAGCACAGGGTCGCGACTGTCGCGCAACTGGCGGTTCAGATCGAACAGTCGCAGCTGCTGGCGGTTGATGTGCAGGCTTACGGTGACGATCTCCGAGATCAGCTGCTGATCCACCTTCTTCTCGTACTGCTCAAACCAGTCATCCTCACCCAGATCGACGCGGGCGGTATCCGACACGCCCGTGATGCCCGCATAGTATGGTGACCGCCTGATCTCGGCACTGCCGCCGCGCAGAGACGGAAAGAGTCTGGAGCGCAGCTTATCACCGCTGTTGTGCTTCATCTCCTCGATGAAGGCATGCACGGCATTACGTCCGGCCACCGACTCGGGCTGGTCGCTGGATACCAGCTGGATGTGTGCGCCGTTACGGAACACGATGGAATGCTTGGGGTAGGTGATGGGATAGCGCGGCATGCGGAAGTGCGACGGCAGCCGTGTCTCGCCCACCACGTAGTCCTGACCGTACTCCAGTAGCGGACGCTCACGTCCGCCCACACTAACCAGGCGCGAGAACGAGGCCTGTATGTTCGGCCACACATTGGTCATCAGCGCCACATAGGTCTTATGGACCAGGAACATCAGTTCGCCCGGCATGGAATCGACCACGCGGATGATACGGGGTGTGGTGATACCCTCAGTCTTACCCGTGGCACGTCCCAGTTCTGCGATCAGGATGTTGGGGTCTATTACGTTGCAGAGCATCTGCACATGGTTCAGGTACAGGCGCTCGGCTTCGTCGTGGTTGATCGGTTGCTCAGTCATCGGCCATCTCCTCCATCATTTCCGCCTCGTTGATGCGGGCCTCGGTCAGCAGTCGCTTTTTCTCGCTCACCTCGATGGGCAGCGACTTGATGACGGTGTAGGCACCCTCGCGGTCCTTACGGGCAATCATCTTCAGGTCCTGGTTCTCGTAGCCCAGCAGTTCGGGTGTCACCTCAGAGCCGTAGAGGATGGTGATGCCCAGCGTGCGGTCGCTGTCGGCAGCCTCGATGGCACGCCGACGGCATTCAAGGGCATGTTCGGTGGCCTTCACCTGACTCTTGATGTCGCCCTTCAGGGCAGCGAACTTGGCAATCTTCTCAAACTGGTCGGCATACACGTTCTCCCACACCTTCAGCGGTACGTTCATATCCACATGGAAGAAATTCAACGCCTCGTAGATACGGGCCTTGCATGTGGTGACAGGAATCTTCACTTTCTGCTCGGCGGCAATGCGCTTCTGCAGGGCGAGGGCGCAGCGGTTAAGACTCCGCTCAGTTTCGAAGGCTTCGACCGCCCACTGCAGCTGGCGGATGAACAGCTGCAGCTCCATTGGGATGGTGTCACTCTGGCCCGTGGCCAGAAACGAGGCCAGCAGGTCAGGGTGAAGTTCTGATATCTGGGTGATGCGACTCTCCTTCATACGCCGAACAGTTCCTTGCGGAGCCTGACGGCCTTGGCCTCGGTGCCGAGATCCACCAGGAGCTTCACGCTCTCGGTGTCGCCTTTCTTGGCCTGCTCAAGCAGTTTGTCCACCACCTCATGGGCGGCTATCTCGCCGTCCACCTCGCGGGCAAGGCCCTCCAGATACTCCTCGTCTTGATTACTCATGCCACAAAAATATATAAATAAGGTGAACGGGCAAAAGACGGGCACGAAAAAGCCCGGAACCTGTAAGAGATTCCGGGCTGGGGATTGTTATTCATCGTCGATGGGACTGTCGTCTCCAGTATCGAAAGGGATAATACCACTACCGCCACTGTTACCACCAGTGGGGTCAGGACTGTCGGGCTGACCTGCAGCACGCTTGGCTGTCTGTACCCGCTCGCGCCACTCACGGTTGAGCAGTACGGTACCGTACTTGGTGAGTTCGGCCTTGGTGAACTCGCCTGTGGCCTGGGCACAGAGGCGCAGTGCACGGATGTTGTCGTTCTCGCCACCCATCGAGAGGCTCACGTCGGCGAGGGTTGGCCAGCCACCTTTGTTCTCGATGTGGGTGGAGAAGATGGCGAGGCCGTCGATCTTCACGGGCTGGCCGCCGAGGTTGAGTTCGCGGATGCACTTCACCATGTCGCGCAGGATGCCGATGATGGTGCCCTCGCTGAACGGTGTGTTGTGGTTTGCCATATGGTTGGCAAGTCCCACAAGATTGATGGGTGTCTCGTTGTCGGCATAGGCATAGAACTTGCCGTAGCCCTTGGAACCGGTGATGTTGTTCTTGCTCAGATAAACTTTTACTGACATAACAAATAGGGATTAAGTTAAACATAAGCTTTGTGGATGATCCACGCTGCAAAGGTAAGGGGTTTCTCCTGACCAATGCCGCTTTTTTACGGTTACGCCCTGTTATTGACGGGATGAATCCTTTATTATCCCGTACTTTATTGTTATCTTTGCAGCGTGAAAAACGAGTTCAGGATACGACAGTACGGACGCACAGAACTGGCCATGCTCTACTCGCCTGACATAGCGCCTGAGAGTGCGTGGAAGAAACTGAGGAAGTGGATCGATCATTTTCCCGGTCTCAGGAAAATGCTGTCTGAACTCGGTTATACGGGCCAGGAGCGCAACTTCACACCGGCGCAGGTGGCAGCCATCATCGAGGCCATCGGTGAGCCATAAGGGAAAAGTGGCACTTATCCGGCAACAAGTATAAGGTGTTGCGTGATAAGTGCCACTTATTATCTGTCGTTCTTTATTTGTTCGAGCACCATCCTGAAGAGGCGCTCCTTTTCCTGATGGCGGGCAAGGCTTTCGCGGTCATTTGCACGCTTATCCTTTCGATCCTTGCGCTTCAGGTAGCTCTGGTACCGACGGATATTGTCGAGCACGAGCTTATGCTGGTGCAGGAACTCAGCCGGATCACGATGGAAGAGACCGAGCAGTTTCGAGAACTCAGACCGGCTGGAGAGCAGTGGATGATCATTGCGGAACTTGCCTGTGTCATTGAAAGAACGCAGCTCGTCGAACGCCTGGAGGTTCCTGATGCGGAGCTCGGCCAGTTCCTTGACTGCCGCCTCTGTCGGTTCCTTATCCAGCTGCTCGTCGAGCTGCGTCATACGCCGCCATGTATTGATGCGGTCGTTGTAGAGGATGGTCGCCGTCTGAACGTCGGGATCCGAC
>JAEEGG010005816.1_pt1 | contig 29116 bp, 20 predicted proteins | sample 9134161 | NCBI WGS metagenome assembly JAEEGG01 (sample SAMN16246543, study PRJNA631951) | gut metagenome | biome: gut microbiome; feature: rumen; material: CR-attached | host: Bos | place: Iran: Karaj | collected 2018-10 | reverse complement strand
ACAAAGCATCACGGCTACAGGCGTCAGTGTGGCAATCAACGAGAAATACACAGGACTGGTATAATCGAGTGCCCAGGCCGTGAGCGTCTGGGAGATGACAAACCCCAGCAATCCACCTGCGAGGATGGTGATCAGATCGCGACGCTCCACGTGTTCCTTCGGCATAAAGGCCGCAATGAGCCAGAATACCAAACAAGCACCGAGACTACGAGTAGCCATATAACCCATAGGCGTCACCCAGGAGTCAAGCAACAGTTTGGTCACAGGGACTCCGAGTCCGAAGATTGTGTTCGCAAGGAAGATAGCGCTATGCGCCTGAATTTTCTTATTCATTTGAAGTTTTAAAGTTTATGATTATTATTACCTTTTTATCATTTCCAGCCTTTGGCGGAGACTCATCTTGGCATACTTGCGCCACTCCTGAGCCCCACCCTCACATCGGGCGAGATAGTCAGCGTCGTTCATATGTTTATACGCCTCCATCTCGAAAGGATTCAGGAGATAGGCCGCGTGCTTCAACTGCCGACGCACGGAGAAACCTACACAAAGCGTCTTCAACCAATACCATAAATATAATAGGTAGAAGCAGAACCAGGAATCATGACAAGCCTGTGCCTGCCGCAGATGAATCATCTCGTGGTTCTTCATGGCCGCACCTTGTTTCGTGTTGAAACGGTCTGCCTCCTGTTGTGACGGCGTGAGGATCGTACCGAAGAATGTCAGCCCTTCATATCCATTCCGCAGCCAAAACGTATTGACTATGGCAGGCATGTCGACAATCCGGCTGGGTCGCACAGACCGCCACATGATAGGCACTATCTGGAACATCATCAGCATTATGGCTGCAAAGGTACGAATAAGCGGGAGAAATACCAAATTAATTTGAGTTTTTCGCTAAATCGATAGGTTGATTCACTTTTTTTCGTTACCTTTGCACAAAAATAGCAGACTATGGACGAGAAAGAAAGAATCATACAACTGCGGCAGGAATTGCACGAGCATAACTACAAATACTATGTGCTGAACCAGCCGACCATCGGCGACCAGGAGTTCGACTTCATGATGCACGAGTTGCAGGACTTGGAGGCGAAGCACCCTGAGATGGCCGATCCGAATTCCCCCACCCAGCGCGTAGGTAGCGATTTGAAAGAGGAATTCCGGCAGGTAGAGCACAAGTACCCCATGCTCTCGCTGGCAAACACCTACAACGAACAGGATGTCAGCGACTGGTACGAGAGTGTGAAGAAGGGCTTGGCTGGTGAGGATTTCGAGGTTTGCTGTGAGATGAAATACGACGGACTGTCGATTTCGCTGACTTATGTCGATGGTCGTCTGATACAGGCTGTAACTCGTGGTGATGGTGTTCGTGGTGATGATGTAACAGCCAACGTAAAGACCATCCGATCGATACCTTTGGTGCTCACACCACCAGCAACTGATGATCTCTTTGCTGCACCCTCGTATCCCCGTGAATTCGAGATCCGCGGTGAGATCTTGATGCCTTGGACCGTGTTTGAGCGACTGAACAAGGAGCGCGAAGAAGTAGAAGAACCATTGTTTGCCAACCCAAGAAATGCGGCCAGTGGTACGCTGAAAAGTCAGAAGTCAAGTTTGGTGGCAAGCCGTCAGCTGGATGCCTACCTCTATTATCTACTGGGTGAGGAACTGCCAGCCGAAGGCCACTATGAGAACTTAGAGGTGGCTCGTTCCTGGGGCTTCAAGATCAGCGAGGGCATGAAGAAAGTGAAGACACTTGAAGAGATCTACGATTTCATCAACTATTGGGACCAGGCACGTAAAAGTCTTCCTGTAGCCACAGACGGTATTGTATTGAAAGTAAACTCATTACGACAGCAGCGCTCACTCGGATTTACAGCAAAAAGTCCTCGTTGGGCCATTGCCTATAAGTTTAAGGCAGAGCGTGTCTGTACCCGTCTGAATGAAGTGACTTATCAGGTGGGGCGCACTGGTGCCGTTACCCCTGTGGCAAACATGGATCCTGTGCAGTTGGCAGGTACTACCGTGAAGCGTGCCACGCTGAACAACGAAGACTTTATCAAGAGCTTTGACCTGCACATCGGCGACTATGTCTATGTGGAAAAAGGTGGAGAGATCATCCCGAAGATCGTGAGTGTGGATATCGACCAGCGTCCTATTATCGCTCAGCCTGTGCAGTTCATCAAGCGCTGTCCGGAGTGTGGTACGCCTTTGGTAAGATATGAAGGTGAAGCAGCTTGGTATTGCCCTAACGACACGGGATGTCCGCCACAGATTAAAGGCAGAATCGAACATTTCATCGCCCGCAAGGCCATGAACATCGATTCGCTGGGTCCCGAAACCATCGATGACTATTACCGTCAGGGACTCATCAAAAACGTGGCAGACCTGTATAAGATAGAGGTACAGCAAATCAATGGTGATGGTTCACGAACCAAGTCTGCACAACGTATCGTGAATGGCATCCAGGCATCGACGCAAGTGCCTTTTGAACGCGTGGTCTTTGCCCTCGGTATTCGTTTTGTAGGCGAAACATCAGCTAAGTTGCTGGCCCGTCACTTTAAGAACATCGACGCCCTGATGGCTGCAGGTCTTGAGGAGTTGCAGGAGATAGAGGGTATCGGCGAGGTGATGGCCAAGAGTATCATCACCTACTTCCACGATGAGAAGAACCTTGAGATCATAGAACGGTTGCGCAGCTATGGACTACAAATGAAACTGTCTGAAGAACAAACGGCAGCGACATCGGATATTCTCGCCGGACAGTCTGTGGTCATCAGCGGTGTCTTCACTCATCACAGCCGCGATGAATACAAGACAATCATCGAACAAAACGGCGGCAAGAACGTTGGAAGCATCAGCAGCAAGACATCATTTATACTGGCTGGCGAGAATATGGGCCCTTCGAAACTTCAAAAGGCTGAAAAGCTGGGGATTAAGATTATGAGCGAGGACGAGTTCTTGGAACTGTTGAACACGAACCAATAAACATTATTCGTCCCAATAACTGATGGTTCGGCGTTGCTCTACGGTCTGGATAGTTGTGCGCTGTCCCTTCTCCCAATAAGTGAGCTGCATTTTGTTCACCGTCCAATTGTCATTGTCATCGCGCTCCTGGAGGTCATTCTTCATGCTGATGGAGACGATACATTCATTATCCTTCGTAAACGCCTTCATGCTCTGCTGGATAATCTCGTAGCTGGTGTTATAGCGGTATTCATTGATAGAACGAAGACCTGATGTGGCGTTAACAAGGGTGCGTTTTACCAAACAACCGTCTGAATCATATTCGTAGGTTAACTTACTCTTGCCCCCAGACTTCTCCAACATAGCGGCACGGATCAGATAACCACGGGAATCATATTCACGGTCAACCAATTCATCGTTAGCCAGACGACCTGTTTCATCGAAGTGTTCAATATCATTTTCTATCACAGGATTCTCGGTAATCACTTCCTGCACGAGGCCTTTCAGTCCCATGTTCGCCGCATCTTTATAATATGGTGCTGTGTTCAGGTAGTAATAGCGGATAGCATGACGCCCCATCTCATCTAATCCCGTCGACTGTCGAATGTATCCGTAGGCATTGAGTTTATAGAGTGAGCCGTCACCCTTGGCGCTGAACGTCCCCCACTCGCGCTGCAATCTGCCTATCAGGTACTTCTGGTTGCGGTCATAGAGATCACGGGTACGATATGGACCACAAGTCACCACTGCGTCGGAGAGCAGTTTGGTTTTCTCGTTGACGGTGACCATCATCGTCGACTTGATGCCATAGAAGTCACCTTCGAAGTAATACGTGTCTGGTTCGGGCTCTTCCGGATGCACTTGTTTGAGACCTGCACTATCCAAGGCAGGAATAAACACCGAGTCTGGACCTTCCAAAGGAACGCCCATGATGGAAATACACTTAGCATCGGCAAGCGTCTGAGACCAGACACCTACAGTAGCAAGAATAGCGAGTCCGAATAACAATAATTTCTTCATTTGCGTGCAAAGTTAGTGCAAATAATTGACATTACGAAATATTTAGTACTATTTTAATAATGTAAAACTCCTGAAAGCTTGTTTCTTTTAGTGTTTTTTTGTAACTTTGCACCCTGAAATTCATTCAATAGAAGAATAACAAATGATAAAGACCACCATTAAATTGGCTGCCGACACTCACGTCGGATATGTCAGAAACAATAATGAAGACAGTTTCATTCTATGCAGCGATCTTGATGCTTCAGACTGGCATGCTGAGAAAACTTCATTAGAGGTTTGCCCTGGTGAAGGAGGTACGCTTGCTGTAGTAGCAGACGGCATGGGAGGCATGATGGCAGGAGAAGTGGCATCAGCTATCGTCGTAGAAACTATTCAGGACCAATTCACTTTAGAACGTATTAAGACAGCCATAAACAGTGACAATCAGATACTTCAATTTATCGAAGAGGCTGTCATGAAAGCCAACGACAATATTATAGCGCATGGCGACAGTCACCCTGAGACCATGGGTATGGGCACCACGCTTGTAATGGCTTGGATCATCAACAGCAAAGCATATATCTGCTGGTGTGGTGACAGTCGTTGTTACGTTTATAATGAACATCGCGGTCTCATTCAACTCACTCATGACCATTCTTATGTTCAGGAACTTGTTGACAAAGGGCAACTGAGTCAGGAGGAAATGCTTTCTCATCCCTATGCGAATATCATTACCCATTGCCTCGGTGATGTCGGTAATGCCGCTGAGTCAGATTGTCATGTTTATAATATGAATGACGGCGACATCATCCTACTTTGTAGTGACGGACTGACCACGATGTGTCGTGATCAGGAAATCGAAACGATATTGAAGGCTCATGGACATCAACCAGAGGCTTGCTGCGATCGTTTGATTTCATCGGCATTGGAAGCTGGTGGAAACGACAATGTTACTGTTGCCGTCTTGGATTATAATATGCAACAAGGATGATGAAGAAAGGACTGGTACTGGAAGGTGGAGCTATGCGCGGCTTATTCACTTGCGGCATCATCGATGTGATGATGGAGGCAGGGATAGAGCCTGACGGACTAATCGGCGTATCTGCTGGTGCAGCCTTTGGGTGCAACTATAAGTCCAGACAACCTGGTCGTGCCTTAAGATATAATAAAAGGTTCGCACGCGATAAACGCTATTGCAGTTGGCAGTCGTGGTTGAAAACGGGCAATCTTTACAATGCGGAATTCGGCTATCACATCATACCAGCCCAATATGATTTCTTCGACGAAGAGGCATATAATTCGAACCCGATGGCATTTTATGCCGTCTGCACCGATGTGGAGACAGGCAAACCGGTCTATAAGAAACTGGATCAGGCGACTCCCCTCACCTACGACTGGATCCGAGCCTCGGCTTCGATGCCGTTAGTCTCAAAGGTGGTGGAGTTGGAAGGATATAAAGTACTCGACGGAGGTGTGGCAGATTCAATCCCCCTCGCCTACTTTGAAAGTATCGGTTACGAGCGTAACGTGGTCATCCTCACACAACCAGAGGGTTATATTAAGGAGCACAACCCCCTGATGCCCTTGATGCGCATTGCCCTCAGAAAGTATCCCCACATGATTGAGGCAATGGACAAGCGGCATATCATGTACAACCAACAGCTGGAATATGTCCGACAAGCAGAACAAGAAGGTCGCTGTTTGGTCATAAGGCCTGACGAGAAGCTTCATATCGGTCGTATTTCACACAATCCGGAAGAGATGCAGCAAGTATATGACATTGGTCGTGATACAGGCCTCAGATATTTAGAAAGATTAAAGGAGTTCTACAAATGAGAATAGACATCATCACCGTATTGCCCGAGATGCTCGAGGGCTTTGTCCATGAGTCCATCCTGGCACGAGCCGAGAAGAAAGGTCTGGCGGAGATTCGCCTGCACAACCTGCGTGACTATACCCTCGACAAGTGGCGTCGTGTCGACGATTACCCCTATGGTGGTTCTGCCGGCATGGTCATGCAATGCGAACCCATCGACCGTTGTATCTCTGCCCTGAAAGCCGAGCGCGACTACGACGAGGTTATCTTCACTTCGCCAGATGGTGAGCGCTTCGACCAGCATATCGCCAACGAACTCTCATTGAAAGGCAATCTGATTATTCTCGCAGGCCACTACAAAGGCATCGATCAGCGCATCCGCGACCATCTCATCACTCGTGAGATCTCCATCGGCGATTTCGTTCTCACTGGCGGCGAGCTGGTGGCTGCCATGATTGCCGATGCCGTCGTCCGCGTTGTCCCTGGTGTTATCGGCGATGAACAGAGTGCCCTCTCCGACTGTTTCCAGGACGACATCCTCGCTGCCCCTATCTACACCCGACCTGCCGACTATAAAGGCTGGAAGGTGCCCGATATCCTTCTCAGCGGCAACGAAGCCAAGATTCGTGAATGGGAACTCGATCAGGCTATGGAGCGCACCCGCCGCCTCCGTCCGGACTTGCTGAAGGTTTAGATAGACTAAAGTCGGACTTTAGATAGACTAAACTCCGACTTTACTGCCTCTAAACTCCAAGTAACGTTTTTAGGGCGTGTTTGGCTTGTTTTTGAGGGGATGACAATTACACGAAATTATTTTACTTCACCACAATCTTGATACCATTTTGAATATAGATGCCCTTGGTACTTGGTTTTGTTACTCTGCGGCCCTGAAGGTCGTAAAGAGCTGCATTTGAGGACTTTTCGATCGTTGCGGGCGAATGGATGGCAGTAGAAGTTCCCCAACCTGCAGAGCGGTCTTCAAGGGTGATGATGCGATCGTCAGACATACACTTCGTCCATTCCTCCTTGCTGGTCTTGTCGACAAACTTCCCGTTCCAAGTCTGATACCAAGGCATCCACCACGACCAGACGGCATCTTCTTCGAACTCTTTATCGATATCAGGGATTGGTCCATTTTCTGAAAGTGCGATGAGCTTTTTGCCAGCAGAGAGCGTCTTCAGTTTGTCGAAGGCAGCATAGTTGCTGCCGTAGTCAAAGGGATCGTTGTAAATATCGATTGAAATAACATCGTAATATGATTCACCAGGATTCCAATCTGCATCGTCAGCATTGCAGGGATTCCACACCCAGATGACATTGTGCACACCCTTCACGTTGACCATCTCGTCGAAAATGAGTTGATAGAGTTTGACGCACGACTCAGCACCGCTGGCTCCCCACCAGAACCAAGCGCCGCTTGCCTCGTGGAGCGGACGGAAGATACAAGCGATGCCAGCAGACTGCATGTCCAGGAAGTAGTCGGCTACCGTATCGATGTCCTTAATGATGTTAGCATAGAGTTCCGAAGAGGTATTCCAACTGCCATCGGCATTCATGGCGTCGGTGATTCTTGTGGTGCAAGCATCCTTACCGTCAATCTTGCAATAGAACTCGCCAGACTTGCGGCTAGGGTCGCGCCAATGCCAGGTGAAGGCGGGCAGACCGCCACGATTGAAGAGGTCTTTAGCCAATTGGATAGAGCGGTTGGTGTAGTCCTTGAACCAAGAATCGTTCTCGCTGCTGCCTGTGGCATTCATAAAGTCGAAGCCTACGAGAGCGGGATATTTGCCAGAAGCTTCGTAGACGGCCTTCACATCGGCATGCTGGGTGACGTCACCATTGGCGGTCTCCATGTCACCAGTCATAATACCTGAGATGGTCTTCTTGCCGAAATTGTCGTATAGGAAAGTGTAGACTTCCTTGGTACAGTCTGCAGCCTTCGCATCGACAGGCGTCTGGGCGATGTCGAACTGTACAGCGCTACTACTGCCACTCACGATACGGATATAGTCGATGAGATACCAAGTCCAACTGGGCGTGATTTCAATTGTATTATTCCCTTCGTTCATGATGAAGGCCCCTATTTCAGCTTCACCGACACCTGCTACTGGAGTCTGGAAAGTGCTTGACGAGCCATTAACGGAAATGTTAACAGTCTTATCACCCCATTGTCCGTCGTAGCCGACATAAACGGTCTGTTTGCCAGCTTCGCTCGCGTTATAAGTGAAAGTAATCTTGGCATTATTCTCCTTCATGGCCAATGCCTTACCTCCAGAATAGATGTCGTTTTCAACAACTTCACATTTTTCCGAGACAGCATCTTCTGCCTCCAGCTTTGTGCCTTCCTGTGCATTGGATGTGGTCCATCCACAGGCCAGCATGGAAATCATAAATAATACTTTTTTCATGTTTGATAGTAGTTTTGAGAATTGTTTTACCGATGCAAAGATATGAAAAAATTATCGAACTAACAAATAAAGATTCAGGAAATAACTGGCATTTCAATAATAATACCTAACTTTGCAAAGAAAGTATCAAAAAAGGCATCCCGCAAAGGATGCCTTCTATATTATTTTGCAAAGCGCTCTGCCTGTTGGCGGATAAGCTCTGCGTCGTTAAAGTAATCGATACGCATGGCCTTGCGAACCTCGTCCATCGTCTGGGCTCCGACCTCGCGCGCCTGCGCAGTACCTTTCTTTAATATATTATAGATCTCAGGGATATCCTTCTCTAACTCTGCACGACGCTGGCGCATGGGCTCAAGGAACTGGTTGAGCACTTGATTAAGGAACTTCTTGCACTTCATGTCACCCAGTCCGCCACGACGGTAGTGATCCTTCAGTTCGTCAAGATTCTGATATTCGGGCCAGAAGTTGGCGAAGTCGGCATCGGTCGAGAAGGCATCGAGATAGGTAAACACAGCGTTGCCCTCCACATGGCCTGGGTCGTTAAGATTGATATGCTCAGGGTCGGTATACATCGAGCGCACTTTCTGCCAAACTTCATCAGCCGAGTCGGAGAGGTAGATACAGTTGCCAAGCGATTTGGACATCTTCTCCTTGCCGTCGGTGCCAGGCAGACGACGAGCAGTCACATTCTCGGGCAACATGATATTGGGTTCGACGAGCACTTCCGCATAGATCTGATTGAAACGGCGCACAAGCTCACGGGTAACCTCAAGCATTGGCTCCTGGTCTTCTCCGGCAGGAACGGTTGTAGCCTTGAACAGCGTGATGTCGGCCGCTTGAGAAACAGGATAACAGAAGAAACCGAGGGGGATACTCTCACCCTCAAAACCGCGCATCTTCACTTCGGTCTTCACCGTCGGGTTGCGCTGTACACGACTGACGGAGACGAGGTTCATCAGGTAGGTTGTCAGTTCGGCCAACTCGGGGATCTGACTTTGGATAAAGAGCACACACTTCTCGGGGTCAAGACCTGCAGCCAGATAATCGAGAGCTACCTCGATGATGTTCTGACGAATCTTCTCGGGGTTGTCTGCATTGTCAGTCAAGGCCTGAACATCGGCCATGAATACAAACATTCGGTCGTAGTCGCCAGCATTCTGAAGTTGTACACGACGGCGAAGTGAGCCAACGTAGTGTCCTAAGTGGAGTTTACCGGTGGGACGGTCACCGGTCAGTATTACTTTTCCCATTGTATTATTCTTTGTTTTCAAATTTGGCTGCAAAGTTACTATTTATTTTTCAGACAGAAGAATATAGAACGCTTTTTTCTGCCTCTCTGCATAAATAATGCAAAAAAATGTCATGAACGTCATGCTTTATAATAAATTATGTGTACCTTTGCAGTCTGAATGACTAACAATTAGACTATATGTTCAGTAAAGAGACCTATATCCGACGCCGGGCCGAGCTCAAGAAGCTCGTAGGCGATGGCGTCATCATCCTGTTCGGCAACAACGAGGCTCCAGCCAACTATCCGGCCAACGCTTATGCGCCGATGCGACAGGACTCATCGTTCCTGTATTATTTCGGCCAGCACCGCGATGGTCTGGTCGGCGTGATTGACATTGATAACGACGAGGAGTGGCTCTTCGGCGACGACATCGACGTGGAAGACATCGTGTGGATGGGATTCACACCGACGGTCAACGATCTGGCTGCTGAGGTTGGTGTCAGCCATACCGCTCCGATGGCGAAGCTCAGTTCACTTCTCCACGCTCCTCGAAAAGTCCACTTCCTGCCACCATATCGCTTCGACACGAAGATTCAGATTATGGACCTGCTGGGCATTCATCCGTCAAAACAGAAGGAGAGTGCGTCACTGCCTCTGATACAGGCAGTTGTAAAGATGCGTTCAACTAAAGAATCACAGGAAATTGAAGCAATCGAACGAGCCTGCGATGTGGGTTATGTCATGCACACAACGGCACAGAGGCTTATCAAACCTGGCGTGACGGAACGGTTCATTGCAGGTCAGGTAGACGGCATCGCCCGAAGTTTGGCTCAAGGTAATAGTTTCGCCACCATCTTCTCACAGCACGGTGAGATTATGCACGGAGCACCCTCTGACGCTCCTTTAGAGGAAGGACGGTTGGTTATCTGCGACGCAGGATGTGAGTTGGACGATTACTGCTCAGACCACACGAGAACGATGCCTGTCAATGGTCAGTTTACCCAGCGTCAACTGGAGATTTACTCCATCGTAGAGGAGTGTCATGACTATGTGCTTCAGGTGGCCAAACCTGGAGTAAAATATATGGACGTGCACTTTGCGGTTTGTCGCAGGATGACAGAACGGTTGAAGGAACTCGGACTGATGAAGGGCGATGTGGACGAGGCCGTCGCTGCCGGTGCCCATGCGATGTTCCTGCCTCACGGACTGGGTCACATGATGGGTATGGACGTGCACGATATGGAAGGCCTTGGACAGATCTATGTAGGTTTCGACGAAGAGACAAGACCAAACCTCGAGCAGTTCGGCACCAACTGTCTGCGTATGGGCCGTCGACTGCAGGAGGACTTTGTGGTGACCGACGAACCGGGTATCTATTTCATTCCCGCCCTTATCGACGACTGGAAGGCCAAAGGCCATTGTGGTGAGTATCTGAATTTCGATATGCTCGAAACATACAAGGACTTCGGCGGCATCCGCATCGAGGACGATATCCTGATCACAAAGGACGGTTGCCGATTCCTCGGACAGAAGCGAATACCTTATAAGCATTAAGATTTTAACATTAAACATAATAGATTTATGAAAAAGATTCTGACTCTCGCATTGATGGCAATGATTGCCCTCAGTGTATCGGCTGCCAAGAAGAAAGAAGCAGCCAAAGACGCTAACAAACCCGTCTTTACGATTATCAAAGAGAACCCCATCACCAGCATCAAAGACCAGAACCGAAGCGGTACCTGTTGGGACTACTCTACTCTGTCGTTCTTCGAGGCCGAGATCCTGAAGGCCACAGGCAAGAAGTACACCCTCTGCGAGGCCTTCGTGGCCAACAAAACCTATATGGAACGCGCCATCCAGGTGGTACGTTATCACGGTGACTGTCAGTTCGCACAGGGCGGCTCTGCCGAGGACGTGCTCTCGACGTTGAAGAACCACGGTATCTGTCCGTTGGAAGCAATGCCCTTCCCGGGCTCGCTCTATGGTGACTCGCTGAACAACTTCAACGAGTTCTTCTCGCTGCTGGAGCCCTACGTAGACGCCATTGCCAAGAACAAGGCCAAGAAAATCTCTAATCAATGGAAGGTCGGACTGCAGGGCATCCTGGACGCATACCTCGGCAAGTGCCCCGAAAAGTTCACCTTCGAGGGTAAGGAATACACACCGAAGACATTCGTGAAGAGCCTCGGCATCAACCTCGACGACTATGTGAGCATTACCAGTTACACCCACCATCCGTTCTACACGGCCTTCCCTGTGGAAGTGCAGGACAATTGGCGTTTCCCGCTGAGTTACAACGTGCCGATGGACGAGATGATGCAGATCATCGACAACGCCATCAACAACGGCTATACTGTTGCCTGGGGCGGTGACGTCTCGGAGGAAGGCTTCACCCGTCAGGGACTGGCCTACGCCATCGATGCCAAGCAGGCTCAGAGTCTCGCAGGAAGCGACATGGCCCGCTGGCTGAAGCTGACAGCCGACAAGAAGCGTAACATCATCGACTCATTAGGTTGCACGGTTCCCGAGATTATTCCAACCCAGCAAATGCGTCAGGAGCGTTTCGACAACTGGGAGCTGACCGACGACCACGGTATGCATATCTTCGGTGTGGCAAAAGATCAGAACGGTAAGGAATACTATATGGTTCAGAACTCTTGGGGTGAGAGCGGCGAATACAAAGGAATCTGGTACATGACCAAGACTTTTATCGCTGCCAACACGATGGACTTCCTCATCAATAAGAACGCCATCCCCGCAGAAATCCGAAAGAAACTCGGGCTCTAAGAAACAGCCTTCATTTGTTAAAAAGGGCATAATCTGTTAAATTTTGCGCAGATTATGCCTTTATTTCATTTTTTATGCTTACCTTTGGGCGCTAAATTGCCGTAATAGGCTCTTGCCGAGCCTGGCACGACGGTTTGCCCACCGAAGCGAAAGAATAAAAAAAAAATATATTAAATGCATTTCAAATGGAATTACGAACCACTTACATCAGAACAACAGACGGCGGCTAAAGAGCTGGGAGAGAAGATCGGCATGAGTCCGATCATCGCAGACTTGCTCATTCAGCGAGGCATCAAGACGGAGAGCGCGGCAAAGCGATTCTTCCGTCCGATGTTAAACGAGCTGATAGACCCGTTCCTGATGAACGACATGGACGTGGCTGTAGACAGATTGAATGACGCCATGGGGCGCAAAGAGCGTATCATGGTCTATGGCGACTACGATGTCGATGGATGTACAGCGGTAGCTTTGGTGTTTAAGTTTCTGCAACAGTTCTATTCCAATATTGAATACTATATCCCAGACCGCTATGAGGAGGGTTACGGTGTCAGTATTAAGGCGTTGGATTATGCGGCAGAAAAAGGTGTAAAACTCATTATTATTCTCGATTGCGGAATCAAAGCCATCGATGAGATTGCCTATGCTAAACGGCTGGGCATTGACTTCATCATCTGCGACCATCACGTGCCGGATGATGATTTGCCTGAAGCGGTAGCAATCCTCAATCCGAAACGCGAAGACTCAACCTATCCCTTCAAGCATCTCTGCGGTTGCGGTGTAGGATTCAAGTTCATGCAGGCCTTCGCCAAGAATAACGGTATCCCCTTCTCAAGACTTATTCCCCTACTCGATTTTTGTGCTGTAAGTATCGCTGCCGATATTGTTCCCATCATGGGTGAGAACCGTATCCTTGCCTATCACGGACTAAAGCAGCTGAACACAACGCCATCGGTGGGATTGAAGGCCATCATGGATATTTGCGGATTGACAGGACGTGAGATTACCATGAACGATATCGTCTTTAAAATCGGACCGCGTATCAATGCCTCCGGGCGTATGCAGAATGGTACCGAGGCGGTAGACCTTCTTGTGGAACGTGACTTTGCAAAGGCTCTTTCGGAAGCTCATCTTATCAATGAATACAACGAACAGCGTAAAGATGTGGATAAGCAGATGACCGAAGAGGCCAACCAGATTGTGGAGAAGTTGGTGCACCAGGATCATCCTTCGAGCATCGTACTCTACGACGAGAATTGGAAGAAGGGCGTCATCGGCATAGTAGCCTCGCGCCTGACGGAGTTCTACTATCGGCCAACGGTGGTGCTGACGAAGTTCAACGGCATAGCTACCGGTTCAGCCCGTAGTGTAGCCGGCTACGACATCTATGATGCCATTAAGAACTGCCGCGATCTGCTGGAGAACTTCGGTGGTCATACCTATGCCGTCGGTCTGTCGCTGAAGATAGAGAACATCCCAGAGTTCCGTCGCCGCTTCCAAAAGTATGTCGACGAGCATATTCTGCCTGAGCAGACAGAAGCCACCCTCGACATTGATGCCGTGATCGACTTCAAGGATGTCAACAAGAAACTGCATAACGACCTGAAGAAACTGGCTCCCCATGGACCTGACAATCCCAAGCCTATCTTCTGCACTCGGAATGTCTATGACTACGGCACTTCAAAGGTCGTGGGTCGTCAGCAGGAACATATCAAACTGGAACTCGTCGACTCAAAATCGAGTAACGTGCTCAACGGCATCGCCTTCGGACAAAGTGAGTCAGCAAAGTTCATCAAGTCTAAGCGCTCGTTTGATATAGTCTATACCATTGAGGATAATATCTATAAGCGCAGCGAGGTGCAATTGCAAATTGAGGACATCAAGCCGTCTGAGGATTGATAATTGAAGATTGAGAATTGAAGATTGAAGATTATCGGCTGATTTTAAGACAATACTGGGGCTATGATGATTTCAGAGGCATTCAGCGTGATATTATCGAGTCGATAGGTGCAGGTCATGACACTTTGGGCCTGATGCCAACGGGTGGTGGTAAGAGTATCACTTTTCAGGTACCGGCATTAGCACAGAAGGGCGTCTGCATTGTTATCACACCCCTGATAGCCTTGATGAAAGACCAGGTGGACAACTTACTCCGCCGAGGCATCAAGGCGGCAGCCATCTATTCCGGTCTGACACACGAAGAAATCATCATCACCCTCGAGAACTGCATCTTTGGTGATGTCAAACTGCTCTATGTATCCCCCGAGCGTCTGGCTTCCGAACTCTTCCAAACGAAATTACGCCACATGCATGTCAGCTTCATCACCGTCGATGAAGCCCACTGCATCTCACAATGGGGTTACGACTTCCGGCCTTCATATCTGGAGATAGCGAATATACGTAAGCTTTTACCTAGTGTTCCCATCTTGGCTCTGACTGCCACAGCAACTCCTCAAGTGGTAGAGGATATTCAGGCTAAACTTTCCGGAGATGTCAGACCTTCCGAAGATTCCGGATTTTCCGTCTTCAAGATGAGCTTCGAGCGTAAGAACCTCGTCTACGTTGTGAGGCAAGCCAACGATAAGCGCGAACAGCTTATCCATATCCTCAACAGTATGGCTGGCACCGCCATCGTCTATGCCCGCAGTCGCCAACGAACAAAGGAATTTGCCGATCTGCTTATGAAGGCAGGCATCTCTGCCACATTCTATCATGCCGGCCTTGACAGCAGCGTGAAGGATGAACGGCAACAGGCTTGGCAAGAGGGAAAGGTACGGGTGATGGTGGCCACCAATGCCTTTGGTATGGGCATCGATAAGCCAGATGTCAGGCTTGTGATACACATCGACTGCCCAGACAGTATCGAAGCCTATTTTCAGGAGGCAGGTCGTGCTGGACGCGATGGTCAACGGTCGTATGCCGTATTGCTCTATAACAGCAGTGATAAGCGAAAACTTGAGAAGCGTGTGGCAGACACCTTCCCTGAGAAAGACTATATCCGACAGGTTTACGAACATCTGGCTTTCTTTTATCAGATAGGCGTCGGCTCAGGTTATAACCACACTTTTGAGTTTAATATCGATAAGTTCTGTCACGCTTTCCACCACTTCCCCATCCAGGTGGATTCCGCTTTGAAGATCCTCAGCCGTGCTGGATATATTGAATATACGGAGGAGCAGGATAATCAGGCACGACTGATGTTTACCGTCTCTCGAGGAGAACTCTATAAGTTGGAGAACAACTCACCCAACGAAGAGAAGGTCATCACTTCGCTATTGCGCAATTATGGCGGTCTCTTTACAGACTACCACTACGTCGACGAAGGCTTCATTGCCAGTCAGACCGCGCTGCAACCACAACAGTTGTACCAAACGCTCATTGGTCTCAGTCAGCGGCATATCCTTCATTTCATTCCTCAGAAGAAGACACCCTATATCCGATACACCCAGCGACGTGAAGACAAGGAGTTCCTGCAGTTTCCGCCAGCTGTGTATGAAGAGCGTCTGACACAGTTCCGCCAGCGTATTGCCGCCGTCATACAATATGCCACCGATGACCATATCTGCCGTAGTAAACAACTGCTGCAGTATTTCGGAGAGACCGACAGTCACGATTGTGGTCTATGTGATGTCTGTCTGAGTCATCGGAAGGATGGACTTGTTTCTGAACCTCGCCTGAACACAGCGATGGAGCAGATCCTCCAGATGCTCAGTGACAGGAAGCCCCACCCCATTACAGACTTACGCGACATCCAGTTGCCTACCGATGAACTGGATGCCGCGCTATCTTATCTTCTTCAAGAGGAATATATCCTTCAGCAGGACGGCCTACTCTCTCTAAATTCTTAAATCTAAATTTTCAAAACTCCAACTTCAGCTGCCTGTCGTCTTCGTTATCATATTCATGACAGTAGCTGCTGCCATCAAAGCAATGGGTGCAAAGCTTACACTTCGGCATGCCGATAGCATCCACGAGGTCTTCCAAACGAGCAAACTTCAACGTCGTCAGTCCTAAGCGATTGGCAATCTCTGCCACCATACGCTTATACTCGGGAGAATCGGTCTGGGCATATTTTTCGAGGTTCTTCTTATCATCACCCTCAAAGTCCTTGATGATACGACGAGTGATCAGTTCCATATCACTCTTCGAAGAGGTGAAGCCGATATACGGACAACCATACACTAGCGGCGGACAAGAGATACGGCAATGAACCTCCTTGGCGCCATACTCGAAGAACGTCTTGACATTATCTTTCAACTGTGTGCCGCGGACAATAGAGTCATCGCAGAACACCACACGCTGATCCTTCAACAGTGAGGGATTCGGAATGAGTTTCATCTTTGCCACCAAAGCACGACGTTCCTGATTACCAGGTGTGAATGAACGAGGCCATGTTGGTGTGTATTTCAACACGCTTCTCTTATACGGCACACCTTTACCCTCGGCGTAACCCAAAGCCATTCCGACACCAGAGTCAGGCACGCCACAGACGCTGTCGACCTCGGTATCATCCAACTCACCCATCTTCTTACCGTTAGCTTCGCGCACAGCTTCTACGTTGATGCCGTTATAGTCTGAGGCAGGGAAGCCATAATAGACCCATAGGAACGAGCAGATCTGTTCACGCTTGAAGGGACCTTGAAGTACCTCCATCGAGTCGGCTGTCAAAAGCACAATCTCACCTGGACCAAGGTCTCTCACACGGTGATAGTCGAGATTCGGGAAACTTGTCGTCTCACTCGACACAGCATAAGCCCCTTCTTTCTGGCCAACCACAATAGGCGTACGGCCCAAGAAGTCACGGGCGGCAATGATGCCTTTTTCTGTAAGGATGAGCATCGAACAAGAGCCCTCTATCTTCTCGTATACCAGATTGATGCCTTCCACAAAAGTACGACCCATATTGATGAGCAACGCCACAAGTTCCGTCTGGTTGATGGTGTTGGCAGAATACTCGCTAAAATGCATCCTACGATCCAGCAATTCCTTCGCCACCTCTTCCAGGTTATTGATCTTCGCAACCGTCACCACCGCATAGCGACCTAAGTGAGAGTTCACAAGGATAGGCTGCGGATCGGTATCACTAATAACGCCGATACCTTGATTGCCAGAGAATGAGTCGAGTTCATCTTCAAACTTCGAACGGAAATAGTCACGCTCCAAATTATGGATCTTACGGCTGAAACCTTTTTCCTGGTCATAGGTTACCAGTCCAGCACGACGCGTTCCAAGGTGAGAGTTATAGTCGGTGCCGTAGAACAAATCGTTGACACAACACTTTTTAGATATGGTTCCAAAGAATCCTCCCATGTTATCCCTTATATCTTTTTACTTTTTTACCTTTTGACCTTTATACGAAATAGTACAGGAACGAAGCGATACCCTCTAAAGCAGGCTTGCGCTGTCCATCTATCTCTATCTTGAAATCAATCTCAACCTTACAAATGCCGCGCAGGTTCTGGATGTTATGCAGCTTCGTGGTCATTCTCACACGAGACCCCGTCACCACTGGCTGGCCGAAACGCATCTTGTCCATACCATAATTCACGAGCATCTTGATGTTATTGACTTCAATAATCTGAGCCCAGAGATACGGAAGAACAGAAAGTGTCAGATAGCCGTGGGCAATGGTGCTGTGATACTGACTTTCCTGCTTGGCTCTCTCCACGTCGACATGAATCCACTGATGGTCCAGCGTGGCATCGGCAAAGAGGTTGATACGGTCTTGGTCAATCTGCAGCCAGTCGGAGACACCGAGTTCTTGTCCCAGATGAGCTGCGAATTCATCGTACGAATTAATTACTAACTTTCCCATATTGTGTTTAAAATGAATTGCGGAGGTACGCTACGCACCCCCGCAATCTCTGTTATCTTATACGTCTTGGTTCTCCGGACGAAGCTTGCGCACGGTCTCGCCAGCGCGCCACATCTCCTGATTGCGCATGGCCTCCAGCTCCTTCTCCAGACCCGCACGGTAGTCGGGCTTCGAGTTGGCATCGATGGTGATCTGAGCCTCGTTACCCGTCTGCACCGAGTAGTAGAGCCACTCCATCACGGGCTTGATGGCATCGTGGAAACGGGGAGCCCAATCCAAGGCACCACGCTGAGCGGTAGTCGAACAGTTGGCATACATCCAGTCCATACCCTTAGCGCCGAAGAGCGGGCCAAGGCTCTGTGTCAGCTCCTCAACAGTCTCATTGAAGGCCTCCGAGGGAGAGTGTCCATGCTCGCGGAGCACTTCATACTGTGCCAGCAGCAGACCCTGGATGGCACCCATCAGAGAGCCACGCTCACCTGTCAGGTCAGAGGTTGCCTCGCGCTGGAAGGTGGTCTCGAACATATAACCGGCACCAATACCGATACCGAAAGCGAGTGTCTTCTCCTTTGCCTTACCTGTTGCGTCCTGATAAACGGCGTAAGAGCAGTTCAGACCACGACCCTCGCAGAACATGGTGCGAAGGCTGGTACCAGAACCCTTAGGAGCCACCATGATCACATCGACATCCTTCGGGGGGATGACGCCTGTGCGGTCACTCCAGTTGATAGCGAAGCCGTGAGAGTAGTAAAGTGTCTTACCCGGCTTCAGATATTGTTTGATGGTGGGCCACTGCTGAATCTGACCAGCATCACTCAGAAGCATGCAGAGGATCGTACCCTTCTCGGCTGCCTCCTCGATAGAGAACAACGTCTCACCAGGTACCCATCCATCGGCAACAGCCTTGTCGAAGGTCTTGCCTTGACGCTGACCGACAATCACATTGAAACCATTATCGCGCAGGTTGCAAGCCTGACCAGGTCCCTGAACGCCATAACCAATCACAGCGATCGTCTCGTTCTTCAATACTTCACGTGCTTTCTCCAAAGAGAACTCTTTGCTGGTGACTACTGTTTCCATCACGCCACCGAAATTCATTTCTGCCATAATAGCTTTTGTTTTTTAAATGTTATACATATCCCTTGTGTACTATGCCAGTCCTTCCCGAGAACCGTCGTCTTGTCAGTCCACTCTGGGCTTGCACGAAGCCCCGACGAGGGGTTAACTTTAGAAATCGGTTGCAAAATTAATCAAATTCAGCCAATATTCAAAATAAAACACCAATATTTTTGCTAAAATGCATCGGAGTTAACAAATAAATGCGTAACTTTGCAACGAAATCGTTAAAATCTAACTTATAAAAACTATTCGGATATGAAAAGAAAGACAATTCTGACAGTCTTGGCTATGCTGGCACTTTGTGTCTCGGCCCAACAAAAGTACCCTTGGCAGAATCCACAACTGCCAACGGCAGAGCGTGTGGAAAACCTCATCAGTATGCTGACTCCTGAAGAGAAGGTGGGTCTGATGATGAACAAGTCGATATCTATCGACCGTCTGGGCATTCCTTCCTACAATTGGTGGAGTGAGGCTTGTCATGGTGTGCGCCAAGGAGGCTACACCGTCTTCCCACAGCCCATCGGTATGGCCGCTGCCTTCAGCGAGAAGTTGGTTTATGACGTGTTCTCTGCTGTGAGCGACGAGGCCCGAGCTAACTGGAACCGCACTGACCACAACGATGCCAAATTGTTCAACGTGCCCATGGGCGTTGTCTATTACCCAGGCAACCCTGAGCTCACCTTCTGGTGTCCTAATGTCAACATTTTCCGTGATCCTAGATGGGGACGTGGTCAAGAGACATGTGGCGAAGACCCTTATATGAACGCTGTGCTGGGTGTGCAGACCGTTCTCGGCATGCAGGGCAACGACACACATTATTTTAAAACACACGCTTGTGCAAAGCATTATGCGGTCCACAGTGGTCCAGAACCTTTGCGCCACTCGATGAACGTCGAGCCCACCAACCGCGACCTCTGGGAGACCTACCTCCCAGCATTCAAGGCGCTGGTAAAGAAGGCCAACGTGCGCGAGGTGATGTGTGCCTATCAGCGTTTTGAGGGCAAACCTTGTTGCACCAGCGACCGTCTGCTCATCGACATCCTGCGCAACAAATGGGGCTACGACGGTATCGTACTCACCGACTGCGACGCCATCAACAACTTCTTCAATCGTGGTCAGCACGAGACTCATAAGGACGGGCTCTCTGCCTCAGTCGACGCAGTGCTCAATGGTACAGACCTCGAGTGTGGTAAGGTGTTCATGGTGCTTACAGAGGCCTTGCAGAAGAATCTCATTAAAGAGAGTGACCTCGACCAGCATCTGCGTAAGACGCTCACGGGCCGCTTCGAACTGGGTATGTTCGACCCCGCAGAGATGCTCCCATGGGCAAAGTTAGGTCCTGAGGTCATCAGCAGCGAACAATTCGATGCCCTCGCCACCCAAGCCGCCCGCGAGTCGATGGTTCTGCTCGAGAATAAAGCTAACGTGCTGCCCCTCTCCAAGAGTATCAAGACCATTGCTGTGGTAGGACCGAATGCCGACGATGCCGCTCTGCTCAACGGCAACTATGGCGGAACGCCCACCGAAGCCCATACTCACACGCTGCTTGAAGGTATCCGTGCTGCTGTGCCTGGTGCAAAGGTTATCTATCACAAGGCCTGCGAACTCAACGATGAGTACACCACCATCCACCACTTGCAAGACTTCAACGACGGTAAGGGCGTGAAGGTCGAATTCTGGAACAATCGCGAACTGGAGGGTGAGCCCGCAAAGATTGACTATTACAACGAATTGAATTTCTCCACCTTTGGCGCCTGGGGCTTTGCACAAGGTGTGAGCCGCGATAGCCTCTCTGTACGCATCAGCGGACAGTACAAGTCCACCTTCACGGGTGAAATGAAATACACACTGATGACTGACAACGGCTACACGCTGAAGGTCAATGGTGAGGTTGTCGAGAAAGCTGATGGAGGCATGCGTCGCGGCTTTGGATTCTTCGGAAGAAAGCCCGAATACAAGTCGTTCCCCGTAGAGGCTGGCAAGACTTACGATGTAGAGATTGAATATCGTCACGGCAACGGACAGTTCGCCATGCTTCGTGGCGATATCTGCGAGCGTAACCTTGCCGACTTCACCAACCTTGCCAAGGAAGTGAGCGAGGCTGATGCCATCATCGTCATCGGTGGCATCTCTGCCCAGATGGAGGGCGAAGGTGGCGACAAACAAGACATCGAACTGCCCAAGGTGCAGCAGATGCTCGTCCAGGCTATGCACACTACGGGTAAGCCCGTCATTTTTGTGAACTGCTCAGGTTCTGCCATCGCCTTCGGTAGTGTTGAAGGTCAGTACGACGCCCTTCTGCAGGCTTGGTATCCTGGTCAGGGAGGTTCGAAGGCGCTGGCCGAAGTGCTCTTCGGAGACTACAACCCTGGAGGCAAACTCCCCGTTACCTTCTACCGCTCGAACAACGATCTGCCCGACTTCCTTGACTATTCGATGAAGAACCGCACCTATCGTTACTTCACAGGACAACCTCAGTATGCTTTTGGCTACGGCCTCTCCTACACCACCTTCGCTGTCGGTAAAGGCAAGCTCACCGCCAAGTCTGCAAAGGCTAATTCAGACAAGCCTTTCTGCGTGGTACTTGTTCCCGTCACCAACACAGGCACCCGTGAAGGCACAGAGACCTTACAAGTCTACGTGAAAGCCCTCGACGATCCAGGCGCTCCCATCAAGGCCCTGAAAGGTTTCCAGAAACTCACGCTCAAACCCGGCGAGACGAAGCGTGCTGTGATCCGCCTTACCAGCGAGGCCTTCGAATACTACAACGAGATGATCGACGAACTCTCCGTCAAGCCCGGTCGTTACCAGATCCTCTACGGCACCTCCTCGCTCGACAAGGATCTCCAGACGCTCGACTTCACGGTCAAGTAATCATACGCGAGCAATCGCTGACATACAAACACTTTAACACCCCACCGCTTATCGCTGTGGGGTGTTTTTAATCAAGGTGATTCTCGCAAAATCAGATTATTCCCTGCGCATTATTTTGGATTGATGATGTTGTTGACGATTACTATGTCGGTAGCATCGATTTTACCGTCACCATTCAAGTCGGCCAAGTGTTTAAAGAAACAACCAGGAGCCTTACCCAAGATATAATCTGCAAGAGCGTCGACATCGTCCTCGGTCACCTCGCCATCGAGATTCACATCGCCTTTGACAATCTCCAGGATATCAGTAATGGGTCCACTCCATGCATCTTTGTAAGCTGTTACACAACCTTTTGGTACGTAAATGTAATCAACAGTGAACTGATCTGTGCCAAAATCGGGAGGTGTGGTAGCAAGTACGGCAAGTGCCGTCATCTTTTTTCCTAAGGCTAGCTGTGTAACCTTCTGAATGCCTGTGCCAATGACCATTCTATCTAGTCCTGATCCGCTTGTGAATCCCGTCTCTATCTGAGTGACACTATTAGGGATGTTGAGACATGTGAGCGATGTGCAGCCACTAAATAACATTGACCCCAATGTTTTCAAGCCTTCAGGGAGATACACAGAGGCCAAACCAGAACAATCCTTGAAAGCAGTAATGCCGATGGAAGTTACATTGTATGTTTTAGCCTCATAGGTCACCTGACTGGGAATCACGATACTACCTGTGTATTTCTCTTCTCCGGCTACGACAGAAACATTATCGTCAACTCCTCTTTTATAAGTAATACCTTCAACCTCAAATTCAGACTCCATGACAGTAAGCCTACTCCATCCTTCCTTACTCTCATAAAGAGCCTTAGTACCTCTGGGGACAAACAATATCGCTGTTGTCGGAACGCCCCAAATTGTCTCATCATCAATATTACAGGGATTTGTCATCTCAGAAAGAACCGTTGCCAAACTGCTGCATCCACGGAAGGCATACAGACTGATTGAGGATACGGTGCTGGGGATGATCACAGAGACAAGACTGGTGCACTCATAGAAAGAATAAGAGCCAATATTGGTTACGCCTGAGCCGATGACAACATGCTGTATCTCACCACGAAACGGATTCCATGGGCAATAACTCTCATCATCCCAATATGGCATATTCCCTGAGCCATAGATAGTCAGCGTATGAGTGGCTCTGTCATAGGAGTATTTGACACTACCACCACATATCCCACTCTCCGAATCGGGCTCGACAATGTTAGTAAACCTGTCCCAACTACTGGTTATCTCGTACTTCTTTTTCGTACCAATTGGAACTATCAGTTTCGCTGTAGTAGGGACAAGCGAAAATACATCATCAGCAATAGTGTAAGGTTTCTTAATGCCAGAAGTTATCGTTGTCAAACTGGTACATCCCATGAAGGCATACATACCGATAGAGGTAACGGTGCCGGGGATGGTCACATCTAAAAGATTATTGCAATAAATGAAAGCATAACTGCTAATTGAAGTCACATCTGAGTTGATAACTACATGCTGGATCTCACCACGATACAAATGCCAAGGATAATAACTCTCATCATCAAGATTCCACATGTTCCCTGTACCGGAAATAGTCAGCGTATGAGTCGTTCTGGAATAATAATATGTAAGGTTCTCGCCACATTTCCCGCTATCAGTATCGGACTCGACGATGTCTTTAAACTCACTCCATGCTGACGCAGAAGTGTACTTGCCTTTCGTACCAATGGGAACTATCAGCTTTGCAGTAGAAGGAAGAAAATCAAATATATTGCTATCAGAAATCACTGACGGATTCTTTATATTAGATGTAAACTTTGTCAAGCTGGTACATGAACGGAAAGCATATATACCTATTGAATAAACGCTGCTGGGGATGGTCACCTCTAAAAGATTATTGCAATAAATGAAAGCATGACCGCCAATAGAAGTCACACCAGATTCAATATACAAATACTGGATGTCACTGCGATACGAATTCCATGGATAATAACTCTCATCATCAAGATCCCACATATTGCCTGAACCGGTAATAGTCAGCGTGTGAGTCGAACTTTTGTAGGAATAATTAACGTTTACACCACATTTACCGCTATAGTCGGCACTTGCAATCAAAGGCAGTAGCATTGCGATGATTGAAATAAAAATCTTCTTCATATGCAATAGTTTTTTAAGTTATCTGCTGCAAAGATAAGAAATAATCCTGAAACTTGCAAATAAATCGGGGGATTATTGCAGAAAATGGGGCTGGAGGATGCGGTTTAGAACTTACTTCTCACAAAGGGGACAGTCCCTTTTGTGAGATTAGAATAGAGGCAAATGTAAAGAATATTCATAATCAAAGAAGATTTTTGCAAGTGTTTGATAATCAAGGATTTAGGCTGCCGAAATAAAGGACTAAGGAAAGTCGGGGTTTCAAGTGAGGAAAGTCTGGGTTTGGGCTATGGAAAGTGAGAGAAAGGATACTTTGGGCGCAGGAAAGTGATTATCTCGAAAGCGTTTGTAAACATATTTCAAAACATAAGCTTTTTGCAAATCTGAGATAGTCACGGGCTTGTTGCACGTTGCAACGTTGCAATAAGCACTCTCCTACTCTCAGTAAAAGTACTACTGGATAGTATTTGGAATATTATGATAAATAGAATACTGATTTTATACTATTAGACACCTTATTGCAACATTGCAACGCAACAGCAGCAAGCATGAAAGCAAAAAAGACAGAAATTCATGGCCGTCTATCTTTGGCAGTCTCACGGAAATTCATTACCTTTGCACTCGAAATCATAATCACTCTATAAATATAATAAGGTGTATGAAACAAATGAAAGTCATGAGCCTGCCTGAGTGCGACAAGCTGTTATACTGCAGTGGGACAATCGGACGGCAGATAGGAACGATGTTCATCTACGACGATGAGAAGCCCTTGTACGTTGAGAGCTACCCTATCCTGGCCGGAGGGCGCGATATGGCCGACGGCCAAGTGCAGAGCGACACGGAGTGCTATGAGACGCCCGTTGTGTGCCGTGTTGGTGAGAAGATCTCCCCTACGGTGTTCTCCCAGTTCGTCAAGCGCGCCATGCACGAAGAGGTGCCCTACAATGCTTGGGATCTCTATCAACAGCTGCGCGAGAACGGCAGCGACCTGAGGCATCCCATCTTGGCCAGCACCCAAGAGCCCGACCGCGAATACACGATCGAACTGGAGTTCCATGACTTCAATCAGGAGGCCTGCTGCATCTCTACCGACACTTCATCGTTCTATTTCGAGGCATATTACGACCGCGACGACAAGGAGTCAGTGTACCGTCAGCTGGACGCTCAGTTGATGGACTACATGAATATCCTTGACACCGAGGAGCTGTATTGCAAGCTTATCTTCACCACGCTCGACATCGATAACATGGACGTTGTAGACCGCCTGAACTCCGAGAAGATCGATACCCGCTTCTGCGACATGTACAACCCTCGCTGACCTTAGAGAAAAGAGACCTTATGCCGAGCTTCAAGGAGATACCCGTGAAATATGTTGCTGAGCGAGCCAAGGCGCAGCCGTCGGCCGTAGAGGCACGTCCCTTGCGAGACCTGCTCTCAGACTGGTTCAAGGAGAACCACTGCGAGCCGGAAGGCTTCTTGCTGCTGAAATCGATCGACGACCAATTCCCCACCCCAGCTGACGCTAACGAGGCGAAAGAGGTAGAGATGATGGTTCAGCTGACCGACATCGTGCTGGGTCGCTTCAGGAGCAATGCCCAATGGGCCAACACGCTCGTAGGAATCATCCGTGAGATCCACCGCCGCATGAACATCCCCATCAATGAGAGCAACGAAGCCAAGCGCCCTGGGGACATCAGGAAGTCGTCGTGGACGTGGCCCCACGTGAGGAGAGGTATGAGAGAAAGGGGCATCATCAGCGACAAGGCCAACAAAACGCAGTTCGGTGTGCTCATCGAGCGAATTCTGGGTGACAAGGTAAAGCCCAACTCCATCCGTCGCGCGAACTATGGCGACTACAGCATCGTGAGAAAATACAGTTATGACCTCAGCGACTTCGATACGGATATCTGTGAGGAGATTTTAACGCTGTTCATCCCCCTTCTTTCGCCAAAGAATTGACATTTTGTTGACATTTTGACAACGTGTTGACATTCTTTTGACATTCCCGTAAAAGGCAGGTAATTACTTGCCTAACTCATTCTTTTGTAGTAACTTCGCACTCGAATTCATTAACGTGCTGGCGCCGCACACATTAATAATTGCAGAAGTTTATAAAAAAGACATGAGAAAATTTTTCCTCGCGCTTAACTGCGCACAAAACCCGAACAGAGGTCAGGCCTACGAAAGCGACCTCGCTAAGTACAACGACCTCATCCGCAAGCCTTGGCTGGCGGACATGGTGAGCCGCATCCAGCATGGAGAAGAGTCGCTGAAGGACTCGCTCCCCATCCGCTGCTCACATTACTACCGATTCAAGAACAATCATCGCGCCCAAGCCGACATTGATCCCGAATCGTTCCTCTTTCAGACCTGCGTAGACATCGACGATCCCAGCATCGTTGAGCAGGCCATCGCCAGAGCCCGAGAGCTCAACGAGCAGGAAGGCCCTTGGAAAGGCATGCTGCTCCACATGGAGTACTCTGCCCGCAAGAAGCTCCACATCGACATCCGCATTCCCATCGGCCAGACCATCGAGGAAGCCCAGCAGTCGTATTGCCAGGCCCTCGGTGTGGCCTACGACGGCAGCTGTGTGTCGCCCGAGCGCTTCATCCTGATTACCGATGCCTCGCAGACCATCTACACATCAGAGCATTGGTACGAGGTGCTCTCCGATGAAGAACTCCATGAGCGTCGTGAGGCCTATCTGAAGCGAGGACTCACCATCGACGGCCGTTCGCCACAAGGCCAGAAGAAGCCTCAGGCCAAGAAGCGAGTCGAGCAGACCGAGCTCTTCCCTATTATGAATAAGGTGGAACTCAATCCCTGCTGCCTCCGAGCCTTCGATCTATGCATGGAGGAGGCCGGACTGACGGAGCGAGCCCTGCAGATCGAGGGCGTGCGTCACAACTCGCTGCTCAGCATCTTCTCCGTAGGAGCCTGCCGGCTGATGCCCATCGAACAGATGACGGCCGTCGTTGCCCAGCGCATGCCTGAGTATGCCGAGGAAAAGGACTGCCAGCAGCTGATCCAGGACTTCTATCAGAACTACACGGAGATGAACAAGCCCATGAGCCGACGTCTGCGCGAGATCCACGCCGAGGCCTTCAACGAGGACTTGGAGGAGGAAGAGGAGACTTCGGCCGCTGAAGCCGCAGACAGCCCTCAGAAGCGCCGTCTGAACGTCAGGACGCTACCTCACGGACTTCGTGAGCCGGTGGCCAATGCCCCTCAGAACATGCAGATGAACGTGCTCTGCGCCATCATGCCCATCGCAGCCACCTACGCCGATCAGGTGGAAGTGGAATATGCCGACAACAAACGTCAGCACCTCGGGCTGATGAGCATGGTCATCGGTCGTCAGGCGGGTGGAAAGAGCGGTTGCAAAGAGGCCGTCGAACTCTGGATGCGACCTTTGAAAGAAGCCTCAGACGAAGCCCGCAAGCAGGAAGACGCCATCAAGGAGAAGAACAAGCTGCGCAAGGCCAACGAGCGCGCTCAGGAGATGCCCAAGCTGCCCATCCGTAAGGTGCCCATCACCATCTCCTGCTCCACCCTGTTGAAACGTCTGAAGAACGCCCAGGGCCACACCATCTACTCCTTCGGTGAAGAGCTCGACACGCTGTTGAAAACCAACGGTGCTGGCAACTGGTCGGCCAAGTACGATGTCTATCGCTACTCGTTCGATCGAGCCGAATGGGGCCAGGACTACAACTCAGACCAGGCAGAGTCGGGAGATGTGAACGTGGCTTACAACCTGACCATCTTCGGTACCTACGGCGCCTTCAACCGCTGCTTCAATCGCGAGAACGTAGAGAACGGATTGGCTGGTCGAATCCTGATGTCAGAGATGCCCGACACCCGATTCAGCGTCATTCCCAAGTACAGGCCCATGAGCCCCGAACAGGAAGAGGCCGTCATGGAAGCCATCCGGCTGCTGGAATCGAAGACCGGATTCATCGACACACCTCGACTGCGCAGAGAGATCGAGAAATGGCTGGAAGAGAAGCGTATGGTGGCCATGAAGAGCCTCGATGAATCGATGGACGAGCTCCGCAAGCGTGCCGCCGTGATTGCCTTCCGTTGTGCCGTTGTCTTTCATCTGCTCACGGGCAAGGAGAAAGAGACCAAGTCTTGTGTGGATTTCATGTTGATGATGGCCGACTATGTGCTGGAGAACCAGATGCATCTGCTAAGTCAGATGATGGAGAGCCAGCAGGCTCAGAACAATCCCATCGTCAGGCACATGAGCAACAAGATTGCCTACGACCGTCTGCCAAAGGTGTTCACAATCGATGACGTGAAGATTGTCAAGGGCACGAACTACGAGGAGTCGACTTATCGCAGCATGGTATGCAGGTGGAAGGCGGAACATCTGGTAGAGGAAGTGCCGATGGATGAACTCGGTAGCGATAAACGACCACATTGGCGAAAAATCGCAGCCTGAGCATCAGAGTCTTCCTGATTCAGTTGACAGCTTGTTGCAACGTTGCAATGTTGCATAAGCACTTTCAAGGGGGTAACAAATCGTTACCTCCTTTTTTGAATCAACAGAAATCACCCAATAAAATAAAATAATGTACGCGCGAGAAAAGGACGACTGGAACATTTTCTTGATTCATCTCATAATTACAATCGATTGCATACATTTTTATGTTAACATTTGATAATTTTTGCGGTTGTGTGGGAACACAATGGCACTTCGTCAAAAAAAAGTGCCAAAATCCTTGGTCGTTAAAAAAAATTGACTTACCTTTGCACTCGTTATCCTGAAAACAATCTTTTTACCTTAGAATGCTAATACCTATTGAAGATTGAAGCGATCGCTTGCGAAAGTCGTCGCTTTTTTTATGTCCTTATCCCTGAGAACGTTAAACTTTCATAAAAGTGACCACAAATGTTCAATGTTCAATGTTCAATGTTCAATAATATTTGTAC
>JAEEGG010005814.1_pt1 | contig 29120 bp, 15 predicted proteins | sample 9134161 | NCBI WGS metagenome assembly JAEEGG01 (sample SAMN16246543, study PRJNA631951) | gut metagenome | biome: gut microbiome; feature: rumen; material: CR-attached | host: Bos | place: Iran: Karaj | collected 2018-10 | reverse complement strand
ACACCATACTGGTTCTGGAGAGCCTGGACGACAGACGAGGCACGCAGGCAAGAGAGGTCCCAGTTGTTGCGGATGTTCTCGCGCGAAATGGGCACGTCGTCGGTGTTACCCTCAATGAGCACGTCGTAGTCCTTGTAATCCTTGATAATCTTGGCAATCTTGGAGAGCGTCTCCGACGCACGGCTGTTGATCTCGTAAGAGCCGCTCTTGTAGAGCATATTGTCGGCCAGCGAGATATAGACGACACCCTTGAGCACCTGCACGTCGACTTCCTTGAGTTCCTCCTTGGAGAGCGAGCGGGTGAGATTGTTCTGCAGGACGAGATTCAGAGAGTCGCTCTTGGACTTTACCTCCACAAGGTGGCGGATATACTGGTTTGACTCGTTAATCTGGTCAACCAGCTTCTCAATGGAGATATTGTTCTGCGAGGCGTTGGTCAGACTCTTGTCGAGCGTCTGTTGCAACTTATCGTAGGACTTCTTAGACTCTGCAAGTGCCCTCTTCTGTGCAGCGAGCTGCTCCTCAAGGCTTGTGACACGGGCAGACTTAGCAGCCAACTCCTCCTTAGCCGTCTGCAGACTTGCCGTCAGCGACTTGTTCTCGGTCTGGCAGTTGGCCAGATCTTTCTTACTTGCGCAGCCAGTCAGGAGCAGGCCAGCCACGGCAGTCATCATCAAAACATTCTTCTTCATATACCTATTAAATTAAGTGAGACTTTTAGCGCACAGCGCATATTTTGGGTGCAAATTTAGTGATAGAACTGCCAAAAGCGAAGAATTGTTTGTTTCTTTATGTTTATTTAACCTCCACTAACGATGAACAAGGTCAGCGTTTCAACGTTTTTTCGTACCTTTGCACACAAATTTACATACGATGAAGAAGTTATTCGCCCTACTCACTATATTATTTTGTCTGACGGCAGTTACAGCCCAAGCCCAAAAGCGCAAGCAAACCGCAACAACCAACTGGGCGGCCGTGCGTTCTGTCGTCGTATCAGAAGTCAGTTACGACCTGACCTTTTACGTTCCCTCCAATCCCACAGAAAAACTTACGGGCATGGCTGTGGTATCGTTCACTCTGCCCGCTAAGTCGGAAATCGCCTTGGACTTCCTCGGGCAGTTCACGGGGCCGTTAGTGGTGAACGACAAGAAACGTAAGCTGAGCATCGAGAATGGGCACCTCATCATACCGCAGAAATACACCCAGCCGGGCGTAAACCGTGTGGCGGTCAGTTTTGAGAGTACCGATAAGGCACTGCACCGTGGCAGCGAGTATCTGTACACGCGCTTCGATACCGGCCAAGCCAGCACCTGCTTCCCCTGCTTCGACCAGGCCGACCTGCATGCCAAATTCATCACACACCTGAACCTGCCCGACGGCTGGAAGGCCATGACCAGCGAGAGCCACGGTCCCATCAGTCTGAACCTATACTCATTCATAGCAGGACGGTTTGAAACGCAGACCGTCGTGCACTCAGGGCACACCATGAATGCGCTCTACCGTCAACGCGATATTGCCGACGCCAAGCAGTTGCCGAAGATACTGGAAGAGTCGGCCCGTTCGCTGAAGTGGATGGAAGGCTACACGGGCATGCCATACCCATTCAACGAGTGCGGCGTGCTGCTGTTGGCCGACCCTGAAGCGAAGGAGATAGGCAATCCCGGGATTATACGCCTGACTGACAGCCGCGTGTTCACCAATGCGAAGGCGACGCGCGAAGAGAAACTGAAGCAGAGCGAACTGATTGCCTACGAAACCGCCCGCCTATGGTTTGGCAACATGGTCATGCCACGCGAAACCGGCGACGCATGGGGCCTCAATCTGCTGGCTTCGTTTATGGCCCACAAGATGACCTACCAGCGCCAACGCGCAAGAGAAGAGTACGAACTGGAGTTTCTGACCACCACGCAAACCCGGGCCATGAGCGAAGAGGGTACCGAAGCCGACCGGGGAGCAGTAATGATGCGCTACCTGGAGGATGTCGCCGGCGAGAAGCTACAGGCCACACTCCATCAGTTTCTGGAGAAATACTATTTCAAGCCGGCATCCTGGAACAGTTTCATCCTGCTTCTCAACGAGCAAGTTCCCGGCGAGAACGTCAGCCAGTTCAGCGATGCCTGGGTAAAGCAGAAGGGAGTGCCAACCATCCTTACAACCTACCAAGACGGCTACCTCGTAGTGAGCCAGATACCGCCTACGGGGTCGACGGCCTTCTGGCGCCAGCAGTTTGACGTGCGGCTTATCTACGACTTCGAAAAGAGTCGCACGATTGAGGTAAATATGCGGCAGCCCATAACCCGCATCAAGCTGAACAGTCAGCCAAGCAGCATCATCCCCAATTACAGCGGGCGCGGTTTTGGGCATTTCACGTTGAACGACGCTTACACAAAGAACCTGCCGCTGCGCATCATGGTAACCCGCGACGACCTGAGCCGCTATGCCTTGCTGTTGACGACCTTCGACAACTACAAGATGGGCCGCATACCCGCCAGCTATTTCGGCGAGCTGTACCGTGACATGCTCAAAGAAAAGGATCCGCGCATCATGCAGTTAGTCGTGGACCAGATGATGGAGATAGCCCGCGACCGCAGTGCACTCTCGGAACGCCAGACACTGGAGCAGTGCGTCATGGACCTGCTGCCAGAGAACAGGCGCCCGGAGTGCAGGCAGGCTATCATACGCACGATGGCCACCAGTGCCAGCGCCCCTCAGATACTGAATCAGCTCTATGACATCTGGCAGGCGCAGAACGACCCGCTCTTCGACGAGCATGACTATATGGAAATGGCCTACCGGCTTGCCCTTACCCGACCCTTGGAGTGGCAGGAGATTCTGAGCCGGGAACGTCAGCTGCTGAAGACCGACGAAGCACGCGAGGAGTTTGACTTTGTCAGTCGGGCTTGCAACCCTGACCAGAAAGCAAGACAGGAGCTGGCCAGCTCCCTGAAAAAGTCACCGCATGAAGCCTGGGCCAAGCACGCCTTGCGACTGCTGAACGCGAAATAGACAGAAATGAAACAAACAACAAGAATATGATTCTATTTTTCAAAACACCACAAAAGAGCGTGATCGCCACTGAGACCAGTCAGCAGCTCACGCAAGACGAGATCAAAGAGCTCTGCTGGCTTTACGGCGAGGCAGGACTGCTGGATGCAGAAAAGTTAGATGGCTTCTACGTCGGTCCGCGCCGCGAAATGGTAACCCCGTGGTCGACCAACGCCGTGGAGATTACCCAGAACATGGGTATCAGCGGCATCAAACGTATTGAGGAGTACTTCCCCGTAGCTAACGAGGATGCCGACCACGACCCGATGCTGCAGCGCATGTACAACGGGCTGGACCAGAACATCTTTACCATCAACATCAAGCCCGAGCCCATCAAGCACGTGGAGAATCTGGAGGAGTACAACGAGCAGGAGGGTCTGGCCCTATCACCCGAGGAAATAGAATACCTGCACGGCCTGGAGAAGCAGAACGGCCGGCCGCTGACCGACAGTGAGATCTTCGGCTTCGCGCAGATTAACTCCGAGCACTGCCGCCACAAGATTTTCGGCGGCACGTTCATCATCGACGGCAAAGAGATGGAGTCGAGCCTCTTCGCAATGATCAAAAAGACTACGCAGGAGAACCCCAACAAGATTCTGTCGGCCTACAAGGACAACGTCGCCTTTGCACAGGGGCCGGTGGTTGAGCAGTTTGCTCCGAAGGACCAGTCGACCAGCGACTGGTTTCAGGTAAAGGACATCGAGAGTGTCATCTCGCTGAAGGCCGAGACGCACAACTTCCCCACGACGGTAGAGCCGTTCAACGGTGCTGCCACGGGAACGGGCGGTGAGATCCGCGACCGCATGGGCGGTGGCACCGGCTCGTGGCCGATAGCCGGAACGGCTGTCTACATGACAGCCTATCCGCGACTGACCGATGACGACCAGGCGGCCCGTGACTGGGAGAACATCCTGCCCGTCCGCGAATGGCTGTACCAGACGCCGGAGCAGATCCTGATCAAGGCGTCGAACGGAGCATCGGACTTCGGCAACAAGTTCGGACAGCCGCTGATCTGCGGCTCGGTGCTGACATTCGAGCACCAGGAGAAGGGCGGCGACACCGGCAGCGGCACCGCCGCTGCACAGCCGACTAAATATGCTTACGACAAGGTGATTATGCTGGCTGGCGGCGTAGGCTACGGCACGAAGCGTGACTGCCTGAAGAAAAAGCCGCAGAAGGGCAACAAGGTCGTCGTTGTCGGTGGCGACAACTACCGCATCGGCCTCGGCGGCGGTTCGGTGTCGAGCGTTGACACAGGCCGTTATTCCAACGGTATCGAACTGAACGCTGTGCAGCGCGCCAACCCCGAGATGCAGAAGCGTGCCTACAACCTGGTGCGCGCCCTCTGCGAGGAGGACGTGAACCCCGTTGTCAGCATCCACGACCACGGAAGCGCCGGCCACCTGAACTGTCTGTCGGAGCTGGTCGAGGAATGCGGTGGCGAGATTGACATGACGAAGCTGCCCATCGGCGACCAGACACTCTCGTCGAAGGAAATCATTGCCAACGAGAGCCAGGAGCGCATGGGCCTGCTCATCGACGAGAAGCACATCGAGCACGTGCGCCGCATCGCCGAGCGCGAGCGTGCCCCGCTCTACGTAGTCGGCGAGACCACGGGCGACGCCCACTTCTCGTTCCGTCAGGGCGACGGCGTGAAGCCCTTCGACCTCGACGTAGCCCAGATGTTCGGCCACTCGCCGAAGACCGTCATGCGCGACACAACCGTAGAGCGCCACTATGAAGACATCACCTATAGTCAAGACAAGACGAACGAATACCTGGAGCGCGTGCTCCAGCTTGAGGCCGTGGCCTGCAAGGACTGGCTGACCAATAAGGTAGACCGTTCCGTGACGGGCAAAATTGCCCGCCAGCAGTGCCAGGGCGAAATCCAGCTGCCACTCTCAGACTGCGGTGTTGTAGCCCTCGACTACCGCGGACAAAAGGGTATCGCCACCGCATTAGGACACGCCCCTCAGGCCGGACTGGCCTCGCCCGAGGCTGGCAGCGTGCTGTCTGTCGCCGAAGCCCTGACCAACATTGTCTGGGCACCGCTGAGCGAGGGTCTCGACAGTATCAGCCTCAGCGCCAACTGGATGTGGCCGTGCCGTTCGCAGGAGGGCGAGGATGCCCGTCTGTACAGCGCCGTGAAGGCTCTGTCGGACTTCTGCTGCGACCTGCATATCAACGTGCCGACGGGTAAGGACTCTCTGTCGCTCTCGCAGCAATACCCCAACGGCGAGAAGATTATCTCGCCGGGAACGGTCATCGTATCGGCAGGCGGCGAAGTCAGCGACATCAAGCAAGTTGTCAGCCCCGTACTGGTCAACGACAAGAACGCCAGCATCTACCATATCGACTTCTCGTTCGACGAGCAGCGGCTTGGTGGTTCTGCCTTTGCGCAGTCGCTGGGCAAGGTGGGCGACGATGTGCCCACCGTGAAGAACGCCGAGTACTTTGCCGATGCCTTCAACGCCGTTCAGGAGCTCATCAAGAAAGGCTGGGTGATGGCAGGTCACGACATCTCCGCCGGTGGTCTGATTACCACGCTCTTGGAGATGACCTTCGCTAATACGAAGGGCGGTATGCACATCAACCTGCACGACCTGTGTAAGGACGGCGACATCGTCAAGGCGCTGTTTGCCGAGAATCCCGGCGTGGTCATCGAGGTGAGCGACGAGCATAAGTTTGAGTTCCGCGAGTTCATGGAGGACGCCGGCGTGGGCTTCGCCAAGATTGGCTACCCTGTAGAGGACAGCCGCAGCATCGTGGTGAAGGCTGGCGATAAGGAGATGACCTTCGACATTGACCACCTGCGTGACGTATGGTATAAGACCTCGTACCTGCTTGACCGCAAGCAGAGCTTCAACGGAAAGGCGAAAGAGCGCTTCGAGAACTACAAGCAGCAACCCATCGAAATGAAATACCCGAAGGGCTTCAGCGGCAAGCTGGCACAGTACGGCATCAGCGCCGACCGCCGCGAGCCGACAGGCATCAAGGCTGCCATCATCCGCGAGAAAGGCACCAACGGCGAGCGCGAGATGGCTTACTCGATGTATCTGGCCGGTTTCGACGTGAAGGACGTGATGATGACCGATCTCATCAGTGGCCGCGAGACGTTGGAGGACATCAACCTCATCGTCTTCTGCGGAGGTTTCTCCAACAGCGATGTGCTCGGCTCGGCCAAAGGCTGGGCAGGCGCCTTCCTCTTCAACCCGAAGGCCAAGGAGGCACTGGACAAGTTCTACGCCCGCAAGGACACGCTCTCGCTCGGCATCTGCAACGGCTGCCAGCTGATGGTGGAACTGGGCTTGACAGGTGCCAAGGGTGCCAAGATGCTGCACAACGACTCCCACAAGTTCGAGTCGGAGTTCATCGCGCTGCAGATTCCTCAGAACAACAGCGTCATGTTCGGCTCGCTCAGCGGCTCGAAACTCGGTCTGTGGGTAGCCCACGGCGAGGGGAAGTTCTCTCTGCCAGAAGCAGAGAGCGCATACAACGTCGTGGCGAAGTACAACTACCACGGCTATCCCGCCAACCCGAACGGCTCCGACTACGACGTGGCCGGCATCTGCTCTGATGACGGCCGCCACCTGTGCATGATGCCGCACTTAGAGCGCGCCATCTTCCCGTGGCAGAACGCATGGTATCCCGCCAACCGCCGTCAGGACGAGGTGACGCCATGGATTGAGGCATTCGTCAACGCACGTAAGTGGATTGAAAATGCTCTATGAACTGATTAAGACATTCTTCAAGATTGGCATATTCACCCTCGGCGGTGGATATGCCATGATTCCGTTGATAGAGGAAGAGGTGGTGAACCGCCACCGCTGGGTCTCGAAGGAGGAACTGCTCGACTTGATAGCCATCGCGCAGAGCTGTCCTGGCGTCTTCGCCATCAACATTGCCATCTTCGTAGGCTACAAGTTACGGAAACTGCGCGGTGCTTTGGCCACGGCCTTCGGCACCGCCCTACCCTCGTTTCTCATCATCCTCGCCATCGCCATCTTCTTTGCCGCCTTCAAGGACAACCCCGTCATCGCCGCCCTGTTCCGTGGCATACGCCCCGCCGTCGTTGCCCTCATCGCCGTGCCAACGTTCCGCATGGCGCAGTCGGCGAAGATTGGCTGGACCAACTTTTGGATACCCGTCGTCTCGGCCCTCCTCATCTGGCTACTCGGTGTTTCACCTATTTATATTATAATAGTAGCGGGCATCGGCGGCTACATCTACGGAATGGCCGCCCCCCCGTCGTCCCCCGAGGGGGACACAAATGTCCGCAAGTCAAACGTAGCCCCCTTGGGGGCAGAAGGGGGGGCAGAGTCATGATATTCCTCGACCTTTTCATCACGTTCTTCAAGATAGGACTGTTCGGCTTCGGCGGCGGCTACGGCATGCTGTCGCTCATCCAGCACGAGACGGTGGAGCGCGCCCACTGGCTGTCGACGGCCGAGTTCACCGACATCGTCGCCATCTCACAGATGACGCCTGGTCCCATCGGCATCAACTCAGCCACCTACTGCGGCTACACCGCCATCCACAATGCTGGCTACGGCCACCTGATGGCTGTGCTCGGCTCGGCCACGGCAACGCTTGCGCTGGTACTGCCGTCGTTCATCTTGATGATACTTATCAGCCGTCTGTTCATGAAATATATGCATACACGCCCCGTCCGCTCCGTCTTTGCCGGACTACGCCCCGCCGTTGTGGGACTTCTTGCTGCCGCCACCCTGCTGCTCTGCAATGCCGAGAATTTCTCCACACCTATGGAGAATCCGTGGCAATTCTGGATAAGCGTCGCCCTCTTCGCCGCCACAGCCTTCGGCACGGGCTACCTGAAGATCAACCCTATCCGCATGATCTGCTTTGCCGCCTTCGCTGGTCTGCTGTTGACCTCATGTACCACCGGCAAGGTAAAATACCGCATCGGCGTGTCACAATGTTCGGCAGACATCTGGCGTGACAAGCAGAATGCAGAGCTGAGGATGGGTGCTTACTTCCAGGACAACGTGGAACTGAAGTTCGCAGCGGCTTACGACAGCGACGAGCGGCAGGTGCAGCAGATTGACAGCCTTGTCAACGAAGGCATCGACCTGCTCATCGTCGCCCCTAATCAGGTGCAGACCATCTCGCCCGCCATCGACCGGGCTTACGACAAGGGCATCCCCGTCATCGTCTTCGAGCGCAAGACCAGCTCACAGAAGTACACCGCCTTCATCAGCGCCGACAACTACGAGATGGGGCGTGTGATGGGAGAGTACATCATCTCACGGCTTCACGGACAGGGCACTGTCCTGGAAATTAAAGGCTTAGAAGGCTCGTCGCCAGCTATCGAGCGCCACAACGGCTTCATGGAGGCCCTCAAGAAAGCTCCGGGCATCAAGGTGGCAGCCTCGCTGCAGGGTGACTGGACAGAGCCCACGGCATACGAGACCACGAAGCTGTGGCTTAACAATAATAAAGAGGTACGCGTAGACCTGGTGTTCGGTGCCAACGACCGCACGGCAATGGGGGCGAGGAAGGCGATAGCCGAGTCTCCCCTACTCTCCTTACCCACTCCTCTTTATTGCGGCATCGACGGTCTGCCTGGTGAGAACGGTGGCATTCAGCTGGTTCGCGACTCACTGCTCGACGCATCGTATATCTACCCCACGCATGGTGATCAGATTATCGACTTAGCCATCCGCATTCTCGACGGCAAACCATACGAGAAGGAAACGATGCTGATGTCGGCCCTCGTCACCAGCGACAATGCCAAGGTGCTGCTGATGCAGGGCGAGGAGTTGATGCGGCAGGCAGCCCAGTTGGACCTGTTGCACGAAAAGGCCGACAGCTATCTGCACAAACTTGACGCGCAGCGAGTAGCCAATTGGCTATCCATTGGAGTCATCTTGCTGCTGGTGGTAGTGTTCGTGCTCTTCTACCTCTATCATCTGCGGAAAATCAGTATGCAGCGCCAACGCGTGGCAAATACGTTATGGAACATGGAAATAACTCCCGAAGCACATGTCACGTCCCCAGAGGACGACACTACTGCCCCGGTCGAAGAATCCAACCAGGACACCGTCGCAGAAACACCTGCCGACGAACAACCTGACGAAGCACCGTCAGGAGCCATAGGCGGAGCTTTCATCTCCCGCTTCCGCGAGGTTGTCGAGTCGCGTTTGGACAATAGCGACCTTTCGGTCGATGACCTGGCTGCCGACATGAATCTCAGCCGCGTGCAGCTCTACCGCAAGGTGAAGGCAGTCACCGGCTCATCGCCAGTCGAGCTGCTGCGCACCGCCCGCCTGAACCGTGCCTACCAGCTGCTGCTCACCACCGACAAGAGCGTCTCCGAAGTAGCCTATGCCGTCGGCTTCACCGCCCCCAGCTACTTCACCAAATGTTTCAAGGAAGAGTATGGCATGGTGCCGGGCGACGTAAGGAAGTAACAGGCCAATTATAGCATTTATCGTTCATTCCGTGGCAAAATTGTTACATTGCAACATATTTTGCACGGGATGAACGATATTTTTATGTTTCTACGTCTAATCGTTACTACTTTTGCGGCATATTTCTGAAACATTAGTACTAACTAAAAACGCAAAAAGCAAATGGAAAGAACAAAGAGATTCCTACTCAGTTTCCTGGCTCTGATGCTATGTACTATAATGTACGCGCAGACGGAGATCACGGGAACGGTGGTCGATGATTTCGGTGAAGGAGTCATCGGAGCCACGGTGAAAGAGAAGGGCACCAGCAATGGTGCCGTGACCGATTTCGACGGCAACTTCAAGGTGAAAGTGGCCAAAGGTGCCACGCTGGTCATCACCTACATCGGCTACGACCCGGTGGAGATGCCTGCCGCCAATGGCATGAAGGTGGAACTGAAGGAGAACGCCTCACAGCTGGCCGAGGTCGTGGTGACAGGTTACCAGACTCAGCGCAAGGCTGACCTGACTGGTTCGGTAGCTGTGGTCAAGACCGACGAACTGAAGACCTCGTCAGACACCGACCCCATGCGTGCCTTGCAGGGTAAGGTGCCGGGCATGACCATCACCTCGAACGGCTCGCCCGTAGGTGCCGGTACCGTCCGCATCCGTGGCGGCGGCTCGTTCAACTCGTCGCAGGATCCTTTGTTCATCATCGACGGCGTGCCCACGACCACCAACCTGAACACGCTGAACATGAACGACATCGAGTCGATGCAAGTCCTTAAGGACGCCGCCTCGGCCTCTATCTACGGTTCGCGCGCTGCTAACGGTGTCATCATCATCACCACCCGCTCGGGCAAGAAGGGCGACAAGGTGAAGGTGGACTTCTCGGCCAACCTGACCGCTTCGTTCTATAACAAGCAGACCATGATGGACCTGGCCAATACCGCAGATTATGCTACGGCCATGGCTCAGGCTGCCATGAACGACGGTCTTGACCCTGAGCAGTATGCCAACAACTATGGCCTGACGCTCAAGGCTGCCGCCGGCACCCCCATCCGTGCCTACGATCCCGCCACGGGCCAGATGAGGGAATTCACGGTGAATGGCCGCTACGACGGCTACATGAACCCGACGAAGACCATGCGCTTCAGCGACACCGACTGGCTCGACGAGATCTCACGCACGGGCTTCGCTCAGAGCTACGATCTCTCCATCTCCAACGCCACCGACAAGTCGTCGGCCTTGTCAGCTTCGGCTATAAGAAGAACAATGGTATCCTGAAGTACACCGACTTCGAGAGTTTCTCGGGCCGCATCAATACCAGCTACAAGGTAAACAAGATGGTGACCATCGGCGAGAATGCCACCATCACCTATTCTGACCAGGTGGACTGCGCTCCCCTTGAAAACGCCCTGAAGATGGCGCCCACACTGCCCGTCTACGAAGAGGACGGCGAGACGTTCTCCGGTCCCGTGGGTGGCATGAGCGACCGCCAGAACCCCCTGCGCGAACTCTACCACAACCGCGACAACCGCCTGAAGATGTGGCGCATCTTCGGCAACGGCTATATCAACATTCAGCCCGTCAAGGGACTGACGCTGCGCTCCAACTTCGGTCTCGACTACTGGTCGGAGTTCATCCACAGCGTGACCTACACCTGGCACTCTGACGTAGTGAACAACTCAACCCCGTCGGCCAACCTTGGCAACAAGAACTCCATCAAGTGGACCTGGTCGAACACGGCCAACTATACCTTCAACATCGGTGCCGACCACAACTTCATTCTGCTGGGTGGTGTCGAGCTTCACCGCGACGTCGAGGAGCGCTCGTCGGCCTACGCACAGATGTTCGCCCTAGAGAACTACAACTACATGTGGCCCGATGCCGCCACTGGTACACAGCGCGCCGGCGGTATCCGCGAGGGTTACAACCTGGTGTCGTTCTTCGGCAAGGCTGACTATAACTGGCGCGACCTGGTGCTCGCGTCGTTCACCATCCGCCACGACGGTTCTTCACGCTTCGGCGAGAACAACCGCTACGGTACCTTCCCCGCATTCACGCTGGGTTACCGTCTCTCCGAGAACCTGAAAATGGACTGGATCAACGACTTGAAGGTGCGCGCATCGTGGGGTGAGACTGGTAACCAGGCCATCTCCAACTACGCCCGCTACGGTCTTTATGCCGCTACCTACGGCGGTGGCCGCAACGAGTCGACGGCCTACGACCTGGCACTTGCCGGCAGCGGCATCTTCCCCTCTGGTTTTCGCGCCACTCAGGCCCAGAACAACAACCTGAAGTGGGAGACCACCGAGCAGTACAACTTCGGTCTCGACTTCACACTCTTAGGCAGCAGCATCTATGGTACCTTCGATACCTATATCAAGAATGTGAAGGACATGCTCATCAACCCCGCCTACCTCGGCTCTATGGGTGAGGGCGGCGCCTCGTGGCTCAACGGTCCGAGCCTGCGCAACTGGGGTATGGAGTTTGCACTGGGCTATCGCGGCACTACCGAATTTGGTCTCAAGTACAATGTGAACGGCAACCTCGACTTCTTCCGCCAGCGCGTGACCTACCTGCCTGAGACCACTACCGGCTCGTATGTCCACACAGCCAAGGAGAACCTGGTGGAGGCTAAGAAGCCTTACGGCTCGATTGTGGGCTACGTCGTCGACGGTCTGTTCCAGAACCGCGAGGAGGTGCTGGCCGCAGGTCAGGAGAACGCCCGCATCGGCGGTCTGAAGTATGCCGACCTCGACGGTAACGGCATCATCAACGAGCAGGACCAGACCTGGATATTCAATCCTGTGCCCAATTTCTCATGGGGTCTGAACATCGACCTGGGCTACAAGGATTTCGACTTCTCAATGTTCTGGCAGGGTGTTGCCGGTCAGGATGTATACAACGACCAGAAGTTCCAGACCGACTTCTACTCCATCACTGATGCCGGCTCGAACAAGGGTAACCGCATGCTCGATGCCTGGACGACGGCCAATACCGGCTCCTGCATCCCCGCACTGACCACCAACAACGTGGGCAATGAGAACCGCGCATCGACCTACTTCGTCGAGAACGGCTCCTACGCCAAGCTCCGCCAGGTGCAGATTGGCTACAACCTGCCCGAGAGCCTGCTGAAGAAGGTGAACATGACCTCAGCCCGCGTCTATATTTCCGGCCACAACCTGCTCACCCTGAAGAGCAGCTCACTCACCTGCAGCGATCCTGAGAATCCCCGTTGGATGTATCCTAACAGCACCAGCCTCTCGTTCGGTATCCAGACTTCGTTCTAATTGATAATTTATAATTGAATAATGAGTATTATGAACACCAAGATATATAAGAAGGTAGCCGCCGCTTGTCTCGTTTGCTGCGGTATCACCGCAGCCCTCACAAGCTGCAACGATTTCATCGACGTCGAGCCGCAGGGCGTCATCAGCGAAGACCTCGCCATGAGTCAGCCCGAAGAAATGGTCACCTCGGCCTATGCCAAGCTGGGCGACGACTGGTACACCTATCCGTTCAACCTCTGGCCCTACGCCGACGTCTCGTCCGACGATGCCATGAAGGGCGGCTCGGGTACTACCGACACCAACTACCACCCCGTCGAGGTGTGGTCAACCCTTACGGCATCAACGCCCGACCACATGGACGAGCTCTGGTATCACTTCTACTGCAGCATCTCGCGCTGCAACCGCGCACTGGTGTCGCTGGCTGAGTACGGCAAGGACAAGCTGGGCGAGGAGAAGACCAAGATCCGCGAGGGCGAGGTACGCTTCCTCCGCGCACACTTCTACTTCAAGCTCGTGCAGATGTGGTACCAGGTGCCCTGGGTCGATGAGGAGGTTTACAAGAACCACAGCGAGGAGCAGACGCCCAACAACCAGTTCACCCACGAGGAACTGATGGACAAGATTGTGGCCGACTTCAAGTTTGCCTACGACGTGCTGCCCGCACAGCAGAGCGAGGGTGGACGCGCCAACAAGATTGCCGCTGCTGCCTATCTGGCCAAGTGCTACCTCACCATGGCCTGGGGCGACGGCTACGAGGCCAGCACCGGCGTCAGCCATATCAACAGCCAGTACATGCAGGAAGTCCTGAAGTACACCAAGGAGGTAGAAAGCTCGCAGTACGGCTATCTGGAGGACTTCGGCGACATCTTCCTGCCCGAGTACAAGAACTCCAAGGAGAGCATCTTCGCCGTACAGCACTCTGACTATCAGGACGACAATACGCTCTTCGGCCGCGCCAACTGGAGCAACATGCTGAACGGCTGCTGGGGCATCTGGTCGTGCGGTTGGGACTTCCACAAGCCCACGCAGAACCTCGTCAACGCCTTCAAGACCAGGGACGGACTGCCCATGTTCGACGACTACAACAACCAGACGGCCTATCCCGTCAACGGCGTACCCACAGCACAGAAGTGGGATCCGCGCCTCTTCCACACCGTCGGCATGCCTACCTTCCCCTACAAGTATGAGGCTGCCTACACCATGACCACCGACAACTCGCGCACGCCCAACACCTACGGCTACTACGCCTCGATGAAGGAGGTGCCGCAGCGCTCAAAGGGCGAGACCTTCGACAACCCCTGGCAGGCTTTCGCCATGAACGACTATGTGCTGCGCTACACCGACGTCATGCTGATGCGTGCCGAGGCCCTAGTAGAGACCGGCGACCTTGAGGGTGCCCGCACCATCGTCAACGCCGTGCGCCAGCGTGCCAAGAACTCTGTTGCCAAGCACATCGCCTACGCTGCCGACCAGTGCGACATCGCACTCTATCCCTCCGGCAACTTCGCCTCGAAAGAGAAGGCACGCCAGTGCGTGCAGTGGGAGCGCCGCCTGGAGCTCGCCATGGAGAGCAACCGCTACTTCGACCTGCGCCGCTGGGGCGTTGCCTCGCAGACGCTGAACAAGTTCTTCGAGAAGGAGAAGGACGTCGTTTACAACGGACAGACCTACGCCCAGTACTACAAGGACGCCCACTACACACCGGGCAAGAACGAGTACTTCCCCCTGCCCTACATCCAGCTCTACTACGTGCCCGGCCTCTACACCCAGAACAAGGGCTACAATTAAATTGATAATTGACAACAGATAATTGATAATTAAAGTTATGAAAAAGATATATCAATTCCTCATCGCTTGTTCCGTATGCTGCTGTACCACAGCAGCCCTCACAAGCTGCCAGGACAAGGACATCGAGCGCGAAGCCATGAAGCTGACGGCTCCCGATGCAGCACAGATAACAGGCCAGTTGAACGGCGACGACTACACCTGGACATGGCCCGCACAGCAGGCTCAGATGCAGGTGACCATCTACCGCAACGGGACGCTCTCCTCGAGCGAGACCGTCAGCGGCAACAGCTTCACCCACAAGAGCGTGCCTACCAACGTGCCCTTTGAGTATGTCTTCAAGCTCAGGGATGGCGGCAATCTCTCTACGGGCGTCATCAAGAGCTATATGCGCGAAGGCGCTACCAGCATCAGCGGCGTCTCCATGGCACAGTTAGACAAGGACAACGGCTACGATGCCGTCGTGGCCTGGGCCAAGCCTGCCGCCGACGTCACCAGCGTCATCATCACCTACACCAACGGTGCCGCCACCAAGACTCAGGAGCTGTCCGGAACTTCCGACCAATTCATCATCCCCGATGTGAAGGACGGCGAGACGTGGACTGTCAGCCTCGTGGCCAAGAATGCCAAGGGCACCTCGCTCCCTACCTCCTACTCGCTGCGTATCGGTAAGACCGCCATCGGCTTCCTCAGCATCTACGCCACACCTGAGCAGCTGGTTGAGCAGGGCGACGACGACGAGGCTTCGGCATGGCTCTGGCTGCACGACACCTACCCCACGGCTAAGTTCGTGCCCTTCACAAGCATCACTTCCACCGACGTGATTGAGCCCTACCGCGTACTCTTCTGGCTCCGCGACCTCGAGAACGTCAGCGAAAGCGACGTGTGGAACATCCCCGCCGACGTACAGGCTGCTACGCCTTTCATTCGCGAGTGGTACAAGGCTGGCGGCAGCATGCTCCTCTGGAGCCACGCCACCGTCTATGCAGGCCACCTCGGTCGCATCAGCCTCGACGACATGAAGAGTAACGACCACGCCTTCGGCTTCGGTGGCGGCGGCATCAACAACGACGTGTGGAAGATGGCCGTCGAGCTGAATCCCGACCACAAGTTCAAGAAGGACCACTCATCGCATCCCATCTACAAGGGACTCGAGGTGGAGACCACACCCGACACGAAGCTCATCGCCTTCAAGGGACCCGGCTGGACTGAGGACCACAACTGCCTCTACTTCAACCTGCCCAGCCTCTGGACCGGCATCGGCAATCAGGAGGAGGCTTGCTACGCACAGTGTACACAGGTCTATGGCATCTATCCCCTCGGCACCTGGGACAGCCAGATATGGTGGGTCAGCCAGATGAACGTCTGGGAGGCTCAGCAGGGCAACACCGACTTCAAGGGCACACTGCTCTGCATCGGCAACGGCGGCTGCGAGTTCTCCATGAAGAACGCCGACGGCACGCCCGACAAGAGCGCACACCCGCATAACAACATCTATCAGGACAACGTGCTCACACTCGCCAAGAACTCTCTGGAATATCTGAAGACACGCTAACATGACTAACCGCTCCTCTCCCTTCAAAAAATGGAGGGGAGCGATTCCTTTCTACCCCCTCCAAAAAAAGATTCCCAAAATGAAGCCAAAGCATTATCTTTCCGCCTTCTGTTTAGTTTGTTGCTGTACCACAGCAACCCTCACCTCCTGTTCAAGCGATGACCCGAAGCAGGATTACAACCCGCTCATCGACGATCCCAAGGAGGAGCAGCAGCCACAAGTGCCCGACGTATCTCCGTCGGGCAGAAACGAGCTCTACCGCCCGCAAATACACTATACACCCGCCCAGAACTGGGTCAACGACCCCAACGGACTGGTCTTCGCCGACGGCACCTACCACCTCTTCTACCAGTATAACCCCCAGGGCAACCAGTGGGGCAACATGTCGTGGGGACACGCCACCTCCACCGACCTCATGCACTGGACGGAGCAGACCGTGGCTCTCACCCGCGACGAGCTGGGTGCCGTCTTCAGCGGATCCTGCGTCATCGACAACGCCAATACTGCCGGCTTCGGAGCAGGGGCTATGGTGGCCCTTTACACCTCGGCCGGCGAGACGGGCGACGTGGCAGGCCACCAGCAGCAGAGCATTGCCTACAGCACCGACGGCGGACGTAATTTCACGCGCTATGCCAACAACCCCGTCATCAAGAACGACGACGACAACCTGCGCGACCCCAAGGTGTTCTGGCATGAGCCTACCCGCAAGTGGGTCATGGCACTCGCCAAGGGCTGGAAGATGGGCATCGAGTTCTACGCCTCCACCGACCTTAAGTCCTGGCAGCACCTCAGCACCTTCCACGTTCCACTCTTTGGCCGCCCAAGCCTGCAGTGGGAGTGCCCCGACCTCATTCAGATTGGCAACGACTGGGTCCTCCTTGTCAGCGTCAACCCTGGCGGCCCTCTCATTGGTTCAGGCATGATGTACTTCGTCGGACAGTTCGACGGCACTACCTTCACCGCCGAAGACCGGCAGTACCCCCTCTGGCTCGACTATGGCATGGACAACTATGCCGGCGTCACCTGGAGCGGCACCGGCTCCCGCCGTATCATGATTGGCTGGATGAACAACTGGTCATACTGCGGTGACGTGCCCTGCTCGCCCTGGCGCTCGGCCTTCACGCTGCCCCGCGAACTGGGCCTTACCGAGTACAACGGCCAGAAACTGCTGACGAGCACCGTCGTCAAGGAGGTTGACAAGATTGCCGCACAGTGGTCCGAGCGTCACTCGGTTTCTCCGAGCGGAGAGTCCTTCGCTGCCAACGATGCCTACCAGCTGCGCCTCGTCATCGGTCTCGACAAGAACACTACCGTCACACTGAGCAACACGAAGGACGAGAAGTTCGTCTTCGACATCAATGCCGCCGCTCGCACGCTCACCGCACACCGCACCTCAGCATCCGGCCGCACCAACTTCAACGGCAGCTTCTCCATACCCTCGATGCAGGCGCCGCTCTCTGTCGATGGCAGTCAGGTGACGCTCGACGTCTTCGTCGACCAGTCCTCTGTCGAACTGTTCACCAAGGAGGGCACGCTGTCGATGACCAACCTCGTGTTCCCCTCGTCTCTCTACAACCAGCTTTCTGTCAGCGGAGCCGACTGCGAAGTTCAGTTCCGCCCCCTGAACAGCATCTGGAAATAAGAGTCATTCCCAAAAGGCGGTGCCTTTTCCCAAAAAGGCGGCGGGTTTTGCTCAAAACCCGCCGCCTTTTAAAGGTCAGGTGCCGTGCAATTTGCACGGAGTCCCGCGCTTTCTTCGCGCACGCGCGCATTGATTGTCATTTACACTTTTTATCCTACACTTCCTACACTTCCTGCACCCGTCGTAGGTGCAGGAAGTGTAGGAAGTGCAGGATATTTCCTGTGATTGACAACTATATAGCATTTTTCACGGCAATTCCTTGGAATAATCCGAATTATTGACTATCTTTGCGACATGAAAATGAAGAAGCTTTTATCTTTAGTAACACTGATGCTGTGTACTTACAGCAGCATCACCGCACAGACAAGCCAGCTCTTTGATAACGGCTGGCAGTTTACGCGCAATGGGAAAACCGTCAGCGTCAATCTGCCCCACGACTGGGACATCTACGAGGGTCCTGACCCTGCTACCGGCGCAACGAAAGAAGGCGGCGGCTGGTTCCCTGGCGGCAAGGGAGAATATCGAAAGGCGTTCGCCACACCGAAAGGTGAGATCGTATGGCTCCATTTCGAGGGCGTCTACCAGCGGGCCGAGGTCTTCATCAACGGTCAGAAAGCCGGACAACATGGCTATGGCTACACGCCGTTCACCGTCGACGTCACTCCGTTCCTCTATAAAGACAAGCGACAGAACGAACTGCTGGTGAAGGTTGACAACTCCGGGCAGCCCAACTGCCGCTGGTACTCCGGTTCAGGTATCTACCGCCACGTGTGGCTGCAGACGTTGCCGGCCTTGCACATCGACGAACGCGCCACCCGTATCTGGACGCCCCGTGTCAGCCCCGAGCAGGCACAGGTGAACCTTCAGGTGGGCATTGAGAACACGGGCCAGCAGCCCCGCCGGATTGACGACATCGAGGTGACGTTCCTCGGGGGCAACTTCAAGCCCACCCCGCAGTCTGTTGAAATGCGGAAGAGCTTCCTTGAGCGGCACAGGCAGTGTCCGCCCAACTCACTGGACTCCTATGGCGAGGTCTTTACCATCGACCAGCTGCGCCTCTGGTCGCCCGACAGTCCCTATCTCTATGAGGCCGTTATCAAGCTGAAGGAGAACGGTCGGGTCACCGACGAGCGGCACATCAAGTTCGGCATCCGTTCATTCTCGTTCACGGCCGACAAGGGCTTCGTACTCAACGGCAAGCCGCTGCTCATCAACGGCGCCTGCGTGCATCACGATGACGGCGTGCTCGGTGCCATGGCATTCGATGCCGCCGAGATACGTAAGGTAAGGCAGATGAAGGAAGCCGGCTTCAACCTCATCCGCACCTCGCACAACCCCACCACCCGCGCCTTTCTCGATGCCTGCGACTCCATAGGCATGCTGGTCATCGACGAGGCCTTCGACGGCTGGCGCTCGGCCAAAACACCGTACGACTACTCAACACTCATCGACTCGTGCTACCGCGAGGACATCCACGCCATGGTGCTGCGCGACCGCAACCACCCCAGCGTCGTCTGCTGGAGCATCGGCAACGAGGTCATCGAGCGCAAGGACATCCGCGTCATTACCACCGCCCGACAGCTGAAGAGGGCCATACTCGAGACCGACGACACGCGCCCCGTCACCGAGGCACTCTGTGCGTGGGACAATGACTGGGAAATCTACGACCCGCACGCCGAGGTGCTCGACGTGGTGGGCTACAACTACATGATTCACAAGCATGCCTCCGACCATCAGCGCGACCCCAAGCGCGTGATGTGGCAGACAGAGAGCTATCCGCGCGATGCCTTCCGCAACTGGGCGCTGACGCAGGACCATCCCTACATCGTGGGTGACATTGTGTGGACGGGCCTCGACTATCTGGGCGAGTCGGGCATCGGCCGCTACTACTACGAGGGTGAACGCCCGGGCGAGCACTACGTCAGCGGCGGACAGCCCGACTGGCACGGTGCCTACTGTGGCGACGTGGACATCACGGGATGGAGGAAACCGATAAGCCATTATCGGGAGATGCTGTGGAGAAGCCTCACCCCCAACCCCTCTCCGAAGGAAGAGGGGAGTATATACCTTGCCGTACGCGAGCCCGACGGCTATCGCGGCAAGATTCGCACGACGGCGTGGAGCGTATGGCCCACTTGGGAATCGTGGAACTGGCCGGGCTGGGAAGGCAAGCCCATCGACGTGGAGGTCTACACGAAAGCCCCCGAGGTCAAGCTCTATCTCAACAACCAGCTCATCGGCACCAAGTCCGTCAGTCGCGAAACGGAGTACAAGGCCATCTTCACCATTCCCTACGCCCCCGGTACCCTCCGCGCAGAAGTAACCACTCCCCTCCCTCACAGGGAGGGGCTGGGGGTGGGTCTTGTGGGTCTCTCCACCGCCGGTGATCCTGCCCGTCTGCGCCTGACGCCCGACCGCCGTGTCATCACCGCCGACGGTCAGGACCTCTGCTTCATCACCGTCGAAGCAGTTGACAGCGAGGGCCGCGTCTGTCCCGATGCCGCCATCCCCTGCGAGGCCATAGTGAAAGGCCAAGGCAGCTTAATCGCCTTCGCCTCTGCCGACTTGAAAGACCGCGAACCGTACACATCGCCCCGCGTCACCACCTGGAAGGGTCGTGCCCTGCTTGTAGTGCGTAGCACCATGAAGCGAGGCCGCGCGCAGGTCAGCATCAAGAGCAGCCTGCCCACCGCCTCATTAACTATACAAACCATAAACCAAAACAACAAAGCAAAATGAAAAGAATAATCGCTTTAGTATGTATGACCGCCGCCATGGCGGCTACCTACGCTCAAGAGAGGCTGTATTACCAAGAGTTCCCTCTCGGTGATGCAACGCTGCTCGACGGCCCGCTGAAGCATGCGCGCGACCTGAACATCCAGACGCTGCTGAAGTTCTGGGGTGGCAAAGCCCCAAAAGCAAATTGGCGAAATCTATGGCATCCGACTCATCAGTAAATAACAGCCTCCATAACATGAAAAAATCTGTATTACTTTTCGCTCTTCACTTTTCACTCTTCACTGCCATCGCAGTGGCCCAGCCGACGGCAGCCGACATAGCAGCCGACATGTGCCCCGGGTGGAACCTCGGCAACACCATGGAGCCCGGACCATGCAGCTGGCTCAGCAACCCGCTCGACTACGAGACAGCATGGCAGGGGTCAAAGACCACGCAGCAGATCATCGACTTCGTCAAGGCTCAGGGTTTCCGCTCCGTTCGCATACCCTGCTCCTGGTACGTCCATTGCGACGCCAACAACAACATCGACACCAAGTGGATGGACCGCGTGCAGCAGGTCGTCGACTACTGCATCAACGACAGTCTCTACGTCGTGCTCAACGACCACTACGACAACGGATGGATTGAACGCTCGTTTGCCAACCGCACGGAGTCGAGCGTCAGCAAGAACTGCGACGTCCTCGCACAGCTCTGGAAGCAGATTGCCACACGATTCCGCGACTACGACCACCGCCTGCTCTTCGCCGGCATGAACGAGCCCGACGCAGCCGGCGACAACAGCAAGGACAAGGCCGGCGACATCCGCACGCTCGTACGCTACCATCAGGCATTCGTCAACGCCGTGCGGCAGACCGGCGGCAACAACGCCCACCGCATACTCGTAGTCCAGGCACCTTCGACCAACATCGACCTCGCCACAACCTACAACGTGATGCCACAGGACGACACGCCCGACGCCATGATGCTCGAAGTGCATTTCTACTCACCCTACAACTTCACCATGATGACCAAGGACGAGTCATGGGGCAACCAGGCCTACTACTGGGGCAGCGGCAACCACTTCAGTGGCTCCAAACACAACGTCACGTGGGGTGAGGAGTCTTACATGCAGAGCCAGCTCCGACAGATGCGCAACAAGTACACATCGAAGGGCATACCCGTCATCATGGGCGAGTTCGGCACTCTCTGGCGCACCATGCCACAAGGCGAGAGCCAGGAGAAGCACGATGCCAGCATCCGCGCCTGGTACTACACCCTCTGCCGATACGCCGTCGAAAATGCCATCGTGCCCTTCGTCTGGGACACCAACTACTGCCAGCGCCCGTCGATGGACGTGCTCAACCGCAAGACGCTGACCGTCTTCAACCAGCTTGCTCTCGACGGCATCATCAATGGCTGCGCCGCTGGCAAGTGGCCCTACACCACCGGCGTGCAGTCCCTTCACCCTTCACCAGTCACCAGTCACCAGACAGTCTACGACCTCCAAGGCCGCCTGCTCGAGACTATTCCCGACAAGGGCCTTTATATTGTGAACGGCAAAAAATACATCAAATAAAATGGCAAGAGCAAGAAACCTTCTCTTAGCAGTCATTAGTACCACCCTCTTTACTACCGCTCATTCCTACGCGCAGCCAAACACCCCTCCCTTCGGGGGAGGGGTTTGTGGCCCAGTACCCAACGAGAACCAACTGCGCTGGCAGGACATGGAGATGTATGCCTTCATCCACTACTCGCTGAACACCTATACCGACCAGGAATGGGGTTTCGGCAACGAAGACCTGAAGCTGTTCAACCCCTCCGACCTCGACTGCCGTCAGTGGGCCCGCGTCTGCAAGCAGGCAGGCATGCGGGGCATCATCTTCACCGCCAAGCACCACTGCGGCTTTTGTATGTGGCCGAGTGCCTATACGGAGTATTCCGTCAAGAACACACCGTGGAAACAGGGCAAGGGCGACGTGGTGCGCGAGCTGGCCGACGCCTGCCGCGAGGAGGGACTGAAGTTCGCCGTCTACCTCTCGCCCTGGGATAGGAATCATCCTGACTACGGCCGCCCGGAATACGTTACCTACTTCCGCAACCAGCTGCGCGAGCTGCTCACCCAGTACGGCGATATCTTCGAGGTGTGGTTCGACGGGGCCAACGGCGGCGACGGCTGGTATGGCGGAGCCAACGAGACGCGCCGCATCGACGCCAAGACTTATTACCAGTGGGCCGAGACGTTCCGCATGATCCGTGAACTGCAGCCCCACTGCGTCATCTGGAACGACGGCGGCGACCGCGGCGACCTGCGCTGGGTGGGTAACGAGGCCGGCAGCGTGGGCGAGACGAACTGGAGCCTGCTCAACAAGGAGGGCGACGTCACGGGCCAGATGCTGCGCTTCGGACTGGAGGACGGCGACTCCTGGGTGGCTGCCGAGACGAACACGAGCATCCGTCCGGGGTGGTTCTATCATGAGACGGAGAACGAAAACGTCAAGAGCCTGTCGAAGCTGATGGACACCTATTATAAATCGGTGGGGCGCAACTCCTGCCTGCTGCTGAATTTCCCCATAGCCCCCAACGGCCGCATACACCCCACCGACTCGCTGCGCGGCCTGGCCTTCAAGAAGATGATTGACGAGGTGTTCGGACAAAACCTGGCCTCACTCCCGACCCCTCTCGCGGGGGAGAGGGATCCTCATTCCTCATCCCTCATTCCTCATTCCTCATTAGTAGTTAGCTATACCCTTGACATCAAGGAGGGGGCTGCCTGCAACCGCTTTGTGGTCGAGGAGGATATCCGCTATGGCCAGCGGGTCAGGAAGTTCTCGTTGGAAGCTGAAGTCGATGGCAAATGGCTGCCGCTGAAGGACGAACTGGTAGCTGACGGCGACGGACTGACCACCATTGGCCATCGCCGCATCGTCTGCTTCCCAACGGTCAAAGCCACACGCCTGCGCTTCACCGTCCTCGACGCCAAGTGCGACCCCATCATCAAGCGCATGGCCGTCTACCTGGCTCCCGACATCAGTCAGGATACACCTGACGCCGGCGAGAAGCATGCGTCAGACTACTACATCTTCTTCGGGGCCGACAAGATGATGTTTGTCAACCTCGACAAGGAGGAGACCGTTACCGGTTTCCGCTACCTGCCCCCTCAGGACTCACGCGCCGGACTTGTCACTCACTACCGCATATCGGCCACCACCGACTGGAACCACTGGGAGACACTGGGCGAGGGTGAGTTCTCGAATATTGTCAACAACCCCATCTGGCAGACCGTGCGCTGCAAGCCTACCCGGGCCAAAGTCATCCGTGTGGAGGGACTGCGGCTGGCCGAAGGTGAGCGCATGGCCTATAGCGATATAGAGGTAATAAAAGAGTGAGACCATGAACGGCTATAAACAGATTTGTATGAATGACATAATCAATAGGGAGATGAAGAAATCCATTTTGCTGACAGCCTTGTTGCTGCATACTCTCTTCGCATGGTCACAGGGATTCCGCAATCCTGTGCTGCCCGGCTTCCACGCCGACCCCAGCGTCTGCCGGGCGGGCGACGACTTCTATCTCGTCAACAGCACGTTCCAGTATTTCCCTGGCGTGCCCGTATTCCACTCGAAGGATTTGGTACACTGGGAACAGGTGGGCAACTGCCTTACCCGTCCGTCGCAAGTGGACCTGAAGGGTACCGACGGCAACAGCGGCATCTATGCGCCCACTATCCGCTACAACGACGGACGTTTCTACATGGTGACGACGGTGTTCCCCTCGCGCCGTCACTTCTACGTTTGGACCGACAATCCTGCCGGTGAGTGGTCAGACCCCATTGTCATAGACTTCGCCATCGGCAGCTGCGACCCAACGCTCTACTTTGAGGATGGGCACTGCTATTTCCTGTGGAAAGAAGGCGACATCAAGATCTGCGAGATTGACGTAAAGACGGGCAAGCAGCGGGGAGAGATACACCACTTGGGTACAGGCCTTGGCGGCCGCTATCCCGAGGGGCCGCATATCTACAAGAAAGACGGCTACTACTACCTGCTGCTGGCTGAGGGCGGCACGGAGCATGGCCACCACGTGAACATCCTGCGCAGCAAGAGTCTCTTCGGTCCCTACGAGCCAAATCCCGCCAACCCCATCCTGTCGCACTTCAACATGAAGATGCAGAACAGTCAGATACAGGGTTTGGGACATGCCGACCTGGTGCAGGCTCCCGACTCGTCGTGGTGGATGATCTGTCTGGGCTATCGCACCAGCGGCTATCTGCAGCACGTCATGGGGCGCGAGACCATGTTGGCACCCGTCGTCTGGGAGCAGGGCGGCTGGCCTGTGGTGAACGGCGACGGTACGCTGCAGACTGACATGAAATGCCGTACGCTCACCTTGGTGCCGCTGGCCCAAGACCCTGTGCGTGAAGAGTTCAATTACGTCAAGCGTACAGCTCCTGCCAGCAGCTACCATTCTTTAGGGCTGCCCATGGGCTGGATGAGCCTGTGCGACCCTGACTACTCATGCTATTCGCTGACGGAGCGTAAGGGATTCCTTAGACTTTACCCCAGCACCATCGACCTCAGCCAGACAGCATCGCCCACCTTCGTTGCCCGCCGCCAGACGGAACTGAACTTTACCGCCACGGCCCTGCTGGACCTCTCCCACTTGGCAGAGGGTATGCAGGCTGGCATCACGGCCTACGCCGCACCGCTGAACCACTACGACGTGGTGGCTGAGAAGCAGAACGGACAAATCGTCATCAAGTCGAACGTAAGGTTAGGCCAGACCAGCCACAGCGAGAATGAATTCACACTCAACGGCACCCGTGCCTGGTTGCGCATCACTTCCGACAAAGACTTCTACTACATGCAGGTATCCTCCGACGGTGCCAACTACACACCGTTGGCCAAGATGGAGTACCGCTTCTTGAGCACCGAGACCATCGGCGGCTTTACGGGTGTCATGCTCGGGCTGTTTGCGCAGAGCAACAGCGAAACCCGGCAGGGCTATGTCGATGTCGACTGGTTTGAGTACCTGACGCCCGACAATTCCAAGTTACAGCAGTTGGCAAACGCTGAACTCAAGCCGCGGCTCGTGGTGTGTACTGACATCGCGCCAGCTGACGTTGAGCCCGACGACATGGAGTCGATGGTCAGGCTGATGGCATACGCCGACATGTTCGAGATTGAGGCCATTATTACGTCGGTGGGCTGGAACTGCGACCCCTACCCTGCAGAGTGGGCGCAGTATCTGCACCGCGTCATCGAGGCTTACGGCAAAGATGTGCCGAAGCTGATGCGGCGGTCGGGGCAGACGGCGTTCATGCCGTTGGAGAGTGAGGGCCGGCAACAGATCGGCTACTGGCCAAGCGTCGAGTACGTCAGGAGCCGCGCCGTGATGGGCAGTCGGCACGGCGGCATCAAGGCCATTGGCGAGGGTAATGACTCTGAGGGAAGCCGTCTGCTCATCCGTCTGGCCGACGAAGCCGACGAGCGCCCCATCTACGTGGCTGCATGGGGAGGGGCCAATACGCTGGCGCAAGCCATTTGGCGGGTGCAGCAGACGCGGAGCGATGACGAAGTCAGAAACTTCGTCAGCAAGTTCCGGCTCTTCACCATCACCGACCAGGACATGAAATACGACATGCGCATGAACCTTGCCTACAGTTCGCACCAGTGGCTGCGCAAGGACTTCCCTGACGACTTGCAGTTCGTCTGGGACGAGGGTGCCTGGCAGGAACAATGCGAGCTCGGCAAGCAGCACTGGCAGCAGCACAAGGACGGCATACAGGGACGTGGCGCCTTAGGCCAGGAATATCCCACCTACAAATGGGGCGTCGAGGGCGACACGCCGAGCATGCTCTTCGTCATGCCAAACGGCCTGAACGACCCCGAAGACCCGCGTCAGGCCGGATGGGCGGGCTACCACCAGCGCGGACGCTGTGCCGACTCGCTCACCACGGCCTGGGGCTGCTGGAATGAGCACGTACGCGCCATCAGCGTTGGCTATAAGCGACGCTTCTATCCCGACGAGCTCAGCGACTTCCTGGCTCGCATGCAGTGGGCTGAGAAGGGCGAGGGCAACCGTAACCCGCTGGTCATCATCGACCGCCACAAGGGTCATCAGCCCATTCATATTGACGCAAAGGCTGGCGATACCGTCCGTCTCGACGCCTCCAAGTCGGCAGACCCCGACGGCGACAGCCTCACCTTCCTCTGGTGGCAACAGCCGGAGATTGGTAAGGCGAGAGCCGTCATAGAGCAACCCGATCAGCCGACAGCCATAGTCCACATCCCTGTCGACGCCCGCGACACCACCATCCACATCGTCTGCGAAGTTCACGACAGCGGACCTTTCCACCTCGTCGCATACCGACGAATTATCATACGCGTCACAGACAGCTCAAGCAAATGAACCATCCAACCATGTTAGCTTTTACCCGCCGGGTAGAGGGGCTGAACCCGGCGGGTAGAGCCCCTCTACCCGGCGGGTAAAAGCGAAATAAATAGCAATAATCGTTCAATGACATGGAAAAATGTTTCATTGAACGTTTTTTCTTCGTAAATGTAACGGAAATGATAGCGCGTTTAAAGGAAAAGCGGTATTTTTGCAGCAGAATTTTCAATAAACTAAAAACTGAAGGAAATGAAGAAACTGTTTTTGACATTGATGGCGCTGATGACGCTTACCCTCGCCGAGGCACAGGTCAAGCCGATGGTTCTGGGCGAGAAGCACGCCATGCTCCGTGTTGGTGGTTCGAAGTACGTGCTGCTGCCCGTGCAGGAGACCGAGGAGATTGCGGCCATCGCCGTGCTCGACTCGCGTAATGAAATGGTGCAGCGCATTAACGTGAAGCTGGCCGTTGACCGTGTAGACTACTGGGTGCCCTACGAGCTGAAGGGAGCCCGCCTTTTAGACATCGAGTTCCACGGCGACCGCCGGCAGAAGGGTGCCGTAGGCGAATTTGTCTGCTGGAAGGAGATCAAGCTTTCCAACACGTTTGACACGGCTAACCGCGAGCACTTCCGTCCGGCCTACCACCACACGCCGGTCTACGGCTGGATGAACGACCCGAACGGCATGTTCTACAAGGACGGCGTCTGGCACCTCTATTATCAGTATAACCCCTACGGCTCGCAGTGGGAGAACATGCACTGGGGACACTCCACGTCGAAGGACCTGATACATTGGGAGGCACAGCCCCTGACCTTCGAGCCCGACTGGCTGGGTAGCATCTTCAGCGGCTCATGCGTGACCAACGGCAACGAGGTGGTGGCATTCTACACCTCGGCCGGGCACCACCAGACGCAGTCGATGGCCATCTCGAACGATAACGGCCGCACTTTCAAGAAATACGAGGGCAACCCCGTCATCACCAGTGACAAGCCCGACTTCCGCGACCCCAACGTCTTCTGGTATGAGCCGACAAAGCGCTGGATCATGATCCTCGCCGTGGGCCAGGAGATGCAGCTCTACTCCTCGGCCGACCTGAAGGACTGGAAGTACGAGTCGGCCTTCGGTCAGGAATACGGCAACCATAGCGGCGTGTGGGAGTGCCCCGACCTGTTTAAGATAGGCGAGAAGTGGGTGCTGCTCTGCAACATCAACCCCGGCGGCCCGTTCGGAGGCTCCGCCACACAGTATTTCGTGGGACAGTTTGACGGACATAAGTTCACCTGCGAGTCGATGCCGAAGGTAACCAAGTGGCTCGACTACGGCAAGGACCACTACGCTACCGTATCGTTCTACAACGCCCCCGAGAACCGCCGCGTGGTGCTGGCCTGGATGTCGAACTGGCAGTATGCCAACCAGGTGCCCACCAAGCAGTTCCGCTCAGCCAACTCCATCCCCCGCGACCTCGGACTGTTCCGCCACGGCGAGGAGACCTACGTCAGCGTAGTGCCCTCGAAGGAGATGCTGACCGCTCGCGGCGCAAAGGTGAAGAAGCCCACGGAGACCTGCGAAATCGTTGTCGACATGAAAGGCCAGACCGAGATTGTGCTGTCGAACACCAAGGGCGAGCTGGTCATCATGACCTACGACGCCGCTAAGCAGACCTTCTCTATGGACCGCACGAAGAGCGGCGACGTCAGCTTCAGCGAGGCCTTCCCCTGCGTGACCACGGCCCCCACCTACGGCAGCATCCGCCAGCTGCGTCTCTTCATCGACCGCTGCAGCATCGAGGTCTTCGATGCTGAGGGCAAGGTGGCAATGACCAACCTCGTGTTCCCCTCCGAAGCCTATAATAATATTAAGGTGAAGGGTGGCAAGGCAACTATCTACAACATCAAATACTAAAGCAATATGGGTAATCAAAACAAATCTATTTACTTAATCCCCGTCATGCTCTGCTTCTTCTGCATGGGCTTCGTGGATCTGGTGGGCATCGCCTCCAACTATGTGAAGGAAGACCTCGCGCTGAGCGACTCCGTGGCCAACGTGTTCCCCTCGCTCGTGTTCTTCTGGTTCCTCATCTTCAGCGTACCGACCGGCATGCTGATGAACAAGATCGGCCGTAAGAAGACCGTCCTGCTCTCGCTCGTCGTTACCGTCGTGTCGCTGCTGCTGCCGCTGTTCGGCGAGACCTTCGGCATCATGCTCGTGGCCTTCTCGCTGCTCGGCATCGGCAACGCCCTGATGCAGACGTCGCTCAACCCGCTGGTGTCAACCGTCAT
>JAEEGG010005813.1_pt1 | contig 29122 bp, 20 predicted proteins | sample 9134161 | NCBI WGS metagenome assembly JAEEGG01 (sample SAMN16246543, study PRJNA631951) | gut metagenome | biome: gut microbiome; feature: rumen; material: CR-attached | host: Bos | place: Iran: Karaj | collected 2018-10 | reverse complement strand
GGTTGGATGTCAGCTCTGATGCCCCTCGTCATCAAGCGAGCCTACAAAGACAACCCCCTGTTCAATGAGTCAAAAGTGGTTTACTCCATTTATGACGACACCTTCAAGGAAACCCTGCGTGACGACTTTGACAAAAAAGTCAAACTTCCTGGCATCACTACAAAAGACCTCAAATACTACAAGAACCCCAACTACCTGAACCTCACCAAGGCCGCCATCGACTTCTCCGACGGCATCATCATCGGCAGTGAAAAGATTAATCCTGAGATTGAAAAATATCTCAAGACCTGCAAGAAACCTATTTTGGAATACCAGCCAAGCGACAATTACGCAGAGGTCTATAACGATTTTTACGACACTATCTTAAGCAAGTGAAACGCATTGTGAAAACACAGTTTTTTTCTAATATTTACAAAATACTGATAGTCAGTGTTTTGTCTATTTTTGGTTTTTCTTGTAGCAAGACTACGGAAACCATCGGCAACGGTTTATTGTCAGACAGCGATCATATCGGCGTGGCTTTTACCGACACGCTACACATCGCCTGCTATTCGCAGTTGGTTGACTCCATGCCCACCAAAGGCTATTCTACGGTATTGCTCGGCTCAATGATGGACCCCGTGATGGGCATGACCGACGCGGGCGTCATCACCCAGCTTCACCTCTCGTCAACGAACCATTACTTTGGCGACAATCCCGTCATCGACTCCGTGGTGCTCCAATTGTCGCTCACCGGCTATTACGGCGACACCACTACCTGGCAGACCGTGCATGTCTATGAACTGGCCGACACCTTGTCTGCGACAGAGAGTTATTACCAGTTTAGCGACATTGATACCAAATATGAGGACCTGGCCAATGGCTTCCAGTTCCGTCCGCGTCCCCGCACCAAAAACACGGTGGTTGGCAACGACACTTTGAGTTATCCTGTGATCCGTATCCCGCTGTCAAACAGTCTCGGAGAACAGCTGGCCGCCGCCGACAGTTCAATATTCAGCAGCACCGAAAGTTTCAAAGAGTATTTCTACGGCCTGAAGATTTGCTGCGAGAGCGTATATCAAGGCGGTGCAATCAGTTACATCAACCCCACCAGCAACACCATCACCCAGCTGCAGGTGTATTACCGAGAGACTCCTGACGCCAATCCGATGCGCTACTATTTCTACATCACCTCAGAGGATGTGTATTTCAACCAATATCTCCACGACTACACCTTGGGTTCGCCTGAGTTCGTGCAACAAGTGATCGACGGACAAACCGAGATGGGTCAGCAGCAACTCTACCTCCAGTCGATGGGCGGCGTGCGCTGTGTCCTTCGTTTCACAGACGTGCTCGACTGGGCCGAGACCTTGAAAGAGGAAGGCTCACACCTCATCATCAACGAGGCCAAACTCGTCCTGCCCTTCGGAGGCTCGGAATCCGACACGTTGTTGGCACCTCCCACCTCCCTCGCCTTGCTCAACATCAAGAACGACACCGTTACAAGCCTCCTCCCCGACTATTTGGAAGGCACCAGTTATTACGGTGGCAACTACTCCAGCGACAAGAAAAACGTCACTTTCCGCGTCTCAGAATATTTGCAGGAATTAATCCTTGGCAGCTACACCAGCCAAGGCCTCTACCTTTCCATCACCGGTGCCTCTTTCAACGCTCAGCGATGGGTGATGGCGGGTCCTGAATCAGCACAGGAACAAGCTTTGAGATGCGAGGTCAAATATTCGATAGTAAAAGAATAAAATATTATAAACATGAAGAAATTATTTATTATGTCATTGATTTTTGCAGCGCTGGTAGGCCAAGCGCAACAGAAAGAGACCATTGTGGTCATCGAGACCAATTATGGAACCATCAAGGCCAAGTTGTACAACGACACCCCCTTGCACCGCGACAATTTCCTGAAGTTGGTGAATGAGGGCTGGTACAACGGCTCGCCGTTCCATCGTGTCATCAAGGACTTCATGATTCAAGGCGGACAAAATGCCGACGGTCGCATGGATCCCGGTTACACTGTTCCCGCCGAGTTCCGCGAAAACCACTTCCACCAGAAAGGTGCTCTTTGTGCTGCCCGTCAAGGCGACCAGGTGAATCCAAAGAAGGCTTCGAGCGGATCGCAGTTCTACATCGTGCAAGGCACTGTGTTCGACGACAAGAAACTCGACCTCTATGAGGAGCGTTTGGGCAAGGTCTTCAGCGCCAAACAGCGTCAAGCTTACAAGACCGTGGGTGGCACCCCGCATCTCGACGGCGACTATACCGTATTCGGCGAAGTCACCGAAGGATTGGATGTCGTCGACAAGATCGCAAGAGTCAAGACCGGCTACATGGATGTGCCGGTGGAGCCTGTGATCATCAATAAAATTACTGTTGAGAAAAGCGCAGATAAAAGCTGCTGCCATTAATTTTTTTCCATGAAAGAGAAGATTGAACAAATACTTCACGAAGTGAAGGACTTCCAGGCCGAGAGCAAGGAGGCTTTGGAAGAGTTCCGTATCAAGTATCTGAGCAAGAAAGGTGTCATCCCTGCCTTGTTCACCGATTTTAAGACCGTCGCCCCCGAGCTCCGCAAGGAGATGGGCATGATGCTCAATGAGCTGAAGAACGCCGTCACCGCCAAGGTGGAGGAACAGCTGGAGCGTTTCGAGACCCAAAACACCTCCGATGCCGGTTTCGACATGACCATGCCTGCCGGAGAGATGCGTGGCTCACGCCATCCTCTGTCGGTGGTGCGTCGCGACATTAATGAGATTTTCGAACATCTCGGCTTCACCATCGCCGAGGGTCCCGAGATTGAGGACGACTACCACGTGTTCACCGCCTTGAACTTCGCCCTCGACCATCCGGCACGCGACATGCAGGACACCTTCTTCATCGAGAAAGACCCCAACGAGAACAAGCCCACCGACGTGCTGCTTCGCACCCACACCTCGAGTGTGCAGGTCAGGGCCATGGAAAAGAAACAACCGCCCATCCGCATCATAGCCCCTGGACGCGTATTCCGCAATGAAGCCATCTCGGCCCGCGCCCACTGTATCTTCCATCAGATTGAAGGCCTTTATATCGACGAAAACGTGTCGTTTGCCGACCTGAAGCAGACCCTGTACCACTTCGTGCAGGAGTTCTTCGGCGAAGGCACCAAAGTGCGTTTCCGCCCCTCCTACTTCCCCTTCACCGAGACCTCGGCGGAGATGGACATCTCATGCAACATCTGCGGAGGTGCAGGCTGCAATATCTGCAAACATACGGGCTGGGTGGAAATCCTGGGTTGCGGCATGTGCGACCCCAACATCTTGATTGCCAGCGGCATCGACCCTGAGAAATACACAGGATTCGCTTTCGGAATGGGCGTGGAGCGTATCGCCATGCTCAAATACGGCATCAACGACTTGCGTTTGTTCTTTGAGAACGACCTAAAGTTCCTGGAACAGTTCGAGTTGAGTTAAGTTGAAAACGGAAAGTGGAAAGTGGAAAGTTTTTAGTTTTCCGTTTTTCGTTCTCCGTTTTCCGTTTTCCGTTCTCCGTTCTCCGTTTCCTCGTCCTTACCGTTCACGCCATCTTTAAAGCTCTTTACGCCTTTCCCAAGACCGCGCATCATCTCCGGAATCTTCCGACCGCCGAACAGCAGTAATACGACAAATACGATGAGGATGATTTCAGTGGTGCCGATGAATAACAGTTGCATAGTTTGAAAGTTTATTTGATGCAAAAATAATAAATATATGAAAAACAAGGTATTCTTTCTTACTTTTCTTGTTTTGATGGGCGCAAATCTCTTTGCCCAGAAACAATACACCCTGAAATCACCTGATGGAAAAATCAACGTGACCGTCTCCGAGGAAGAAGTAACCGAGACGATGTTAATGAATGCGCCAGATCCCAAAAACCGCTTTTGTGAACTCACCGAATACCGCTTATGCTATTCCGTAAAACACGAAGAGACTGTTGTCTTGGACAAGTCGGAAATAGCCATGATGATTGATATTGGAATAGAAGGATGTCCCGAATTAGGTATTTCCACCAAACCGTCCATCACTTCAGCTAAGACCGAATCCGTGGATCAAACCATCAAAGCTCCCTTTTATAAGAGATCTGAAATCCGAGACCAATATAACGAACTGACACTCTGTTTGAAAAGCGATTATATTAAAGGCAACTATAAAGTGGTTTTCCGCGCCTACAATGACGGCGTGGCCTATCGATTTGAAACCAACTTTAAAAAACCTTTCAAAGTGGTTAGCGAAACCGCTGATTTCAACTTTGACGAGGATTACACCGCGTGGATCCCCTACGTGAACGCCCGCAAAGGCGAAGGCGACTTCATCCAGCAGCAGTTCTTTAACTCGTTCGAAAACACCTACACCGTCACACCCTTAAGCAAGATGGAACCCGATCGTTTGGCCTTCCTGCCTGTGTTGGTGGAGGTGAAAGACGGAAAAAAGGTGGTCATCACCGAGGCCGACCTGGAAAACTACCCGGGACTGTATCTCCGCAACAGAACTGGTGAGACTGGCTTTGGCGCCGTACACGCTGGCTATCCTAAAGTGGAAGAGCAGGGCGGCCACAACAATTTGCAGTATGTTGTGAAGGAGCGCGAAAACCGCATTGCCAAAGTGGAAGGCAAACGCGCTTTCCCCTGGCGCTGTGTCATCATCTCTGAAAACGACAAGGACTTGGCTGACAACGACATGGTGTATCTTCTGGCCTCGCCAAGCCGTGTCGATGACATCAGCTGGATCAAACCCGGCAAGGTGGCATGGGATTGGTGGAACGCTTGGAACATCTATGGTGTTGACTTCGAGGCAGGTATCAACACAGAGACCTATAAATACTACATCGACTTTGCCAGCAGATACGGCATCGAATATGTCATCTTGGACGAAGGCTGGGCTGTTAACAAGAAAGCCGATCTGTTCCAAGTGGTACCCGAGATCGACTTGCCCGAGCTGGTGGCCTACGGCAAGGAACGCAACGTTGGTCTGGTTCTCTGGGCCGGCTATGCCGCCATCGACAACGACATGGAGCGGGTCTGCAAGCATTACTCCGAGATGGGAATCAAAGGCTTCAAAGTCGATTTCATGGACCGTGACGACCAAAAAGTGGTTGACTTTTATTATCGCATGGCCGACATGGCAGCCAAGTACCACCTCTTCGTCGACTTCCACGGGGCTTACAAACCCACCGGCTTAAGCCGCACCTATCCCAACGTGCTGAACTACGAAGGCGTTTATGGCTTGGAGCAAGCCAAGTGGGATAACGAAAGCGACCTTGTCACCAACGAGGTCACCATCCCTTTCATCCGCATGGTAGCGGGTCCGCTCGACTATACCCAAGGCGCCATGAAAAACGCCAACCAATATAACTTCAAGGCCGTCTACACCGAACCGATGAGCCAAGGCACACGCACACGCCAACTGGCCGAATACATCATCTTTGAGTCACCTTTCGGGATGCTCTGCGACAGTCCGAGCAACTACCTGAAGGAGGACGAATGCACCCAATTCATCGCCAGCGTGCCTACCACCTGGGACGAGACTGTGGTGCTCGACGGCAAGGTGGGCGAGTATTTGGTGACCGCACGTCGGAAAGGAGACCGCTGGTACATCGGCGCTATCAACAACTGGAATGAACTCGACCTGGTGCTTGACATCTCCGAACTTGATGGCGGCGCCCAACAGGCGCATGTCTTCCGCGACGGCGCCAACGCCAACCGCGTGGCACAAGACTACGTTTCCGAGGATATCGAGATTTACGCCAACAAGCTGATGATTCATCTTGCCAAAGGCGGCGGAGCCGTGGTGGTGTTTTAACGGAGAACGGAAAACGGAAAACGGAAAGTGGAAAGTGGAAATCGAAGATAGAATATTATACGAGGATAATCATTTGATTGTCGTCAACAAGCTTCCTTCGGAGATTGTGCAGGGCGACAAGACCGGTGACGTGTGTCTTCTCGACGATGTCAAGGATTACATCAAGAAGAAATACGACAAGCCTGGCAATGTGTTTGCCGGATTGGTTCATCGCATCGACCGTCCCGTGAGCGGTGCCGTGGTGTTTGCCAAGACAAGCAAGGCCCTCTCGCGTATGACCGTGAAGGTGAAAGACCGCGACTTCCACAAGATTTATCTAGCTATCGTGAAAAACCGTCCTCCGAAAGATGCCGATGTCCTGGAGGATTACATCGTCAAAAACGAAAAGCAAAACAAGTCGTATATCGTTCCCGAAGGCACCAAAGAAGCAAAATTGGCTCGCCTAAGCTATCGTTTGATAGGCAAATCAGACAACTATTATCTACTTGAAGTTGAGTTGTTTACGGGTCGTCATCATCAAATCCGTTGTCAGTTGGCGCACATCGGATGTCCCATCAAGGGCGACCTGAAATACGGCTATCCACGTAGCAATCCCGATGCGTCTATTTGTTTGCACGCCTACCGAATCTCATTTGAGCATCCCGTACAGAAAACACAAATCGACATCACGGCGCCGATGCCCAAAGGAGAACCGTGGAAGTATTTTTAAACGGAAAACGGAGAACGGAGAACGGAAAACTTTCCACTTTCATCTTTCCACTATCACTCCACTTCCCAGAACGTATGGTTCCGTTTCGTGATACATGACCCCGAACTGTCCCGGGGCGATGCCTGAGATCGCCACATCGGAGACGATGTCGGCGCCTTCGGATGTGATGTGGATGGTGCCCATGGTGAATTCCGGCTGGTGGCGGATCTTATAGCGCACCCGCATGCCTTCGGTGAGGTGAAGCGTGGGGTTCATCATCTGAAGGTCGCCTAAAGGAATGATTTCGGTGTATTGCGCAACGGGGTCGTAGCCTTGCGACACATAGACGATGTTGTTCGGGATGTCTTTCTTGACCACAAACCACGGACCTCCACCGAGGCCGAGACCGCGACGCTGTCCTATGGTATGGAACCAAAAGCCCTTGTGTCGGCCCAGTTTTTTCCCGGTCTCCAGTTCCACGATGTCGCCTGGCATCTCGCCAAGGTATTCCCGGATATAGTCGTTGTAATTGATCTTACCTAGGAAGCAGATGCCTTGGCTGTCGTGACGTTCCGCCGATGGCAGTTTATATTGTGCCGCCAGCTTGCGCACTTCGGGTTTGGGCAAGTCGCCGATGGGAAAGATCACCTTACTCAGCTGAGCATAGGTGATACGGCCAAGGAAATAGGTCTGGTCCTTGAAAGTATCCGCGGCGGTGCCAAGCCAGAAGATGCCGTTGGCATCCTCCCACGAACGGGCATAGTGCCCAGTGGCAATCTTGTCGAAGTTATGGCCTTCCTTCTCCTCAAACGCCCCAAGCTTGATCCATCTGTTGCACATCACATCCGGGTTAGGTGTAAGACCTTTTTTCACCATTTCCATGGTATATTTTCCAACCACCTCAAAATATTCATGCTGAAGGTCCACAATATCGAACTTGCAGCCATATTTCTTGGCGATATAGGTGGTGATCTCGATATCTTCTTCCGAGGGACAGCTTGAGAGGTCTTCTTTCCCTTCCATTCCTATCTTGATATAGAAGATATGCGGGTCGTAGCCTTGCTCTTTGAGCAGGGGGACCACCACGGAGCTATCCACTCCTCCCGATACTAATGCAGCGATGTTCATGTTGCAAAAATAGTAAAATTTAATCAGTCATCGAGTAAGGCTTGTCTTCGGGCTTCAATCCCCGTTCCAGATTTGGCTCGTTGCCCATTTCAAAAACGAGTTCACCACCTTGCATCAGTTGGTCGTGGGTGAGGTAAAGCTTGGTGATTTCTTGACCGTTGAGCATCACTTTTTGGACATAGCGGTTTTCATCGTTCACGTTAGGCGCTTTGATTTCCAAGGTCTTGCCGTTGCCCAAACGCACCTTCAAATAAGGAAGATACGGCGCTCCGAACACATATTGGTCGCTACCAGGGCACACAGGATAGAAACCCATAGCTGAGAAGATGTACCAAGCCGACATCTGGCCGCAGTCGTCGTTGCCGCAGAGGCCGTCGATGTTGTTTTTATAGAAGCGGTTCATGATCTCACGGAGCCAGTACTGGGTCTTGTACGGCTGTGACGACCAATTATACAAATAGGCGATGTGATGCGCCGGCTCGTTGCCGTGGTTGTAGCAGCCCATCAGTCCTTCCTCGGTGACATCTTCGGTGTTCTCGAAGAACTCTTTGGGCAGTTGCATCACAAAGAGGGTGTCGAGGTTATGGATAAACTGCTTGTCGCCACCCATGGCTTCGACAAGGCCATTCACATCCTGGGGCACATAGAACGAATACACCCACGAGTTACCTTCCACAAAGCCTTCCCCTTCCGTGTCGAACAGGCTAAACGGCTCTTTCCAACTTCCGTCACTCATCCTTGGACGGGCAAACCCCACTTCGGTGTCGAAGGTGTTGCGCCAATTGGCTGCGCGTTGCTTGTATTCTGAGGCCGTTGTGGTGTCGCCGGCTTTCAGTGCCGCTTGGTAAATGGCCCAATCGTCGTAGGCATATTCAAGGGTGACGGACACACAGCCGCTGTTGCGGTCGAAGGGAACGTAGCCGAGGCGTTGGTAATCCGAGAGATTCACGTAATAGGGACAGGTAGAGCTACGACGCATGGCTTTCATCATCTGTTCGGAAAGCGGAACCACCCCTTTGTTCAGCGCATCGGAGAGCACCGAAACGGCGTGATACCCGATCATGCACCAGTTCTCATTTCCCATGTGTGACCATACCGGCAACAGTCCGTGGACACTCTGTTCGCTGTGTTTCAGCATCGATTCCACCATATCTGCGTTGCGTTGGGGTTGCAGCACGTTGAACAACGGATGAAGGGCACGGTAGGTGTCCCATAAGGAAAACACCGTATAGTTGGTAAAGTCATTCGCTTGATGGATGTTATGGTCGAGGCCGCGGTATTGTCCATCCACATCCATGTAGATGGAGGGGTTGATCATGGTGTGATACAACGAGGTGTAGAGCATGGCCTTCTGGTCTTCAGTGCCTTCGGCATGAATCACCGACAACTCCTTGTTCCATTTTGATTGGGTCTCTGCCAGCAATTGGTCGAAGTCGCGGCCATCGGTCTCAGCGTGGAGGTTTTTCAAAGCCCCTTCGGTGCTCGTGGCGGAAAGTGCGACTTTGATTTCAAGCGTCTTTGGGTCGTTGAAAGTGAAATACGCCACAATCTTCCGTCCCGTCATCTCCGGGAAGTGGTGTCTGACATCGAACTTACCCCATCCGCCATTGTACTTGGGTCTTTCCAGTTCACGGTAACCATAGTCGGTGATGGGCTGGTTAAAGCAGATGGCAAAGTAGGTATAGTTGGTGCGGGCCCATCCGTTGGTGATGCGGTAGCCGGTCAACAGCGTGTCGTTTTCCACACGGAGGTTGGCCCAAAGGGTCTTGCCGTCGTAGTTATAGATGCCGTGCTGCAAGTCGATGATAACGCTTCCGTTATGTTCAGAAGGATAGGTATAGCGGTGTATACCCACATGTTCGGTGGCGGTCAGTTCCGCCTTTACGTTGTAATCGTCGAGCGTCACCCGGTAATAACCGGGAGTGGCGGTCTCCGTAGCATGGGAATAGCGCGAACGATAGCCTGCGTCTGGATTGGTTTGCGTTCCCGGGTTGAACTTGATGGGGCCGGTGACAGGCATCACCAGGATGTCGCCCAGGTCGGAATGGCCGGTGCCGCTGAAATGGGTATGGCTGAAGCCCACGATGGTGCTGTCTTTATACTGGTAACCCGCACAATATTCATAAACTCTTGGTTGATATACTCCATCGATATCATGGGGTACGGTATCGGTGTCTGGACTCAGCTGTACGATGCCAAACGGAGCGCATGCCCCTGGAAAGGTATGACCCATGCCGTTGGTACCGATAATGGGATTGACATAATGGAGGTAGTCGATCTTGTTTTCAGTAATAGTAGGTGTTTTGCCACAACTTAAAAGCAGCAAACAGACAACGATTGATAGGACAATTCTTTTCATTAGATAGATTTTTGCCACAAAAATACAAAAAAATATTTATCTTTGTTAAAAATTTCAATTATGATAGAACCTCACGAACTCGGGAAGATGGGCGAGGACCTCGCAGCGCAATACCTCGTCAACAAAGGATATCAAATACTCGAACGCAACTGGCATTCGGGGCATAAGGAGATCGACCTCGTTGCGTTGGACGGTACCACTTTGGTAGTTGTCGAAGTGAAGACGCGGAGATCTGACGACTATGGGGAACCCGATATCGCCGTGGGAAAAAGCAAGCAGCGCATGCTCGTCTGGGCGGCTGATTCCTATGTGCGTTACAAAAAACTCAATGTGGACGTGCGATTTGACATCGTTTCGATTGTGTTCAACGGCGACACGCCGGAGATAGAGCACATCGAGGATGCCTTTATCGCTTCCTTGTATTAGCCCACCGAACAACCGGGGGCGACCACGTCGCTAGGTGTAAGCAGCACGAGGCGACCATCCTTGTCCTCGGCGGATAGGATCATGCCCTCGCTGACCACGCCTTTGAGTTTACGGGGCTCGAAGTTGGCGATGAAGCACACCTGCTTACCCACCAGTTTCTCAGGCTCGGTATAGTATTTGGCGATGCCGCTCACGATGGTGCGTTTCTTCATGCCGTCGTCGATGAGGAACTGCAGCAGTTTGTCGGCCTTCGGCACTTTCTGGCATTCAAGGATGGTACCCACACGGATATCCACTTTCATGAAGTCGTCGAAACTGACCACAGGCTTTACCTCATTGGGTTTCCAGGCATTCATTTGGTTGGCTTTTTTAGCCTCTTCCAGTTTTTGCAGCTGGGCGGCCACAACGCTGTCCTCGACCTTCTCGAAGAGCAACTCGGGCTGACCGATGACATGACCTTCGGGCAGCAAGATGGTATTGGCGGCATCGTTCCATCCGTTGACTTTCAGGTCGATCATCTTTTGCAGCTTATGGGCGCTGAACGGCAGGAAAGGCTCGCTCAAGATGGCGAGATGAGCCACAATTTGCAGGCTGAGAGCCATCACAGTCTTGACGCGCTCGGGATCGGTCTTAATCTGTTTCCAAGGCTCGTTGTCGGTGAGGTATTTGTTGCCCAGGCGGGCCAGGTTCATCAGTTCGGAGAGGCCTTCGCGGAACTTGTAGTTCTCGATGAGACGCCCTATCTTCTCGGCATAGCCATTCATCTCCGCGATGGTGGCTTGGTCTGTTTCATTCATCCCAGTCAAGGCGGGAACGACGCCTTCATAGTATTTGTGAGTCAAGACCAAGGTACGGTTGACGAAGTTGCCGAAGATGGCCAGCAGTTCGTTGTTGTTGCGGTCTTGGTAATCCTTCCAGGTGAAGTTGTTGTCCTTGGTCTCGGGGGCGTTGGCGGTCAAGACATAACGCAGCACATCTTGTTTTCCAGGGAACTCTTCGAGGTATTCATGCAGCCACACGGCCCAGTTCTTTGAAGTGGAAATCTTGGCGTCTTCGAGGTTGAGGAACTCGTTGGCCGGCACGTTTTCAGGCATGATATAATCGCCGTATGCCTTCATCATGCAGGGGAAGATGATGCAGTGGAACACGATGTTGTCCTTGCCGATGAAATGCACCAGTTTGGTCTCTGGGTCTTTCCACCACTTCTCCCAGTTCTCGCCGCGTTGTTCGCAGATCTCCTTGGTGTTGGAGATATAGCCGATGGGGGCATCGAACCACACATACAGCACTTTCCCGTCGGCGCCGTCGAGCGGGACGGGCACGCCCCAGTCGAGGTCGCGGGTCACGGCACGGGGTTGCAGTCCGCCGTCGAGCCAGCTCTTCACTTGGCCATAGACATTGACTTTCCATTCCTTGTGACCTTCGAGGATCCACTCGCGGAGCCACTGTTCGTATTGGTCGAGAGGCAGGTACCAGTGTTTGGTCGGTTTCTTCACCAGCGCTGCTCCGCTAAGTTGCGAGTGTGGGTTGATGAGTTCATCGGGGCTCAGTGAGCTGCCGCATTTCTCGCATTGGTCGCCGTAGGCGCCATCGGCTCCGCATTTCGGGCAGGTGCCCACGATATAGCGGTCGGAGAGGAACTTCTGGCGCTCAGGATCGAAGTATTGGTCGGTCTCCTTCTCGATGAACTTCCCTTCGTCGTAGAGTTTCTTGAAAAACTCCTGGGCGGTGGCACGGTGCATCTTGGAGGAAGTGCGCGAGTAGATGTCATAGCTGATACCCAGTTCCTCGAACGACTTCTTGATGATGCCATGGTAACGGTCGACGATATCCTGTGGGGTGCAGCCTTCTTTCTCGGCCTTGATGGTGATCGGAACGCCATGTTCGTCGGAACCACCCACAAACAACACTTCCTCGCCGCGCATGCGGAGGTAGCGGACGTAGGTGTCGGCAGGGATATACACGCCGGCAAGGTGACCTATGTGTACGGGGCCGTTGGCGTATGGCAAGGCTGTGGTTACTGTGTAACGCTTGAAGTGTTTGTTTGTTGATTCCATTGACTTGAAGATTTTTAAAAACAGGTGCAAAAATACAACTTTTCATTTTTATTTCTATTTTTGCCCTACATAATTCAAACGACCAAAAAATAATTATTTTTGCAAATCAACCTTAAAAAACATCATACTATGGACTTAAACAGCATTTTAAGCGTTCTGGCGGCAGGTAACAACGCCAACGAAATAGGTAAGCAGTTCAATATCGACAGCACCAAGGTGACCCAAGTCATCACCAGTGCTCTTCCCACCCTCATCGGAGCCATGCAGAAAAACGCCTCCACTGAGGCTGGAGCCAACTCTTTGTTAGGTGCCTTGACCTCACATGTCGGCGACACATCGGTAAATCTGAGCAGTAAAGGTCTTGCTGACGGTGGCAAAATCTTGAGCCATATCTTGGGCAGCAACTCCGGATCGGTATTTTCGGCGTTGGCCAAACAGAATGGTGTCAGCAGCAACCAGGTGAGTAGCATTTTGGCGGCCATTGCTCCCATGCTTCTTGGCTTGCTTGGCAAGGGACAGCAAGGCAACAACGGTGGCGCCAGCGCTTTGGAAGCCATGCTTGGCGGCATGCTCGGCGGCGGCAACAGCGGCGCTATGGGCGGTCTGGGCAGCATCCTTGGCGGACTCGGTTCATTATTTGGAAAAAAATAGAAAGAATAACTCTTTAATAACATGGATATTGTCATTGCCGGAGATAGTGAAGTTGGACTGCACTTGGCGGAAGCCTTGGTGCGCGACAACCACAACATCACCATCGTGGACCCTCACGAGGATCTGCTGAAGATGGTGGAGTCGCATAGCGACGTGATGACCATCACGGGCGACTCCACTTCAGTCTCGGTGCTTCACCGTGCCAACGTGTCGAGGGCCGACCTTGTGATTGCAGTGTTGCACGACGAGCACATTAATTTGCTCACTGGCATCGTCGCCAAGAAACTCGGTGCCAAGAAAGTGATTGCCCGTGTGAACACGATGGAGAATTTAAATACGGATGTGTGGAGAATGTATCAAGACCTTGGAATCGACGCCCTTTTGTCGCCCGAGGACATCGCCGCGCAGGAGATCATCTCACTGTTGAAGCAGAATGCTTCGTTGGAGACTTATGACTTCAGCGGAGGCAAGCTTCAGCTCTTCATGGTGAAGCTCGAGCAGGAGGCTGAGATCGTCGGGAAGAGCGTCGGCGAGGTCACCGAGCAATACCAGCACATCGACTTCAGGGTGGCGGCCATTCACCGCAGGCAGAACACTTTCATCCCCCAAGACGACACGGTGTTTCAGATTGCCGACATGGTGTATGTGGTCACCAAGCCCCATGCCATCAAGGACATCATCCGGCTGAGCGGTAAGAAACAGATTAATATCCATAAAGTGATGATTGTGGGTGGAGGACGCGTGGGGCGCATCACCTCCAAAAAGCTTGAAAACGACTTGGACATCAAGATTTTGGAGATCAGCAAAGACCGTTGCACCGAGTTGACCAACACCCTCTCGAAGGCCCTGGTGGTCAACGCCGACGCCCGAAACCTCGACGTGTTGGAGGAAGAAGGCATCGCTGAGATGGACGCTTTCATAGCGGTCACCGACAACACCGAGACCAACATCCTCACCTGTTTGCAGGCCAAGGCTTTCGGGGTGAAGAAGACCATCGCTTTGGTGGAGAACCTCGACTATATCGACATCTCGCAGAACATCGGTATCGACAGTATCATTAATAAAAAGCTCATCTCGGCCAGTTACATGGTGCGTTACACCCTGGGCGCCAAAGTGTCGTCGATGAAATGTCTGAGCGGCATCGATGCCGACATTGTGGAGTTCGAGGTGCGTCAGGGATCGGCGGTGACCCGCAAGATGATTGGCAAGCTGCCCATGCCTTCCGACGCGATTATCTGCGGCATTGTGCGTGATGGAGTGAGTTACATCGCCACCGACGAATTCGAGATCGAAGCCGAGGATCAGGTGGTGGTTTTGGCTTTGCCCAACGCCATCCCCGCTGTTGAACGGTTGTTCCATTAATCATTAATCACGATGGGCGCCAACAGTAAAGTAAGGCTATCTGTACTGCTGCGTGTGCAGGGACTCTTGTTGTTCATCGAGGGTCTTTTCATGCTGACCGTCTTGCCTGTGACTTATTTCCATCACGGCATTAATGTGTTCAGCATGCCGTTTTCGGCGCTCATCACGGTGCTCACCGGTTTCATTTTGACTTTCTCGACACGGCGTTATAAGGGCCAGCCCATCAACCATCGTGAGGGTGTCATCACCATCTGTCTTTCGTGGCTGATGCTGTCGGTGTTCGGAGGGCTGCCGTTCTTGCTCAGCAAGAGCGTTCCCAACTTCACCGATGCCTTTTTTGAGGCTTTGTCGGGCTTCACCACCACGGGTTCCACCATCCTCACCAACATCGAGGCGGTACCCAAGGACATCCTTCTGTGGCGCAGCCTGACGCAATGGATGGGCGGTTTGGCCATCATCGTGTTTGCCGTGGTGCTCATCCCCTATCTGAGCGTCGGTGGTATGCAGTTATTCATGACGGAGATGAACGGCATCAACTACGACAAGTTGCATCCACGCACCATGCACACTGCCAAACGCCTGTGGGCCCTTTATGTGTTTTTCACCTTGCTCGAGGCAGTGTTGTTGCATCTCGGCGACATGGACTGGTTTGACGCGGTATGCCATTCGCTGACCACCATCTCATCAGGCGGTTTCTCTACCCGAGCGGGCAGCATCGCAGGCTATTCCGATTATTCGCAGATCATCGTGATGATTTTCATGACCTTGTCAGGGTGTAATTTCACCCTGCTGCTCATCACTTTGGTGCGCAACCCGAAGGCTTTGTTCAACAACGAGGAGTTCCAACACTTCGTCCTTTTAATTCTGGGCGTCAGCGCCGCCATCACCCTTGTGCTGGTGTTCATGGTCAACATGAGTGTCGGAAGCGCCTTGCGTTCTTCGTTCTTCAGCGTTATCTCTTGTCTCACCACCACAGGCTTCTTCGTCACCGATTACACCTTATGGCCGTCAGGCTTGTGGGTGGTTTTGCTCCTGCTTGTGTTTATCGGAGCCTGTTCAGGATCCACGGCGGGCGGCATCAAGATCATCCGGCATCTCATTTTCACCAAGAACGCCTACCTAGAGCTTCGGAGGGTGCTTCATCCCAACGCCATCATCCCAGTGAAGATCAACAAGAAAGCCCTTTCTCGGAGTGTCGTTTTCAAGACGATGACCTTCGTGTTTGTGTATTTCATCATTCTGATTATCGGGATGGTCGTTCTGCTGACCTTGGGTGTCGACTTCGACACCTCGATAGGCGCCACCCTTGCAACCTTAAGCAACTGTGGTCTGGGTATCGGCAGTGTAGGGCCTTTCGGCACCTATGCTTTCTTGCCTCAAGCAGCCAAATGGGTGTTGGCGATACTCATGTTGCTGGGTCGCGTGGAGCTTTTCACATTAATATCCATCTTCTCAAGAAACTTTTGGAAATAACAACGTTATGATATTCTACTTCTCCGGCTGTGGAAACAGCAAGCATGTGGCCGAAACATTGGCCCAAGGCCTTGGCGACACCTTGGCATTCATCCCTGAGGCGGCACGCAACAACAGGTACGACTACACACTCGCCGACGATGAACGGTTGGGCTTTGTGTTCCCCATTTACTCCTGGGCACCTCCACAGCTGGTACTCGACTTTGTGAAAAAACTCAAGTTGGCCTCGAAGCCCAATTATGTTTATTTTACATGCACCTGTGGCGACAATTGTGGTCATACCGAGAAAGTCTTCCGAAAAGCCGTCGAGGAGAAAGGATGGGAACTCTCGTCTTGCTTCTGCGTGAAGATGCCTGAAACCTATATCGCCATGGGCGGTTTCAAACTCGACACCGAGGAGAACGCCAAGCGGAAAATCTCAGAGGCCGACGCCACCCTTGCCCGTCTCCTGCCACGACTGGCCAACAAGGAACGTTTTTCCGAAATGATTGTGGGTGGTTTTGCTTGGCTCAAGACCTATCTCATCAATCCCGGATTCAACCGTTCTGCCACCGACGACCGGAAATACCGCACTACCGAAAAATGCATCGGCTGTGGCAAATGCGTGGATGTCTGTCCTTTACAGAACATCACCTTGGAGGAAGGTCGCCCGAAATGGAACGGTCACTGCACGATGTGTATGGCCTGTTACCACCATTGCCCCGTGAACGCCATCCAATATGGGAAAGCGACGGAGGGAAAGGGGCAGTATACCTATCCTAAGATAATAGATAAAAGATAAAAGTTAAGAGTTAAAAAGATGGTATGGGGTTTGTAGATTTTAAACATTATTAACACTAAAAATCAATACGCCTACCGGTCGTGTGTCAACAATGGCATGTACTTCATCTTGGACGAGACGTTCACCTACCGTTCCTCAAGGGATGAGCTTCACGAATTCATAAAAGATTGGTGATTATTAAAAAATGTTTTTATTTTTGTACCGTAATTAGTTATAAACCAAAAATAAAAACATGAAAAACAAACTCTTTGCCTTATTGGCATTGTCGGTTTTCGCAACCTTCAATGCCTTTGCTCAATGTGTGATTCCGATCACCAGCGGACAGTCCTATATAGAAAACTTTGATTCGGGCACGATGGAGTGCTGGACTGTTGAATCGACCGGAGCGGCCACTTGGGCGATAATGAACGGCACCGGATCGAACGTGGCGGCCTTCCAAAACGCCGAGATGTTCGACGAGGCACGTCTGATCTCCCCCACTTTCGACATGTCGGGGGTCAGCGGCGCAACCTTCAGCTTCGGATATGCGATGATGGCCCTTTACGAGCCCGACGTGCTGACGGTAAGCTACCGCACCTCGGAAGCTGACGATTGGCATGAACTCGGCAGCTACAGCGTCAACGACTGGCAAAACGTTTACGACGAGACCTACGAGTTGCCCGACATCTCTTCCACCTATCAAATCTCGTTTTTGGGACACAGCAACGGAGGATTTTACATTTTTGTGGATGACATTGAGATCGTTCCTGTTGGCGGTTGCAACCGACCGATGAACCTGGAAGCCACAGAGATCACCTATTCGTCGGCTTTGCTTGGGTGGTCAACGACAGGCAACGAAGAAGACTGGATCGTTGAGATCAACGGCAACCAGAAGCCCGTCAACACACAGCCTTATCTCGTAGAAAACCTCAATCCGGATACGGAATACTCTTTCCGCGTGAAAGCCAACTGTGGCGATGCCGGAGAGTCGGATTGGTCGTACCCCTCGACATTCAAGACCCGTTGCGACGTGATCACCGTGACTGACAACGAGCCTTATTTCGACGATTTTGAGTCGTCGGAGGACTTCATCTGCTGGTACAACGAGATTGCCTATGGCACCGATGGTTGGGTGATCGATCCAGGATACACCATCTTGAACAACACCGCATTCTTCATATGGTTGGGAGGCGAGGCTCGACTGATTTCCGCTCCACTGGACATCTCCACCGTCACCCACCCCGTTCTCACCTTCAAGCACAAGCAACCCCATGGTGATGGAAACGCCGATGAACTCTCGGTTTGGTACGCCACTTCGCAGAACGACTATTGGCATCTGCTTGTCGAATACACCGAGATCACCGACAGCTGGGTAACCGAGACCTACGTCTTGCCTGAGCCTTCGGCCACCTATTACATCTGTTTCAAGGCGAAGGCCAACAATGCCAACGGTGTTTATGTCGACGAGGTTTGGGTGGGTAACGGCCAGAGTGTTGGCGTCCCCAGCCATGTCGACCCCGAGGTTACCAATGGAGATGTGGTGGTCTACGACCTGTTTGGAAGACAAGTCGCCAAAGGAAAGCTTGTTGAAGGCCGCATGGACTTCGACATGAGTGGTCTGGCCAAAGGTGTTTACGTGGCCAAAATCGCCAATGCCGGCACGACTACCACCATCAAGCTTGTAAAAGATTGATTTTAGTTTTGTTTCTTGTATGATAAAAATCGATTTTTTACCCAGCGTCAATTATTCCATGATGAATAATGGCGTGAAGGTATGCAATTCTCTTATTTTAGAAAACGACAGCGATGACGACTGGCATCGGATATCGGTCCGAATCAGTGGACCTTTCATCAAAGAGAGCAGCTGTCTGCTGGAAGAGTTGAGGAAGGGACAATCCGCCCAAATCAACAACCTGGTCACGATTGAACCCGATATCAAGGTCTTAAGTGAGATCACCGAGGCCGTCAAAACAAGTTTTATTTTAACCATTAAATGTGAAGAGGAAATCCTTGAGGAGCAAGAATACCCCATCACCCTTTTATCATACGAGGAATGGTCTGGCAGCTCGGTCATGCCCGAGCATCTGGCCGCTTTTGTCGTTCCGAACAACCCCTATCTTTCCAAAATAAAACTCGAGGCGGCCAAATTTCTGGAACAATGGACGGGATCGTCTTCTTTCGACGAGTACCAGACACAAGACCGAAACAGGGTGCGCGCCCAGGTGGCTGCCATCTATGAGGCGTTGCGTTCCGAAGGCATTATCTACTCAGCTCCTCCGGCCAGTTTTGAGAAGACGGGGCAACGCATCCGTTTGGCCGACAGGGTGCTGACCGAAAAGATAGGAACCTGTTTGGACACCAGCCTTTTGATCGCTTCTTGCCTGGAAGAAATCGGCATCTTTCCGATTATCGTCATCCTGAATGGCCATGCCTTGGTGGGCGCTTGGCTCATCCCCAATGTGTTCCAACAGATGGTCTGCGACGATGCCAGCTATCTTCTCAAGGAGATGGCCGATGGCAACAACAACCTGGTTTTGTTGGAGTCAACGTTCATCACTTCGTCGGACCGCGTCAGCTTTGAAGACGCCGTCAAAACCGCCATGCTGAAAGTCAGGGACGAAAGTCAGTTCCTCTATTTTATTGACATCCACCGCTGCCGGCTGGGCAACATCAGGCCCATGCCACAGAGAATCCAAGTGGATGGAGGTTGGACCTTCGTCAACGAGGGACTGGAGCACGAGAACGCCACAGAGACCGTCAACACTTTCAACCATTACGACCTTCGGCTGGAGGATACCGGGAGACCTACCACAAAACAGATGATCTGGGAGCGTAAACTCCTCGATTTCTCGTTGCGCAACAACCTGCTGAACACCAGGCTTGGACGAAAGGTGGTTCCTTTCATCTCTTTCGAGATTGAAAACTTGGAGGACCATCTACAAAACGGCGAAGACTATCACATCACCCCGTCGCCAGGCAAGAAAATCGAGCCTAACAACGGCATGTACGACTCGAAACAGCAGGCTGTCGAGTATGAGACCTGTGTTTCGGAACTTATCCGCGACCATAAGATAGCCTCCTATCTGACCCCAGCCGAACTGGAGAATGCCTTAAAATATGTTTATAGAACTGCACGCACCTCTTTGGAAGAGAACGGCGCCAACAGTCTTTTTCTGGCTCTGGGCATGCTCAAATGGTATGAGACCTCCAAGAGCGAGCAGCCGCGCTACGCCCCTATCCTTTTGATGCCGGTTGACATTGTGAGGAAGAGCAGCAGCAACTACATCATCAGGAAACGCGATGAAGAGATGTTTCTGAACATCACCCTGGTGGAGTTGTTGAAGCAGAACTTCAACATCAACTTGGAGGGGCTGAAGGAATTGCCAAAAGACGAAAACGGGGTCGACGTGAGTCTGGTTTTCACCTACTTCCGCAGGGCCATCCTCCAACAGAAGAAATGGAATGTCATCGAAGAGTCGATGTTGGGCTTGTTCTCATTCAACAAGTTCGTGATGTGGAACGACATCCACTCGAATGCCGACAAGTTGAGGGAAAATGTGATTGTGGCATCGCTGATGGAGAGCCGCGACAAGCAGGAGGCCGACACCAACGCCGTTGACGCCAGGGTCATCGACAAGGAAAGCGCCCCCATGGACTTCGCCATTCCCTTGGATGTGGACTCATCGTAGATGGAGGCCATCGCCGAATCGGGACGTGGCAGGAGCTTTATCCTTCACGGCCCTCCGGGAACAGGCAAGTCGCAGACCATCACCAACATGATTGCCAATGCCCTGTATCAAGGCAAACGGGTTTTGTTTGTGGCTGAGAAGATGGCCGCTTTGTCGGTGGTGCAGTCGAGGCTTGAGAAGATCAACCTGGCTCCGTTCTGTTTGGAACTGCATTCCAACAAGGTTACCAAAAAACATTTCCTGGAGCAGATGGAGGAAGTGCTGAAGGTGGCCCGAATCAAGTCACCCGAAGAATACGCCCAAAGGTCGGAAGAGCTTTATAACGAGCGCAAGGAATTCATAAGCTACATGGAAGCCCTTCACGATAGAGGAGCCAACGGGTTGAGCTTATATGACTGCATCTCGGGATACGTCTCCATAGAGGAGGACGAAGCCCCGGGAGAGATCCCTCCAAGCAATTTGATTTCAGCCAAGTATCTTGAGCAGTGTCGTGAACAGGAGGAACAGACTGCGGCTGTCCTCAAGTTCGTCGGGGCACCCAACAAGAACCCTTTGTATGGCTTGGAGCCTTTTGACAACAAAAACAGCACACTCGACGGGATCAAGGCTTTGCTGCAAGAGTTCAAGGACCGTTATGGCTTGTATTTGGCCCAGCGTGGCAAACTGAACTCCCTCGTTCCTCTCGACTTGAAAACCGACGCCGATGCAAGATGGTTGGAGCTGTTTGCCAAGACCCTCCGCACGGAGAAGGACCGTGAAGCCTTATACGAAAACGCCCTTGCTTCCTATAATGGGAGCATCGTACAGATGGATGTGAACTCCTACCTTCGTGAATGGCAGGAGATCAAGGCCAAGTGGTTCATTCCACGCTATTTCGCCAAGAAAAACTACTTGAAGATGTTACAACAGGCCTACGGACCCATCTTCGAGTCGAATGTGGAAAGTGTGTTTAAATCCGTCAGCGATTTTCAGGAGCTGGGGCGGTTGTTGCAAACGCAAACGGAAGAGGTGTCGGCCTTTGCCCATTCCCATAGAATCAGCCATCCAGAGCGTTATGAGGCTTATTGTAAGTATCTTGGAGACCAAGTCAAGGAACGGCGACAGGCCTTCGTACAGCAAGCCGACATGGTCGTCAAGCTCAACCATGAACTGAATTCCTTGACGGAGCGGATCGAAGCGTTGGCTTCGGTTCAAGACGGCAAGGCGGGCATCGCCAACCATGTTGACCAATGGCTGGGCCACTATCAACACATCAACGACTGGTACCATTGGATTGCCAAGAAGCGGGAGCTGAGACAAAAGGAAGAGAACACCGTTGTCGAATTAATCGAGGAGGGAGTCCAGCCATCCGTGGCGACGAATGCCTTCCTGAAAAGCATCTATCATACGATGATCAAGGAGATCGTCGATGAGAACGAGCAGCTGAGGATGTTCAACGGGTTGAAGTTCAGGCAGCAGATTGAGAAGTACAAACGCGACACCGCCAGGTTCCAGGAGCTCAGCAAGGAAGCGTTGTACAGCAAACTCGCCTCTAGGGTTCCTTTCTCCTCGGCGGCCATAGCCGAGGGGTCGGAGATGAGCATCCTAAAGAGAAACATCGCCAATGGAGGTCGGGGCAGCTCCATCCGTTCCATCATCGAAAACATCCCCACCCTGCTGCCGCGGTTATGCCCTTGCATGTTGATGAGCCCGATATCGGTGGCGCAATTCATCGACATGAACTCGGAGAAGTTTGATTTGGTGATCTTCGACGAGGCCTCGCAGATGCCCACCAGCGAAGCTGTGGGAGCCATCGCACGCGGCAAGGCCTTGGTCGTAGTCGGCGACAGCAAGCAGATGCCCCCCACCAGCTTCTTCACCACCAACCAAGTCGACGAGGATGAGGCTGACATCGACGACATGGAAAGCATCCTCGACGACTGCATCACCCTTTCGCTTTGCGAGCACCAACTGAACTGGCACTACCGAAGCAAGCACGAGAGTCTGATTGCGTTCAGCAACTCACAATACTATGGCAACCGACTGTTGACCTTCCCGTCGATTGACGACCGTGTCACCAAGGTGACCCTGGTGCCAGTGAATGGCGTGTACGACAAGGGGCGGACCCGAAGCAACTCAGAGGAGTCAAAAGCCATTGTGGCTGAGATTGTCAGAAGGCTTTCCGACCCTGTGTTGCAGAAACAGAGCATCGGCGTCGTCGCGTTCAGCCGGGTACAAGGCGACCTGATCGAGGACGACCTGATGGACGCTCTCGACAGAAATCCGCAGCTCAAGGCCATCGCATTTGATGGAAAAGAGCCCATCTTTGTCAAAAACCTTGAGAACGTACAAGGCGACGAGCGCGACGTGATTCTTTTCTCTATCGGCTATGGCGCCGACAAACACGGAAAGGTGTCGATGAACTTCGGTCCGTTGAACAACACTGGCGGTGAGCGGCGTTTGAACGTGGCGGTCTCACGCGCCCGTTACGAGATGATTGTCTATTCCACCTTGAAAGCCAGTCAGATCGACTTGAAACGCTCCAACGCGAAGGGCGTTGAAGGTCTGAAGGCATTCTTGGAATACGCCGAGACTGGCCGTCTGCCGTTCCTCTCAAATGGCATCGCGTCCAAGTCCGAAAACAGCGTGATGGTAAATCAAATCTGCGAAGCCTTGCATCGGGAAGGATTCCTCACCGAGTCGTTTGTCGGCCGTTCGGATTTCAAGGTCGACATCGCCGTCTCCACACGCGAGCATCCTGACCAATACATCCTTGGCATCTTGTGCGACGGCAAGACGTATTATGAGACCAAAACCACCAGGGACCGCGAGATCGTTCAGCCCGGCGTCCTCAAGATGCTTGGTTGGAGAGTGATGAGGGTGTTCTCGCTCGATTGGTACGAGAACAAGGAAAGGGCGTTGGAGCAAATACTTCAGGAACTGAAGGCGGCCGTTGAAGGTGTTGTTCAGCAAGAACCCGAGGAAGAAGACTCGTACGTCTTCGATGCGGAACAAATCAAAGACAAGGGGTTCACCAACCAAAATGTCAGGAACAAAAGGCTACTGCTCTATTTCGAGTGTCCGCTCTCGACCTTTCCTGAAGACAAAAGCCAGTTTGATCCTCACGACTCCATCATTCCATACCTGATTGAGAAAATCCTTAAGGTTGAACAGCCTGTTACGGAGTACTATCTTTGCAAACGCATGGCCAAAGTGTTTGGCTTTGAGATGGTAGGTGCCAATATCCAGAGAGCCGTTGCGTATGCGGTAAAACAATTCTATCAAGACCCGTATTCAATTGCCGGTGAACGCAGTTTTTGGCTGAGAGAGAAGGATGCCCAAAACTACTTGAACTATAGGGTCTCCGAACGACCTGTTACCGACATCCCCGCCATTGAGATCATGAACGCCGTTCGTGAAGTCGTGGAAGAAGAGTTCTCTGTGCCGAAGGACAAGATTCCGTCATTGGCGGCAAGAAAACTGGGGTTTTCCCGTAAGGGAGCGAAGATTAATGATGTAATCTTGGTGGCTATTGAACTGCTTGAAAAAGCTGGAATTATAATAATAAACAACGATTATATATCATTGTGTTAAACATTATCCCATGAAACACAAAAATCTTTTGGCGGCATTGCTTTTATTGCCTTTTCTGCTGAACGGGCAGAATGCCGATGATTACACCCGATATGTCAATCCTTTCATTGGCACCCAGACCGACGAGACCGGAGCTTTGAGCGGGAGTACTTTCCCTGGCGCCACCATGCCGCAGGGGATGGTGCAGCTGAGTCCCGAGACCGAGCTGATGGTCACTTGGGATCCTTGTTCGGGTTACGACTATAACAAAGACGTTATCTACGGCTTCACCCACACCCATCTCAGTGGCACCGGATGCACCGACTTGATCGATGTGAGTTTGATGCCATGGGGACGGCCCGTGACCCCTGCGGAACTGAAGGCGGCCGACTTCGGGCAGCATTACAGCCATTCGATGGAGGAGGCCCATCCAGGGTACTATCAGGTGTTATTGGAGGAGAGTGGGGTGAGTGTGGAGCTTTCTGCCACCACGCGGACGGGCATTCACCGTTATGTTTTTCCCAACGGGAAGCCGCAGACGGTGATTCTTGATCTCGACCGTGGCACTTTTAGGGGTGAGGCTTATTACTCCAAACGGCGCACCTACGACGTGATTCAGGCACAGATCCGCATCGTGGACGACCACACCATCGAAGGTTATCGTGTAGTGACCGGCTGGGCCAAGATGCGCAAGGTGTATTTCAGGGCTGAGTTTTCGAAGCCTTTCAGTCAACACATCCTGATGAACGGCGGTTTGAATGTCGGCAACAGCGATGTGGTCAACGGAAGGACTTTAAGGGCCGCTTTGAGTTTCGACCCCAGAGACGGTCGTGAATTAATGGTGAAGGTCGCCATCTCGCCTGTCGATGCTTTCGGCGCCCAGCAGAACATGAAGGCAGAGGCTACCAGCTGGAACTTCGGCGACTATGTGCGGGCTGCACACGATGCTTGGCAGCTCGAGTTGAGCCGTATCGACGTGGAAGGCACCGACGAGCAGAAGACCATTTTCTACACGGGACTGTATCATGTGCTGATGCAGCCCAACACGATGAGCGACGTGGATGGACGTTATATGGACACCAACTTCGAGATCAAGCGGATGCCCGAGGGGCAGGCCTATCACAGCACCTTCAGCCTGTGGGATACCTTCCGTGCAGCGCATCCGTTATATACATTAATAGCTCCCAAGGTCGCCGCGCAGTTTGTCCGCGACATGGTGCTTCACCACCAGACCTACGGCTATTTGCCCATTTGGGACCTTTGGGGACAGGACAACTACTGCATGATCGGCAACCACGCCATCCCTGTGTTGGCCGATGCCATCATGGCGGAGATCCCCGGCATTAATGTGGAGGAGGCCTATCAGGCCATGGTCGAAAGCAGTACGAGGAGCCATTTCAACTCGCCTTTTGAGATCTGGGAGCAATACGGTTATCTGCCGCAGACCTTGCAGGACGAAAGCGTGAGCATCACTATGGAGCAGGCTTTTGATGACGCCTGTGTGGCATTGGTGGCCAAGAAATTGGGAAAGACCGAAGACTACGAGCGGTTTTACCGCCGGAGCATGTTTTACAAGAACCTCTTCGACCCAACGACAGGGTTCTTCAGGCCCAAGGACGAAAACGGTCATTGGATGAAAGACTTCGACCCGCTCAGTTACGAGCAGCCCTGCTTTGTGGAGGGCAATGCCTGGCAGTACTTGTGGTTTGTGCCGCAGGATCCGCAGGGACTCATTGATCTCTTTGGAGGCACGAACGGCTTCTTGAAGAAACTCGACGAGAACTTCAGTCTGACGGCCACCTCAGGCGAGATCAATGGCAACGCCAGCGGTTTCATCGGGCAGTATGCCCATGGCAACGAGCCCAGTCATCATACTGTATATCTCTACAACTTCGCAGGAAAGCCGGAGCGGACACAAGAGTTGGTGGAGCAGGTACGTAGCGAGTTCTACCGTGCCACGCCTTGTGGTTACGCCGGAAACGACGACTGCGGCCAGATGTCGGCTTGGTATATCTTTTCCGCTTTGGGCTTCTATCCCTTCCATGCCGGTTCGGCAGAGTATGTCATCGGGACGCCATTGTTCACCAAGGCCATATTACACCTTGAGAATGGCAAGGACTTCGTCATCAGCGCCCCCAACAAGACGCCTGAGAGCATCTATGTGAAGAGCGTAAAGCTGAATGGAAAGCCGATTAAGGATTACAAGCTCACCCACCAGCAGATCATGGCAGGTGGCACCTTGGAGTTCAATATGAAGTAACCTGAGCGGTTCTTCTATTTCTTCACAAACTCCACACGACGGTTTTTGGCACGTCCTTCCGCCGTATCGTTAGGAGCGATGGGGGAATGTGAACCCTTGCCTACGGGTGTGAGGCGTGATTGTGCGATACCTTGCTTCACGAAGGTGATGGCGTAAGAGACAATTTTGCCGTCGTTAGTCAGGCGGATAATCACTGTTGTCTGGGATCAGCCCCAGCATCTTTTCTCCACTCGATTGGCTTTCCCCATCTGGTTTCAGCAAGTCCCACGTCAGGTTGCATGAGCCGTCTTCCCTGTACCAGAAACGCACATAGCTTCTTTTAGTGTGTTTATGAATGCAAAGATAGGTATTTTCCGTTACTTTTGCAACCCAAATGGACGACAAGAAGTATCTTCTCAGCCTCATCAGCGAAGGCGAGCATCAGCAACAGGATTTCAAGTATCGTGTTGACGACGCCCGCAAGCTGGCACGGTCGGTTTCCGCCTTCGCCAACACCGACGGAGGACGGCTGCTCATCGGTGTGCGTGACGATGGCCATATCGCGGGTGTCCGCACCGAAGGCGAGATTTATGTGATGCATCAAGCCGCCTACAAATACTGTCAGCCCGAAGCCAGTATCCAGTTCGACACCTATCATGCCGAGGGAAACGCCGTTGTCATCGCTACGGTGCCTCCTTCCAATAAAAGACCCATTTGTGCACCAGATGAGGACGGCCGGATGCGCGCCTATATTCGCATCAAGGACGAGAACATTGTGGCTTCACCTGTGTTATTTACCCTTCTGAAGGAATCCCAGCAACCCCAAGGAGCCATGATTACCTACAACGATGATATCCGTCGGCTGCTTGGTATCATGGAGGGGCAGCTCACCTTGAAACAAATTGTCCGTTTGGCTCGACTTCCCCGACACAAGGTGGTGACGCTGTTGGCGCATCTGATCCGATTTGGAACCGTAAGATGGGAGTACAAAGAGCAAGAGTTTTTCTTTTGTTTGGTATAAGTTTGACGGGTTTCCCTTACCCATTAGAGGGATCCTTTTTCCAATTGCAACAGCTGTCGCTTGATGTCGATGCCCGAGGCATAGCCCGTGAGCGAACCGTCGGCACCGATGACGCGATGGCAAGGGATGATGATGGCGATGGGGTTACGGTGTACGGCTTGACCGATGGCTTGAGCTGAACGGCAGTTGATGCGTCGGGCCATTTCGCCATAGCTCACCGTAGCACCGTAAGGGATGTTTAGCAACTCATGCCACACCTTTTGTTGGAAGGGTGTACCTTGTGGTTTTAACGGAGGGATAAAACTCGGTTTCTTTCCGCTGAAATAAAGGTCGAGCCAGCGACGGGTTTCAACAAAGATGGGGAGGTCTTGCTGGTCTTTCACATCCTGAGATTGTCCAAAATCCAACGCTGTCAACGACGTGCCGTCGCTGACCAAGATGATGGTTCCAACAGGAGAGTTGTAGAGCGCTTTCATCGTTAGCCGTTATCGTTTCCAGGCGCCAATTACCTCACCGATATAGACGGTATGAATCCCTGCTTCGAAACCGTCGTACCACTCCTTAGGGGTGTTGTTTCGGAAGTCGTTCTCTGTCTGATGCCAAGCCGTCATGATCTCGCATTCTATCACCGTTTTGGCTTCCTCGTAATAAGGCGTTCCATGTTCCGTATAGGCCAGATGCAATCCGAGCGCGGCAGCTTTGTCGCCGTCACGACCGCTATGTCTACCCATATATACCCAAACCTCGTCGTTGTCGAACTCCATGATGGTGAATCGTGGATGGTGCTCCATAAACTCGTAGGTGTAGCGGGCTGGTGCCACATACACGGTTACGGCAGGACGGTCGTGTCCAAGGTAGTTACCAATACCGCCCCATCCGATGGTCATAGCGTTGCTCTCTGTCGTATCACCCGAGCAGAGAATCAGGTTTTTGGTAAAGAAGGTGAAGCCATTGTCAGCAAAGTCCTTCTGCACATCGAAAGGTTTCAATTCGGTATTCATGGTCGTTTCTTGTTTTTCTTGTTGGTCATTGTTTTGACCTGGATGGTTGCCGCAGCCCGTCATGACAGCCAGCAGCAAGGCGGTGATAACTAATTTGTGTATTGGCTTTTTCATTATTTGCTGAGCTGTTTAACGGGGAAAGTGAAATAAGTGTTGGGGAAGGGTTCGTTTTTCAGGGTGAAGTGCCACCACTCTGAGCCAAGAGGTTGGAAGCCGTGGCGGAGCATGGCTTCACGCAAGATCATGCGATTATGGAACTGTTCGGCGGTGATACGATTGTTGGGTTTGTATTTTCCTGTTTTGGGATTGCCACCGTAATCCGGATGGCTTTCCACGCCGAACCAATCGAAAGTGCCGCCCATATCGACTTCTTTTTCCGTGGTCATGTCGAAAAGGGTCAGATCGACGGTGGAGCCGCGGGTGTGGCCACTCTTCTTTGCAATGTAGCCCAACTCGAAAAGTTTGTCACGGGGCACTTTGGGATAGAAATAGGGTTTCATGAGCGTGTCGTTGATATCGGCGGCCCAACGCACGAAATGATCAACGGCACACTGTGGACGGTAGGCGTCAAAAATCTTGAGGCGGTAGCCTTGTTTTTTCAGGTCATCGCTAACGGCGCGAAGGCTGTCTGCCGCTTGACGGGTGAGCAAAGCAACGGGCTCCAGATAACCATCCACGCGCGTTCCAACGAAATTGAAAGTGCTGTAATAGCGGATTTCAAGGATGGCATCAGGAACCACATCCATAATATTCACAAACTGGCTGAAGTCTTCTGTAGGTGATAGTTTTCCTGTCTGTTGTTGGAATTCGTAACGGGCTTTTTCAAGCTGAGCCAGAAAATCGGAACTGGTGTGCAGGCGGCTCACGCCAATGGCGGCACAGAGGCGGCTGGCGTCAACGTCGCTCTGCCAG
>JAEEGG010005812.1_pt1 | contig 29130 bp, 19 predicted proteins | sample 9134161 | NCBI WGS metagenome assembly JAEEGG01 (sample SAMN16246543, study PRJNA631951) | gut metagenome | biome: gut microbiome; feature: rumen; material: CR-attached | host: Bos | place: Iran: Karaj | collected 2018-10 | reverse complement strand
CTGTCGTGTAGTACTCGTTCGCTATCGAGATACGTTCTTCTTTGGTGAAATAGAATCTTTTTCTCATTTTTCTTTACTTTAATTGATTTGCAAAAGTGTAAACCAATTTCAGTATAATACATTTTTTGAACGTGAAATTGCAATCTCCACATTGCAATTTGGATTATTTTTCTACATCAAACCACAACAGAACACATCTTCATGAATTTTATAATCAGGTTGTTATTGTTTTTTTTTCTACATCAAACCACAACCTTATCAAGCATTGAATCTCATGTTGACTAGTTGTTATTGTTTTTTTTTCTACATCAAACCACAACTTGGGAAGTTAAGGAAGCTTCTCAGCGTAGTTGTTATTGTTTTTTTTTCTACATCAAACCACAACTTGTAGATGAAGCGCAGAAACTCGCATTTGTTGTTATTGTTTTTTTTTCTACATCAAACCACAACTGCTGTGACATCAAGGCTTCCATCCTCGCGTTGTTATTGTTTTTTTTTCTACATCAAACCACAACCGCTTGCACTTGTAGTAGTCGCCATGATGCGTTGTTATTGTTTTTTTTTCTACATCAAACCACAACATTAACGACGTGATGATGGTTGACCCCAAGTTGTTATTGTTTTTTTTTCTACATCAAACCACAACCGGATAGTTAGGAATGTGTTGGCGGTGGTGTTGTTATTGTTTTTTTTTCTACATCAAACCACAACTCGGCTCACGTGCATGTACTTCGAGCCAATGTTGTTATTGTTTTTTTTTCTACATCAAACCACAACCTCACTCCGCCCGCTGGCTCGGCTGGCTCGTTGTTATTGTTTTTTTTTCTACATCAAACCACAACCTGGTCTTAATCCTGCCTTTGCTAATGGTTGTTGTTATTGTTTTTTTTTCTACATCAAACCACAACCTAAGTATTGTATTTTATTCTAGATTAATAGTTTATATACATTTCTTACTTAGATAAAATGGAAGATGTTATACATTTTATAAGGCAAAAGTACCATTTTTGTCTGAAACAAACAAATATTTCAGAAGAATTCTAATTGAATTGGGGCTGGTTTTGACTTTTTCTCTATCTTTCCCCATATATTGACGATGTTGGAGTATTGTTTATCTGTAATTGATAAGACTGTTATATGCCCAACTCCAGGAGCAAAGCTCTTTACTCTCTTGATATGCACATTCGCACTTTCCAATGATGCGCAATATCTCATATATACGCTGAACTGATGCATAGCAAACCCATCCTTTTCAAGATTCTTACGAAACAAAGCTGCTTCCTTGCGCTCACGTTTCGTTGTTACGGGTAAATCAAACATTACCAATAGCCACATAATCCGATATGCATTTAGTCGTTCAAAGGTCATTAGAGCAATGGGAAATTTAGTGTATTCTGTTCTTTCGCATAACATTTCACGAGACTTGCAGATGATAACGACAGCCCAACGCTCAAAGGACGAGTTACTTTCTCAAACTCTGTATCAACATAAAGCACGTTTATCAATTTTGTCTTTGCTGTCTGGTTAAGCACCATCATATCCTCACAAGCCATCTCATATACTATTTCATCTACATAAGGTCTGTAAGGTTCCATCATGTCATCTGCCAATGGAAAGGCATTACTCCTGTGATGATGATATATACCAATGGCAGGAAACAACCCAGATGCAACAAGTGAACGTGATACGGCAGCTCGGAGTATAGTGTAGCCATAATTCAGCAGAGCATTAATGCCTGGCATTTGGCGGTCACGAATGAAATCATTGCCAAACAATTCCTGAAAATATAGTCTTGCAGCAATTCCCTCGCGATTATCTGTATCGCCACTCTTCACGTTCTGATAGTATGACCGAAGGATAGCACCATTATGCGCCGTTTTGTCGAGCAATCGGGATTGGTTCTTTATCTTTGCCTCAACAATCTGCTTCCACATCTGTTTTTTCAACGGCTCACTTGCAGCCATCTGGTTTCTTAAAGTCTCACCTTGCGTTATGTTATTATCAAGATTAAGAAGCATTGAGTTCGGCATAAAATGCTCATTACAGAACACAACCTGAACATTGTTATCAGTAAGGGCGTTGAGCAAAGGGATGGTTATGCTTACTCTTTGGTTTTCTATAATCACACATCCTACATCCTCTATAGGCACAGAAGTTGGCTCTCTTTCAATTTCCTTGAAAGAGATAACCAACTGTCTGTTCTTTAATGTCAGGTTTACAGCATTTGAAAACACCAATGTTCTCTTTAGCATACTTACTTCTTTTTAATCTCGCCAAGCACGTTAATCTCAAAGTCAACACCCTCTACAAGAGCGTGGAAGTCAGAAAGAGTTAGTGAAATTTGAGAACGATAGGAATCTGTAGCTTTATATGCTCCAGCTCGTGTTTCTTTCTTCAAAATATTTGCTTCTCGTGCTTCCTGATTATGACGGAGAATCAATCTTCCATCCTTCTTCATAATTGCCACATAATACATTCTTGCAGACAACTCCTTTGAATCTGCAAGATCAATATCTTCATCATCCGACTGTAAGAGAATAATCTGCGTACCTGTGGTGACTTTGCATCTGTACTTCATGCCGTTCTTCTCCTCTGGAGCTATTGGATATAGCTTCGTGAGGCCAGAGCTTTCCTTGTAATAGTTGGATGCTTCTATCATATTGACTATCTCATACGTGCGCTTCATCTTTCCTTTGACAAGCCCCTCGTAGATTGCCATACAATAGTTCCCATCGAGAGTGACATTATATTGCTGTTTGTACTCCTTCTTTGACAAATCTCTTTGTTGGCGGATATGCAATGGAGTAACAACAGTAGGTACGTAGCAACGAACTTTCTTTATCTTTACTCCCTTTGCCTCGTTCATGTAGATGTCTCCAGCCATAGCTTCTTTGAAACCTTTTGCCTTGATAGCATCCTTCACTTTCTGTTTTACTACTTCATCCACAATATTCTCCACATCCGTTTCTTTCAATACAGAAAGCATTTTCCTTACCACATACTTCACCTCACCATCTTTTTCAATGGCTCCATAGAACGTATCATTATGTAATGAACCGCGTGCAGAATCACCCTTTGCCAAAACTTTGCCGTTTGCTGTGAGTACGCGCTTACGAGCGCGCTTCGGCATATTGTCTGGCGTTTCGTGCACCACGATCATCTCCTGAGCCAGAGCGTTGATGTCTTCGGTAAACGTAGGCCATGGTTTCTTAAACGATGGCTTGTTGCCCTCGTGACGCTCGTATTCTTCCAACTGCTGATAATAGCGTGCAGTCTCGTTATATTGCCCAGGTTCTATACAAGCGATGACAATGGCATCAATGCAATGGTGTATATGGTTATCGCGCGATTTCTTCTCATACTCATTCTGTATGCCCCACATCTTGCGAAATTCAGCCGTGGTTGCGCCTTTTATTACACGCACATTGCTTTTGGCACGGTCTTCCTTCTTGTGGAAAAGACTTTTCAAATACAAACCTGCATATTTACCTACGAGTCCTATACCTGCACCCTGACGGCGTGCAAAACCTTCAGGAACCTCTGTCATTGTAAAACGTTTGTACTTACCTTGCAGATACTCTAATTGAAGACGTAACAAATGCCGTTTTTGGATAAGTCTATCTTTCACATCCTTTGCCATACCAGAATGTGTCCTAACTTTGTCCACATCTTTGCGAATCATTTCTATCTGTTTTTTCCACTCATCAAGGCGTACCATTATATCATGGTGATTACTTAGTTCCGTTGGGATCTTTGCCTTCTTCACTTCACGGTTGAAACGACTTGAGCAGAGAGTTAGATTCTCCATTGTACTGTCACCGCCCACACTACGTGGAATAGTGTGTTCTATATCAAAATTTGGAGTATCGCCAACAAAATCGGCAATACCTATCTGCTTGCCAGTATAAAGGCAAATATGTTTCTGTTCTTCCCAAAGTTCAAACCTCAGAATGTCATCTTCGGTAGGAGTAACGGTCTGGCCAGTTTGCTCCTTGTATAGTTTCACTATGTCTTCTTTATATTTGGCACGTTTCTTCTCCCTATCCCTGTTCCATTGTGCAATTGCCTTTCGCTTGTTTGCATCATTAAGTTCACGGGCGTACTCTATATGCACTTCCGTGTTTTCGTCAATAGTTCTATTGCGAAGCAGTTGATTTACAACCTTGCGCAATTCGTGGAGCGAGCGCATAGCCATAGGATTACGCACGGAATTAGTGCGAGGCGAGCCTAATTGATACACGCCATGCTCATTCTTCTTTGCATCAGGGTATGTCTCAATCATTGACGGATGATACAACTTTTCAGCCACACCCGGAGCAAGGTCGAAGTTATTGCGCAGATAATCCTTGACACAGAAATCAAGCGTTCCTTGCATTGCCTCGTCTTTTGGGTTAAAGTTTTCTATAAGCTCAATGAGTTCCTTTGTTATCGTGTTGCCGTGCTCCTGCCAAATTGCCTTGCCCACTATGTCTGGCACCTTTGCCATTGTCACCGCATGACTATAAATAAGTCTGCGCTCAAGCCATGGAAGTATCTTTCTTATGGCACTCAGGCTGAGTGAGGCAAAATTGCGTGTCAGACGTATCTTAGAAAATTTCTCTGCCAGATCGTCATCAAGCTGAAGGTTGTCTTTTACCCATTGTTTCACGTTCTCCTTATCAGGAAATGAATATAGCACGTTCCATACATCTTCAACCATCTGCTCCACAGTCTTGCCATCGCCACGAGTATAGACTTCAGCAATGCCGTTGGCATAGTCTTCACCGAAGATAGCTTGCAACTGTGCTATGGTAGGACATCCTGTCACGCCTTGCGTCATACGATAATTGAACTTATACCCTTTGTCACCTTCATCCTTGATGTATTGGTATCTGCCCTTTCCTGCAATAGCCTTGGCAATATCCTCAAAGTCGAAATTGGATTTGCTTTTGCGGAAAAACATAGGCAATGCTTTTTCACGCTCATTGGCATTTAGTGGTCGGAGTTCTATTTCATTCGGGCCTTGTACCTTTACGTTGTTGAGGAAAGAGAGCAGACGGAACCGTTCAAATGCAGGGTGAGAGTCGGCACAACGTGGTTTGCGAGGCTCAAACGTACATTTACCAACACCCTGTCGCTGCGATTTCAATGGACGTTGGAAATAGAGGGCACGTTCAAGTTCGGAAATCTGTTCTTCTGACAGTTTCTGACATTTGCAGATGGCATAGAACTCTGCCTTGTAGTGTTGTTCTCTGTCTGTATATCGTGTGCGTATGCGAACTTTGTTTCCTTCCTCGCTGTATAGTTTATAGAAATAATCGCCAAGATATTCACATCCCGCCTCATGCATCTCTTTCGAGAGGTCAGAGATGGCAATCTTCACCTTGCCCGACTCTTCATCTTCGGACTGATCAAGGCGATTGCTAAGAAATCCTCTACGCTGAACGAGATGATACAACGCACGACCGAGAATGAAAGCCTCAGAAGGATTGCTAAGGTCAAGCTCATCATGCAAGCAGACATGACGATAATAGTATGGATTCTGCTCAAGATTATCGTTGGTGCGTTGCCAGAGTATAAACTCATCATTCTTAGGATATTGTTTCTTTGTATGCCAAAGGTGCAGTTCCTCGGCAGAAACATAAGGACACCAACCATACTTTACCAACACCTTCAGCAATTCAATTTTTCTGAGGCGACGGCGGAAGTAATGCTTTCGTGATGCGCGATGCTCTGTGCGTTCGGCTGCTTTTGAGGACTCAATGCCTTTCTCTATCTTTACACCCTCTTGAAAAATCAAGCTGCCTCTATCGACGAGCGATAACATGTTGTTATCATCCCTTTCTACAACAGCCCATCCAAGACTATTAGTTCCTGTATCTAATCCGAGAATTCGTTTCTTCATTGTATTTTATTTTGGTTTATTTTTATTGTTTGGGTTAAGTGTATTTTGCGAAAGTACAAATAATTAATGATTCCTCCAACTTTTTGGGCTAGAAATTCGCATAATAGCACATTTTTTCAAATTTCACGCTGAAAATTTTGTATTTTCAAAGAAAAGAGATACCTTTGCAGCCATAAGATTATTTCTACATCTTATCACAATAAGGCTATATGCCGAAGGAATTAATCCTAATCGCCCTCTTCGGAGGGCGTTTTTTGTCTAAGTACGACAGATGCGCATTCTTGGGGCAAAACTAAAAAAACAGCGGTTTTCTTGGAGGTATAAGAAAAATAATGTACCTTTGCACTTGTCAATTGAAACGGGCACCGCTCTACGAGCGACACGCCCTATTTACTGCGTGCGAGGTGCTACGCACGTTGTCACTCGAAGAATCAATGACCATTGGAATATGGAAAGACAGAGAATACAGAAGGTTTGGGTGGATGATAAATGCGTCTATGCGCGCACAAGCAATGGGCTTTTAGCTAATTATCCGTTCTCAATGTGGAAGCGCTTTGAGGGTAGTACACCTTCTCAGCGTCAGGATTTCTATTTGTCTTATTCTGGAATCCACTGGCCACAATTAGATGAAGACCTTAGTTTTAAAGGTATGTTTGCGCAAGCAGGACTTTGCACACGCACAGAAACTGAGGATACAATATATTGGGAGGCTTAGAAAATGGAAACGAAACCTGTTGAAAAATCAGAGATTGATCTTGCTATTGAGGATATAAAGAAAGGAAATGTTGTGTCTTTTGATAATGTGGAAGATGCAATAAACTATCTTAATTCATAGTGATATTTGCATAAAATTGACTCTTCATATTCAGAAAAACAAAAATCACCGCGACATGATGCCGTGGTGATTTTTTTTGTTTATAAGCTATTCCCTATTTTCTTCAAGCTAAGAATCGGAGCACAGTCTCGTTAAAGGCATCGGGATTCTTGTTCGCGATGAAATGTGTGCCAGGGATGATGGAGAGCTCCGCATTGGGGATGGAGCGCGCAATAAGACGGGTATGCTCGTCTTTTATCATGTCGTCATCGCCGGCAAGGACAAGGGTGGGACTTTGAATTTGTGCGAGCTCCGCTGGCTTCACATTGGGATCATTGACCATTAGTCCGAGCATCTCGGCATTCTGCTTCGCCTTTACACTTCGCTTGGCGAACAGTCGGGCTATACGATAGCCTATCTCTATCGGGATCTGTATCTTTCGCTTCACGCCTGTGGCATCGAGGTTGGCTCCGTTGAGTATCAGCTTGCCTACGCGCTCGGGATGCGTCATGGCGAATAGCATGGCGATGTTCCCTCCGTCGGAGAAACCGAGGATATGTGCTTTGTCTATGGCGTGCTGATTCATGAACGCCAACAGGTCCTCTGCAAACTGACGGATGGAAAAGGGTGCTTCGCCACGAGGTGTCTGCCCATGTCCGCGGGTATCAATGGCGATGACACGGTAGTACTGGGAGAAAGGCTCTATCTGATGCTCAAAATATGTGACGTCCTCTCCATTTCCATGAAGCAGAATCAAGGGGAAGCCTTCTCCTTTCTCTATATAGTGGTGGGTAATATCCATTAATAATTCTTCAATCCTTCCTTTAGGAATGTGATATACGCCTCTACGTCCTCGTCATACGAGCGTGGGGTGGCGAGTGGCTTTTCCTCGTTATCCAAGAGCACGTAGAAAGGCTGTGTGTTAGAGCCGAACTTTGTGCGCTGGAGATAGCTCCACTTGTCGCCTACGGTGCGTAGCTTGCGTGGCTGATTGTTCTCCACTACCTCTATAGGCTCTGGGAGCGGTGTCTTATCGTCAACGAAGAGCTGGATAAGCACGTAGTCGTTTGTTATCAAATCCTTCACGCGGTCGTCGGTCCATACGGCAGCCTCCATCTTACGGCAGTTCACACAGCCATAGCCTGTGAAGTCAATCATCACAGGTTTGCCCGCAGCCTTTGCTGCCTGCATACCAGAGTCATAGTCCTTGTATTTCGCCTCTACCGTCTCGCTCTTGTAGAGGTTGAAGTCCTGCGTGCTCATAGGTGGTGCGAAGGCAGAGACCGCCTTGCATGGTGCGCCCCATAGTCCTGGTACCATATATAAAGCGAAGGCAAAGGAGCAGAGGGCGAAGAAGAATCGCGGTACGGAGGTGCGTTGGTTGATGATTTTCTCGCCCATCTCGTCAAACTCATCCTCATCGTGAGGGAAGCGAATCCAACCGATGAGATAGCATCCGAGGAGGAAGAAGAGGATTATCCAGAGGGAGAGGAACACTTCGCGGTCGAGTATGTGCCAGCCGTAGGCAAGGTCGGCAACAGACAGGAACTTTAGCGAGAAGGCTATTTCGATAAAGCCGAGTGTGACCTTGATGCGGTTCATCCAGTTGCCTGACTTCGGTGCAGACTTCAGCCATGAAGGGAAGAAGGCGAAGAGGGTGAATGGAAGGGCGAGGGCGAGGGCGAATCCGAACATTCCCACAGCGGGTGCTATGATGCTGCCCGATGTTCCCATCTCTACGAGGAGGAATCCGATTATCGGTCCCGTGCATGAGAAGCTTACCAGAACCAATGTGAATGCCATGAGGAAGATGCTCAGCAAGCCCGATGTGGATGATGCCTTGCGGTCAACGGCATTGTTCCAAGATGACGGCAGGGTTATCTCGAAGCCACCGAGGAAGGAGGCTCCGAACGCCAAGAGCATAAGGAAGAAGAAGATGTTGAAGATGGCATTAGTTGACATGGCATTGAGTGCCGATGCCCCGAAGATGGCGGTTACGGCAAGTCCGAGTGCGAGATATATCACGATGATGGATATACCATATATAATAGCAGCACCCTTTCCGCCTCCTTTCTTAAGGAAGAAGCTCACGGTCATAGGTATGATAGGCCATACGCATGGGGTGAGCAGGGCGATAAGTCCGCCGAGGAAGCCGAGGAGGAAGGTAGACCATAGGCTAGCAGCCCCTAACCCCGACCCTTCCCCCGCCCGGGGGAAGGGAGTAGATACACTCTGATTGTTATTGGGTGTTAGGTGTTGGGAGGTAGGTGTTGGAGTAATGCTATCTTGATTACTTACCTCGAGTTGTCCTTCTTTTTTTTTTACGCTATCATTACTAACTACTCCCTTCCCCCGAGCGGGGGAAGGGCTGGGGTTAGGGGCTATTCCACTATAATTGAAATCCACGCTTGATGGTGGCATGCAGAGTTCATCGTTGCAGGCACCATATTCGAAATAGCCCTCAATCTTATATTCCTTACCCGTGAGTTTCACCTTCTGGGTAAACACAACATTGTCTTCGTAGAAAGCGACCTCGCCTTTCCAAACCTCCTCATATTTCTTAGTAACAGGTTTGTTGGCTTTCAGACCGCCCTCAAGTCGGGCACCCTCAATCTTATCGATATTGATTGATGCCGCCGTAGGACCATGCTTCTCCTCTGGAGCATAGACGTGCCATCCCTTGTTGATCACACCTGAGAAGGAGATAGTAATCTCATCAGGAGCCGTCTGCTTCATAGAGGCGGTGAACTTGACTTGGGCATGGGAAAAGCAACATACACAACAAAGGAGCAGGAGAAGGAAGAAGCCCCTTACCCTTACCCCTACCCTTTCCCCGCTCGGGGCAAGGGAGTAGTTACTTTTTTTCGCTATGTAGTTTCGCATAAATTCTTTATGTTTTAGTTATTCTGAATTCTGAGGAATCAATACTATATTGCTCCCTTGCCCCGTGGCGGGGAAAGGGTCGGGGTTAGGGGCTGCTCTTTACTGGTCCTTCAAATACTCCTTCGCATACTCCACATAGTGGGATGCGTAGCTCTCTGCCTGATTAGGCTTTGTCTGCTTGATGAACTTGGCAGGAACACCGCCCCATATCTCGTGAGGACCTATCTTTGTGTTTGAGAGTACGAGGGCATGGGCTGCAACGACAGCACCTTCGCCTACATCTGCACCGTCAAGTACGGTACTGCCCATGCCAATGAGACATCCCTTGCGGAGGGTACAGGCGTGTACCGTAGCGTTATGTCCGATAGTCACGTCATCCTCCATAACGGTAGGACCTGTGGTGTTGGTGACATGAACCACAGCGCCATCCTGCACGTTACAACGGTTACCCATAGTGATAGGGGCAACATCGCCACGCACGGTAGCACCGAACCAGACTGAGCACTCGTCACCCATTGTGACGTCGCCTACGATAGCAGCATTCTCGCTGAAATAACATTCCTTTCCCCACTTTGGAGAAAATCCTTTGTATGATTTGATTATAGCCATCTTTTCATTTACAATTTACCATGTACAATGTACAATTTTGCATGTACCATTTACCATGTACAATGTACTATTTAACATCGCTCATGGACATTTACAATTTACCATGTACAATGTACAATTTTACATGTACCATTTACAATGTACAATGTACTATTTAACATCGCTCATGGGCATTTACAATGTACCATGTACAATGTACAATTTTCATTTGAGCATTTCTTCATTTACCAGTTAACATACTGCCTTACTGCGCCAGCAAATTGTACATTGTACATGGTAAATGGTACATGACTAGGCGTCAAAGAACACCTTACCGTTAGTGTCCTCTGGTCTTACTATTCCCGGATACTCGCTGTAGAAATCCTCCTTGAGGCGCTTAACATAGCGGCGTGCCTCGTACTTAGCCATAGGGAGGTCGTGCATGAGGTAGTTTCCGCAGGTGGCAGCGGTAGTGCCAGGAACCTCATCGTCATAGTCAACGACATACTGGAAAGCGGCAATCATCAGATTGCGGATTTCCTCGCATGAGTATTTACCTTTTAATATAAGGTAGTTGCCTGTGAGACATCCCATAGGTCCCCAGTAAATCACGTTATCCTTCCAACCGTCGAGGTTGCGGAGGTATGTGGCAACAAGATGTTCGATAGTATGGATGGCAGCAGGATTGAGACAAGGCTCATGATTAGGGGCTGTCATACGGATGTCATAGGTGGTAATCGCTGCACCGTTCACTTCATCCTGACGTGAGATATAGATGCCAGGCTGAAGATTGGTGTGGTCAACTGCAAAGCTGGGTATTAAGTCCATAAAATATTAGCCCCCCACCTTCTCCCCCGAGTGGGAGGGACTTTTTAGATAGTATCTGTTGTATGATAGAAAAACTCGCCCTCGGGGAGATAGAGGGGGTTTCTATTCTTGAGTGCAAATTTATGAAAAAATTTTTTAACAACCAAAAAAAACAGCCTTTTTGATGCTGAAAGTATGTTAAAGGGTATTACTATTTCTTATAATCAGAGGCCATAATTTGGTGGTTTCATTTGGTTTTCATACCTTTGCACTCAGAAATCAGAGACGTTCACCAGCTTGTTGCTGACGTTGACTATTTCCTTCGTGCGAGGTGTTTTGCACGTTGCACTCGGAATTAAACCTCTCCCCCGCCCTCTCTCGCAGGGAAGTCGGATGAAGAAAACATCAGAGTTTTTGTAAGGGAATCGGAACTAACGGGGGGGATGCAGGAATCTTTCAAAAAGCTTTATGAGCTTCGCGGGATTAACAAAGATGGTATAAAAGATTTATTCACCTAATATAAAAATAAAAATGCAAACAAAAAATTTTCTTTCTGTTGCAGCTTTCGCACTCGCTGCAATGACATTGGGTTCATGTAACAATGGTGCAGAGCAGGCTGCAAAGGAGCTTGACTCTCTCCGTAACGTAGTAGCAGAACAGCAGAATCAGCTTCAGGCTGACGAGGAGTTCACAGACATGATCAACTTCTCTATGGATAGCGTTGTAGCTGCTGAGGGTATCCTCATGAAGAATGCTGAGGGTGGTGTTCCAAACCGTCAGCGTCTCAAGCAGAACGTAGAGGCTTACAAGACAATCCTCCAGAAGTATCGTGATAAGGTAACTAAGCTTCAGGCTAGCCTCCGCAACCAGAAGAGCGCTCACGCAAAGCAGATGCAGGAAATGCTCGAGAAGATGCAGGCTCAGCTTGATGAGAAGGATAAGGAGATCGAAGATCTTAAGAAGCAGATCGAGGATAAGAACGTAAGCATCGCTGAGCTCAATACTCAGGTAACTAACCTCGGTAACAACGTAAGAGAGCTTACTGATCAGAACATCGCTAAGGATCAGACTATCACAGCTCAGACTGACAAGATGAACGAGGCTTACTACATCATCGGTACAAGCAAGGAGCTCAAGGCTAAGGGTCTCATGATCGGTGGCGGTCTCTTCTCTAAGAAGAAGCTCGACCTCTCTTCTGGTGACCTCTCTAAGCTCACTAAGATTGATATGCGCGCTAAGAAGTCATTCAACATCCCAAGCGCTAAGCCTAAGATCCTCACACAGGCTCCTGCAGGTTCTTACACTCTCACTAAGACTGGTGACAAGTCATCTACTCTCACTATCACAGACGCAGCTCGTTTCTGGAGCATGAGCAACGTACTTGTTATCTCTTACTAATCAAGAGCGAAAGTAACATAAAAATTAAATATAGGCACTCGTCCTTCCAAGGGCGGGTGCTTTTTTTGTGTGGGTTTCGGGGTTATGGCTCCGTAGTAAACTCGATGAACTCTCGCTATAAAATACCCCCTTCACCGAGTTTGCACCGACTTTGCACCGACTTTGGTACGGAGGAAGAGCGAAGGATCATAGGAGGAAGAACGGAATCATAATGGACATATAACCGACAAGAAAAACACAAGATAAATAGGCACGAAAAACATAGAGCGAGAAAAAACTTTTTCATTTTATAAGTGAAAAATTTGGAAGTGAGGGAAAGATTTTATACTTTTGCACACATAAAATCCATCCCCAAAAATATTTCACATGAAAAAGTTACACAAAATATTCCTTATGATTTCGTTTCTCATGCTCATTGTGTTATGCAATGGATGTAGAAACCGCACCTATTCTGCAATTGAATTAGATACTCTTAATGTTGCCGAACTTGAAAAGCAAGCAAATAGAGGAAATGCAGATGCACAGGTGGAGCTAGGGCGTTTATACTATTATGGGGAACGTGGTGTGAATAAAGACTATACGGAAGCTGTAAAATGGTTTCAAAAAGCTGTTGATAAGGGAAATGCATATGGGAAATATCGTTTAGGTATATGCTATGACAAAGGTAATGGCGTAGAAAAAAATTACACTAAAGCCAATTCCCTATATAAAGAGGCGTTTAATGCATTTTCGAAGATGGCAGAAAAAGATGATGCCAAAGCACAAAGCCATCTCGGAGAATGTTATGCTTACGGATATGGTACAGAGAAGAACGAAGAGCAAGCTTTCGCAACTTACAAGAAAGCTGCAGAGCAAGGATATGCGCATGCCCAATACAGCCTAGGAATTTGTTATTATTCTGGCTATGGCGTTACGCAATCATATATAGAAGCCGTAAAGTGGTTTCAGCTTGCTGCAGAACAAAGAGATGCACATGCACAAAACCACCTAGGAGCTTGCTATTATAAAGGCGATGGCGTTACGCAATCATATACAGAAGCCGTGAAGTGGTACAGGCTTGCTGCAGAGCAAGGAGAGGCACGTGCACAAGACAACCTAGGAGCTTGCTATTATAAAGGCTATGGTGTAACGCAATCATATACAGAAGCCGTGAAGTGGTACAGGCTTGCTGCAGAGCAAGGAGAGGCTAATGCACAATACGACCTTGGAAATTGCTATCGTTTAGGCTATGGGGTTACGCAATCATATACAGAAACCGTAAAGTGGTACAGGCTTGCTGCAGAGCAAGGAGTTGTTAATGCACAATACAACCTTGGAGTTTGCTATATAAAAGGCGATGGGGTTACGCAATCATATACAGAAGCCGCGAAGTGGTACAGACTCGCTGCAGAGCAAGGACTTGCTATTGCGCAATACAACCTTGGAAATCGCTATTATAAAGGTGATGGGGTTACGCAATCACATGCGGAAGCAATAAAATGGTATAAAAAAGCAGCGAAACAGGGAGTTGAAGAAGCAATACAGGCTTTAAAAAAGTATGGTATTACCAATTACGACTAATTTCTCTCTAATACAAAAAAAACAATGGCTGTAAACCGTATGGTTCACAGCCATTATTGATATTAAATACTACTTGCGTTACTTACTCAGAGTTGCATCAATAGTCATCATCAAGCCTACGAGATAGGCGTTCCAGTTGATGGCAATCTCGTTACTTGCATAACTGTTCATATCATCAGTATATGACTCGTCTGCAGCTTTTGAAGGATATGTGGTGACATTTGCGATGTCCTGCTGTCCTGGGTTAGGACCACCTGCAAGGAATCCAGGCAGAGGGGCATCTATACCGTCAGCCTCAGAAAGACGCTGGTGTGGATGCATTACCTGCTTTGTTCCGAAGCCTGTTACGAAGCAATAGCCCGTGGCATTACGGCCAAGGAGATAGTCGGCATCAGCAATAGCAGCTGAGAGATATTTATGGTCCTTAGTAAGCGTGTAGGCGTAGGTGAGGGCGATACCCTGTCCGGCACACATCTCACTATTACTGCCCCAAGGGAAGTCCTGCACACGATTGCCGTGAGGAGCATTGAAACTTGATGTTGGCATTCTCAACATACAATCGTCACAGAAAGCGAGGAGGTCAGCCTTCATCTTCTCAACAGGGAAGTCGATACCGTCAAGTTTACCGAGGAGGCTCTGGTTAATCCATTGCTGAACACCAAGACCAGACACCTCTCCCCAAGTAGGAACTCGATAGCTCTGAGGCATAAATGACTTTGCCTGCTCGAAATATGAGTTCTGCTTTGTGGTGAGATAAAGCTCGGTTGCTGCCCAGAAGAACTCGTCAGCAGAAGCCTTATCGTCGTACATACCAGTATTTACCTTTGGAGAATACTTCTGGTTATTTCCATTCTGGTCATAGTAGAATGTTGGATTCTTCACAGCCCAAGCGTATGCACGCTCAGCAGCCTTGACAGCCTCCTTTGCAAAAGACTGATACTTAGGATATGCAGAATAGATACGTGCTGCCTGTGCAAGAGAAGCGGCAAAGTCAAGAGAAGCCTGTGTGCTCTTCTGAACGACATAGCGGGTCTGATGGCAATTAACAGGCATCTCAAAGCCCTCGAAGTTAGGAGTGGTGAGTTTATGATAAACACCTCCATCGTATGGATCCTGCATAGTAATCATCCACTTGAGGTTGTACATAACCTCGTCGAGGAAATCAGGAACGGCATCCTCAGACTCAGGAATGACGAGATTCATCTTGTCAGCATAAGCCTTGTTGATTTCATAAGCCTGAAGAAGCACACCGATTGTGAAACCTGAGTTCACGATATACTTATTGAAATCTCCGGCATCATACCATCCGTATGGTGAAGAAATGACAGTTCCGGCAGGGCGCAAAGGAGATGCAGCAGACGGGTGAACAACCACCTTATCATCCATGTGAGCAGCAGGACGGGCATAGGCACCAGCATATTTTGCCTCGATAGGCATACCTGTACGCTGAAGATAGAAAGCCTTCATCGCAGCCTTGGCAACATCAGCAAAGGCATTCTCCTTGATGACAACCTTCTGCTCTTCCTTACCTGCCACAAAGGTATATGTGCCAGGTGTCTTTATTGTAGAGAAATCCACCACCTGACGAACCTTTTGAGTGAAAGGAGAGACAGAGGTACGTACTGCCTTACCACTCCATACCTTCTTGCCTTTAGCATCCTTCAGAACAAAGGACTTAGCGGTTACGGTTGGCTCAATCACAGCCACCTTCGTCTCAGATGGGTAGTAACCAACTTGATTGACTTTGATGGATTGGGCAGAGGTGCAGGAAGTGGAGAGAAGAGCCAAGAAGACCCCTCCCCATACCCTCCCCATAAATGGGAGGGAGTAGTTACCTTTTTTCGTTATAAGGTTTCGCATAAATTTATTAAGTTTTAATTATTTTGTTTTTAAGAAATAAATTCTATCTTGCTCCCTTGCCCCGAGCGGGGAAAGGGTCGGGGAAAGGGGCTTTTATTTACCTTTAATCTTTATCGTCTGATCTGCAATCTGGAGCGTGAACTCACCTGGTTCAAATATCCAGTTGCCTTGTGAATTTACGAATGAGAGGTTCTTAGCAGGGAGAGAGAATGTTACGGTCTTCTTCTCGCCAGCCTTGAGGTCAATCTTGGTAAAGTCACGCAGACGACGGATCTCAGGAGTCTGAGAAGCCACGAGGTCGCTTGAGAAGAGAAGCACAGACTCCTTACCGTTCATCTCGCCAGAATTCTGGACATCGACACTTACGGTAAGAACGTCGTCAACGGTAAACTCAGAAGGAGTGCAACGAAGGTTACTATAATAGTAGGTGTTATAGCTCTTGCCATAACCAAAAGGCCATTGGAATGCCACATCAGCACTATAGTCGTAAGAGCCTTCCATTGTGCCTACCACCTCAGACACGCGATAGTCGTAGCAGTTGAATGCGCTGATAGTGCGAGGATATGAGAATGGCAACTTGCCAGAGAAGTCTTCCTTTCCAGAAAGCAAGGCAGCAAGAGCATCACCACCATTGTTTGCAGGAAGCATAACATCGACAACAGTCTTTGCAAGTGGCTCAATATCTGAAATGATACGAGGACGACCTTCGTTCAAGATAAGGACAACTGGCTTGCCAGTAGATGCAAGGGCCTTGACAAGGTTACGCTGATTCTCAGAGAGATTGAGGTCTGTGAGATTACCAGGAGTCTCGGTATATGAGTTCTCGCCAATGCAAGCAATTATGATATCTGCATTCTGTGCCTGTTGCTTGACAGCCGACATACTGGCATCGGCAAGGGTTTCCTCATAATAAGCACCATCATTCTTATAAGTAAGCGTTTTGTCGAGAATTACATTCTCAGCACCATATTCCTTGCAGAGAGCCTCATAAATGGTATTAGGCTTGATGAACGGACCGCCATCCTTAGCCTTACGATTTGCAGTATCCTCAGCAAGTTTTGCAAGAATCTCGTCTGTACCATTACCCTGCCAAGTATAGCTCCAGCCGCCATTAAGTGCACGAAGGGAATTAGCATTAGGGCCAGTAACGAGAATCTTCTTGCCCTTGGCAATAGGCAGAACGTCCTCGTTCTTCAGAAGGACGATTGACTCCAAAGCACCTTGATAAGACACAGCCTTGTGTTCAGCAGAAGCAAAATTTGGATAGTCCTTCAATTTCTGATATGGATGATCAAAAAGATCCAGACGATACTTCAAACGGAGGATTCTGCGACAAGCATCATCAATACGTGACTGTGGGATTCTGCCCTCTGCAACGAGTTCTTCCATCAAAGGAACGACACTACAGTCGTAAGGCTCCATAATCATATCAATTCCGGCATTGACAGCAAGTTCGAGAGCATCCTTTTTATTGGCTGCAACCTTTTCACGACCAAAGAGGTTATTCACATCAGCCCAGTCGGTTATGAGCATACCATCCCAATTAAGACCTTCTTTCAGCCATCCTGTAAGGATTTCCTTATTTGCATGCATCGGAACATAATTCACACTACCAGAATTAACCATGATTGTCAAGGCTCCAGCCTCAACACAAGCCTTATAAGGAGCGAAATGTTTTTCCTTCAAGTCCTGAATAGAGATGATAGAAGGAGTCCTGTCCTTACCAGTCACAGGAACGCCATAGCCCATGAAATGCTTGAGCGATACAGCCACGTTCTTCTGTCCGATATGGTTTGGATCAGAGCCTTGGAAACCCAAGGTCATAGCCTTACCCATCTCTGCATTCACAAGACAATCCTCTCCGAAGTTCTCCCAACAGCGAGGCCAACGTGCATCACGGGAAAGGTCCATTGTTGGAGAATATGTCCAAGGCACAGAGCAAGCACGAGTCTCGTAAGCCGTAACCTCGGCAGCTCGGCGTGCTATATCTCTGTTGAAAGTAGCACCGACATTGATATTCTGAGGCATGAGCGTGCCGTCGGTGGTATAGGTAACACCATGATTCTCATCCACGCCAAAGACCGTAGGAATGCCAAGATGCTTGATAGAAGCACGTTGGAGCTGCTCGATATAACCGCCCCACTCTGCCGCAGGAACACCTGTAGGACCAGGGGTGTTAAGGAAAGAACCGACACGGAAGTTCACAAGGAGTGAATCCAACTTGTGCTGGTCGATAATGAATTTTCCCGTAGCATCCGTGGTCATTATGCCACGAAGATCGAGTTCAACCATCTGACCAAGTTTGTCCCTTAATGACATCTTAGCCATCTGTGCATCTATCTTAGCTTCTATAACAGCATCAGCGGCAATGGCAGGTTGTGCCATTGTCGCTGTTGCATATAAAATTGACGATAGTAATATACTACCAAATAAGGATTTTCTGATCATAATATGTTTAGGTTTTTAGGTTTTAAGGTTTGAGGGTTTTAAGGTCTTAGATAATTGAAAATTGAAAATTAATATCTTAAATCTCTTAATTTCAAAAGCGATGCTGACCTTCTAACCTCCTAACCTTCTAACCTATGAATTACATTACGACTTCCACAACGTGCTTACCAGGAGTAGCCTTGATGATGTTGCCTTCGATAGCCACGCCATCAACGGTAATGCTCTTCACGCCCTTCTGGTTTCCGTTAGGATTCTTAACGGTGATATCATATTCTGTACCACGGAGAATACGCTTAACGCTGTACTCCTTGATGTCAGAATCAAGACATGGATCAATCATGAGACCATCGTATGTTGGCTTGATACCAAGCAGATACTGGCTGACTGTTAGCCACATCCAAGCGGCAGTACCTGTGAGCCATGAGTTCTTACCCTCGCCTGGCTTAGCAGCATCCTTACCTGCCACCATCTGACAGTTCACGTATGGCTCTACCTTGTGGAGTGCCTGATCCTTGAGGTACATAGGACTGATCTTACGGAAGAGTTCCCAAGCGTCGTTACCACGTCCGGCAACAGTCTCACCGATGATAACCCAAGGGTTGTTGTGGCAGAAGATACCGGCATTCTCCTTATATCCAGCAGGATAAGATGAAATCTCACCCATCTCTACGTGATATGTTGTGTAAGCTGGGTTATTGAGTACCATACCATGCTCGCAGTCAAGGTATTTCTTACAAGAATCGATAGCCTTGTCAACCATACCTTCCTCAAGTCCGATACCTGCCATTGTGCAGAAGCCCTGTGACTCGATGAATATCTTACCTTCCTCGCACTCGTTAGAACCAATCTTATTGCCGTAGAAGTCGTATGCACGGAGATACCATTCACCATCCCATCCATGCTTCTTGACAGCCTCTACCATAGAGTCGATGCACTTCTGGGCACGCTCAGCCTCAGCATTATCGCCAATCTGCTTGCAAAGCTCTACATAGTCCTTACCAGTTACAACGAAGAGACCTGCAATCATAAGAGACTCAGCCTTAGAGCCTTCTGAGTTATTCTCTGTTGTCTGGAATGACTCGTTAGGATCCCATGAGAAGCAGTTGAGGTTAAGACAATCGTTCCAGTCAGCACGACCGATGAGAGGAAGCATGTGAGGACCGAGGTTCTCTACAACGTGATTGAAAGAGATACGCAGATGCTCCATGAGCGAAACCTCTGTACCAGGCTCGTTATCGAATGGTACTGGCTCCTGAAGGATAGAGAAATCACCTGTCTCCTTGATATAAGCTACAGTACCGAAAATCAACCAGCAAGGGTCATCGTTGAAACCACCGCCGATATCATTATTACCATGCTTTGTAAGTGGCTGATACTGGTGATAGCAACCACCGTCAGGGAACTGTGTAGAAGCGATATCAATGATACGTTCACGAGCACGACTTGGAATCTGATGTACGAAGCCCACGAGATCCTGATTAGAATCACGGAAGCCCATGCCACGACCTACACCGCTCTCGAAGAAGCTTGCAGAACGAGAGAAGTTGAACGTAATCATACACTGGTACTGGCTCCAGATATTAACCATACGGTTCAGACGCTCATCATCAGACTTGACAACATACTTGTCGAGCAGAGCATCCCACATCTGAGCAAGTTCGGCAAATGCAGCATCAACAGCCTCTACGGTTGAGAACTTCTCGATAAGAGCATTTGCCTTAGCCTTGTTTACGAGTGTTACGTCAGAATCCTGTGAAGAGATAAGAGTGCCGTTCTTCTTGCGCTCAATATCCTCGGCAGAGAACTTCTCTTCCTGAGCATTCTCCACATAGCCGAGCATGAAGATATAGTCCTTGCTCTCGCCTGGGGCAAGCTCTACCTCGATATAATGAGAAGCGATAGGACTCCAGCCATGTGCCAATGAGTTGCTTGGCTTACCAGCCATAACACACTGAGGATCTGCGAACTCGTTGTAAAGACCGATGAAAGACTCACGATCGGTGTCATAACCGTCTATATTCGCATTTGTAACGGTATAATATGCGTAGTGGTTACGACGCTCCTTATACTCTGTCTTGTGATAGATAGTAGCACCGTCAATCTCCACCTCACCTGTTGACCAGTTACGCTGGAAGTTCTCCATATCGGTAGCGGCATTCCAGAGACACCACTCAGCAAAAGAGAAGAGCTTTATCGTCTTCTTCTCAGAAGTTGTGTTCTTCAGTGTAACCTTCTGAATCTCAGCCCATGTCTTCAAAGGAACGAAGAAGAGAACTGAAGCCTCAATACCGTTCTTTGAACCTGTGATACGGGTATAGTTCATACCATGACGGCACTCGTAAGAGTCGAGCGGAGTCTTGCAAGGCTTCCAACCAGGATTCCATACAGTACCATTATCATTGATATAGAAATAACGGCCGCCATTATCCATAGGAACACCATTATAACGATAGCGAGTGATACGACGGAACTTAGCATCCTTGTAGAAATCGTAGCCACCACCTGTATTACTTATCAGACCAAAGAAATCCTCATTGCCGAGGTAATTGATCCAAGGGAATGGTGTTGCAGGATTAGTGATGACGAATTCACGGTTCTTGTCATCAAAATAGCCGAAATTTTTACTTTCCATTTTCTTTACTTTAATTCTTTATTGATTGCAATTTTTACTTTTTCATTATTCTTTTGGAGTTCAAGGAGTACAAGTAGTAACGCTCCTTCGTCGCTTAAGGAGTACAAGACGATAGTATTTATCGCTTTTATCAGAGTAAAAACAAACGTCTTGTACTCCTTTAACTCCTTGCAGTCCTTGTACTCCTTTATTTCTTCAATTTACTTAGCAGGAAATCAAACCATTCCTCGTACTGTTCTTCATACCAGAAATGTCCAGTCTGCTGATATGGCGAGATTATTTTCTCACCACCAGCAACATTGTATGTGGCATACATTGATGTTGGAGCCACCACATCATCATTATATCCGAAAGAGTACCAACCCGGAACGGTTATTCGCTTTGCAAAGTTCACTCCATCATAGTATCTCATGCACTCCACCTCTGCCTGATCTGGCTTTGCCACTTGATAGAACAGATGTGGCCAACCACAAGCTACTTTTTTTAGAGCAGCCTCATGGTCGCACATAGCCGCATGAACTGGTGCATAACAACTCACGCGCTTGTCGAGTGCCGTTGTGGCAAGAGTAAGGAAACCACCTTGCGAAGATCCACAGACTCCGAGATTCTTGCCGTCCCATTGTACGGCACCTTCTTTTCCGAATGCCTCAAGGAAGTCGATAGCACGAATACAACCTGTAACCACATGCTTGTAATAGGAACGGTCACGGTTATTACAACCGTTCATCCAATAGTCTGCCAAGGCAGCAGAGAAGAGGTTATCATAATATGACTGCTCCTTTGTCACAGGTATTCCATGAATACCTATCTCAAGTACGATGACGCCTTTCTTGCAAAGACCTTCATCACCACCATATGGACGAACTCCTGCTCCCGGAACCTTCAGTATAGCAGGATACTTTCCTGCCTTGGTCGGAACATTCAGAATACCATAGACTCTCCTACCCCAACGGTCATTATGGAATGAGACATGATATGTGTTCACATCAGTCGTAGAACGCTCAGGCAGGAACTCCAGATGAGGCTCAAGTGCAGTATTACGTGCTTCCTTTATTGCATTTGCCCAGAACTCATCAAAATCCTTTGGGCATTGTGCCTGTGGCTGAATCTTCTCAGGAGAAACGGCAGCTATGCAATGAGCCTGATAATTTTTACCACCAACATGTGCCGTCGCCTTCAACTTATAGAAACCAGGAACTTGCATCTTTCCTGTAACTTTGGCAGTTCCAGTCTTTAGGGTTATCTCCTTCTTTGTGTCAGGATACATATCTGGCCCCATCTCGTATGATACCTTAACATCATCAAGAAGAGTGCCCGATTTCATGACATTTATTGTAAAGCCGATATTCTCACCAGTCTTATATGTCCAGTCCTTATGATCAGGAGTAACGGTCACGGTAATATTAGTGCCACGAATCTGAGCCTCTACACATACCGCAACAAACAATACCAATATGGTTAAGACTTTCTTCATTTGCTTATCCTCCTCGTCATTTCCTTAATAATCTCCATCGTGGATTTATCCACAGCGAAAACGGAGTTAAGTCCCTGCTCTTCCTGAGCTGGATCACAAACATAGTCATCCCAACGTTGCCAGATAGTATGCTTGACGTTTGCTTTGCCACCCCATCCCCAGAAGTTGCAGCCGGCAATCTTGCCAGACTCAGCAATAATGCCGAAGACATATTTGTAATAGGCATCACGTCCCTTTGTTGAACTTCCCGGAGTAAACAAGAAACGGTCACGAGGATAACCAAACTCCTCAAGAACCATAGGGCGACCAGCCTTTTCCATCAGCTTATAAGCACGATTGATATAAACCAAAGTAGAATCACATGCCACCTTAACATTATCCACGATAGGATCTGGAGCGCCCTCTGCTATTGTTTTGTCTGCATCATAGTTCTGGTTGAACTTACCAATCCACCCCCAGTTGTTGGGCCAGATATGAATACAAGCATAGTCTATGTTAGGAAGAGTGTGAATAGCATTAAACAGTCGCATATCATCCTCACAACCATGCTCGCCCTCGCTACCCGTAGTAACAAGATGGTTTGGGTCAAGACTCTTTATCAAAGTTGACTGCTCGTCAATCCATTCTATGAACTTATACTTGTGCAGTTCATCATTTATAAAGCATCGTGGCTCATTTGCTATTTCCCATGCCATCAGAGCCTTACAATCCTTGTATGGCTGACCCGTATATCTATTGGTGCGAGTAACCATCTTTCTGACATGCTCTGCAGCAAGTTCCTTTGCCTTGTCGTTGAGAATGAAATTTGACACATACTGCATATACTCCCACCAGCCATCTATGCTTGGAACGGGAGTCTGGTCAAAATGACGTGTGCCTTTGCCATCCGACTTCTGAACATCGCCCTTGAAGCCTACCCAATCGAGATATGCTCCATAGCCACCCGACCATTCCCAAGCATTATTGAAATAGAGAACAGCCCTCATATCACGTTTCTCAAGCTCTGCCATAAGGAAGTCAAGGCCTGCGAGAATAGTATCATTATATACTCCTGGCTCTGATTGCAACTTAGGTGCTATATGACTTGGAATGCCATCACGCCCATCACCACCTATGAGCACACGCACATTCTCGATGCCTACGGCACGCATATCGTCAAGCTCCTGGACAAGACGCTTACGATTACCACCCCGCCCCTCACTTCCGAGGATAGCTCCATACCAAAGGTTTGTACCAACATAGCGATATTCCTTGCCCTGCAGATAGAACTTTCCATCCTTGACAGAGACAAAAGAGGTTCCATCCTCTGCCCTTGCCACAAGAGCAAGAAGGCAGAAGAGAAGAACCACACTATACTTACTACAAACTAATTTAATCATTTTATTGTCACATTGGAGTTCAAGGAGTACAAGGAGTAACGCTCCTTCGTCGCTTAAGGAGTACAAGACGACAGATATTTGTCGCAGAGTTCCAAGCAATAAAGACTATCGTCTTGTACTCCTTGAACTCCTTGTACTTCTTATTACTTCTTAGTGTAGAGGAACGGCACCACCGGCAATCCCTTTACGTTATGCAGCTTACCTGGGATGAAATTCTTATAGCAATAGCGGATGCCTTTGATATCATTAATCTCGGGACAAGCCAAGGTGAGATAGCATCCCTGACGTTTCACATTCTGCCAGGCAGACGAAGCCCACACGATAGCCTTATGCCATTTGCCATCAGCAGCCTGAGCCTCAAAGCCCTCAATATTATCCAAGCGGTCAAAGCCCTCATCTCCATTCTTGAAATAAAGATGCAAGACCTTTCCCTTTGCATTTGGGTTCTTCCCTACGGCAGTACCGGCAATAACAGCCTGTTCCTCCGTATTGGCATCTACCTCCTCCATATACTCAAACTCTGGAGCCTCTGCAGATATGCCCTCTACGCCATAGTCACGAGCAAGAGCCATATAGGCGAGTCGTTGACCGATCTGTCGTTTCTGAGCACCATGTATCTGCTTCGCCTCATAGTCATAGACAAGGTCGCTCGTACATACACAACCGCAATTCTCCAATTCCTTGGCTATCACATGCTGGGCAGCACGAAAATCTGCGCCCTGAGTGCCATTCACATCATCATACCAATAAGGCGGAAGTTCTACAGTATAGATAGGAAGCTTATCGTTTGGCTGATTCCACATCTTACGCCACAAGCGGGTCATAGTCTTGAAACGCTCGACATACTGCTTCTCATAACCCACATTCGATTCTCCCTGATTCCACAGAAATCCCTTTATAGTATATCCAGCAAGCGGATTCAACATTCCGTTGAACATCACCATTCTCTGGTGATAGTCGTTAGGAGAAACTGGTGTAAGTCCGTCTGGATACGTCAGAAGCGTATCCTTCGGCAACCAGCCCTCTACACACGAGCCGCCCCAAGAGCAGTTTATTATACCTACTGGAACGTCAAGCATATCAGCCAAAGTAGTGGCAAAGTAATAGCCACATGCAGAGAAGCGTGAGGCTGTCTGAGTTGACGGAATCTCCCATTTGCCCTCAACCTTCTTCTGAGGCTCAGGCTTGCCAACCTTCGGAATTGTGGCAACGCGAACAGAGTTACGATACTTTCCTGACTGAGCAATAGTCTCGTTAGCCCCCTCTATCGGGCAGTTCCAGAAACCGCCTAGAGGCATCTCCATATTTGATTGACCAGAACAGAACCACACCTCACCTATCAGCACGCCATTCGACACCTTAGTATCAACAGCCACAGCCTTTTTCTCCTTGTTCGGATCTGTCTTATACTCGGAAAATATAACACTATATTTATTAAATGAAGCCTCTGGAGTCTTCACCTCCACCTTCCATGAGCCATCAGCATCCACCTTTGTAATATACTCATCAGCCGACCAGCTCATTGTCACCTTAATATAATGGTTTGCCTCTGCCCATCCCCAGAGCTTAGCCTTGGTTTGTTGTTGCAAAACCATATTATCTCCGAAGATTTCAGGAATCTCCAAAGCATTAGCCGTAAGAACAGCAAACAGAGTGATTACGAAGGATACAAATCGTTTCTTCATTCTTCCGATAGGTAATATTTAGGCTTATAATTCCCAATTCCGAGTACAAAATTATAGCATTTTCACATCTTCTCCTTACACTATTTTGTCATTTTATTATATATTTGCATAAATTGTAAAAAAAATCATCCACTCACTATTCGCGAGTGGATGATTTCGTCAATATCTTGCTAAAATTGTATCATGTACACTTAAACTATCACATGTTTCTTGTGGTAGTTCTCTCTGAATTCCGTAGGCGTACACCCTTTACGTTTTTTGAATATACGATTGAAATTCGAGATATTGTTGAAACCACAATGATAGCAAATCTCTACAACCGCCATAGTGCTATCGGCAAGCAGTCGGGCAGCATGACCAAGACGAATATCAATGATATATTCAGAAATACTCTTGTTTGTACGAAGTTTGAAGAAACGGCTGAATGCTGTAGATGTCATGGATACGAGACTTGCAAGAGTCTGAAGCCTTATCTCCTCACGATAATGCGAGTCTATATATTCCTTTACTTTCTGTACCCTACGGCTATCTGTCGTCATATTGACATGAGCAAACGCACTTGATGACAACAACTTGTAATCGGAACTGATCGACAACTCATACATAAACTCGAAAAACTTCATCACACTATAGAAGCCCGGCTCCATATTGACAAGTTCATTAAGACGGTCGTAAACTCTCATTATCGTCTTCATGCCAAAGGCAACACCAACCTCTGCCCTATTGAAAAGGTCATAAAGAGGCTGCATGTGGGTCTTGGCAAGAAAGGCATCGGAAAAGAGGTCTTTCGAGAAATGAATGGTAATCTCACGAATATCCTCAGACTCACACTTATACTGCTCCCAGGTATGCTCAAGTCCGCCACCCAGAAGCGCAAGATCATAATTTCCAAGCACCTCAATGCTATCGCCTACAACTCTTCGATTACCCTGACAGTTCTCCACAAAGTTTATCTCCATCTCGCCATGTCTGTGCATGGGATATGTATGCTGCTTTTTGTGGCGCTCTACCAGATGATAACAATCTTTTTCCGTGAGACGCGTAATCTCTGAAATAACATCTGCACTCATAATGTCTAAAGTCTTTTGCCTTTTGTCTTATTTCAAAGTAAATGCAAGTGTGCTTGCCTTAATTCCTTCTCCAGATACAGTAAGCGAAGCCTTACCCGCTGTTTTCTGTGACTGAATGAGCACCTGCGCATAACCATTGAATGACTTCACCTTGAAATCATGCGTATTAATGTCTGTAGGTCTCTCTGGGTCATGACAAGCAGGATCTCCATTACCTATACCAAGAATCTTCACGTTACCCTCAGTCTTCAGTTCCAATTGCTTACAGGCATCGGGAACGAGACGTCCCTTATCATCCTTGAGGCATACAGTTACGACACTCACATCAACACCATCTGCATTGATTTCTGTACGGTCAGCTGTTACTTCAACAACAGAAGCCTCATTTGTGGTTTGGATAATCTCCTCCATAGCAGGCTTTCCGAACTTATATCCAACAGCCTTGACCTCACCTGGCTCATATACACACTCCCACTCAAGATGACCATTCTGAGGCACATATTTCTTCTCAAGTTCCTTGCCATTCACAATCAACTGAATCTGCTCACAATTAGAGTAAGCCCATACGCTGATTGTATCACCCTCATGCCCTTTCAAGTTCCAATGAGGGAAAACATGCAAGACAGGCTCATATGTCCACCAAGACTTCAGATAGTAAGCCTCATCCTTTGGGAATCCACAATAATCATGAATACCGAATTGGGATATGGTAGCAGGGAACTTCAACGGATTTGACTCGCCGCGATAGTCGAAGCCCGTCCAGAAGAAACAACCAGAAGCCCATTGACGAGCCACATAGAATTTCCATCCACGCTCAATACAGTTATATATGCTGTCAGGACCATTTGGAGCACGGTTCAGAGCTTTCATCCATCTACCTTCAGGATCATCATAATAGATACCACGGGTACCACATCCTGACGTTTCCTCTGAGCCATAGCATTTACGCTCAGGATAGACCTGGCGCATACTGTCGATAGGATTCTGCAAGATATAGTTATAACCGGCAACATCAACAGGTTCTTCGACAGTAGGACCACTACTTGTTGCAAATGTGATAGGACGTGTAGTGTCGTACAAACGGCAATAGTTACGCATCGCAGCAGCTATACGTCTGCCTCGCTCATCCCATTCCAATCCCCACTCCTCGTTACCGAGACTCCAGAGAATGATACTTGGATGATTACGGTCACGCTCAACCATCTTTGCCAGACTCCTTAGCTGATATTCACTTGTACCAGAAAGACGGTTCTCGTCAATGACAAGGATACCAAGAGAGTCGCATATATCAAGTAATGCAGGTGTCATCGGGTTGTGAGAAGAACGATATGCGTTACATCCCATCTTCTTCAGCTGCCTCATACGCCATAGAAGTAAGGCGTCTGGAATACCCGAACCCACACCAGCATGATCCTGATGCATATTCACGCCCTTCAACCTCGTGCGTACATTATTAATCAGGAAACCGTCCTTCTTGTGGAACTTTACCTGACGGCAACCGAACTTTGTACTAACAGAATCAACAACCTTATCATCAACTAGCAACTTTGACACGCATGTGTAGAGATATGGATCTGTAGGAGTCCAAAGATGCGGATTCTCAAATGTCACATCATACTTGAATGTGCCATTATCAGCCAACTTACGTGCTGCGACATTTGTATATTCACGATCTACACCTTCAACAGCCAACACCTCATTGCCTTCCGCGTCATACATGAAATACTGCATCTTACATTGTACGGCATCGTCAGAACAATTCTGCACAGTACCCTTGAACGTAATAGCTGCCTTTTTGAAGTTATTGTTAGAGAACTTAACACGAATACTTACACCATTCGTCGGGATATGCACAGCATCCGTCTTCAGCATTTTCACATGACGATAGATACCGCCGCCCTCATAATACCAGCCTTCCTCCAATGATGCATCAGCACGAACGCACACCACGTTATCCTCACCATACTTCAGATAGTCCGTGATATCATACTCCTGTGAAAGATATCCACTTTCCTCACCTCCACAGTAGAAGCCATTCACCCATACACGACTCGCACGGAAGATTCCATCAAAGATAAGTTCGATATGCTTGTCCTTATCTTCCTTATCAACATGAAAGGTCTTACGATACCAACCAACGGAATTTTCAGGGAACTTATATCCCACAGCCTTGTAGCCATGAGAATGACTTGCAACCGAGTCATAAGGAAGATCCACTACGAAATCGTGAGGAAGATCCACCGTTTTCCAGTCCTTGTCATCAAACTTATTACTGTAAGGACCTGTATTATGAATAGAATTAGCCTTTGTAAGATAGTTGAAATACTCTGTACCACACCCAAAATCCTTTGCAGGGTCAGCAGCATTACCAAGATGGAATTTCCATCCCTCATCAAAATTGAGAAGGGTACGCTGAGCCATTGCAGGCATATAGGCAAAGGCAAAGAGTATTGCTATAATAATAGATAAACGTTTATTCATATTAGGTTAACGAAATCAAGTGCCCCTCCCCCTCGGGGGGAGTTAGGAGGGGGGCCTCCTCCTAGCGGAGAGAGGGGGATTCGAACCCCCGATACGCTTTTGACGTATACACGCTTTCCAGGCGTGCCTCTTAAGCCATTCGAGCATCTCTCCATTTACAATCTACC
>JAEEGG010005810.1_pt1 | contig 29131 bp, 19 predicted proteins | sample 9134161 | NCBI WGS metagenome assembly JAEEGG01 (sample SAMN16246543, study PRJNA631951) | gut metagenome | biome: gut microbiome; feature: rumen; material: CR-attached | host: Bos | place: Iran: Karaj | collected 2018-10 | reverse complement strand
TTTTTCCCTCTTTTAAGACAAAATTTGAATCAAAAACATTGCGTAGTTTTCTATTAAACTTGCGGATGTTCTTACGCTCCAGCTCGTCCATTTCGTCGAACATGGCACGAGCAGTCAAAAGGTGATGCAGGAGCTGACGTACGGGCAACCCTACACCTTCTTTGTCAGCACCGACTACCCTCAGCAGGACGTCAGTGTTTTGTTCGATTATTTCATAACTCATACTGTCAATCATTTTTACCTTTTACAGTTCGTTGTCCAATACTTGCAACACGTTCATCAGGCTGAGAATCATGGGTTTTTGATTCGTTAATTCTCAGAATCAAAAACCTGTCTCCACGATTCTTACCGAACCCGGCAGAGGTCTGGTTGGCGTTCTTTCGGAAGTTGATTCCCTTAACGGGATTGTGAACTAACCTCATACAGTTCTTTTTTAAAAGGTTAAACATTATGTTAATTCTGTCACCTTGCTTTTTCACTCCCGTTCACGATGCTGTTCTCATGCCGTGTCACTGCAGTTGACATGCCGAGTGAGCAACGTTCTCTTAACGAGCGGTCGAGCTTGATTGACGATGCAAAGGTACAACATTCGTGAATAGCGATTTCCCGATAAGTAGCGATAAGTACCGATAAGTAGCGATAAGTAGCGATAAGTAGCGATAAGTAGCGATAAGTTCGAGAAACTCTGTAATTCATTCATTGTCAAACGGTTCGCCGATTTCTTCTATGATACTCCCAACCTGCTTCGGTGTATAGTAACGGATTTTCTTAGATACGAGTTTTTTCAGCCTCTCATTGATTCTCAGCCAATTACGAAATCTCTTCATTGCCGATTCGGGTGTGAGGTTCGGGAAAGAAGAATCATGGGGACAGGTTTTTGAAGTGAAATCCATTTCATGGTTTCATTCAAAAACCTGTCCCCATGATTCTTCGGAATGCTTCCTTTCGGGCTTCATTATAATTTGATTTTTCCGAAAAAGCGTCGCCGACAGAAAAAAAGTTTTTCTCTTCTTTTTCTTTTTTTTCTTTTTCTTTATTAGGGGGTGCAGGGGGGAATTTTTCTTTTTCATTGTTTCTTTTTCTCTCTTTTAGATCGCATTTTGTTTCAAAAAAATAACTTATAATTTCGAGGCCGTCAGGCCGACTGCTCTCTTGCTTCATCATGACCCGTTTCGCTCCGTTGTGGATGTAGATGCCTTTGGTTGTGGGGACGCTGTCGATCAGTCGGTGGTCGTCGAGGGTGAATCACACTTCGGAAGGACATGCGGAATTCGTGAAAGGCGTAGTCGTTATGGCGGTGGCGTCACCGCCGGAGTCGAAGCCAAAGGCGTGGCGGCGGGACTTGCTGGCAGGGTAGGCAATGCCTTTAAACCAGTGGTTTTTCGTTTCAAAAGTTATCGTAATAGTATCATTGTTCAAAAAAAAAAGACTTTCTTTTTGGTAGTATCAATTATTTTTTATAATTTTGCACCAAAATTAACATACGCACGTATTGCGTTCAAACAATCTTGCTAATTATTACTCAAAGACAACAATAACAAATAAACTAAAAGTATGAATTATCGCTTTCTCAAAATGGTTAGGAGGGCTTGTTGCTGTATAGGCCTGACCATGACTGTTGGGGCTCTATTCATGGCTTGTAGCGACGATTACGACCTGGACGATGAAGGTAACTATCCGTCTTGGCTCGGTGAGAGCATCTATGAGGCCATGAAGCATCCCGAGAACTTAACAAGTGCACAGGGAAACGTGCTGACAGGTACTTTTACCAACTATCTGAGGCTGATAGACGACCTGGGTTATGCCGAGACGCTGTCGAGGACGGGTTCTAAGACCGTGTTCCTTGCCAACGACGAGGCCTTCGATCGTTTCTATGCTAACAACGCCTGGGGCGTAAGGAGGTATGAAGACCTGACAGACGCCATGAAACGTCAGCTGCTCTATGCGTCGATGCTCGACAATGCCTTGCTGGTGGAGATGCTTTCCAACATCTCGGACGGTGCCACTGCGGTGACCCAAGGGCAGGCCCTGAAGCACACTACCGGTGCCAACGTGATTGACACAATCACCTATCTGCGTGGCCAGGCCGACATGCCTGTGAACAATCCCTATTGGAAGAAGTACTACGACCGCGGCCTTTATATGGTGATGGACGCCACCCGCCCCATGATGGTTCACTTTACCGAGGAGCAGATGACGAACAACAATATCACCACGCTGGGCGAGAACAGCGACTTCGAGGTGGTGACAGGAACGCCCTACGACGAGGAGGAGCACTCGGCCTACATCTTCAGGAACAAAATCATCAGTGCCGACGTGACGTGTAAGAACGGTTACATTCACCAGATGCAAGACGTGCTGGTGCCGCCGGGCAACCTGGCCGAGGTGATACGCACCAACGGAGAGAGCAACTATTTTAGCCGTATGCTCGACCGTTTCAGCGCCCCTTACTTCGATGCTCAGACCACTAAGAACTACAACGACTATGCCTTGGTGAACAACCTGCCGCAGATTGACTCCATCTTCCAGAAGCGGTACATGAGCGACCGCTCACAGGGCGGCACGCTGACGCAAGACCCCAACAGGAACGTTGCCCAGTATGTATTGCCGTTCGATCCGGGATGGAACAACTACAACAACGGTGCCACGGGCGAAAACCCCAGCAAGGACATTGCCGCCATGTTCGTACCCACCGACGAGGCCATGAAGGAGTACTTCCTGCCCGGGGGTCAGGGCGAGTTCCTGATCAACGCCTTCGGAAAGAAGGAGAACACCGAGGCCAACCTTGCCGAGAACATCGACTCCATACCCTTGCAGAACATTCAGCAGCTGGTGGCCAACCTCATGAAGAGTTCGTTCGTGGGAACGGTACCCTCGAAGTTCGGCAGGGTGATGGACGAGGCAAACGACCCGATGGGACTGTCGCTCGACGTGCTGAACCGCACCAGTAGCGGCTCGTACGACGTGAAGATAGCCAACAATGGCGTGATCTACATGCTGAACACCGTGTTTGCACCGCCGTCGCTGATCGCAGTATCGGCTCCCGTGACACTGAGCAGCAACATGAGAATCATGAACGAGGCAGTCAACGACGGTAAGAGCCGCTCTTCGCTGGCCTTGAACCTGAACTACTATGCCTACCTGCTCGCCATGAGTGCCAACTACGCGTTCTTCATCCCCACGGACGATGCTTTCGGCCGCTACTATGTCGATCCCACATCGCTGAACGACAACCAGCCGCGCGCACTGAAGTTCTACTATCAGAACAAGTCGCCCTATGTCTACTGCTCGTCGTGGAAGTACGACAAGGAGACAGGTACTGTGGGCACCTCGCCCACCGACTCCATCGGCAGGGTGAACACCGACCAGTTCCGTTCGCAGTTCATCGATATTCTGAACTACCATACCGTTGTGCTGCCTACCGGAGCAGAGCTTGGAACCAACAAGTTCTACAAGACCAAGCACGGCGGCGCCATCAGGTTTGATGGTAATGCCGTTCGCAGCGGCGGCCAGATAGACGGCCCGCTGCCTGCATCGGATGTCACTCAGGTCTATCGCCAGGCCAACGGTGTGGCTTACGCCATAGACCATGTCATTCAGGCTCCCCAGAAATCGGTGCTCGCTGCACTCGAGAACGACCCGCGCTTTTCAGAGTTCATGGATCTGTGCACCGACTTTGCGATGGACAGCATCATGGAGTTTGCCAGCGACCGTCTGATGGAGGTGAACCCGGTGACCAAGAAAAAGCGTATGGAAGCCTATCACACCTTTGCCGCAAAGAACGGACTGACGGATAATGTGAACTACTTCAACTCCTATAACTATACGGTCTATGCCCCTGACAATGAAGCCATGAGGAAAGCCTACGAACGCGGACTGCCGAGGTGGAGTGACATCAAGGTGCTCTTCGACCAGTACAGCGAGCTCCTGGATGCCCAGAAGACCAGCGGCGAACCCATCAGCGAGGAGGTGCAGGCTGCACGTGACAAAGCACTGGCCATGGTTGAGGAAATCAATGCCTTCATACGCTACCACTTCCAGGACAATTCCATATATGCCGACAACGTGATTGAGGAAGGTATCTATCCGACTGCCTGTGCCGATGAACTCGGTATCCGCGAGAAGCTCACTATCACTGGCGGCAATGGCATCATGACTGTGACCGACAAGCGTGGACAGCAGGTGACCATCGATGCCTCCAGCACGTCGAAGATGGTGAACCAGATGACGCGTGACTATGTCATCAATGCCCGCCAGCATGTCATCAACACCTCATCGTTTGCCGTGGTCCATCAGATCAGCTCACCGTTCAGCATCCATGCCGACACCGACCGCTACGACGGCGCCTGGACGGGCAGCGGAGCACGCCAGCGCCTGAAGCAGTTCCGTCAGCAATACGATACCTATTTATATAAAAGGTACGATAAGGAACAGGAGACAATGATATATTGAGAATTCTAAAGACAGAACGATATGACGAATAGCATAAGCAAACGACTCTTGATAGGTATATCATTTATCATTTGTCACTTATCATACAGCTTTGCCCAGGAGGCACGCATTTCGGGTAACATCAGCGATGCGATGGGCCCGGTCATGATGTGTAACGTGGTCGAGGTAGACGGCAATAACCGTAATATCTCGTTTACCCAGACCGACCTGAACGGTAACTTCACCATGACGGTGAAGAACGTGAAGAACAAATTGAGAATATCCTATGTGGGTTACAAGACTCAGACGCTGCCCATTGGCGACCGCACGAAGTTCAACATCAAAATGCAGGATGCCACCCAGATCAAAGAGGTGACCGTCACTGCCAAGCGCAAGTTCAACCAGGGCGGTCTGGCCATCCCCGAGCGTGAGGTATCAGTGGCAGCCCAGACCTTCAGCATGAAGGAAGTGGAGGGACTTGCCATCATGTCGGCCGACGAGGCCCTGCAGGGTCAGATTGCCGGTCTTGACATCGTGTCGAACTCTGGTAACCTCGGTTCCGGTACCACCATGCGACTGCGTGGTGTCACCAGCATCAATGGCTCGGCAGAACCGCTGATAGTCGTCGACGGTAACATCTTCGATAATCCTGATGCCAACTTCGACTTCCAGAACGCCAACGAGGAGACCTACGCCTCACTGCTGTCGGTCAACCCGTCGGACATTGAGGACATACAGGTGCTGAAGGATGCTGCCGCCACTGCCATCTGGGGTTCACGAGGCGCCAACGGTGTGATTCAGATTCGCACCAAGCGCGGTGCCAGAGGTAAGGCACGTGTGGACTACTCGCTGCGTGTACAGGCCAGCTGGCAGCCCAAAGGATATAACCTGCTGAACGGTGACGACTATACCATGATGCTGAAGGAGATGTACTACAATCCCTCGCAGAGTGCAACCGCCACAACGAACATCAACGAAATCAACTACAACCGCTCTTGGGCGGAGTTCGAGAACTGGAACAACAATACGGACTGGGTGAACGAGGTCCAGCAGACCGGTTGGAGCCAGTACCACTACCTGACTATATCGGGCGGTGGCGAGAAAGCCAATTTCCGTGTGTCGGCCGGTTACGACCACCAGAACGGCACCATCATCAAGCAGAAGCTCGACCGATTCAGCACGAAGCTGGCACTCGACTATTTCGTCAGCGACCGCATCACCTTCCGCACCACGTTCCCGCTGACCTATACCGAGAACCTGCGTAACTATGATGACAACATCCTGGGACGCGCCCAGAAGCTGTCGCCCAATATGTCGGTATTCCGTCAGAACTCCGACGGTACTGACACAGGCGAGTATTACATCATGCTGCCCGAAGGAGCCTCGAACGACGCTGGCTCGTCGGTGGCAGGCACTTCGTCAAGACAGCTGTCGGCCATCCGTAACTTAGGCAACCCCGTAGCCATAGCCAATCAGGCATGGCGTAACGAAAAGACCTATCGTATTTCTCCGGAGTTCCGTCTGGACTATTACCTCATGAGCAAGGATGACAATGCCACCCAGCTGAACTATTCGGGACTGGTCTACATGGACATCTTCTCGAAGAGCGAACCCAAATACTGGCCAGGCTCACTGACCACACGTGGATGGAACGACACCGACTACAACCGCAGCCAGGTCTACGACTACAACTCGCTGGCATTCACCACACGCCACACGCTGAACTTCACCCCGCATTTCAAGAACGAGGACATCAAGGCCATGATGCTGCTGCGCTGGGAGCTGACCAGTGGCAACGACAACAGCCAGACCGTCGTCAACCGCAATGCACCGAACGGAACGACATCGCCCACCGTTGACACGGCCATCGAGAACATGAGCACCGGTAACGGCCAGTGGCGTTCTGTATCAGGTATTTACAGCGGCCACTTCTCATACAAGTCGCGCTATGCCTTCGACTTCTCGATGCGTGCCGACGGTACTACAAAATTCGGCGACTCCAAGAAATGGGGTTGGTTCCCCGGTGTCTCTGCCCGCTGGAACATCTCCGACGAACCGTTCATGAAGTGGTCGAAGAGCTGGCTGTCCATGCTTTCGTTCCGACCCTCTTGGGGTATTGTAGGACGCGAACCCGGCGGACAGTACTTGCAATATGCCAAGTACAACACCTCGGGTGTGTATGGTAGCGTCACGAACAAGCACAGCGTGACTACCTTGGAAGGTCTGCAGCTGAACCAGCTGAAGTGGGAGCGCACCACGCAGTACAACCTCGGTGGTGACTTCGGATTCTTGAGCGACCGAATCACCGGTGACTTCAACTATTACTTCAAGCGCACCAAGGATCTGCTGATGGGCGGTGTACGCATTCCATCGTACGCTGGTTTCACCCAGCTGGCATGGGCCAACGTGGGCGAGATGACCAACCGGGGTTGGGAACTGAATGTTTCGGCCAACAAGATTATCTCGGTGGGTAAGTTCTCGCTGAGTGCCAACTTCAACATCTCGCAGAACTTCAACGAGATTGTCAACATGGACGAGAGCGTGCTCGAGAGCATCAATGCCGAATGGGACTCCAGCAATCGCGGACAGTACCTGAACCGCATTCAGAAGGGTAACCCGCTGGGATCCATCTACGGCCTGAGATATAAAGGTGTTTATCAGTATACGTACGAGTACCTTATTAATATGAAGGAGAGCAAGAAGTGGACTGGTGAGCAGCTCCGCGACTACATCAATAACGAGTTCCTGGCCAAGGGCAAGACAGCTCCTATTGCCATTGACAACCAAGGCAAGGTAATGATGAGTTCGTTTGGAGAGCCTATCCGCATGGTTTACAACTTTGATGAAGGCATCTCCACCTATCAGTTCCAAGGTGGTGACGCCATCTATGAAGATGTGAACAACGACGGCCAGATCAATTCGCTCGACATTGTTTACCTGGGTAACTCTAATCCGCACCTGAACGGTGGTTTCGGCTTCAACCTCCAGTACGGAGAGTGGTCGCTGAGATCCAGTTTCAACTACCGTCAGGGCATCAAGATTGTGAACTCAGCCAAAATGGGGCTGGAGGAGATGTTCAATGCCTACAACCAGAGTTCTGCCGTGAACTGGCGCTGGCGCAAGAACGGTGATGTCACCGATATACCGCGTGCCATGTTCGACACAGGCTACAACTGGCTGGGCAGTGACCGCTATGTAGAGGACGCCTCGTTCGTTCGTATGAGCTACGTCCAATTATCCTACGTCTTCAAGAGAAAACTGCTGAAGCAGCTGGGGCTGAACCGACTGACGGTAAGTCTCTCCGGACAGAACCTGCTTTGCTGGAGTAAGTACAGTGGCACCGATCCCGAACACTCGCCCGGTTCTTGGGGTATTGCCTACGACAACTCGCAGACACCACGATCGAAGTCGGTAACCATGAATATACTGGTAGGATTCTAATCTTGACTGAAAACTGATAATTGAAAATTGATAATTATGATTACCAAGATGCATAAATATATGATCAAAGGTCTGCTGTGCTGCGCCGCAGTCGCAGCCCTCACGGCCTGTAACGACTTCCTGACGATCTATCCCACTGATCGCATCGTAGGAGACGACTTCTGGAAAACCAAGGCCGATGTAGATCAGATGGTGGACGGCTGCTATCACAGCATGCTCAGCTACGACATTCAGGAGCGTGCCATCATGTGGGGAGCATACCGTTCTGACGAACTGGTAAAGCTGGAAGACTACAACGACAACACGCTTGACAACATCGACGCCGTCAACCTGCTGCCTACCAACAGGTATAACTCATGGAGCGCCTTCTATAAGGTCATCAACAACTGTAACATCGTGCTGAACCATGTCGACCAGGTGATGGAAGAAGACCCGGAATTCACCTTGGGCAACAGCCAGGTGGTAAGGGCTCAGATGCTGGCTTTGCGCAGCCTGTGCTACTTCTATCTGGTACGTGCATTCCGCGATGTTCCTTACACCACCCACTCCTATGAGGACGACAGCCAGGTGGAGCTGCTGGAACAGAGCACTCCGGAAGTGGTGCTGCAGAACTGTCTGAACGACCTGGAGGAAGCCAACCAGATTATCATGCTGTCGGGTGCTTACGGAAGGTTCGACTGGAGGAATTGGGGATACTTTACCAAAGATGCTGTCAACGCACTGATGGCCGACATCTACCTCTGGCGCGCTGCCATGACTCACAGCAACAGCGACTACCAGCAGGTCATTGCGTTCAGCGACAATGTCATCAAAGCCAAGGACGACTACTTCAAGCTCTATCAGGAACGCGAAGTAACCGAGAAGGAGGAAGACATCTACCATCTGGAGGAAGGAGGCCTGGCCTTCTACACCATCTTCAACTCCAACCAGGGCAATTCTCATGAGAGCATCCTGGAGTGGCAGTACAACGGCAGAGACAATTCCAACCAGGCATTGGAGAACTATTACTACCAGTCGGGCAACGAGAACAGCTACAGAAGCACCGGCATTCTGATGGCGTCACCGATATTCAACACGGTGGCTACCAATGCCAATTCCGAGGAAGCCCAAAAACTCTATCTCACCAAGAACGACTACCGTTTCTGGAACAATGTGTACAATGCCAACAACGAGGAAGCTGAGCAGCTCGCCGTTCGCAAAATGGTGGACAATTCAGGCAATATCATCGAAGTGACATCGAATGTAGGCCAGGCCAAAAACAATAACAGGAATTTCACGGAGTTCCGTCAGAACTGGATTGTCTACCGCCTTACCGACGTGATGCTGATGAAAGCCGAGGCACTGGTGGAGACCGCAGCCAACGACAGCGACCATGTGACGCTGAAGAAAGCCTTTGACCTGGTACAGGCCGTGAACAAGCGCTCTATAGCTCGCAACGCCAAGGACACCCTGAAGTTTGAAGACTACAAGACCAAGTACGACTTCGAACTGCTGGTACTTGCCGAACGTGAACGCGAGTTGTGCTTCGAGGGCAAGCGATACTTCGACCTCATGCGCTACTGCTATCGGCACATGGAGGGCGTGGACATCCGTCAGCGAATGGCTGATACGACAACATGGCCAGAGCTTTACCAGCCCATGCTGAAGATGATCATCCGCAAGTACGGTGGTGGCGGAGAAGGCGATGCCGTGTCATATAAGATGAAAGGTGAGCCCTATCTCTACTGGCCCATTCAGGAAAGCGAGACCAAGGTGAACAAGCTCCTGAAGCAGAACCCAGTCTTTAAACAGGAGAAAACTATTTCGAAGAATTGATAATTGATAATAGGTTATGATGATGAAACTGAAATATTTATTACTGGGTGCATGCCTCGTGGGCTGTATCTACTCGTGTAAGGAAGATATTGACGATTCCAACCTTTATACGTTTACGGGTGAGACCATTGAAGACTACCTTGCCAACAGAAGCGACCAGTTCAGCAGCTTCAACTATATCCTTTCAAGGATAGACTACGACAAGATTCTCTCTGCCTATGGCACCTACACCTGCTTTGCTCCCAACAACGAGGCTATGGCCGAATACCTGGACAGCCTCTATCGGGACACCGTCAACGTGAACGTGCCGCACAACGGACTGACAGCACCCGGCATTGAAGGTCTGGGTGAGGATAATCCAAAGGCAGACTCTTTGTGCAGGGACATCGCTCTTTACCACCTGCTGAACTCCAAGATCATGGGAGTGAACATGGGTAATGGAATGACTATCAAGACCATGCTGGGACGCGATATCAACACTTCCATCGACTCGATTTCCGGAGCACTGCTCGTCAGCCGCGACGCCAAGGTAACAAGCATGGATAACGAACTGGAGAACGGCGTTCTACACGAGATCGACCATGTGATAACACGTTCCAACATGCTTATTGCCGGTGAGATGGAGAATCAGCCCTCGGGCTACAGCATCTTCACCCAGGCACTGAAGGTGACGGGACTGGCCGACTCGCTTTCGAAAATCAGCCATACCGACTTCGACAAGGTTGACAACAAACTGGGATTCTATGTCCCTGACAAGTGCGAAATGGGTTATACCATCTTTGCCGAGACCGATGACGTGCTCGCCAAGAACGGCATTACAAACCTCACAGAGCTCAAGGCTTATGCCGACAAGGTCTACGGCAAGTGTGCCGAACCCGGCTCCGGATGGTATGACTATGCACGCAACCATCATATCACCATCAGCACAGGCAACGATTTCAAGAACCCTTGGAATACGCTGAGCATGTTCTTGCGCTATCATATTCTTGAATACAAGGTGGCATACAACGACCTTGTACGCCGATGCAACGAGGTGAGCAAGGTCACTGCCGTGGAATTCTACGAGACCATGCTACCCTACACCCTTATCAAGATTACCCGCAACAGCAACAAGTTCAGGATTAATCGTTGGGTGGCCAACACCTCGCTCACCGACATGGTGGCAGAACTGGGTTCAGCTGCCATGCACCCGGTAAAGAAAGAAGGCATAGAACTGGTGGGCTTCAAAGGGCAGGTAGCCGCCATCAACGGCTATATTCACCCCATGAACGACATGCTGATTTATGACCAGGATGTTCCGCAGGGTGTGCTCTATGAGCGTATCCGAATGGACGATACCGTGCTCTTCGGAGAGATGATGTCCAATTCGTTCAGAGGCATCACCACCAGTCAGGTGAAAGCCCTCAACGGAGGAAAGAGCGGTTCCGACGGACGTCATGCCGGTTGTGACTATATCCGCATCCCACCGCGCTTCTTCAAGAACATGGCCATCTTCAATGGCGACGATACCCGATTCTACTATTTTGCACACACCGACGACGGTTGGAGTAACTACCAGTGGGATGAGTTCAACTGTATGGGTAACTACGACTTCGCCTTCAGACTGCCGCCAGTGCCTGACGGAACCTACGAACTGCGTATCGGATATACGACCGAGACCGTGCGAGGCATGTTGCAGTTCTATCTGGGCAACAGTTCCGACCTGGCATCGATGAAAGCCATCGACATCCCTGTCGACATGCGTATCATCCCTGCCAACAATGCCAACCTCGATCCCGACGTCTATACGGGCTGGTGCGACTGGACCCGACTGGACGACCAGGGTGTGGAGAGCGATGCCAACATGCGTAACCTGGGTTATATGCGTGGACCGCTGTTCTACACCTTCAGAAGCAATCCCGCACGCAGCCACCCACAGGACCTGCGCCGCATCATTACCAAGCAGGAATTCAAACAGGGCGACTACTGGCTGCGCTGCAAGAGTGTGATTGAAAACCCGCAGGGCGAGTTCCACCTCGACTACATTGAGTTCTGTCCGGAGAATGTGTATAACAACACCCGCTATGTAGAGGATATGTACTAAAGCGGCCTACGGCTCGATTGATAATAGAAAAATGATAATTGAAAACTGATAATTATGATTAGCAAGATAAACAAACGATATCTGATAGGTCTGTCATTTTGCATGATGCTTGCATCGTGCGCTGACTGGGATGACCACTACGAGGCAGATACGATGCTGCTCGACTCTCAGCAGTCTACCATCTGGCAGAACATTGAGCGTGATGCCAACCTGTCGCAGTTTGCCTCGTTGCTGAAGAAGGCAGGATATGACGAGAAATTGAACGCCTCGCAGACTTATACCGTATGGGCACCTGTCAATGGCAGTTTCGACTACGAGGCCATGTCGGCATTAAGCACAGACCGCCTGCAAAGGGAATTCATTGAAAACCACATCGCCCGCAGCAACTACCAGGCTTCAGGAGCTATGCAAAAGCGCATCTGTACTCTCAACGAGAAGGTAATGTACTTTGAAGGCTCACAGGGCTATACCATCGAGGGCATCAATGTCGCACAGGCAAACGTAGCCTCGGGAAACGGTGTCATTCACACCATCAATGGCAAGATTCCCTTTATGCAGAACATCTACGAGTCGCTCAACAACTATGACTATCCCATTGACTCCGTGAGCAGTTTTTATCACAGCTATGACGTCAGGAAACTCAACGAGCAGCTGAGTGTGCAAGGACCGCCGGTGGATGGAAAGATCACCTATCTTGACTCTATCTTCGACAAGCATAACGACCTCTATCTCCGTTATAATGCCTTCATCAATTGCGAAGACAGTAACTACTCCATGATCGTACCTACGAACGATGCGTGGATCAAAGCCAAGACACAGGTCTCAAAGTACTTCAAGTACCTGCCTTCGTTCGAGTTCATGGAGAACACTTCTACCGACAACGACAAGAAGCTGGTTACCATCAACCTTTCCGATGTAAAGTACCTGCAAGACTCCATCGTCAACCTGATGCTGACAGGCTATTTGTTCTATAACAACAATCTCTATGACAATAAGAAGCTGGGGAACCTGAAAACGGGTGAGGCTCTGCGTTGTGACTCTCTCTATGGCACCACCAGGCTGAAGCTGTTCGGCGAGGATGCCCAACGGATGTTAGAGGGCGCCACCCGTGTGGAGAAGAGTAATGGTGTGGCTTTCATCACTGACAGTCTGCGGATGTTCCCTTGGCTGGCATGGAATCCCGAAATCGTCATCGAGGGTGAGAACTCTGCCTACCAGGCCAGTTCGGTGAACGTTGCCAACGGCCCGCAGCGAGTAAGCATCCCTGCAGGTACTCAGAATCCCGAAGTGACGGGACGTCTGTCGAGAAACAGCTATGTGGAGATCCAGCCCATCAGCTCAAGCACCAACCCCGGCATTGTGTTCTATCTGCCTGAGGTTCGGTCTACTACCTACAGCATCTATTTAGTGACGGTTCCCGCTAATATCTCAGGTTCGAACCGTGAGACAAAGCCCAACCGCTTTAACGTCTCCATGGGTTATGCTCAGGAAAACGGAAAGAACAAGGATGCCGACCGTTCATGGGTGGCTGAGTCGTATTTCAACAATGACTCCACTCAGATAGACACGGTTTACATTGGCGACTTCACCTTCCCGATGGCCTATGCCGGGACAGGCAGTTACTTCCCCTACCTGAGAATCAACAGCGTGGTGACATCCAGAGACCGTGCCAAGTACGACCGTACACTGCGTATAGACTGCCTGATCCTGCGTCCGAAGGAGCTGGATGACTATCTGAAGGAGCATCCCGACTATAAATATGACAAAGGTGACTATCGTTAATAGTCAATGATGGTTTAACAAATAATACATGATTGCAGATGAATATGAAATCAATAATAAGAATACTGACCAGTAAGATAACCGTCATTGGTTGTTGTCTGTTGGTGATGGGTTCCCAGACTGTCTTTGCCCAAGACGATGACTTAGACGATGACGAGACTGTGGAAGTCAAAAAGAAGGTTGTGGTCAAGGTGCCTTCCTATCCTACGATGGAGGTGAAGGGCATCTGCATCGATGCTGCCACAAAGGCACCTTTGGCCGGTATCATGGTACAGGCGCTCAATAACCGTAACTACACTGCCATGACCGAGGAAGACGGCAAGTTTGTCATCAAGGTACCTACGTTTACCACTGCGCTCTATGTCCATGCACCGGAATACCTGAGCCAGCACGTGGGACTGGGACGTCCAGGCACAGAACTGCAAATAGAACTGCTGAGCGACAAGTTCCGCTCCATGTACGACAAGACCACCCACATAGGTGCAATGGCTACGGCAACCATGCCCAACACCACGTCTCAGACCATTGAGACCGACGTAGAGGGGAAACTGGGAGCCGACGTGCGGAGTATCAGCCGCTCGGGAGGACCTGGCTATGGCTCTGCCATGTTCATACGAGGTCTGAACTCACTGACAGCCAATGCCCAGCCGCTCATTGTCATCGATGGCATCATACAAGACATGCAGCAGACCCGTACTTCGCTCCATTACGGCGACTATACCAACTTGCTGCTCAACATTAACCCTGAGGACATTGAGAAAGTGACGGTACTGAAAAACGCCACCGCTGTCTACGGCGCCAAGGGCGGCAACGGCGTGATACTCATCGAGACCAAACGTGGACACAGTATGGCAACACGCATCGATGCCAACATCGGTGTAGGAGTGACCATGGTTCCACGCACTCCCGAAGTGATGAACGCCAGTCAGTATCGCATCTATGCCACCGAGATGCTCGGTACCCACCCCGACATCAACCTCTATTCAGAACCCGAGACGTTCCGGTTCCTGGTAGACGACCCTGCGAAATACTACTATTCCAAGTTTCACAACAGCACTGACTGGAAGGATGAAGTGTATCACAGCGCACTCAATCAGAACTACAACATTAACGTACAAGGTGGTGACAACATCGGTATGTATAACCTCTCATTGGGATATACCGACGGACAGAGCACGGCACGTGAGAACGGATTCAATCGTCTGAACGTAAGATTCAATACCGATATCTCTATTATCGACCGGCTCACCACACGTTTCGATATGTCATACACCAAGATCAACCGTGACGTGTTCGACAACGGTGCACCCGAGAGCCTGCTCACGGGAACTGTTTCTTCGCCCACTTTCCTTGCACTCATCAAGGCTCCGTTCCTCAATCCCTATACATATAACAATGTAACCCGCAAGCTGTCAAGCACATTGTCTGAGGCCGATGACTTTCTGACCGTGCTCGATCCCGACCTCTCGTTGGGTAATCCTACGGCTTTGCTGGAGAACGGAAGTGCCATCAACAAGAACCGTTCCGAGATGACCCACTTCAACACGGTCATCGCACCCCGCTACGAGTTCAGCGACGCACTGAGCCTTCTCGGAAGCTTCAGCTACACCCTCGACCGCGTGTCCCAGCGATACTATCGTCCCGCCGGTGGCATGCCTACCTTCCTCATCGATGGAATAGGACGTGTGCAGAACATGGCCATGTCTATGTTCTCCAAGGAAATCAGTGTTGTTGGCGACCTGCGCCTGCAGTGGACCAAGCAGCTGCGCGAGCACTTCCTCGATGCATACGGCGGTGTGCGCTTCCTGTCGTTCGCTTTTGACGACAACCAGCCCGAAGGCCAGTATTCATCGGCAGGCAACGACAAGACTCCGAACATCAGCACCAACATGGACTTTGTCGATGCCACCGGTACCGACGACGCTTGGCGCTCCTTGGCGTGGTATGCCAATGTCGACTATAACTACCGCAACCGCTACTTTGCACAGCTGTCTTTCGCTGTCGAGGGATGCAGCCGTTTCGGTGAAGACGCCGACGGAGGGTTCAAACTCGGAGGCGTCACCTGGGGCGTGTTCCCCAGCCTGCAGTTGGGATGGGTGCTCTCTAATGAAGAGTGGTTCCCCAAGAGCAGCACACTGAACTACCTCTTGGTGAAGGCCGGCTACGACATCAGTGGCAACGACGACATCAACAACTATGCCGCACGCACCTCGTTCAGCGTGGCCAAGTACCTCTATCGTTCCACCGCTGCCGTGTTAGACAACATCGGTAACAACAGCATTACCTGGGAACAGACGGGCAAAATGAACCTCGGTCTCAAGGCATGGCTCTTGAACAACCGTCTCGGCATTGACTTCGACTACTACATGAACCACACCAAGAACCTGCTCACCCTGAAGTCGTTCAACAATCCCGTGGCAGGTATCAACAGCTACTGGAGCAACGGCGGTTCACTCGACAATACTGGCTTTGAGGTCACTTTGACCGCCAAGCCTGTGGCAGCCCGCAACCTCAACGTCGAAGTAGGCGTGAGTGCAGGACACTATACCAACAAGGTAAAAACACTGCCTAACGACTCACGCATCTATCTCAACGGACAATTGTCGGCACAAGGCTATACTTCCAGTCTCTATGGTACTGACAACATTGCGACCATCGTAGGTGAGCCTGTGGGAGTGTTCTACGGTTACAAGACCAAAGGGGTCTTGGCAACCGACCAGGAGGCTGCTTCGGCAGGAAAGGGAGGCTATCTCTATCTTGTTGACGAGACGGGTGCACACCAACCGTTCAAGGCTGGCGACATGCAGTTTGTCGATATCAATGGTGATGGAGAAATCGGTTTGGCCGACAAGACCATTATCGGAAATCCGAACCCCGACCTCTACGGCAACATCTTCGCTAATGTCAACTGGAAGAACTTCACCCTCCACGTAGGATTCAACTACTCCTGGGGCAACGACATCTACAACTACCAGCGCTCTTTGCTCGAAGCCGGCTCAAACTTCTATAACCAGACTACGGCCATGACCAACCGTTGGCGTACCGAGGGACAGCGAACCGACATCCCTCGCATCAGCTACGGCGACCCCATGGGGAACTCTCGCTTCAGCGACCGATGGATAGAGGACGGCTCCTACCTGAGGCTGAAGACCGTCAACCTGACATACAAGGTTCCCGTCAACCTCTCTTGGCTTCAGGGGCTGAGTATTTGGGCCGAGGCTAACAACCTCTTTACACTCACACGCTACTTAGGCAACGATCCTGAGACTTCTGTCAACAATGCCGTTCTCTACCAAGGCATCGATGCAGGAAATGTAGCATTGGGACGAACCCTCACCCTGGGACTTAAAATCAACCTCTAAGCGATAATTGACAATTGAAAATTGAGAATTATGATTACTAAAAGCATTTATAAACTCCTGACCGTCTGTTTGCTATGCTGCGGTTCCACAGCATCCTTCACCGCCTGCTCCGATTTGTTCGAGGCTGATAGCGACCGGCTTATCTTCGACCCGGAACTCAACGAGAAGACCGACTCGATGTTCTATACGCTGGGCATTCTCAGGAGCCTCCAACAGCTGGCCGACCAATATGTCATGATTGGCGAGATGCGCGGTGACCTCACAGCCACCAACAGCTACACAGAGACCGACCTGCGTCGGCTGGCCGATTTCTCGGCCGATGCCACCAACAAGTACGACTCCACCTATCTCTACTATCGGGTCATCAACAACTGCAATTACTTCATTGCCCACCGCGATACCACCCTCCGTACTGGAAGCCGCGTGGTAGCCATTCCCGAGTATGTGCAGGCATTGGCCATCAGGGCGTGGGCTTACATACAGCTCTGTAAGAACTACGGTGCCGTGCCTTTCTACACCGACCCCATCGTCAGCATTAGTGAAGCGAATGCACAGTTCCCCACCAAGGACCTGCAAGGCATCTGCGATGCATTGGCACCCGAGCTCATCAAGTTCAGCGGCACTCCTGTGCCTACTTATGGAAATATCAGTGCCGGTGTGCTCAACAGCAGCGACAGTGACAATCCGCAGGAGAAGAACGTCGTGTCGAGCCTCACCATGATGCCCGTTGACTTAGTGCTCGGTGACCTCTTCCTCGAGACCCACCAGTACGAACAGGCTGCCCGTTACTACTTCAACTACCTGAAGAACAACGAGTGGCCGATGGAACAGGCCTACATCGACCCCACAGACAGCTATCTGCTCCGGCAACTGGAAGACAGAATGCCGCAGGCCTTCTCCATGAGTTTCAGAGGCTATAGCTGGTCCTCTATCTTCAACATCACCAGCACCAACGACATCATCACCTACATACCGTTGGCTGCCAACCGTCTGCGTGGCATCGTCACAGAGCTGCCCCGTTATTTCGGTTACGACTTCTACAGCACCACCGGCGGCTCTGCCTCCTCCTCGGAACGCTATCTGTTAGAGCGTCAGATTGATGCCTCCGAATCCTACATAGCCCTCTCCGATGCCCAGGAGTACTACTATACGCCCACTGCTGCCACCGGCGGCTCCACCGTGGTGCGTACTGCCGACCTCGGCGACCTGCGCCGCCTTGTTACTATGCGACAAGTGGCAAAGAACGACTCCTCGTTCGCTGTGATGATCAAGTTCACCAGTGCCAACATTCCCATCTATCGCACCTCAACGGTCTACTTGCGTCTGGCGGAGGCTCTCAATCGAATGGGATATCCCGATGCTGCCTTTGCCATCCTCAAGGACGGTATCAACGACGACCTCCCCACCTACGCCCTTCATGGCGACAGCACCGACATCGAGTCCGGACGCTACCTGCAGCCTGAGACCATCGAGATGCTCCATACCACCATCCCCTTCCTCTCTAATGAGAATATCACTTCATTCGAGGACAACTGGGGCATCCACAGCCGTGGTACTTACTATACCCAAGGCTTCTTCTCGCCCTATCAGTACAACACCATCGTAGGCCGCAAACTTCAGGAGCTGCAGTCACAGTTCTCCATTCCCGCTTCACAATACACCAAGGCCGATACTATCAATGCTGTTGAGGACCTGATTTGTGACGAGATGGCACTGGAGCTCGCTTTCGAAGGTAACCGCTTCGGCGACCTCACCCGTCTCGCCCGCCACAAGAACCATGCCGGTCTCTATGGCAGCGACTTCGGCAGCGAGTGGCTGGCCCGCAAGCTCGCCTACAAGCATCCGACAGTCTCTCTGCGCGACGAGAAGAACTGGTACCTGCCGTTCAAATAAGATTAGGAACTTAGCAATCAGGGGGACTGGTTTTTGATGTGAATTCGAAGAATCAATCAAAAACCTGTCCCCCTGATTGTAACTCTGCCAGTAAGTGAACGCCACTCTGCCAGTAAGTGAACGCCACTCTGCTAGGAAGTGAACGCCACTCTGCCAGGAAGTGAACGCCACTCTGCCAGGAAGTGAACGCCACTCTGCCAGGAAGTGAACGCCACTCTGCTAGGAAGAATCAAGGGGACAGAATAGAGTCGAATTTGTCCAAAACGAAAAATATTCCACCAAAAGCGGTGATTTTCTCAGATTTTTGTTGTACCTTTGCCATGCCATTGATGATTTTTGCTTGTCTTGATTTGCAGCACTAAGGTAAGTGAAAAATCTGACATGGCAAAATCCTGAGCCGCTCGGCTTTGCCGCTTCGCGCGTCGAAGAACTTTTTGTTGCCCGGGTACTTATAAAGAAAGTTAAACTAAAATGCTGCGGAATTAAGGTTTGTAACAATCATGTCTCACCTTTCAAAGTCCAGTATCAGTTATGACATTCTATTCTAAACACCATTCCCTGCCTATCCCGAAAGGTTCGAACAGAACCCGCTGGAAGGCTTTGCTCGCGGTATGTATGCTGCTGTGCATACAGCCGGCGGCCACTGCCCAGGAAACCGCCGACAGCGTGGAAGCGGACGGGAAGATGCCAGGGGTCATCAAACAGGTGCTCGACAGGCTTAACCGCCCCCCACGCTACCTCGACGACCGCTATGTGCGAAAGCCGCCGACCAAGTTCATTGTCACCCTGAGGGGCAGAGTGCAGCAGACCGGTGTGCGCATCAACGACTATTCGGAGTTGGATACCGACTGGGGGCTTGCCAACAGCACACAGGCCGACTTGCGTATGCAAGAGCGCCTCCATTACAAGGCAGGATGCTATATCACCTATTCAGGCATCCGTGCCGGACTGGGCATGAGCGTAGGGCGCAAGAGCGCCGAGAAGAGCACCTCCTTGTACCTCGGCTGCATCAACTCATACTACGGGCTTACAGCCCAATATAACAATATCAAGGAGAAGGTGTCATCTGACGTGCATTCCACAGTGGACTATCATGGTGAGAACTACGAAAACGACTTCATGGAGGACGACACTTACATGGAGTCGGACTATCCTGCCGACATGCGCGAGATACAACTCGACGGCTACTATGCCTTCAACCGCCGCCGCTTCGCCTATACCGCCGTATATGGCGGCAGTGTCGTGCAGCGACGTTCTGCCGGCTCGTGGATGCTGGGAATGAAGTACCTCTATGGGCGGGTGAAGTTCGACTCCAGGGAATCCATTTTCCCCACCCACGTCGGCGGCATCACACGGTTTACCACCCAACAGTTTTCCGTAGGCGGAGGCTACAGTTACAACCTCGTACTCCTGAACCGTGACGAAAGCGGTCCACTCCTGCGCGGTCTTCGCAACCTCACTTTCAACGCCACCTTTATGCCGATGGTCACCATGTTCAATCCGCTCACCATCTATTACGACAAAAACCTCGTGGAATGGTTCGGCTATGAGACCGACCACCGCACACGCAAGTCACATCCGGAACTCAACTACACTGCCACGACGGGCATGGCGCTGAGCATCGACCGCTTCAGTTTCGTCGTCAAAGTCCACTACGACAACTTCCGCTTCAACACAGGCTTACAGGATGAGAACCTGAACAAACTGGGCGATGAGTATGCCATGCAGAAGAACCGCATGAAAGGGCGCTTCTTCAACTGGGGCGTGAGGGCAGATTTTCAAATGAAGTTTTAACCAATGTAATAAAAAAGAAGCATGAAAAGAATCATGCAATGGGTGCTCGCCGCCATCCTCGTTATTATTAGCGGCACATGTACAATAACCCGCTGTAGTTCGAACAACGATAACCCGTCGGACAGCAACAAGAAAGAAGTGCGCATCGCCATCGCCTGGCGGGCCGATACCGACAATGAGTTCTGTACCAACATCGTGGAGGCCTTCCGCGAGGCGGGCGTCACGGTGACAGTGCTGCCGCAGGTGAAGGCTCAGTATCTTGACTACGACGGTAATGCGGTGGCTACGGCCAATCTCGATTTCGAGGGTATCGGCTACCTGAACAACGCCAGCGGCACACTGGTACGCTCGCGGGGCTACAACGGATCGAACGCGGCCCAGGTGCTGAAGGAGGTCGACGGCGTGGTGTTCACCGGCGGCGAGGACATTGCACCCACGCTGCTGGCCGAGCCGCAGGACTGGCATCACATTGAGGCTGAGATAGACTACAATGCCGCCCGCGATGTGTCGGACTTCCTAACCATGACCTACTGTCTGGACCACGACATACCCATCATCGGCTTCTGCCGTGGGGCGCAGATGCTGGGTGTGGTCTCCGGGGCCACCATCATTCAGGACATCCCCACATGGTTTGCACAGCAGGGGCTGCCCTACAACTATGAGCACCGCCGCGAGAAGGCCGAAAGCGAGACCTACCGCGACTATGTACCGCACAACGTCACGCTGACCGACGGCTCGCTACTGGCCCGATACTTCGGCACCACTACCCTCACCGGCTGCCCGTCGTGGCACCATCAGGCCTTGCTGAGCACCGAGGGCACGCCCCTGCGCGTCACGGGCATCACAACCGTATCTGGCATCGACATGGTGGAGGGCATCGAGCGTACCGACAAGGCATGTGCCGTCGGTGTGCAGTTCCATCCAGAGGCCGCCATCGTGAAGCACACAGGAAAGGCTGTCAATAGTGCCAATGCCGACCTGTTTATGACCTACGACGCAGCGATGCCACTCTTCCGCGCATTCATAGAAGTTTGCAGCAATAGCACACCATCAACTTTAGGACAATAAACATCAAATCATATTATTAATCCATTTTACTAATTACAACACAATGAGAAAACTCATGCAATGGGTGATGACCGCCACCCTCGTTTGCGGCACAAGTGTTCTCACATCGTGTTCGCCTGACAACCATGACAACCCGGCAACAGACCCCGACGAGCCGCAACAGCTGGCCGACTACACCATCATCTACTATGGTCACGGCGGCGGCAACCTCGACTACTGGCTGCTGCAAAACATCGCGCAGTTCTACCAGTCCGACCCAGAGAGCCGCAAGAACGTGAACATCTGCGCACAGTATAAATTCTCCACCCTGAAGGGTATGCAGGATGCCTACGATGCCTACAAGGAGGACATGGACCCCAACGACCCAGCGGAGGTAGAAGGGCTCGAAGGCATTAAGAATCTTTTTCCTTATGCCGAAAAGACCTGCCGTTTCGTCGTTGACCCAGAAGCCACATTGTCAGACATGATGCCCGCCATCACCGGCAATTTCATAGGTCCCGACAATGCCGACATCAGCTGCACCGACTCGCTCACTAACTTCATCAACTGGGCTGCCCAGACATGCCCTGCCCACAAGTACGTCCTCATACTGGCAGACCACGGCGACGGCTATCTGCCCACCGAGGAAATTCCCGTCGATGCCGCCACCCAGCTGACCCGCAGCGTCATCAAGGACGACGGCCACAACAAAAAGCACTTCACCGCCAAGAACCTCACCGAGGCCATCCGGCAGGCTTCAGTGCGTCTCAGCGCCGTCTATTGTGATGCCTGCCTGATGAACGCGGTCGAATATCAGTTCGAACTGGCACCCGTGACCGACTATCTCGTGCTCTCGACCTTCCTCGTCCCCGGTCCCGGCGGCGACTACACCGAACTGGTGAATGCCCTGTCGGCCAACCCCGACACCCCCGAACAGGCTCTGACCCGCTTTGCCCGGTTCTGCGTCGATGCCTGGGACAAGGCTTACGCGATGGAAGACAACGGCGAGATAGTGCCTCACTATTACGACATGAGCGTCTATCGCACTGCCGCGATTGATGCTTTCGGTGCTGCGCTCAAGACTTTCACCGACTGTCTGATTGAAGCCTACCTGAATGGTGGCGACGAGGTGCGGGCGAAGATTGACTCGATAACCGCCCATGCCTATCGCGTCGATGACGAACAGCCCACCTACGACCTCATGAATTACCTCTTCAGCCTCTACTTTGCACTGCCCGATGACGTGCTCGGCAATGCAAGCATAACTCTGGCAAAAGCCTACAGCGATTACTTCGTCCATCAGCAGAACAGCAAGTGGCTTGAGAAGAACGGCCACACAGTGTCGCTCAGCGTGATGCTCGGCTGCCAGGGCCACTTCACCACAGTGGAGAACGGCTTGCACATCCGCTACGATGCCGACGGATTATCCTGTTTGCTGGCCGACGGCGAACCTTTCGGCGACGGCTTGCCGTGGGGTTCCACCCTCGACGCCACCTACGGACAGCTGCGCTTCGACCAGATCACAGGTTGGAGCCGCTGGCTGAAACTGAACCAACAGGAGCCCAACCCCAAGTGTGTTGTAGAACCCTACGACGCCATTTGGACTGGCAAAAAAGGCCAGAAATGAGGAGAGTAGTTTCCCTGACACATGCAACCTAACCCCGCGCCTTCCGAGGAACGGGCTCGGCAAACTATTCCACCGATTACGGATAATCATAAAAAAGGAAAATATGAAAAAGAAATTATTTTGGATGATTGCCGCCATCCTCATCTGCGGCACTGGTGTGTTCGAATCGTGCGAAAACAATGACTCCGCTGTCACCCCCGACATGACGGTACTCACTGAGTGGCAGGCGGGGAGCACCGTCAGCCAGGAGGCTGTCGAGGCTTTCGGAGGCATCGATAAGTGCTTTGCTGCCGAGCCGATCCCCGACGGCGTGTGGCAGCGCATGCAGGGCAAGACCTACAAGGAGAATCCCTATATCGGTCGTGACGACCTGCGTCACATCCGCGCCCTGCACTGGGACTACGACAAACAAATGCACGTCGGCGAGATGATTGTCAACCGCGAGATTGCCGACCGCGTGGTCAGCATCCTGCGTCAACTCTTCGATGCCAAGTACCCTATCCAGCGAATGCTCCTGCCTGATGTCTATGATGCCGACGACGAGACCCAGATGCGCGACAACAACTCGTCGTGCTTCTGCTACCGTGCCATAGCAGGCAGCACCAAGTTATCAAAACACGCCCGGGGCCTGGCCATCGACATCAATACCCTCTATAATCCTTATTATAAGGATCGCGACGACGGCACGCGCTTCATCCAGCCCGCCACCGCCGCCGACTATTGCGACCGCACGTGGGACTTTCCCTACAAGATTGACCACGACGACCTCTGTTTCCGCCTTTTCACCGAGGCCGGCTTCGAGTGGGGCGGTGACTGGACTTCGTGTAAGGACTTCCAGCACTTCGAGCTAATTGAAGAATAATCAAAGACTTATTGAATACGCGATAAAGCATGAAACAGACCAAATTATGGATGCTGCTGACCCTGCCTCTGGTGCTGGGTCTGGCAGCGTGTTCATCGGACGATGACGACATCAACAAGACACCAGCCGACGTGGTGGAGGCGCAACTGCAAAAGATGACGCTGCGCGAAAAGGTGGGGCAGTTGTTCTACGTGCGGCCCGAGTGCCTCGACACCACCATCCACTTCAACCAGCCCAGCAGCATCGACGGCAGTACGGATGACATCAAGGCCATCAAACTGCAGGCCGTGAACGCCACGATGAAGGGCGTGAACGAGAAGTACCCTGTGGGCGGCGTCATCCTCTATGCCCACAACATCGAGGACGAGGCGCAACTCTCGGCCTTCATTTCCCAGATACGAGCCCTGAATGGCTCGCCGCTGCTATGCATCGACGAGGAGGGTGGCCGCGTGGCACGCATCGCCAACAATGCGAATTTCGAGGTTGAGAAATTCGAGTCGATGGGTGCCATCGGTGCCACGGGCGACCCGCAGAATGCCTACTACTGCGGCAACACCATCGGCACCTACCTGCGCCGCTACGGCTTCGACATCGACTTCGCTCCCGTGGCCGACGTGAACACCAACCCCGAGAACATCGTCATCGGCGCCCGTGCATTCAGCGACAATCCTGAGGTGGCCGCTCCGATGGTGACCAACTATCTGCAGGGGCTGAAGGATGCCGGCATCACGGGCTGCATCAAGCATTTCCCGGGCCACGGCGACACCAAGGCCGACACACATTACGGCTATGCACAGAGCCTGAAGACATGGGACGAGATGCTGACGTGCGAACTGATGACCTTCAAGGCCGGCATCCAGTGGGGCACACAGTTGATAATGACGGCCCACATCGCCACGCCCGGTGTCACGGGCACGGACATCCCCGCTACCATGTCGCCACTCATCCTGCAGGACAAACTGCGCGGTGAACTGGGCTACCAGAACATCATCGTCACCGACGCGATGGAGATGGGAGCCATCACCCTGCAATACAACAATGCCGAGGCTGCCGTGGGCACGCTACAGGCTGGTGCCGACATCGTGCTTGGCCCACAGAACTTCGTCAAGGCCTTCGATGCCGTGGTGAAGGCTGTGGAGGATGGTACTCTTACCGAGGAGCGCATCAACCAGAGTGTGCGCCGCATCCTGAAACTGAAGAAGCAAGCAGGACACCAGACTCTACTCTGACAGTCAGAAATAATTAATATACATATAATAAAAGAAATGAGAAAGACAAAGAAACTTTGGATGCTCGCCGCCATCCTCGTAATCATTTGCGGCACAAGCGTATTCACATCGTGTTCGTCGGACAACGACGACAATCCTTCTCCTCAATCAGGAGCGAACAGCGAACTTGTAGGCCAATGGTATTCCGACGTGTCGGGGACTACTTATGCCGCCTGGACATACGGAAAGGCATGGCAGCAGACGGAACTGAAGGCCGACGGCACAGGCGTCACCAACATCTATTACCTCAACAACGACGATGCCGTGGCCCGTGAGCACTATTCGTTCACCTATACCGCCACGGACGGACTGCTGACGATGGACATCGCGGAGAGAAACACCAAGACCACTGCCAGATATGCCGTGAGCGAAGGCAAGTTGTTGCTGCTGACGGAGGGCGAAGGCCAGACGGTCATGCAGAAGATGGACGACGCAAAGGCTAAGGACTTTGATGCATGGAACAGGAAGGACAGTCTGCTCAATGTGCCGCAGCCCGCCCGCTACACCGTCTTTGTCTATGGCAATGCGGGAGGCACCATGGACGCAATTATTGAGTACGGTTTCTGGGAGAAGATACAGCCGCTGCTCAAGGACCACAACAACGTCCGGGTAGTCTGCTTCTACAAATATGGAATGAAACCGACTGATGAGAAAAATTCCTATCCAGGTAAGTATGCCGACCCGGGCGACATCGTTTGGTTCGATCTGAACGACACGACTAAACTGGAGAATATTCGTAACGGAGGACTTCAGGCATATGGGTATGAAAAGGAGGCCAAGGCAATGAAACTGTGCGACCCCAAGACCATCAGCGCGTTCATCCAGATCAGCAGTCTGGTGTGTCCTGCCGAGCAGTATGTGTTCAGCATCTGGGGACATGGCAATGGACTGAGCCCAATGAACGATGTCCCTGGCAAATACGAAGACCCCGCCGCTGCACCTGCCACCCGAGGGGTCATTGCCGATGAGTGGAATAAGAGTGAGGAACTTGATATGTATGAGCTGAGTACCGCCATCCGTTCCGCAGGCCTGAACCGGCTGAACACGATTTTCTTCCATAATTGCCTGATGGGCAACATGGAGACGCTGACCGAACTGCGCGGCCTGTCCGACTACATCGTGGCCTCGGCACACCTGCTTGTGAGCGAGGGCGAACTGCTCACGGAATACGTCCGCGGACTGCTGGAAAAGGGGAATACCGAGGATGCCGTCGCACAGATGTTTGAGCGCGTGCATCCGGTATGGGAACAGTCCTATCATGAAATTGAAGAAGAAAATGGGAAAATAAAAGAATCCTGGAAAAATGGCGACTACAAACTCATCCGTACCGCCAAACTCGATGCCATCATCGATGCCGCCAAGCGCCTCGCCGACAGGCTCCTCGCTCTCTACCCCACGCAAAGGGAAGCCATCGACAAGGCCACCAAGGAGGTGTATCGGTTCAACACCTATATTGATAATAAACAGTCCCCCGATAAGAGTATCGGAAACTCCTACAGGACTCCCTTTTTCGATTTGGCTGACTATGCCCATTTGTTGACAAAGGAGACTGGCGACGCAGAAATGGCTGCCATCTCCAGTGATTTGGACAAAGCCTTCAGCGAGGCCTTCGTACATTATGCCGACGTCAGCACGAACGTACAACATTTGAACCACTACACGCTGAGCGTCTGCCTGACCAACAACGATATCTACACGGCAAATTTCATCGGATTTTATCCTAATGCCCTGTGCAATTTCGACCAAGGCTACGAGCAGACCACATTCCACAAACTGACGGGATGGGGCAACTGGCTGCGCACCAACCAGCAACTGCTTTGGGGCAATCCCACAAGCGACGGTGGTGGCCCGCTCAAGTGAATGTAACATGAATAGTCGCTGGGACAGGTACTTGGGTATGACCTCTAATGAGGAAGAACGGATGCATATCCATGTCCTCTACGATAATAAGGAGGCTAAGTTTTGGCTGGAACCAGAAGTGGAACTTGCGAAGAACACAGGCATTCCTGAGCATAAATTAAGTGAAATAAGGAAAATAGTAGAAAAGAATGCAGACGAATTTAAAAAACAATACCGCGAGCACATTGGTATGCGTGTTGATGATTAATGCCCAGGGCATTATGCTCTCGGTGCAGGGGCAAGATTATTTCTTGTCCTACAACCGCATTCCTTGGATGCAGGATGCGCCTATCCGTAGCGTGCTCAACGTCCAGATGTCTGGCCCCGATGCCATCGAGTGGCCCGATCTTGATGTGGATCTTGAAATCGAAAGTCTCCGCCATCCAGAGCGCTATCCCCTTGTCATCAAGCGGAATGCGATGGATTTTGTTGGAGCATAACAAAATAATATAAATGTTGAACTCTAAAAACGTAATTGCCTGTGTATCATGGGGACGTGTATCATGGGGACGGTTCTTTTGATATATCGGAAGAACCGTCCCCTCTATACGATCAAACAGATGGCTCGCAGTACGTTTTACTATCATCTTAAAAACAGCAAGAAGGAAGACAAATACATAGAGGAGAGAGAAATGATTTATACCATATTCCATGAGCATAAAGGGCGTTACGGCTATAGGCGCATTACGCTGGAACTCCGTAACAGGAATCGTCTTATTAACCATAAGACGGTCAAAAAGCTTATGGATGAACTTGGTCTTAAGAGCGAAGTAAGAAAGGTCAAATATCGCTCCTATAAAGGCGAAGTGGGCAAGACGGCTCCCAATATCATCGACAGGGATTTCGTGGCCGAAAGGCCTTATCAGAAACTGGCTACGGATGTAACCCAGATGACAGTCGGTGGGTGCAAGATATACCTTTCTCCTATACTCGACATGTGTGATGGGGAGATACTGTCTTACACCATTACAGAAGCGCCAAACTTAGAGATGGTGATGAGTATGCTCAACCAGATGTATGAGCGTATAGATCTTCCTAAAGGCGTGGTATTGCACTCTGATCAGGGATGGCACTATCAGCATGCAGCCTACCAGAAAAGTCTCAAGAAGCATGACATAATCCAAAGCATGTCTCGCAAGGGGAACTGTCTGGACAACGCAATGATGGAGAACTTCTTTGGTCTCATGAAGTCAGAACTGCTCTATCCTGGCAAATACACATCGGCAGAGCTCTTCAAGAAAGACCTGATAGAATACATTGAATATTATAATAACGAGAGAATAAAGCTCAGACTAAATGGAATGAGTCCAGTACAATACCGGACTCAATTCCAAATGAGAAATAATGTTTAATCTGTCTAAACTTCTGGGTTCACTTCACATGCTGTCCCCATGACTATTATTCTTGTGGGGAAAAGAAAAAAACTAGAGTTTGTTTGGCAGATTCGAAAATTTAGATTATCTTTGCAACTGAAATACAATAATTATAATAATAACATCTATTAAACTTATCATATCAAACTCATGAAAAAGATTTTCCTATGGATGCCGGCTGCCATCCTCTTCAGCAGCCTGATGATGGCTTCGTGTGTTGGATTTGCCGACTCTGCAATCGGCGTGGAAGACAATCCGACAGAACCTACTAAAAAGCCAGAGACAGCCTCGGCCAAAGACCCGGGCAAGTGGTGGATCGACGAGAGCTATATGGACAAGTCGGTGAAGCTCAGCGACGACTTCTTCATGTACTGCATCGGCACGTGGTGGAAGAACACCACCCTCGACAAGGAACACAGCATCCTTTATCGTTTTTACGATGTGAAGCCCTCGT